>WNFT01002606.1_pt1 | contig 15469 bp, 17 predicted proteins | sample 5400191 | NCBI WGS metagenome assembly WNFT01 (sample SAMN13153359, study PRJNA577476) | soil metagenome | isolation source: 80 cm saprolite under Madrone tree | place: USA:California | collected 2016-06-14 | reverse complement strand
CCGCCGGCCTCCTGACCAGCCCTCAAGCGATAGCCCAGTTCATGCGCGGCTACGAAGAGGCCGGATGCGATGAACTGGTACTCTTCCCTACTGTACCCGGTCTTGCCCAACTCGACAGGCTTGCTGAAATACTCAACGGACCAGGCAGGAGGGCCAGGTGAAGATCACTATCCTCGGCGCAGGCCCGGCAGGTCTCTATAGTGGCCTGCTCATCAAAAAAGCCAATCCCTCGCATGCTGTTACCATCATCGAGCGCAACGCCGCAGATGTCACCTACGGCTGGGGCGTCGTATTTTCTGACCGGACGCTGGCCTCTTTCCAGCGGGCCGATTATAAAACGTACGAGCAGATCACTGACCACTTCGTGATCTGGGATGACATCGATGTCCACTATCGCGGCGAGAAAATAAGTTGCGCAGGTCATGTAATTGCCAGCATTGCGCGCAAGCGCCTGCTGAATATCCTGCAAAGTCGCTGCCTCGAGCTTGGGATCACATTGAAATTCAACTACGAGATAAACGACCTGACCGAGCTTGATGGCTATGATTTGCTGATTGCCGCCGATGGTATCAATAGCATTATGCGCAAAACCTACGCGGCGCACTTCAAGTCCAGCGTAGCACTGGGAAAGGCCAGGTATATCTGGCTCGGCGCAGACAAGGTGCTTGATGCCTTCACCTTCATCTTCTGTGAAAACGAACATGGCCTGTTTCAAGTCCATGCCTATCCTTTCAGCGGTACAACCAGCACCTTTATCGTCGAGTGTGACGAGGCTTCCTGGCTCAAGGCAGGCCTTGACCAGGCCGACGAGGCGCAAAGCCTCGCATATTGCCAGGAGCTACTCGCTGATAACTTGCATGGAGCCACGCTGCTCTCAAATAACTCGAAGTGGATCAGCTTCCCCACGCTTAAAACCCGGCACTGGCATCACCAGAACATCGTGCTACTCGGCGACTCCGCTCATACCGCTCATTTCTCCATCGGCTCAGGGACAAAGCTGGCGATGGAGGATGCCATCGCCCTGGCGAGCGCGCTTGAACAGCATCAAGACCTGGAAACCGCTCTGAACGAGTATGAATTGGGGAGAAAACCCGTCGTAGAAGTCTTTCAGAAGGCTGCCCAGGAAAGCCAGATCTATTTCGAGACCATCAAACGTTATCTTGGCCTGGACCCGGTGCAATTCACCTTTCAATTGCTAACCCGCAGCGGCAGGATCACCTACGATGATCTGCGCCTCCGCGATAACCGCTTTGTGGAGGCAGTTGATCGCTGGGCCATGCAGAAAGCCAGCTCACTTGATACCGGTCATTACCCGCAGCGTATTTTTGCGCCACCCCCCATGTTTACACCTATGAGGCTGCGCACCCTGACTCTGAGCAATCGTCTCGTCTTATCACCGCGTCTTGCTTGCCCGGCGCAGGATGGCCTGCCAGGCGAAGAATATGCAGCGCAAATAAGTAACTGCGCGCTCGCTGGCGCTGGCCTGGTTGTGACCGAGCCAATCGCTATTTCTGCTGAGGGTCGCATCACGCCGGAAAGCGCGGGGATCTATGACACGCGCCATGTTGAAGCGTGGATACGTATAGTTGAGCTTATCCGCACTCGCACGCCAGCAAAGATCGGTCTTCTGCTGAACCATGCCGGGCGTCGAGGCTCGACCAGGCCAGGGGCGCAGGGGCTGGACCGGCCACTACATCACGGTAACTGGCCGTTGCTTTCAGCATCGCCCATACCATACACGCCACATAGCCAGGTGCCCCGGGAGATGGATCGCGCCGACATGGACCGCGTGCGCGAAGATTTCGTACGTGCTGCAAAGATAGCACACGAGGCCGGATTCGACTTGCTGCAGCTCCACTTCGCCCACGGCTATCTGCTAGCAAGCTTCATCTCACCGCTCACCAACGTACGCAGTGACAAGTATGGGGGAGACCTGGAGCAGCGGATGCGCTTCCCGCTGGAAGTGTTTGACGCCGTGCGTGCTGCCTGGCCCCAGGATAAGCCCATCTCGGTTGCTCTCTCCGCTACCGACTACGCGAGAGACGGCCTCGAGGTTGATGACGCGGTAATCGCCGCCAGGAGGCTTAAAGCGCACGGGTGTGATATAATCGCGGTATTAGCAGGTCAGACGACAGTTGATGGCGAACCGGCCTATGGTCGTGGTTTCTTGACCCCGTTAAGCGACCGCATACGCAACGAGGCAGCTATTCCCACGATGGTTGGCGGCTATCTCACAACGAGCGATGAAGTCAATACTATTCTGGCTGCTGGCCGTGCTGATCTGTGTATCATAGACCCGCCACAACTATTAGACCAGGACTGGAGGAACCCTTATGGCAAGCAATGACAATCTTGTACTCTCAGGACGGCGGGCCGTCGTTACCGGCGCTGGCCGTGGCATCGGCCGCAGCATTGCCCTGGCGCTTGCCCAGGCAGGGGCAGATGTGGCAGTCACTGCCCGCACGCAAGGCGAAATCGAACAGCTTGCTGCCGAAATCCGAGCCATGGGCCGCCAGAGCCTGGCGGTTCCATGCGATGTAACCGATTCCGAGCAGGTAAAATACATGGCCAGCACCCTGATCGATGGGCTTGGTGGTGTAGATATCCTGGTCAATAATGCTGGCAATGCTGGCAGCCACAAATTCCTCAACCACCCTGATGAACTCTGGTATCGTATGCTCTCGATCAACCTGACCAGCGTCTACTACGTGACCAAGGCGTTCGTACCGAGGTTGATAGAGCAGCGTTGGGGACGCATCATTACCATCGCCTCGATGGCCTCCAGGGTTGGCGGGAGCTATATCGCAGCCTATACCGCAGCCAAACACGGCGTACTCGGACTGACCCGCGCCCTGGCTGTCGAATTGCTGCCGTACAATATCACGGTCAATGCCATCTGCCCCGGCTACGTGAACACCCCCATGACCGATGCGAGCGTCAGCAACATCGCGGCTCGCACCGGCATGTCGGAGGCGCAGGCGCGCGAAGCACTTGAAAAATCAAGCCCGCAGAAACGCCTGTTTGAACCAGAAGAGATTGCCGCCGTCGCAGTCTTCCTGGCGCAAGATATCAACAAGGGTATCACAGGGCAGGCTATCAATATCGATGGCGGGGGTGTGATGTCCTGAGCTGCGTAGTGACTGTAACAGGGCGCTCCCCGCGATCGCTCTGAAGGGAGGGTTACTATCTTGAGCTACGACTTTCTCTACGAAGTGGACGATGGCGTTGCGACTTTGACCTTGAATCGCCCCGAAGTGATGAACGCGCTTACCTTCGAGATCTACGCCCAGCTTCGCGATCTATTTGAGAACTTGCGTTATGACGAAACGGTACGCGCCCTTGTGCTCACCGGGGCAGGCGATAATTTTTGCTCGGGCGGCGATGTGTACGAGATCATCGGTGAACTGCTCGAGCGCGACATGAAAGGCCATCTTGAGTTCACGCGCATGACCGGGGCCGTCGTACGGAACATGCGGCTGCTGGATAAGCCGATCATCGCCGCCCTCAATGGCATGGCCGCTGGAGCCGGAGCTGTGATTGCGCTGGCTGCCGATCTGCGCATCGCCTCTGAAAGGGCACGCTTCGCCTTTCTCTTCACAAAGGTGGGCCTGACCGGGGCCGACATGGGGGCCGGTTACTTGCTGCCGCGAGTCGTTGGTCTGGGTCGCGCTTCCGAATTATTGATGCTCGGCGATACCATCGATGCCACCACGGCTGAGCGTTATGGCCTGGTGAATCGCGTGGTAGTTCATGCAGACTTGCTGCCCTCCGCCAACGCCTGGGCCAAACGCCTCGCTCAAGGCCCGACCTTTGCTCTCTCAATGACCAAACACATGATCAATCACGAACTGAATATGGATCTCGTTTCTGCTCTCGAGGCCGAGGCGCAGGCGCAGGCGCTCATGCTTATGGGTGACGACCACCGCAGCTTCTACGAAGCGTACAAGGTGAAAGAAAAGCCAAAGTTCACTGGAAGGTAGGGGATACCATGGAAAAAACTATCGTCAATCCACCAGCTCTGGCACGTCCCAGGGGCTTCAGTCATGGTATCCTTGTAACGGAGGGCCATCTCCTCTTCCTCGCCGGGCAGACCGGTAGCGATGCTGAAGGTCAGATTGTCGCCCCCGGAGACCTGGTAGCCCAGTTTGAACAGGCACTTCGCAACCTGCAAAGCGTTGTCGAAGCCGCGGGCGGCAAGATGCAGGATATTACGAAAATCACTATCTTTGTGCGCGACCGGGATGATTATCTTGCACACCTTAAATCCCTGGGCAAGGTACATCGCTCCTTCTTCGGCGATTATTATCCCGCAGAAGCCCTTTTTGAGATCTCGCGCTTTTTCCAGGATGAGGCGCTGGTCGAAATAGAAGGTCTCGCCGTGCTGGATGCAGATAGATAGAGAGAAGCGCATATGGACTTTGAATTGACACCCGCACAAAAACGTATCCAGGCGCAGGCGCGCGAGTTCGCAGAGCAAGAAGTAGCGCCAGCGGCACGTATAGCGGATGAAAAAGGTGAATTCCCCATACACCTGGTCAAGCGTATGGGCGAACTGGGCTTCCTGGCCGGGCCAATTGAACCGGAGTACGGTGGGTCGGGCATGGACTATGTAAGCTATGCCCTGCTCTGCGAGGAACTGGGACGGGCAGATTCTTCCGTGCGTGGTTTCTTGACCGTCCATACAAGCCTCGTTTCCCTCTGCATTCAAGATTGGGGCAGCGAGATCCAGAAGAGCCGTTACCTGCCTCTACTTGCAACAGGTGAGTGGATTGGCTGCTATGCCCTGACCGAACCAGAAGCCGGCTCCGACGTGGCGAGTATAGAGACCACTGCCAGGGAAGAGGGCGATCATTACATCCTGAACGGGGAGAAGATCTGGATTACCAACGGCCTCAGCGCCAATATCGCCATCGTTTTTGCGAGCAAGGATCGCTCCGCTCGCCATAGAGGTATCTGTGCGTTCATCGTCGAGCCGGATGCCCGGGGATTTCATCGCGAACCTATGCCTGGCAAGGAACTGGGCCATCGTGCGTCCGAACACGCATATATCATGTTTAAAGAATGCCAGGTGCCCAAAAGTGCATTGCTTGGCGCCCCTGGAGAAGGCTTCAAAGTCGCTATGTCTGCCCTGGATCGCGGTCGCCTGGGAGTTGCTGCCGGTGCTGTCGGTGTTGCACAGGCCTGCCTCGACGCCTGTATCGCCTATGCCATGCAGCGTCGCCAGTTCGGCCAGCGGATTGCAGACTTTGAGATGATCCAGGCCACACTGGCCGATATGGCTGCCGACGTGGAGGCAGCGCGACTACTCGTGTACCGCGCAGCGTGGGTCAAAGATCAGGGTCTGCCTGCAACGAAAGCCACATCTATTGCCAAGCTCTTCGCCACCGAAGCAGCGATGAGGGCAGCATCGGAGGCAGTGCTGCTGCATGGCAATCGCGGCTATTCCAACGAGTACCCTGTGGAGCGCTACTATCGAGACATCAAGGGACTGCAGATCTACGAGGGGACCAGCCACATCCAGCGCATCATCATCGCGCGGGAGCTGGTTGGGCGTGAGAACTAGCTATACTCGAGCGCAAAGGTTCTCGTGCATACCATTCATGACGGATGGCACGCATCAACAGCGCACCATCCAGTTCCGCTGAACCTGGGGGAAACCGCTGTTGATCGTCGAAGAAACTTGACTCCGCCTTTGTGAGCTGGAGCGGTTCGACCTTCCAGTTCAAGCATCGCAGCTCTAAGCTGTCGAGTCTGCCTATGTCCCGGGTGCTCGAATACCCTCGTGAACCCCGCTCAAAAAACGCAGAGGCTTCCTCTAGAGACGTAAAAATCGAGTGCTCGGGAAGCGTTGACGTGACATGAGCCTCAATCGCCACTCTTGTCTCACCGTCGTCACTTTCTATCTCGATACGGAAAGCCTCATCACTCTCTGTTACTTGAAAGTGAGCATGATGATGGATCCCCGGAAACAACTTGCCACCAACAACGGTGTTGAAACGCGAAGAGGTGTCTCGCCTAGGAATATAGACTCCTTCTTGATATCCACCGTTCTCTTCCCACGCCACTGCGATTCGGTGAGCAGCATTCTCAGAAGACAAACCGAGCAGTGTTGGCAGTGAGTGCGGTCTGATCTGCTTGAGGCGGATCAAACAGATGCCAGCTATTCCCATCCCATGCACGAGCTTAGGTCGAAATGGGCCTGGCAAGAGTCTCTCCAGGTAGTAAGGATCGACACGATAATTTACGAGGATACGACGATCAATGATGCCTTCCATGGTGGGAACATGCATGTTCTACCTCACAGTCTGGAACCAAGAGAGCGTTCAAACGCGACACATCCTTTCCATCAGATTATAGCTGATGAGCGAATGATTAAACCAACTCCTGGCCCTCCACCTGGTCAAGACAGGTATCACGATGGAGTCAACTGTCTACAGCGGCAGACGCATAACCGCATGGTATATAATGACTGGGACTCTACAGTTTTGTGCAAATGCTTGCGTACAAGTGTTTGCGCTTTGGAGAAGCGCTTATATAATAAGCGCGAATGTTTACCTACATTTGGAAAGGCAGGACAAAATGCCTTACTCGGAATTCTGGAACCCCAAGAACGAAAAACTGCCACGCGAGGAATTGCGGGCGCTGCAACTCCACAAACTTCGTCGCATGTGCGAGTGGGCCTACGCGACCACTCCATTCCACAAGCGCAAATTTGATGCCGCTGGCTTCAAGCCAGATCAGCTCAGGACTCTCGACGACATCAGGCGTATCCCCTTTATGACCCGGGAAGAGTGGATGGAGTCATTGATGGAAAAGCCCATGTTTGGCGATTTACTGGCCACCGACCCGGTCAACGCTATCCGTTACCACCTCACTTCCGGCACTTCTGGACGGACCCCCATACGCGTGCTGGACAGTACGAAAGACTGGGACTGGATCGCCGAGATGTGGTGCTATGGCCTGTGGGGATTCGGCATCAGGCCCGAAGATACCGTTTATTTCGCCTTTGGCTACGGCTCTTTCATCGGTTTCTGGGGCGCGCATTACGCCTGCGAGAAGATGGGCGCGCTGGTTATCCCCGGTGGTGCGCAAACCACCGAAGCGCGTATCAAGCAGATTATCGAGATGGGCGCTACCACTGTCTGTTCCACGCCTACCTATGCCCTGCACCTCTGGCAGAAGGCAAGAGAGATGGGGATAGACCTCGCCAGGGAGGGGAAAGTCAATAAGCTTATCTGCTCCGGTGAGCCAGCAGGCTCTATCCCGGCGGTGAAGCAGCAGCTTGAAGAAGCCTGGGGCGCGAAGTGCGGCGATACCGCCGGAATGACCGAGCTTGGTACCATCATGATCTTCGAGTGTTCCCACCAGCCGGGCGGAACGCATATCATTGAAGACCACTTCATCGAGGAAGTGCTTAACCCATCCTCTGGTGAACCCGTAGGCTACGGCGAGCTTGGCGAGCGCGTGGTAACGTCCTTTGGCCGCGGCTTTATTCCCGTCCTTCGCTATCGCACCAAGGATATGGTCATGAAGGTCCCCGCGAGCACCTGTAGCTGCGGGCGTACGTGGGACCTCTACGATGGTGGTATCCGCGGGCGCTGGGACGACATGAAGCTGATCCGAGGTACCAACGTCTATCCACGCGCGGTAGAAGCGATCGTGCGTGAGTATCCCACCATCGACGAGTTTCAAATCTATATCTCGCGCAGGGATGATATGCAGGACGAAATCACCATCAAGGTGGAGATTAAGCCCGGGCACGAGTCGGAGTGGCCGGACCTCAAGGTGAAGCTGGCTAAAGACCTTGCAGAAGCGCACGAGGGCTTACGCTTCAACATAGAACGCATGGATTACGGGGTGCTGCCACACTTTGAACTCAAGGCAAAGCGCCTGGTAGATGTGCGTCCCGCGGCGCAGTACTAGTTTAGAGGGAGGGATAGCTATGACGACAACAAACACAGATCTCCTGGGCAAACCTCTTACAGGACAAGAGCAGGAGCTCTTGCATGTCTATGAAGCGCTCAAAAAGCTGGCGAAGCAAGATGACCTGCCTCCTTGTGCGGCTCGCAATGTACGTAGGGCGCTATCATCCATTTGGCAGGTTACGAATGACCTGAACCTCCAGTTCGAACAGTTATACGATGTCGGGGTATAATAGTCCGCCGGATACACCCTGTCATTGAACCTCTCTAGTGTGTGCGGGATGCATGGCAAGCTTGTCAATGAGTTTTGCCGCATCTCCGCGCATCCCCATTGTAAATATCGATTCATCCGCAAAAATTCTCCAGATGCGTCGTCAATGTATTGAATGAAGATAAAGAGCGAGAGAGTTCTCACTCGTTTTCTCACAGGCGACGTGCGTCAGCAGGCATGAGCGGTTTTGGAGGTTATCCCTCGCAAATACCCGCCCACATTATGCCCTTGTGTAGTGACAACTGTATGTTCCTCCAACACGTTAGGCAAACTGTATGTAGATTATCCGCTCATCACAGCAAAGAAGTGGAGGGCAGAAGCTATGGCTTCCAAGATTACTTGCCTGGTAACACTACATGGTGTTGGTTTTGAGCAACCACCTCAGGCTGGAGTAGATAACTCTGGCTATGCTGACCCCTTACATCAGCATCTCAAGAAGTGCCTCGCAGAACAACTCAGTGATGATCCCAATCGAGAGCAAGGGCGCAGCAAACCCGGCGATAATGGTGCCATTTATGTGCAAAGCCGTTGGCTCGATGATAAAGGCATTGCCAGTCGCGAAGAGGGACTGAAACGCCTCGGTGTCTGGTGCGGCGATAAGGAGCGTGTTGACACAACAGCTGCTCCCCTGGTTGCCAACGATGGGTCTGTTTCCCATGTCGCGCTGGTCTACTCGAATCTGGAACCAATGGGGCCAGAGCTTGGTGCGACGCTGATCACCCTTGAGACGTCCCTCTTTTCCGCTTCGCACTATGGCAATGCCCTGAGGCTGATACATATGGCTCTGGCCGATGGGCTGGCGATGATCGGACATCATACTGCCCCGGGCCAGGAACCCATCAGTTCTCGTCCGCGCTCCGATCTGAGGTCCAGGTCTGTCAAACAACTGGGACAACACGGGCTAGCTGCGCCTGCACCAGCTCCTGGGCTGCTGTCAATGTTAAGAAGTCTTGAGGATGATGTGGCATGTTATGTCTGTCACAACGAGGAACGCGAGCGGGTGCGGAGTTTTGTGTATGAAGCACTCATGCGTCTCGCCTGTCGTGAAGACGTAGACAGTATTGTTCTCAACACGCATAGCAGTGGGACGGTGATTGCATTTGATGTCTTACGCTACCTGCCACAAGAGGTCACCACTAAAATCAAGGCATTCGTCACAGCTGGTAGTCCGTTGCGCAAGTATGTTGATCTCTTCCATTGGGGAAACCAGATCCAGTGCCTCTATCCGGTCGAGCCCTGGTACAATTTCTGGGATCGGCGCGACCCCGTTGCTGACCCACTGGATCCACCCATCTCCTGGCGCGTGGGTGATAAGATTGTACCATCGGTCGAGAAACTGTTCAGTCGCATTGATCTCAATAGCGAGAAGCCCTGCGGGATCAAGGTTGATGACCGCGAAGTGGATAATGTCGTAAAGAGCGCTGGTGGGGGATTACAGGCCCACAACTATTGGGATAACGAAGAGCAGTTCGTGACGCAGCTCGCCGACATCGTGCGTGCAATAGCCGGTACTCCGCTTGTCAGAGCGGCGTAAATAAACACAAGACGTTTTGCCAATATGACAACCGATGAGCAACACCCGGTGAGCCAGGTTATGAGTCTCACGGTTGCGGCCGGAACTGACCGCGTAGCCGAGCTGATTCCTGCGCGCGCAGTTTGTAGCGCAGGATCTCACCCACCTCACTTTTGGGGAGTTCATCGACGATCTCGACCTGTCTCGGATACTGGTGCCTCGGCATCCGCGCCTTACAGAAGGCGATGATCTCCTTCGGCGTTGCTTGAGCCTCGGGCTTGAGAGAAACAAAGGCTTTTATTGTCTGACCGAGATAGGCATCAGGCACACCTATCACCGCTGCTTCCTCAATCGCTGGATGTAGACGCAAGCCTTCTTCGACCTCCACAGGCGAGACATCGTAGCCCATCACATTGATCGCATCGCCTTCCATGGCTCTTTCTCCTCGGACTATAGAGCATTGGTAATCAGTAGTAATCTATGGTAATCTTACGCTGTAGTATCACTGTTGTCGATCCTGACCAACGAGAGGAGATGATGACCATGCTGGTATCCCGTGCCCAACTCGGGGCAGCCGTAGCGGAGGCCCGCATAAAAGCAGGACTCACGCAATTAGAGCTGGCGAAGCGTGCTGACCTGGACGAAGCCACGATCAAGGCGCTGGAGCAGGGGCAATACAAGCCCGAATCTGGCGAGTTGAGCCGACTGGCCGAGGCACTCGGCGTGGACGAATTAGAGCTCCTGCGCAGGCCCTCCCCCGGCTATCTGATCATCTAACCTCCTCGTCTGGACGCGCCACCGGACGGGGGACGATGCGATGCTGGTGGGTCCGCATCGGCTTTGCTCCCGGCATGAGCGAACGGAGGTCGACATTTTCATCCCGCAGCGTTGCGGGATCAACCTGGACTCGCGCTTTAATCAAAGGCATCACACGCTGCACATCCCTGCCACGGTTGAAAGCAACTGCGGCGGCTATGCGCTGCTCCTGCATGTAGAAGACCACGCCATTGCGCTCATCCAGACTACCGCGCACGACTAGATCGTCCCAGCCACCGTGGAATCCCGCGTATTGCACATTGTAATTGTACTGGTCAGACCAGAACCAATGTACGTCTTCGTAGGGCTCCCGCTTGCCGAGCATACTACGAGCAGCGGCCCGTCCCTGGTGGATCGCATTTTGCCAGTGTTCGACCCGGATCAGCCGTCCAAAAACAGGATGAAAGTGATTGGCCACATCTCCTGCAGCATAAATGCCCTCCACGTTGGTCTGGCAGTACTCATCAACTACGATACCATTCTCGATTTTCACTCCGGAACCGGCCACGATATCAGTGGCCGGCTCAACCCCAACGCCGACAACCACGAAGTCACATTCTAGCCGTCGGCCAGTGCTCGTCACCACTCGCCGGACGCGACGCGTGCCTTCAAACGCCGCCACCGACTCCTCAAAGAACATCTGTACCCCTTGCTCACGGTGGAAGGCCTCGAAGACACGTCCCACCTGCTCGCCCAGCACGCGAAACAACGGCGTTTTGAAAAACTCGACCACCGTGACGTCCACGCCGTGATAGCGCAACGACGCCGCTACCTCACAGCCTATGAACCCCATACCGGCGATCACTGCCCGCTGACCGCCCCTGCTTTCAACACGGATGCGGTCGGAGTCAGCCACCGTGCGCAGTTCGTAGATCCCTTCAAGGTCAGCTCCAGGAACGCGCAGCCTGCGGTTACGTACCCCTGTGGTAACGAGCACCTTGTGATAAGGCACACGATCGCCATCCTCCAGTTCGACCACCTGCTCGCGCGTGTCAATCCGGGTTGCGCGGACACCAAACTGTGTGTGGATGTTGTGGTCAACATAGAAGCTGTCCGGCTTGAGCAGGGCCTCCTCGAAAGGTTTCTTGCCCTGGAGATATTCCTTAGAAAGCGGAGGCCGTTCGTAGGGCGGGTACGGTTCTGCGCCTATGAGCACGATCTCGCCGTCGAAACCTTCTTCCCTGAGGGTAATGGCCGCTACACCCCCGGCCAGATTGGCCCCAACAATCACGAATTGCTGCTGCATAGGACCTTCTCACTTTCATGCGATTCGCTGACCTGCACCGCGCGGCTGGCGTCGACTCATCTTTGTAGAGACGATTCTATGGACCTGTCAGTCCTCGCCCTGATCCACGTGCTGCGGAATGGCTCCTGCTTCGGGGACCTCCACGTAGATCATTCCGTTCTCTATGCGAACCGGAAACCGGATCAGCTCGCTGCTTTCCGGGTTGATCCCTCGTCCAGTCAAGGCATTGAACTCCCACAAATGCGTGGCGCAGGTTAGTGTGAGGCCCTCGAGATTTCCTTCGCTTAGCGCTGAAGCTCTATGAGGACACCGATCCAGGTAAGCTCTGACCTCGTCTTCCACGTTCAACAACAGGATCTTCACACCTCCGACCTCGACACCTAGCATCTCCCCAATCCAGAGATCGTCGAACGGCATGATCTCATACCGCTGCATCGCTCAACCCTTTCTCTTACCATTTGCTCGTATCTCTAATGGCCGCCACGTGCAAATCCAGCAGCCTTTGAGCATAGGCCCTGGGCGATTCGTCAAACTGCCTCTTCTTCAGATTGCTTGACATCCCTGATCCATACGCTTCAATCTATGGCTGCCAGTACGCCTGCTTCGGACAGTACGCGTTCGCGTGCCGCCTTCGCTGCGGCCAAGGTCGTGTCCGCGTCCCGTCCGACCTCTGGAAGCTCGGCCAGTAGATGAGCCAGTCCCGCTGCCGCCTCGTCTGCCCTGGGGGTCCAGCGCTGCACCCAGTGCCGGAGTACTGATGCGTTCTCTGGTCGCTGTGAAATGGCATAGCGAGCGAGTGCAGCGCTCCAGCGAGCATTCCTCTCAGCGTCGATGGACAGGTTAGACAGGAGTAGCCAGGTCAGTTGATCATGGTTCGCATCTGCCACGATCCCCAGTTGCCGCAGCAGAATTTCACTGAGCGTGGGGCGCAGGAGGAGGTTGACGGCAACCAAGCACTCGCCCCAGTCATAAGCGACGAGCGCGGTCTCCAGTGCACGGCGCGTGGGTTGCCAGTCCGGGTGTGTCTCCCAGATCTGGCGCTCACCGGTTGCAAATCCTACATCTGGGTGAGCAATTTGGAGTTGACGCGTTCTATATGCCAGGAGCGATACCAGGCGCAACTGGTCTGCGGCAGCGAATCCCGCGCAGTTGGTGATGTAGGAAGAGGGCGCGATCTGGCCCAGATACGCCTGCATCATCTGGAGGACGTGGGCAGGGTAGCGCATAGGTGTAAAAACGGTTGAGAGCACACGCAACCACCGTGGCGACAGGTTGGCGTCGTGGTTCACCTTGCCGAACTCATCCAGGATACCTTCCACAACCGTCTCCTGCTCGTCCTGCATCGTCACATACTTGCGATACGTGAGTTCATCAGGGTCCCGAAAACCATGCCAATCCTCCGCTTGCAGCGGCGAGTGGTCACGATAGGTCAAGTACCACATATTAACCGGCGCAGTGGGATTGCCTTCTAGTGCTGCCACCCGGTTCTTACGGGTCGTGTAATTAGCATCATGCGTAACAATTTCATATTCGCTCGGCACACGGCGGATCTGGCCGAATCTACTCCAGGTGCGCAATTTGCGTGCTGGTGTCTGGCTCATCAGACGAGTTCCTCCTCTCGCTTATACGACCACAAAATAGCATCCGAGGTAGTTTCAATGCGACCCGCAAAGGCGGACATCATGGGCTCGAGCTGCCGCATTTCAAAGGCGCGTCCGATATGCCGCTCGATCGAGGCACGGGTCACCTTCATGCGCTGCTCTGCCTGGATGCGGACGTACGCTCCGCGATCGATGACCTCAATTTCTGTGCCGGGGTTGTCATCCTCGATGGCCGCGATAATCGCATCGATGTCATCAGACATGCGCAGAACTGGTCCGACAGCGTTCTTCACGGCGTTACTCCCTTCTCAACCCAGTCGACGTAGACGTTCTGCAGCGGCGCGATGCCAGCTTCGGCAACCGTTACATCTGGAGACAGGTCGTGTCCCTGGTAGCGTACTACCATGTCCGCGTCCCTGGCTGGTAGGCGCTTGCCCACCACATGGTGCGCCACTTTGGCAGCTACTTCCCGCATGGTATCTGTATCCAGGACAACGACCAACTGAGTGACGAAGTCATCGTCAAACTTGGCATTGATGGGGACAGGTTGTGGATCAGGCATACTCTCCTCCTTATGATCCCGCAGCCGCTGCCGGCTTGCGATACTCTTCCGCCCACTTGTAATTGTAAGCATCGTCGCCCATTACCTCCGGCGTAAGCCCCATCCAGGCCAGGATACCTCCCACATCCGGCGGCTGGATCTCCCCGGTAAGCAAGCGCTCAATGACGGTCTTCTGGTGCATGGTATCCTTGTCCTCCCACCAGATTTGCCGGCACGGCTTAGAGCAGAAGTGGTACGTATAGCCATTATGCGTGAGCGGATAGCTCCGCACAGGATACTTCGGGTTATTCGGGGAAGCAGAGGTACCAATCGGTAGGTGGCACAGATTACAAAGCCATGGCAGCGTTTCGGGCAGCGTCCCCTGCATGTTGCCAGCATTGACGTTCTCAATGAGCGTATCCCAGATCGGACCCCACTGCTCTTCCCAATGGGGATACTTTTCCTGCAGCCAGGCCCGCTCGGCTTTCGATACGCCTGCCTGCGGTTTCCACCACACGGTGGGACGCCAGAACCAGACACCCAGGTGCAGCGAGTGGTGCCAGGTGTCTAGCCCAGCGATGAACTCGTCCCAGTACCAGGGTTTCTTCAGGCCATAGTCCTCAATCAAGCGGAGGAACTCGGCGACGATCCATTCCTCCATGAACTCCTTATACGACTGCTTGCGATGTTCAAGAGGCGTGTAGTAGTCCATTCCCGGACCTGTGAGGATTGAGAACAACCGGGCCGAGAGCCAGAACATCTTGTCGATCGTCCACTGTGCTCGCTTGGGGTCATGTTGCATAAGAATTTCAAGCGTCGGTCCGCCCTGTTGTGCATGCCGGGCCTCATCGGTCTGGGTCGACGAAATCATGTTGGCGAAGCTGATGTCGCCCGAGTCCAGCGCGTTGGCTGCGAGGGCCACGAACTGCAGGTTGGTAAAGCCAGTCTCGAGAGTGAAAGGCAATTGGATGGCGATATCGACCGCATCCGGACCGAGCATCATGCCATCGAAGAGCGCTCGGGCAGCGATGATGCCCCATTCATTGGTATGGTAGGCTTTGAGCGCCCAGTCGAACTGAGGGTCCCTGCCGATAAACTCGTGGGCCAGGTACAAGTCCATCTGGGTGTGACGAATTTCGTCCAATGTGCCAAAGACCGCCATGTTGCGCCAGGCCGGAGAAAGTCCAAAACGAGCCATACGCTGCTCTGCCAGGACGGCCAGGTATTCGATCAGCGAGATAGCACCGAAGTGGGCCTTGGCGGTCGACTTCCAGCCCTCGTCTAACGATTCAAAAACATTGGAGCGCTGCAGGGCAGACTTGACCGCGTAGACCGACCCCTCTTTCTCGCGCTGTGTGGCTACGTAGTCGGTATAGGCGCACTTGTACGGTTCATCCCAGCTCTTCCAGGCTTCATGGGGCACCTTGCCGCTCCCCGACATCCACTCTGGGAAGACAGCCTCCTCGTCGACATAGGACCTGGTCCAATCGACATCGCGGGCGATGTTGTACCACTCCTCCCGCTTCATGCGAGCCATAGTTATCCTCCTTTATTGCATC
>WNFT01005212.1_pt1 | contig 15471 bp, 14 predicted proteins | sample 5400191 | NCBI WGS metagenome assembly WNFT01 (sample SAMN13153359, study PRJNA577476) | soil metagenome | isolation source: 80 cm saprolite under Madrone tree | place: USA:California | collected 2016-06-14 | reverse complement strand
GGCGCACGATCTGGTTCCACGGCGGGATGCCGGGCACCGGCGAGTCCATCACGACCAGGCGGCTTGTCTTGTCCGGATAGCGCGCCGCGTAGGCATACGCGACCATCGTGCCGATGTCGTGGCCCACGATGTCGGCGCGATCGATGCCGAGCTTGTCGAGGACCTCGCGGCCGTCGCCGAGGCGCCGCTTCATGCGGTACGCGAGCTTGCCGTCGGGAAGCGCCGAGAGCCGCTCTTGCGTCAGCGGCGGACGGGCACCATAGCCGCATAAGTGAGCCAGGCCCTGCCGATCATTCGCATGAAGATGGACACCAGTGTGCAACGAGAAGCCCTGACGAGGTGCGTGGCGGCGGTAATTCGAAGCTCCGGCGACGGGATCGCCGTGGTTCTTGCCGTCCGGTCTGCGGCGGAGCAGACCTTCGCTACCGGCAGTCCAGAACCCAAACCGAGGCCCCTGACCACCCTCAGAACTTGAGGAAGATCAGGGGCCTCCAAAAGTCGGGGCGACTGGATTTGAACCAGCGACCACTTGCACCCCAAGCAAGTGCGCTACCAGGCTGCGCTACGCCCCGGTACAGATGTTGCGGGGGGCCAGCGTCTAACACCCGCTCCGGCAGCCGTCAACGCTTCAGGGCGCCTTGTTCAGCGCGTTCTTCAGGACCTGCGAGGGACGGAACGTCAGCACGCGGCGGGCGGAAATCTCGATCTCCTGCCCTGTCTGCGGATTGCGGCCCACGCGCGACTTCTTCTCGCGCACGACGAAGTTGCCGAACCCGGACAGCTTGATCTTCTCGCCTCGCTCCAGCGTGTCCTTGAGCGTGTCGAACACCATCTCGACGATCTCCGCGGACTCCTTCTTGGAGAACCCGACTTTGCTGCACACGCTGTCGATGACGTCTGCCTTGGTCATGCGAAAAGAGTACACGGGCAGCGCCAACTCGGTCAAACCCCAAAGGAAAAAGCCCTTGGCCGGCCGTTTGACGCGGCGCGCTATCGCACCGGATGCGAGGCCGGAAGGCGCCCGCCGTGGTGCTCTGCTAGCTTGCCCGCATGCTGCAGTTCTGGTTCGACTTCGCCTCGCCCTATCGCTACGTGGCAGCGATGCGCGTGGAGACAGAATGTGCGCGCGCGGGTGTGCAAGTGGAGTACAGGCCCTTCCTTCTCGGGCCCATCTTCACCGAGCTGCTCGGGATCAAAGACTCCCCATTCAACGTCCAGCCGGTGCGCGGGCGGTACATGTGGCGCGACGTCGACCGGCTCTGCGCCAAGCACGGACTGCCCTGGCGGCGCCCCAGCGTCTTTCCCCGCAACAGCGTTCTCCCTGCCCGGGTCGCGCTGTCGTCGGGCGGAACCATCGGCGCGGTGACGCGGGCCATCTTCCTGGCGAACTTCGCGGAGGACCAGGAGATCTCCGACCCCGCCGTGCTCGCGCCCGTGGCGGACTCGGCCGGTGGAGGCGGGCAGCGCGCGATCGAGTTGGCCCAGACCCAAGAAGTGAAGGATCGCCTCCGCGCGAGCACCGACGAGGCGAAGCGCCTGGGCATCTTCGGCGCGCCGAACTTCGTGGTGAACGGCGAGCTCTTCTTCGGACAGGACCGCCTGGAAGACGCGATCGAATGGGCCCGCCGAAATTGACGGACGGTGCGCGGGTCGCACTCTTTACCGTGCTCGCGCTCGTCGGCTTCGCGGCAAACTCGCTCCTCTGCCGCGGCGCGCTCGGCGCCGGGCGGATCGATGCGGCCAGCTTCACTGCCATCCGGCTGGTCTCTGGAACCCTCGTCCTCGTCGCGCTCGCCCGCCCCGCCGGAGGCGCACGCGGTGGGAGCTTCGCCTCCGCCGCGGCGTTGTTCGCGTACGCCGCCGCATTTTCCTTCGCGTATCTCTCTTTGCCGGCGGGCGTCGGCGCCCTTCTCTTGTTCGGCGCGGTGCAGGTCACGATGATCGGCGGCGCGCTGCGCGCCGGCGAACGGCCCTCCTGGAACGTCTGGATGGGCCTCTTGCTGGCCTTCAGCGGCCTCGCTTTCCTCACGCTGCCGGGAGCGCGCGCTCCCTCCATCCTGGGCAGCGGGTTGATGATCGCGGCCGGCGCGGCCTGGGGAGTCTATTCGCTGCGGGGCCGCCGTTCAGGCCCGCCGCTCCGCGCGACGGCGGACAACTTCCTCCGCAGCGCGCCGCTGGCGCTCTTGCTTTGGGTGGCCACAGCCCTCCTCGGCGGTCGCGTGCACGTGAGCCCCGCGGGGGCCGTCCTCGCCGTGTCGTCTGGCGCCATCGCCTCGGGCCTGGGCTACAGCCTTTGGTACGCCGCGCTCCCGCGCCTGCCCGCGTCGCGCGCGGCGGTGCTCCAGCTGTCGGTGCCGGTCCTCGCCGCCGCCGGAGGCGTGCTCTTGCTCGGCGAGACGCTGACGTTCCGCATCGTCATTTCCGGCGCCGCGATCCTCGCCGGCGTCGCGCCCGCTGCCCGCCGCGCGAGCACCGTGCAGAAAGCCGCCGTGGCCGTGGCTACGCCCGGATCTCCGCCCCGAGGCGCGCCTTGAGCCGCTCCCGGATCGCCGAGCAGAGCGCGTCCGCTTCCGCGTCGGTCAGCGTGCGATCCGGCGCGCGCAGCGACAACCCGAAAGCCACGCTCTTGCGGCCTTCCGGCACCGGCGCTCCCCGGTAGACGTCGAAGAGCGTCACGTTCTCCAGCAGCTTCGCGGTATCCGCGCCGCGGATCTCCTCGAGCAGCTTCTCCGCCGGAACACCGGCCTCGACCACGAAGGCGAGATCGCGCGCCACCGCCGGGAACCTGGGGACCCCGTGCAGCTCACGGAGTGCGATCGAGCTGTCGAGCAGCACCTCCCAATCGAGCTCGGCCACGAACGTCTGCTGCGGCACCTCGAAGTGCGCCGCCACGGTCGGGTGCACCTGTCCCAGATGTCCGGCGGGTTTTCCCCCGACCGCCAGGGCCGTGGAGCTCGTCGGATGCAGGGCCGGATGCGCCGCCGGCTCGAACCGCGCGTCTTCGACTCCCATCGCCTCCGACACGTCCTCGACCGCGCCCTTCAGATCGTAGAAGTCCGCTTCGTCGCCCCCGCCGCTCCAGCTCTTCGCTCGCCGCGTCCCCGTCAGGACCAGGGCGAGCCGGCGCGGCTCGTGCGCGGGCCAGGCGAGCTCGCCCGATGGGTGACGCTCGTCCACTTCCCGCAGATACACGCGCCCGAGCTCGTACAGCTTCAGGTCGCGCACGCCGTGCGACAGGTTGTGCCCGACGTTCCGCAAGAGCGCGGCAAGCAGAGTCGTCCGCATGGCGCCCTGCTCGACCGTGAGCGGATTCGCCACCCGCAGCGGCTGCTCGGGGGAGATCGCCAACAGGTCCTTCTCGGGGACGAAGCTGTAGTTCAGCGCCTCGTCGTATCCGTCGGCGGAGAGGGCTGCCCGCGCCCGCGCCGTCACCCGCCACTGGGGCGAGATCGCGGCGGTCTCCCCGACTCCGGCGGGATGCAGCTTCACCGGAATCGTGTCGTATCCACGCAGCCGGGCGATCTCCTCGATGCAGTCGATCTCGCGCGTCAGGTCCCCTCGCCACGTCGGCACGGTCCAGCGGCCGTCCCCGATCGGCGTGAGCTGCAGCGCGCGCAGCCAACGATCCACTTCGGCGGCGCTCACCGGGACGCCTAGCACCGCCGAGACGCGCTCAGGCCGCACCCTCACCTTCGCCGGCTCGCGCGGCGAGGGGTAGACGTCGGCGGCCCCCGGCAAGAGGCGCCCTCCCCCGAGCTGCACGATCAGCTCCGCGCAACGATCCGCCGCGTTGCCGGCGCCGTGCTCGTCCATGCCGCGCTCGAACCGGTGCGACGCTTCGGTATGCAACAGGTGGCGGCGCGAGGTCCGTCGAATCCCGGCCGGCTCGAACATCGCGCTCTCCAGCAGCACGCGGGTGGTACCGTCGCCAACCTCGCTGGTCTGGCCGCCCATCACGCCGGCGAGCGCCACGGGCTTCTCCGCGTCGGCGATGACCAGATCGTCGGAGGAGAGCTTCCTCTCCTTGCCGTCCAGCGTGGTCAGCGCCTCCCCTTCACGGGCGCGGCGCACGACGATGCGGCGGCCGGCGAGCTTGTCCAGATCGAAGGCGTGATCATCAATCCCGAGTGGTCGTCGGAGAGGCCCAGCTCGCGCGGCGAGAGCAGCATCCCCTGGCTCTCGACGCCCTTGAGCCGCGCCGCGCGGATCTCGGTCCCGTTGGGCAGCTTCGCGCCCACCCGAGCCATGGGGACCACGTCTCCAACCGCATAGTTCTGCGCGCCGCAGACCACCTGGTGCGTCCCCGCGCCGTCATCCACCTGGCAGACGCTCAAGTGATCGCTGCCGGCGATCCGGTCCCGCGACACCACTCGCGCCGCCACTACGCCGGGCCCGATGCCGCGGCGCTCACGCCCTTCGACCTCCAGCCCGATGCCGGTGAGCTTGCGCGCGATCTCCTCGTCGGAGAGCGTCACGGGGCACAGCTCCCGGAGCCAGTTCACCGAGACCTTCATGACTGCTCCAGGAACCGGACGTCGTTCTCGAACAGCGTGCGCAGATCGTCGAGGTTGTGCCGCAGCATCGCCAACCGATCGATGCCCACGCCGAACGCGTAGCCGGTGATCTTCTCCGGGTCGTAACCCACGCCCGCGAGCACGTCGGGGTTCACCATTCCCGCCCCGAGCACCTCCAGCCAGCCGCTCCCCTTGCACAGCCTGCAGCCCTTCCCGCCGCAGAGCGGGTGACTGATGTCCACCTCGGCGGACGGTTCCGTGAAGGGGAAGTAGCTCGGCCGCAGCCGCGTCCGGATGTCGGGCCCGAAGAACGCTTTCGCGAAAGCGTCGAGCGTCCCGCGCATGTGCGCCATCGAGACCCCTTCCTCGACGTGCAGGCACTCCACCTGGTGGAACATCGGCGTGTGCGTCGGGTCGGAATCGGAGCGGTAGACCTTCCCGGGCGCGATGATGCGGACCGGCGGCTTCTGCGCCAGCATGGTGCGGACCTGGACCGGGCTGGTGTGCGTCCGCAGCAACAGCTGCTCCATCGCGCCCTTGGTGGGCGGCGAGCCCGGCGGTGGGACCGGCTGCGATTTCGCGTCGAGGAAGAAGGTGTCCTGCATATCGCGCGCCGGATGGTCGGGCGGGAATCCCAGCTTCTCGAAGTTGTAGAGGTCCCACTCGATCTCCGGGCCGTCGGCGACGTGGAATCCGAGCCGCGCGAAGATCTCGACGATGTCGTCCATGGCCTGGCTGACGGGATGCCGCCGTCCGCGCCGCCGCGAGCGCCCCGGGAGCGTCACGTCGAGCTTCTCGCGGTTCAAGTCCTGCTCCAGCGCCCGCCGGGCCAGGTTCCGCCGCGCCTCCTCCAGCAGGCCCTCGACCTGCGCGATGGCGTCGGTCACCAGCTTGCCCGTCCGAGGCCGATCCGCCGCCGGGACGGAGCCGAGCGACTTCCGCAGGCCGGAGAGCGATCCGCTCTTGCCCAGGTACTTGACCCGCGCGGCCTCCACTTGCGGCTCGGTTTGCGCGGAGGACAGCTCCTGCCGCGCCTCGGCGATCAATGCGTCGATCCGGTCGATCACGTCGGTCCTCCACGAAACGACAAGGCCGCGCCGGGTTCGCCCGACGCGGCCTAGCCCCGGCCGCCGCAGGCGGCTTAGGGGCTACGACTGAACGCGAACATTACCCAGTCTACGCCGCGGCGCGCTTGGCGATCGCGGCAAACGCCTGCGGGTCCGCGACGGCGATGTCCGCCAGGACCTTCCGGTCGAGCAGGATGTTCGCCTTCTTCAGCCCGGCGATGAACCGCGAGTAGGAGATGCCGTTGATGCGGGCGGCCGCGTTGATCCGCGCGATCCAGAGCGAGCGGAAGTCGCGCCGGCGGACGCGCCGTCCTCGCGCCGACTGCATCATCGCGCGCTCGACGGCCTCGACCGCGCGCTTGTAGGTGCCATTGCGCCGGCCGCGGAAGCCCTTGGCGAGCTTCAGGACGCGATTTCTCCGGCGACGTGCCTTGAATCCACGCTTGACGCGCATTTCCTTCTCTCCTCATCCACCACCGGGGACTTCCCGGAGGCCCGCCGCAGGCATTGGTCCACGCGGCGCGTGTGGCTCTCTTCCCTGCTTACTTCGGCAGCCCGTACGGCAGGGCCCTCTTCAGATGCTTCTCGTCCCGGCGAGCCAGGATCAGCGGCTTGCCCAGCCGGTTCTTGCGCTTGCGGTTCTTGCCCAGCGACAGATTATGCCGCCGGCCTGCCTTCCCCGCCTTGATCTTGCCCGTGCCGGTCATGCGAAAGCGCTTCACCGCGCTCCGCTTCGTCTTCAATTTCGGCATCTTGCAGGTCCCTTCCCTGGCTGCGCAGAGCGGCGCCTTGTACACGCGCCGCGCCGCAGCGTCAAGCCTTCGGTCCCTCGGCGTGCGCGGCGGCGGCAGGAGGCGGCTGGGCCGCCTGGGCGGGCGGCTGCCCGGCTGACTGCGGGGGCCGCGGCGGGCGCGGGGCTTGAGAGGCGGGAGCGGACGCCGCCTTGGCCCGCTGCGACTGCAGCCAGCGGGGGTTCGCGGCGAGGATCATGAAGAGCAGGCGGCCTTCCATCCGGGGCGACTGCTCCACCACCGCGATGTCCTTCAGGTCCTGGGCGATGCGGCTGAGGATCGCCTGGCCGATCTCGCGGTGGGTGATCTCGCGGCCGCGGAACATGACGGTGCAGCGGGCCTTGTTCCCCTCTTCGAGGAACTCGCGGATGGCCTTGGTCTTGAAGTTGTAGTCGTGCTCTTCCGTCTTGGGACGGAACTTCACTTCCTTGAGCTTCACGACCGTCTGCTTCTTCTTCGCTTCGTTCGCCTTCTTCTTCGTCTCGTACTTGAACTTGCCGTAGTCCATGATCTTGCAGACCGGCGGCTTCGCCATCGGCGAGACCTCGACCAGGTCGAGGCCGTACTCGGCTGCTTTGGCTAGGGCGGCCTCGAGGGGCAGGACCCCCAACTGCTCTCCCTCTGGACCGATGACTCGAAGCTCTCGTGCTCGGATTCTACGGTTCGTGCGTGCGTCGCGGATGGCAGACTCCCTGGTTTGAGACCTTGCTGACAAAATGATTCCGGCGGTGCCCCGGACGATTCAAGGGGCTCCGCCGGCTTGAACCTACGCAATTGTGATCAAAAGTCCCCGCAAGAGCGTGCGCATGGTAGCGGCTAGGTGCGGCGTGTCAAGCGCACCCGGCAGGCAGGCGAGCCGTTGTGTCGGGCTCCTTGCTAGACTTCCTTCCGTGCTCGTCCTGCGCCGCTTCCCCGACCTGCAGGACCCCCAGACGGCCGCGAAATTCTTGAAAGCATGGTGGAGCGACACGGTCGTGGTCCACGCGCGGGAGCGACAAGTGGGATACGCCGCCCACCCTGGACCGCTCTCGATCAAATGCGCGTTCGGCGGTCGAGAAACGTACGAGCTGGAGGGGCGCCGCCTCGACGTGCACGACGGCTGCTGGCTGGCCGTCCCGGAGGGAACCGTCTACTCGAGCGAGATCGATTCGGCGCATCCCGTCGAATCGCTGTGCGTGACCTTCCCCAGGGCGCACGTGCAGCAGGCGGCGACGCTCGCGGATGGGGCGATGCTCGACTGCGAGGCCTCGCGAGCGCCGGCCGCTTTCGCCCAGTTGCATGCCGCGGAGGGAGCCGTGTACCAGAGCGCGGTGCGCCTGCGGGCCCTGCGGGATCCGCACTCGATGGAGGAGGAGCTGCACGTTCTCCTCGCGGCCATCCTGCGGACGCAGGAAGGGATCCGGCGCGAGATCGCAAGCCTTCCGGCGCGCCGTCCTTCGACCCGAGCAGAGCTCTACCGCCGGCTGCAGCGCGCTCGGGACTTGATCGAGTCGCGATTCGACGAGCCGCTGAAGCTCCAGGACATGGCGCGCGCCGCCTGTCTCCAAGATCATCACTTCCTGCGCGAGTTCACCCGCGCGTTCAGGATGACGCCGTATCGCTATCTGGTGCGACGCCGCTTGGAGGCCGCACATACGCTGCTTCGCCGCGGTGCAACCGTGATGGACGCTTGCCTGGATTCCGGCTTCACGGATCCGAGCGCGTTCGGGCGCGCCTTCCGGGCCCGCTACGGCCATCCGCCATCGGCCCTGAGCCGGAAAAACGCAATTTCTGCAGGGTGCGCCAGCCGGCCGGGGAGGTAGTAGAGGGCATGCTCGCCCTCCTCCTCGCGCTTCTCGCCGCCGCTCCCGAGGACATGGCGGCGCGCGTGAGCCGTCCCGTCGCCCTCCGCGTCCCCGGCATGGACGCAGTCCGGGTCCAGCGAGATCTCGCCTACGACCCCGACACGGGCCTCCGCCTGGACGCATACGCGCCGCCACGCTCCGGACGTCATCCAGTCGTCGTCCTGTTGCATGGCGGCGTGCCGGATGAAGTACCGATCCGTCCAAAGGATTGGGGCCTGTATCGATCGTGGGGGAAGCTCCTGGCTGCGTCCGGCTTCGCCACCGTCATTCCGAATCAGCGCATCAGCTTTCCCGATCCTCGCCTCGCCCTCGCCGAACAAGACGTCGCCAAGGCGCTCGCCTTCGTCGGGAGCCATGCCAGGCAGCTTTCCGCCGACCCGTCTCGCGTCTGCCTGGTCGCGTTCTCCGCCGGAGGGCCCCTGCTGGCGAAATTCATCCGCGACCGTTCGCCCGCGGTGCGCTGCCTCGCGGCGATGTACGCTTTCCTCGACATCCGGCAATCGGACCCTCACCGGCAACACCTCTCGCCTGCGCAGCTCGAGGAGTTTTCGCCGCTGGTCCAGATGGAACGCGCCGGGCCGGCGATGCCGCCGCTCTTCGTGGCGCGAGCGGGCAACGATCAGGTGCCCACGCTGCGCGACGCCCTGGACAGGTTCGCCGCATCGGCGCTGGCCCACGACGCCCCGATGGAGCTCGTCAACCTGCCCGGGATCGAGCACGGTTTCGAGATCGACGACCATCCGCGGGTGCGGGAGACCCTCAGGTCGTTGCTGCGGTTCCTGGCCGAGCACCTCGAGCGGCGCTGAGAGCTCGCGGCGCTACCACGCGCCGGCCAGCTCGATCACCAGCGACCAGGTCATCTCGACTGCCCGCCTCAGCGCCCCGGCCGGGATGCGTTCGTCGGCTCCGTGCGCGCGGCTCCCGTCCTCGTCCGTGAGCGCCATCCCGCTGAAACCATAGGTGAGGATCCCCGCGGCGCGCAGCGAGCGCGAGTCGGTGACGAAGTTGCTCATGTACGGCACGACTGGAATTCCGGGGAAGAAGCGATGGGTGACGGCCTGGATGGCCGCCGGCCCCTCGCCTTCCGTTGGGATGGGCGGGGAACCTCCGAACTCGGCTTCCGCGACAACCTCGACGTTGTCGCCGGCGATCTCTTGAAGGCGCCGGCGGGTTCCCTCGACCGTCTCGTCGGGCAGGATGCGGCAGTTCACGTTCGCCTTCGCCTCGGCGGGGAGGACGTTCGGTCCGGTTCCGCCCGACAGTTGCGTGGCGACACAAGTCGTCCGCAGCAGAGCGGAGATCGCCGGCTCTTCGTCGAGCGTATTCAGGGCCTCGCGCGGGAGCTCGCCGGCGGCCGACGCGAGCGCGCGCATCGCGGCTCCGATGGCCGGCTTCTCGCTCTGCGCGGTGGCGAGGAAGAACGCGCGCGTCACCGGCAGGAACCGCGGCGGAAAGCGGTACTCCCCCAGGCGCCGCAACGCCGCGGCCAGCTTGTAGATCGCGTTGTCCGGGACGGGGCGGGAAGAATGGCCGCTCTTCCCCCGGGCCCGGACGCTGAAGTCCTGGTAGATCTTCTCGGCGACGTGCACCGCGGCGGCCTTTCCCTTCCCGGCCGCATCGAGCTCGACGCCTCCGCCTTCGTTCAACGCCAGCGCGGCATCGTTCAGCGCCTCGGGATGGTGCTGGAGCTGCCAGCGGATCCCCTCTCCGCCCCGCTCCTCGTCGCCGGTCCAGGCCACGATGACGTCGCGTCGCAGCGGAATCCCATGTTCTTTCAGGAGCACGAGGACCTCGAGGTCCAAGGCGGCGTCGGACAGATCGTCCGTCGTTCCCCGCCCCACGAGATATCCGTCCTTCTCGGTCAGGCGGTGCGGCGGGCTGGTCCAGGTTTGCCCCGCGGTGGGGACCACGTCCGTATGGGCGACCAGCAGCAGGGGCTTCGCGGAGCCGTTGCCCTTGATCCGCGCGATCAGGTTCTGCCGACCGGGAGCGAACTCGAAGACCTGATAGGAGATCCCCGCCGCTTGCAGCCGAGCGGCGCCGATGGCCGCGGCCCGCGCCTCGTTGCCGGGCGGATTCTCCGTATCCGCCGCGACCAGTTGCTCGAGCAGCGAGCGCACGCGCGTCGCCGACGCATCGAAATCCGGGCCGGCCCGCCCGGGAGGCAATACGGCTGCGGGTACGCGGCCACTCGAGCAGCAGGGCAGCAAAGCCAGCGCGAGGAGACCCCAGCAACGCGCTGATCGGGCATCTGGCATCACTTCAGTTGCAGATGAAGTCGCAACTCGTGCGGCAGATGTTCTCGCCGCAGCAGGCAACCGTCCCGGGCGGACAGGAAAAGGGCTCGGGTGGGGGCGCGGGCGGGACCTCGCACTGTCTCGCCGCGTTGCAGACGGATCCGGGTTCGCACTGGCCGCACCAGATGAAGCCTCCGCAGCCGTCGTCCGTCGAGCCGCACACAGCGCCGATGCCGGCGCATGTGCGAGGAACGCAGGCTCCGCAGACGTCCGGGCAAGAATTGACCTTCGCGCCGGCGGCGTCGCGGGCAGGCTGGCAAACGTTGACGTGCGCCCCCATGAGCAATGGCCAGTCATCCGTGACGCCGGCGATCAATCGATCGTCCCCGAACCTGGGAGCGACGGACAGCGCCAGAATTCCGGCACCCGTGTCCGTCAGGGAGACACTCCAATCGGTCGCGAAATCACGGTCAGCGCTTCCCGCGAAGTAGGCGTACGGCTGGTTGGAGAAGAGATCCGTTCCGAGCCAGAAGTTCCAGGAGCCCGCCCTGACGAGATCGTAGTCGGGATGCACGGGGCCCACGCAAAGCGGAAGCGAAGGATTGTACGCGGGGACCTGGAAGCTCATGTCCAGGCGATCGAATCGCGTGTGGGTCAGATGTGGATACGGCGAGTGGGACATCGCCTTGACGTGCACGGTGCTGCTCCCGGAGACGTCGTCCTGGTGCAGCCAGGTCATTGCAACGACGGGGTGAAGCTCCGTCTTGTATCCCCAGTTGAAGCCGCCGCTGGACTCGGTGTGCCCGCAATCCCAGATCAGCACGCCCCGCACCGCCGCCTGGTCGCCGCGCGAGGGAAAATCGGCACGCCATCCGTCGGCAGTCAAGACGACAGGCGGAAGCGGCTTGGGTTCTCCGGTGTCCAGGTTGACGATGAACGAATCACTCCCGTGCGGAGTCCGCCAGACCGGGCCGGTGAGACCGGTGAAGGCGTAATGCGCGGTCCCCTGGCGCGGATACAGGTACATCCACTCCGCCTCGATTCCGATGCTGGGGATCAGGCCTCCGCCCGGGACCGCTTTGTTCGCGAGCGCGAGGAGCGCGCCGTCGATGTAGCCGGCGGGAAGCAGCGGAACGAGCTGCATGTCGAAGTCCCGGTCGCGGTGTTGCATTGCGTAGTCTTCATGGGAGACGCTGGGGTAGTTGCACACGCTGGGGGATGAGCGCGGCTGCGGCACGGTTCCCGGCGCGACGGCACACGAGAGACCATCCCGGGAGCACCCCGCCTCGTCCGTCCACCCGCCGCCGGCGATGATGCCGGAGGCGGTGTTCAAGTAATACGCGAAGTTGTCCCAGACGTAGTGCCAATGATCGTTCTCGGAACCGATGCCGAATCCACTGCCCGGCAAGGCATGGAGCACCGCATCCCCAAAATTGTAAGGGCAGTAGGAGATGCCAAACGTGTTGGGCCAGATCCCCGGGCCGACATAGATCGGATCAAGCTTGGGTGACCGCTGCGGGCACGGAAAGATGAAGACCCCCGAGTTTGCGATCAGGGAGTTCGTGCCGGCGATCGGCGAAATGCCGTGCACGTAGATTTTCTTGTTCCTGAATTGGTAGTTCACTGCCGCGCTGATCGGAATGTCGAATCGGAGTGCCGTCGCCCCGTCGAGCCCGCAGGCCTGCGCCACCGCGGGCTCGCTGGCGACGTTCGCGATCGCGGCGGTCACGAACGTCCCGGTTCCGGCGGGTCCGCCGGCATACACATGGACGGCGATGGACCCGGCCACCCCCCGAGCGCACGCCCATCCACTGATGTGTTGCGCGTCAGCGCCGCTCGGCGAGATGCTGTCGATGGTCCCGACCACCTCGCCATCCGGGAACTTGAGCGTCCCCGAGTTGGAGAGCAGGTCGTTCGGGGTTCCGACCGGCGAAATGCCATGCACGTAGATCGCCGCCGATCTGAACTGGCTGACCATCGCGGCGGTGATCGGAACGCTGAACCTGTACGCGCCGCCGCTGACGAAGCACGCCTGCGCGATCGCCGGCTCGCTAGCGGCGTTCGCCGTGGCCGCCGTCACGAACGTGCCGACGCCCGCGGCCCCGCCGGCGTAGACGTGCACCGCGATCGATTGCGCGACGTACTTGGCGCAGGCCCATCCGACGATCTGCGGCTGTCCTCCTGGAGTGGGAACCCCTTCCACGTTACCCGTGATCTTTCCGTACGCGAGCATGCAGAAACCCTGGCCGTCGCAGATTCCCGCGCCGCTGTTGCACGAGGTGCCATACGGAAGCGGCCGGAAATCCCATCCGTCCGCGGTGCAAACAGGCAGATTGCAGACCGGCGCCAGCGGCGTCGGTCCGCAAGGGCTCGCCGCCATCGCCTTCAATGGCAATACCGCCGTGAGCACACACGCCGACGCAAAAACGCTGCCCAGCAACGGGCACGCTACTGGCTGTGCCATCGCACATCCCTCCGCGCGGCCCAGGCGGATGGCCGGGCCGGACAGGGCTGCTGGTTGGGCTCCCCTCGAGCGCAGCGGACTCTGGCACACGGCAAACGCGCGCGCAAACGAGCGACGCATTGCCCAAAAATTGCGGCCAGATGGACCTGATCAGGTCAGATCAATAGGGAGCGGCAGCTTCCGACGACAACCTCGCTGCAAATTGGTCGAGCGGCTGGAACCCGAGGTCGGCCTCCTTGCCCTCGCCGTGCTTGCGCGGCGCGACTCCCCGGCCCTCCACTTCCTTGTCGCCCACCACCAGGGTGTACGGGATCTTCATCAACTGCGCGTCGCGGATCTTCGCGCCCAGCTTCTCGGAAGACTCGTCCAGCTCGACGCGCAGGCCCCGGGACTGGAGCTGCGCGTACACCTCGCGCGCCCAGTCCAGGTGGCGATCCGCGACGGTGATGACGCGAGCCTGGGTCGGCGCCAGCCAGACGGGGAAGTCCCCGGCGAAGTGCTCGATGAGGATGGCCACGAATCGCTCGAAGCTCCCGTAGATCGCGCGGTGGATCACCACCGGCCGGTGCTCCTTGTTGTCCTCGCCCACGTACCCGAGCTCGAACCGGTCGGGATTGTTGTAATCGAGCTGGATGGTCCCGAGCTGCCATTCGCGGCCGATGCTGTCCTTGACGTGGAAGTCGAGCTTGGGCCCGTAGAACGCGCCGTCGCCGGGATTCTCCACCCACTCGATCCCCGTCTGCTCGGCCGCGGCGCGCAAGCTGGCCTCGGCCCGGTCCCAGAGGGCGTCGTCGCCGATGCGCTGCGCCGGCCGCGTCCCGAACTTGGCGCGGAAGCCCAGCCCCAGCGCGTCGTAGACCTTCTTGATCAGCACGGTGAGCCGTTTCACTTCCTCGGTGATCTGCGACTCCATCAGGAAGATGTGCGCGTCGTCCTGCTGGAACTGGCGCACCCGCGTCAGCCCCGAGAGCACGCCGCTCGCCTCGTTGCGGTGGAGGACGTCCTGGGTGTGATAGCGGATGGGCAGCTCGCGGTAGCTGTGCTTCTTCATCGAGTAGAACAGGTAGTGCGAAGGGCAGTTCATCGGCTTGAGTGAGTAGGTGGCCCGCTCCTCGATGGTGTCCCCCTTCGACTCCGGGTCCAGCACCAGGAACATGTTCTCCCGGTACTTGCCCCAGTGCCCGCTCCGCTCCCAGAGCGACTTGTTGTAGAGCAGCGGCGTCTTCAGCTCCTGGTAGCCGTTGCGCAAGCACATGTTGCGCATCGCATTGCTCAGGGCCTGGAACAGGGCCGTCCCCCGGTGCGTCCAGAACACCGCGCCGGGCGCCGCGGTGTGGAAGGCGAACAGGTCCAGCTCGCGCCCCAGCTTGCGGTGGTCCCGCTTGCGCGCTTCCTCCTGCTGCTTGAGCCAGGCATCGAGGTCCTTCTTGTCGAAGAAGGCCGTCCCGTAGATGCGCTGGAGCTGCGGATTGCGATGGTCGCCGCGCCAGTAGGCGCCCGCGACGTTGAGCAGCTTGATGACGCCGATCTTCCCCGTTGAAGGCGCGTGCGGGCCCAGGCAGAAGTCCACCCAGTCGCCGTGCGAATACAAGGTCAGCGTCTTCGCGCCCTTGTTGAAGATGTCTTCGACGATCTCCTTCTTGAACGTCTCGCCCAGCTTGTCGAACAGCTGTAAGGCCTCCTCGCGCGAGACTTCCTTGCGCACGAAGGGCAGGTCCTTGCGGATCTCCTCGTTGGCCGCCTTCTCGATCTTCTCCAGATCCTCCAGCGTGAACGGCTCCTTGCGGAAGAAGTCGTAATAGAAGCCCTCTTCGGTGTGCGGACCGATGGTGACCTGCGTCCCGGGGAAGAGCCGCTGGACCACGCTCGCCACCACGTGGGCGGCGTCGTGACGGATTAGGTCGAGCCCTTCCCGCTGCTTGTTGGTGATGACGGTCAGCTTCCCGCCCCGGCTCAGCGGCCGGGAGAGGTCGAGGTCCTCGTCGTCCAGCCTGGCGTAGAGGGCCGCCCTGGCCAGGCCCGCCCCGATCTGCGTCTTCACGAAGTCCGCGACAGTCGTGCCTGCGGGCACCTGCTTGGCGGAGCCGTCGGGGAGCGTGATCTGCAGCATCTCGGGCATGACACATCCTCTATAACGCGAAAGGCCCGGCTGCCGGGGATCGTTCGGCCGGCCGCACAGCGAAGGCGACGGCTCTTCGAGGCGTGCGAGCAATGGCTCGCTCTGCGGACCATGGAGTGCCCGAGGTCGCGGCCCGCGCGGCTGATGCTCGACCGCCTCAGCGCCTGACGGCATCGACGTCGAAGAAACGCCGTCACTCGGCAGGGGTGTGCAAGCCATTGGCGCAGAGGGAAGAGGCGATGGATGCAACTGAACTGTCTGACGTTGGCATGAGATGCTCGCAGCCGTAGAGGCCGAGGCGAAGGAGCAGACCCGAACGCGATAGCGGCGAACGCTGCCAAGCTCGCGCCGGCGTCATACCGCCGTGCTACGTCTCCACGCGATGGCGGATCAACTCGCCACGTTGCCGCGCCCTCGCGAGAGCCGCACTCTCCT
>WNFT01002603.1_pt1 | contig 15475 bp, 14 predicted proteins | sample 5400191 | NCBI WGS metagenome assembly WNFT01 (sample SAMN13153359, study PRJNA577476) | soil metagenome | isolation source: 80 cm saprolite under Madrone tree | place: USA:California | collected 2016-06-14 | reverse complement strand
ATTAGAGGGGCTGTACGTTCGAGGCCTGCAGGCCCTTGGGGCCCTTGGTGACTTCGAATTCAACCGCCTGGCCATCATTCAACGACTTATAGCCATCAGCCACGATCGCGGAGAAATGGACGAAAACGTCCTCACCGCTCTGGCGCTGGATGAAACCGAAGCCCTTGCTGGCATTGAACCACTTCACTGTACCTTGTTCTTTACTCACTGCTTTACTCGTTTCTGTCAGCTGGGTTACAGCTGAACATTAGTTCTTTAAGCTATCTGATGCCTCAAGTTCCGAGCCCCTCAACAGAGCTTCGGCCGTCTTCAAGCCGTGTGCTGCGCGCCCGCAAAGCAGGCGCATAGCACAAAAAAAAGGCCGCAAGTTTGACCTTGCGACCGCTTTACAACCCAAAGGCGATACAAGAGCAACAAACGCAAAGACAGAGTACCACAAGTTGCGCTGGGAGCCAAGCGAAATTTTAATTTCTTTGTCTTCTATTGGTTAGCGGCCCTGGTGCTTCGCGGCGCTGGTGAAAATCAGAGAATGCGCGCCAGCGAATCGAGGCAGCCGTTCCAGCCTTGCTTTTGGAAAAAGCGCGGACTAATTTTTGGATTCGGCTTCGTGAAGGTCGAGCACGATTTTCAGGATCTCTTCCGCCAGGCCGCCGGAGTTCACGCTGTCCATATTAGCCAAGACCACCACACCCGCGCGGCGCTCCGGCACAAGCGCGAAGGCCGTGCTGGTGCCTTGTTGCCCGCCGGTGTGGGCCACGATATGAACGCCGAATTTGTCGAGAATGCCCCATCCCAGGCCGTAGCCGGTCGGCTTGCCATCCTCGGCCTTCTGTGAGGTCCACATCAACTCTCGCGTGGGGTGCTTTATGAGCTTGTCCGCTAGGATGGCGGCTTCGAAGCGCGCCATGTCGTCCGCCGAAGAAATCAGTCCGCCGCCGGGAATCTTGTAGCTGGAGTCGAGAACTCCCGCGTTGCGCACCAAGCCGGATTTGTCTTTGTGGTACCAGCGCGTGCGATGGGGAATCACCGCAAAGAAGTCATCGGCCTGCGTTTGATCCATTCCCGCGGACTGGAAGACGTTCTTTTTCACAAAATCCACATACTTCTCCGACGCGGCGCCTTCGAGGACGCAGCCCAGGAGCGTATAGCCGTAGGTCGAGTAGTTGAATTTCGCGCCGGGTTTCGCGACCAGCGGGTCGGCGGCGAAAATCAGCAAGGACTCCTCCATGCTCGAAAAATGCCGGGCGCTGTCTTCGGGAATATCTCCTTTTCCGCCCTCGTTGTAATGGCGAATCCCCCCGAGGTGTCCGAGCAGCTCGCGCGCCGTGATGGGCCATTCTTTCTTGGGAAACGCCGGACAATACTTTTGCACGGGCGCGTCGAGGTCCAGCTTTCCCCGCTCATAAAGCTGCAGGACAGCAACGGCGGTAATTGGTTTGGAAATCGACCCCAGACGGAAGAGCGTCGAAGACGTGGCGGGAGCAGTGTACTCCAGATCCGACATGCCAAATCCGGCGGACCACACGGGTTCGCCGTCCAGAACGACCGCCGCGCCAACCCCGGGGACGCTGTTGGCCGACATGAAGCTGGAAACCGCTTTTTCAATTGCCGCGCGCTTTTCGGGGGAAAGACTCTTTTGCTGAGCGACGGCGCCGGCCACCTCCACCAGAGATAGAGCGAACAAACATAAGACCGGAACTCGGAACGAGCTTGCATTCGTGAGTCGCGCGCGCTGTTTCACAGGATCACCTCGCAGGGCGAGTCTACCCCAAAGAGCAGGCGCCGGAAGCGGCGATGTGGACTGTGGGCGATGTACTGAGAGCGTCACCCCCCTCCGGGAGAAAGCGTTGACCCGCATGCAAGCGCCTCCTTACCATGGAGAGATGAAGCTAAGGCTCTATTTGGCGACAGGCGCGATTCTGCTCTCGGGCGGCTTATCCGGTTGCGAGGATGCCGGGAAAAAGCCGGTGCAGGCGCGCGTCCCGGCACTGGCGACCACGGCCACCGCCGCCGCCCAGGCCCCGCCGGAACTTCCAGCGCTCCCGCTGACAAACCCGGCGCGGCGGCCGCCGGTCTCGCTGCTGCCTCCGGTTCCCGCGGGCAAGGAGTACCTCATCCTGAAGGTCCAGGAAAAATTCGCTTCCGGCGAGCAGAACTTCAAGGCCGGGCATCTCGAGGCCGCGCGCAAGGATTTTGACGATGCGGTCGACTGGATGCTGGAGAGCGGCTACGACCCGAACGGCGACCCCCGGCTGAGCGAGCTGTTCCACCGCGTGGTCGACAGCGTTTACGCTTACGAGTTGCAGGCGTTCCGTGCCGGCGACGGATTCAGCGAAGCCCCCGCCGTCCCCGCGGCGATTGACGAAGTCGCGGAGATGACTTTCCCCGTGGACCCGAGCCTGAAGGGACGAGCCGAAGAAGCGGCCAAAAACATTTCTCACGACCTGCCGCTGACCGTGAACGACGAAGTCCTCTCCTTTCTCAATTTCTTTCAGACACCGCGAGGGCGTGCCATTGTTGAAACCGGGCTGAGCCGGGCCGGCCGCTACCGCGAAATGATTTCGCGCGTGCTGCGCGAGGAGGGCGTCCCTCAGGATTTGATCTACCTGGCGCAAGCCGAGAGCGCGTTCCAGCCACTGGCTCTTTCGCGCGCCGGCGCCCGCGGCATCTGGCAGTTCGTGGCCTACCGCGGCCAGGAGTATGGGCTCCGTCACACCTGGTGGATTGACGAACGGCAGGACCCGGAGAAAGCCACGCGGGCTGCCGCCCAGCACCTGCGCGATCTTTACAAACTTTTCGGCGACTGGTACCTGGCCATGGCCGCTTACAATTGCGGCCCGGGCAACGTACAAAAAGGCATCGAGCGCACCGGCTACGCGGATTTCTGGGAGCTCTACAAACGCAAAGTCCTCCCGCGCGAGACGAAAAACTACGTGCCCATCATCATTGCGCTGACACTCATCGCCAAGGATGCGGCCCACTACAATATTCAAGCGGATCCGGAAGCGCCTGTCCCGACCGACATGGTGAAGCCCGGCAGGGCCATCGACCTGCGATTGGTGGCGGAAACGATCGACGTGGACGTCACCACGCTGCGCGCGCTCAATCCTTCGCTCTTGCGCATGGCGACTCCGGACGACCCTTCCTTTGAATTGCACCTTCCGCAGGGCACGACGACAAGGTTCTCCGCCGAGATCGCGGACATTCCTCCGGACAAGTGGGTCAGCTGGCGCCGCCACCGTGTGGAGGCCGGCGAAACGCTCACGTCCATCGCGAAGAAATATCGTGTGACGGCGGCGGCCATCGCCGATGCCAACAACCTGGAACGCAGCGCGACGCTCGGCGCGGGTGAGAAGCTGATCATCCCCGCGACGCTGCCGCAATCGGAAACGAAGCGCCGCCTGGTCAGTTATCGCGTGCGGCGGGGGGAGACGCTGGGTGGCATTGCCGATCGTTTCAGCGTGGACACCGAAGACATCCGCAAGTGGAACCGGCTGAAGTCCAACAAGGTGAGCCGCGGCATGGTCCTGCGCATTTACACCATCGGCGGCACTCCGGAAGCTACGTCGGCTCGGGCGCGATCCCGGCCCAAAAAGAAACCACAGAAATCGCCGGCGGGCAGTGCGGCGTCCGGCGCCCTAGCCTCAAGCCGCTACTAATTCATTTATTATGAATAACTTATGTGGGACTCAACGCTGCCGCACGGCTCCGCGGCAAGCCCCTGCCCGCGGCAGATGGGGCTGCTTTTGCAGGCCCCCTGCAAGAAAACCGCAGAGTGCTTGACAACTTCCGGCGAGTGCGATAACAACGGCGCAAGGGCGGGGCGGCATTCGAGAGGGCTCTGGCCAGAAGCGCGACCCATGGGCCCGTTTTTTGCCCGGACCCAAAGAATCCCCCACGGGAGGATGGAATGGATATTGAGAAGGACGGTTTTGAAGACGACAACGAACTATCCCGGCTGGAGGACGAGGAGCTGGGCGGCGAGACCGAAGAGATCGTGGAAGAGGAAGAAGAGCTGGTGATTGTGGGAAAAGAGCCGGAAGAAGCGGCACCCGCGCCGAAGCCCGCGTCGAAGCCCGCCGCAAAGAAACGCGCCAAGAAAGCCGCGAAGAAAAAACCGGCGCGGAAAAAGGCAGCGAAGAAAGCGAAGCCGAAAAAGAAGGCCGGCAAGAAAAAAGCCAAGAAAGCATCGAAGAAGAAAAAGAGGCGGTAAGCGCGCTTCACGCTGGCAAGATTCTCTTGGCGGAGGCCGGGCCTTGGGTCCCGGCCTTTTCCTTTTGTGGAATGCTGCCTCCCACTCTGGAATCGGCCGGGCCGCGCTGCTTTCCCGACCTGGATATGCAGTCTTCCCATTCGGGAATCGACTCGCCAGGGCCCAACTCGCGCTTGCCCAAAGCAATAAGTACCGCTAGGATAATTCGCCATGTTGCGTGCGCTGGAGCAGATACGCCGGATGCGCGGGGGAGCGCAATCGCACCTGATGCGTTGCTCCGACGGCCGCTACTACGTGGTGAAGTTCCAAAATAACCCGCAGCATCGCCGCATTCTGGTCAATGAACTGCTTGGAACCAAGCTGGCGGCGCGGCTGGGCTTGCCGACCGTTCCGGTAGCGATCGTGGAGGTGTCCGAAGAGTTGATCCAGCTGACTCCGGAGCTGGCGATGGAGCTGCCGCGCTCGCGGATCCCTTGCCAGCCCGGCCCGCAATTTGGATCGCGCTATCCCGGAGACCCGCGGCAGTTGACGCTGCACGATTTCCTTCCCGACGAACAGTTGCGCGAGGTGGAAAACCTGCACGCCTTCGCGGGGATGCTGGTCTTCGACAAGTGGACTTGCAACACCAACGGCCGCCAGACAGTGTTTTTTCACAGACAGAATGAAGCAGCAAATGATGCAGCAGTGCGCTACGAAACGCGGATGATCGACCAAGGCTTTTGCTTTAATGCCGGCGAGTGGAATTTTCCTGACGCGCCACTAAGGGGTTTGTACGCCCGCAATCGCGTCTACCAGGGTGTCACCGGGATGGAATCGTTCGCGCCGTGGCTCGAGCGCCTGGAAGCCGCAATGACCGAGCGCGTCCTAGACGAAGTCAGCCGGGAGATTCCTCCCGCGTGGTACGAGGATGACTACGACGCGCTGCTGCGGCTGCTCGAACAGCTTCATCGCCGCCGTGCGCGCGTGCCGGATCTGATTCTCGAAGCCAAGCGAACCAATCGCCAGCCATTTCCGAACTGGATGTGAACCATGACTGAAACTTCTGCCCATCAAGAAAACGCTGAACCGGCCGGTTCAAAGAGAGCCTGCGCCTACCGCGTTTTGCGCTACACGCCGAACCTGGTCCGCGACGAATGGGTGAATATCGGCGTGCTGCTCTTCGATCCGCAGACCGGCGAACGCCGGTTGCGCATGATCGAAGAAGCGGATGAGTACCGGCGCGTGCGGCGCCTTCATCCTGGGGCCGATGAATTGCTCCTCCGCGCGATTCGTGATGATCTGGAGGACCGGTTTCAATCGGCATCCGTCAACGGTGGAACGGGCCTCGCCGGCGATTGGCACCAACTCGTGGCGAAGTGGGATGAGACGCTTTCGAACGCTTTGCAGCTCGCTCCGCAGAAAGGCGTCTTTGCCTCGGACCTGGATGCCGAACTGGAGCGGCTTTATGGCGACCACGTCACGCCGCAGCGCGCCGCCAGCCGCGTGGGCGCACCCGGCAGCCGCGCGGTGGTGCGCTCGTACTGCTCGCAGGTCTTCCGGCAGGCCCGCCTGTGGGAGCGGCTTGAAAAATCGGTGCGCGCCGAGCAATTCACCTTTCCGGGCGACCCCATGCGCCTCGATTACAGCTACCGCCGCAACGGCACGCGCGGATTCGTGCAGACGCTCTCCGTCACCCGCGCCCCGGCCGACGCCAAACTTTTCGCTTACACCGCGGAACGCATCGCCGCCAAGGCTTCCCTGAAAACCGAATTTGCCGCCGTCACCGACGTCGCCCTGAACGCCGGGAACGATCGTCACCGTTTCGTGCGTGACACGCTTCGCGACGCTGGCATCGAGCCCATCCCTATGGAAGGCTTCGCCGTGTGGGTAGCCAAGCTGAGGCCCATGGTGCAATGAAGCGTGAGTGCTGACTGGTGGAAGCCAGGACCTGGTTTGAGCCAGTATCACTTCGGGTAAGAAATTAAGCCCGCCCGCCCGCCGCGGTTGGGGCAGCACAAGCCACCGATTACGAGCGACGATTCGCATTTTCCAGTCACCGCTTACCAGTCACCGGTTTTACAGCACGGGCTCGGTCCAGTTCTCCAGCGTCTCTTTCACTTTGTGGAGGAACTGGTGGGCGATCGCGCCGTCCACCACGCGGTGGTCGTAGCTGAGCGTTACGTAGCACATCGAGCGGATGGCGATCGAATCGTTGATCACCACGGGCCGCTTTTCGATCGCGCCCAATCCGAGGATGCCGACGTTCGGCTGGCTGATCACCGGCAATCCAAACAATCCGCCGAACACGCCCGGATTGGTGATCGAGAAGGTGCTTTCCTGCACCTCCTCGGGCTTCAGCTTTTTCGAACGCGCGCGCTCGGCGAGATCGTTCATGGTGCGCTGGATCCCCAGAATGTTTTTCTCGTCGACATTTTTCACCACCGGCACCAGCAGCCCCCAGTCGAGCGCCACGGCGATGCCGATGTTGATCTCCTTGTGAAGGACCAGGTTGGTTCCATCGAGCGACGCGTTTAGCGTCGGGAAGGCACGCAGCCCCGCGACCGCGGCCTTCACGAAGAAAGGCATGAACGTCAGCTTCGTCTCGTAGCGCTTTTCGAATTCGTCCTTGGACTTCGCGCGCAGCGCAGCGACTTTGGTCATGTCGATCTCATCGACGGAGTACACGTGCGCCGAAACGCGCTTGGACGCGACCATATGCTCGGCGATGCGCTGGCGCATGGGGCTCATGGGCTGCACTTCGTAGTGGCCGAAGTAGATTTTCTCGCGCGGCACCGCGGTCTCCAGCGCCACGTGCGCCTGCGCGCCGGAAACTCCGGGTGGCGCGGGAGCTGCCGCTGGAGGAGGCGCCGGCCGTGAAGGCGCGGCCGCAGCGCCGGATGCAGGCGGAGCCGCCCCAGGTACGCCTCCCGCTGCAATCACCGCCTCAATGTCCTGCTTGCTGATGCGCCCTCCCGCTCCCGTGCCGGCGACGGTGGAAAGATCGATGCCATGTTCCGAGGCCATACGCCGGACCAGCGGCGAACTGTGAATTCGTCCTCCATCTTGCGCGGCTGGCGGAGCGGCCGCAGGCATAGCGGCCCTTGGCGCCGCCGTAACCGGAGCAGGGACAGCCTTTGGCGCTGAGGCAGGAGGAGGAGCGGCCGGGGCCGCAGCTTTAGCAGGCGCCCGACTCGGGGCCTCGGTCTTTGCCGGAGCAGGCGCTGGAGCCGCAGCCGATCCAGCCGCATCAATCACGCCCACCACCGTCTGAATCGGCACGGTCTGCCCTTCGCCGACTTTGATTTCCTTCAGCACCCCCGCCGAGGGCGACGGAATTTCCGCGTCAACTTTGTCCGTCGAAATCTCGAACAGCGGCTCGTCGCGCTCCACCTTGTCACCGGGCTTCTTGAGCCACTTGGTGATCGTCCCTTCAAAAATACTTTCCCCCATCTGGGGCATTACGATGTCTACGGCCATGAGTCACTCCTCTTTTCCAATCCAGAAATCGAAATCATAGCGTTCAAAAGCCTAATGCTCTGTGCATCGCTACGCCTTGATCGCGAAACTTCGCTCGAACCAGTAGTGGTGCATACGGTTCAGAAAATCGCGCGACAAAGAAAAACCGGAAGCGGAACCCAGCACCGAGTCGATGCCACAACGTGGACACATTGCAGTAGCACCGTCGTCCGTCCAATCCTGAATCTCTCCCGGGACAAACGTCTCTAAACAATAAAAACATCCGCAGCGCTCGCTCCGTTCGATCTCACCTCTATGCCGCGACGAGTGCTTATGCGCACGAACGTGACCCGGTCCCACCGCTTGAGCAGGCGCGTGAACAACATCCGTGTCCTAATATGAAGCGGCCAATCACTCACGGTTCAACTCTTCAATACCGCACCAGTTCCTTCGCGGCAGTGAAAACCTTTTTCGCGCTGGGCAAAAAATGATCTTCCAGCGTCGGCGCATACGGCACCGGAGTATCCAGCGACGTCACGCGCAGCAGCGGCCCGTCCAGATCGCCAAACGCCTTCTCGCACAGAATGGCCGCGATTTCGCCCGCGATTCCGCCGGTTTTCGTGTCTTCATGCACCACGAGACATTTGTTGGTTTTCTTCACCGACTGCAGAATCGTCTCTTCATCCAGCGGCAGCAGTGTGCGCAGATCGATCACTTCCGCTTCGATCCCTTCCTGCGCCAGCGCCTCTGCGGCTTCCAGCGACGTGTGCATCATCGCGGCGTAGGAAAGGATGGTCAGGTGCTTTCCCTCGCGGCGTACCACTGCTTTTCCGATCGGCACGGTGTAATCCCCGGCGGGAATTTCCCCCTTGATGCGCCGGTAAAGAAACTTGTGTTCGAAAAAGAGCACGGGATTATTGTCGCGCACCGCGGCTTTCAGCAAGCCCTTCGCGTCATACGGCGTCGAGGGATAAATGACCTTCAGACCCGGCGTGTGCACGAAATACATTTCGGGATTCGCGGAGTGAAACGGCCCGCCATGCACTCCGCCGCCCGAAGGCCCGCGGATCACCATCGGCGCCGGCGCGTTCCAAAGATAATGTCCTTTGGCCACGAAATTCGTAATCTGGTTGAACGCGCACACGATGAAATCGATAAATTGCATCTCCACGATCGGCCGCAAGCCGAGGTAGCTCATGCCGCAGGCCGCGCCGATGATGGCGCTTTCGCTGATCGGCGTATCCATCACGCGCTCCCAGCCGAACCGCGCCAGCAAGCCCTCGCTGGTCTTGAACGCCCCGCCGTACACGCCCACGTCCTCGCCGAGCAGGACTACCGCCGGGTCGCGTTCCATCTCTTCGAACATCGCCTGCCGGATGGCTTCGAGAAACGTGACCTGCGCTCCGCCCGCGGCGGATTCCTGCGTTCCGGCCCCGTTCGTCCTGGCTTCCTTGGTCACGGCCATTGTCATCTCCGCGCCTTTCGTGAAGCGCTGGCAGCCGCAGCCTTCACGGTCTTCTTTGCTGCCGACTTTGTAAGGATTTTTGTGCCAGGTTTCCGCGCGTCGGCGGATTTCTCCGCCGAGGCAGACGTATCGCCAAAATGAATCGGCGCGTGGGCACCGCCCGAGCCTTCGCCGGAGCCAAATCCCGGCACGGTCCACACCGCCGCAACGCTAGATTTCGGCGGCGTCACTTCCGCGATGGGCCGCTCCCACTTCGCGCGGATCTTGTGGCAATCGTTTCCCGTGCAGTACACGCCATCCTGCGCAAGCTCCGCAGGCGGCATCGGCGAATTTTCTGCAAACTCCCTTTCCTTCTCGAGCAGCGTGTCAATTTTGTCCTCGATCTCTTTCTTGCTCTTCGCATCGAAGAGTTTTTCGCTCGTCAGATACTTTTCATATAGCGCGATGGGATCGCGCGCCTCCCAATGCGCCCGCATCTTCTTCGGCACGTATTCGGCCGGATCGTGCTGCGCGTGGCCCAGCCGGCGGAAGGTCTTCGCTTCAATCAAGATAGGCCCTTCGCCAGCGCGAGCGCGCTCGACGGCTTCCTTCGCCGTCGAATACATCGCCACCACGTCGTTGCCGTCCACGATGTAGCTGTCAATCCCGTAGGCTTTCGCGCGGTCCGCCAGATTCTCAAGCGGAACTTGCTTCCACACCGGCGTCGAATACGCCCACAGATTGTTCTCCAGGATCAAAACAAACGGCGCCTTCTGTGTCGCCGCGAAATTCAATCCTTCGTGAAAAACGCCCGTCGAGCTGCCGCCGTCCCCAATCCACGTCATGGCCACGATCTTCTGCCCGAGATACCGGCCGGCCATGGCCACGCCGGTCATCACCGGGATCAAATCGCCCAGCATGGAAATCGGCGAAACGATGTGCAAGTTGTCCAGATCCCCGAAGTGGCTCGTGCCGTCCTTGCCCTTGGTCGGCGAATCGTATTTCGCCATGTGCTGCATGAAGATATCGCGCGGAGGCACGCCCTTCACCAGCAGCGCGCCGATGTTGCGAATCATCGGGGCCAGCCAGTCCCTTTTTTCCAGCGCGTACGCCGAGCCCACCGAGATGGCTTCCTGCCCCAGGCTCGAATAAAGCCCTCCGACAATTTTATTTTGCCGGAACAGCTTCACCATGGTGTCTTCGACAGCGCGGTTCAGACGCATGTAGTAGTACAGGTCCAGGTACTGCTGCCGCGTCAGTTCCTTCGTCATCCCTTGCTCCGGTGGGACCGGCATTCTTGCCTGTCCTGCCTCGTCAACCGAGGTCTTCAAAGGACAGACAGGAATGTCTGCCCTAGCCGTTCTAAGCCGATGCCGCTAGGGGCTGCTCCGCCTGCTGTAATTTGTCCAACAGCTCCATGCGTGATGTTTCCTTCAGTTCCAGCCCAAATACCTCGCCAAAATGCTTCGCGATTCGCGGCGCAATCTCTTCCCGCTTCACGCTGCGCCCGAGCAGCTTTTCCAGCGAAGTCGCCTTGCGGTCCGCAATCCCGCACGGCATGATCAAATCGAAATAGCGCAGATCCGTCGCTACGTTGTAAGCGAATCCGTGCGAGGTCACCCACCGGCTGATATGCACGCCGATGGCGGCGAGTTTTTGTTCGGCGCCGCCGTCTCCCACCCAAATGCCTGTTTTCCCCGCGACGCGCTCTGCTGTAATCCCGAATTCCGACGTGGCCCGGATCATCACTTCTTCCAGCATACGCACATACCACACCACGTCGCGCCGGATCTCGCCCAAATTCAGTATCGGGTAGCCCACGATCTGGCCCGGGCCATGATACGTAATGTCCCCGCCGCGGTCCGTGGCATGGAACTCCACGCCTTTCTGCTGCAAAACGTGCTCGGAAGCGAGCAGGTGCTCCCGCTTCCCGTTCCGTCCCTGCGTAATCACGTGCGGGTGCTCGCAAAGCAGCAGAAGATCTTCGATTGCATTGGCCTTCCGCGCTGCGACCAAGCGCTTCTGCAGCGCCCACGCCTCCGCGTAGCCCATCAATCCGAGGTCGACCATCTGGCAGATTTTCACCAGTCACCAGTCACTACACGTTTATCTGCAATCCTCGCACGCTCGCAAACGCATCTCCCATCGCTTCCCACACTGTCGGATGCGCGTGCACCATGTTCATCATGTCGTCGATGGTGCCTTCGAGGTTCAGCACGGCAGCCGCTTCCGCCAGAATTTCCGTCGCCAGCGGCCCGATAATATGAATCCCCAGCACTTCGCCGTACGCCTCGTCGGACACCACCTTCACGAACCCGCCGTGATTCCCCAGAATCGTCGCCTTGCTGTTCCCGACGAAGGGAAACTTTCCAACTTTCACTTTGTAGCCCGCGTCGCGCGCCTGTTTTTCGGTCAATCCAATCGAGCCGATCTGCGGCTCGCAATACGTCGCATTGGGAATCCGCGTTTTCACAATCTGGTGTGCCGGCTTTCCCGCGATGTGCGTCACCGCGATAATCCCTTCCATCATGGCCGCATGCGCCAGTTGCGGAAGCCCCGCCACGATGTCGCCGATCGCGTAGAGCCCCTTCTCCGCCGTCTCCATGTAATCCCCGACATGCACGAACCCGCGCTCCAGCTTGGCTTTCGATTTCTCCAGGCCGCAGCCATCCGTCATCGCCTTACGCCCCACCGCCAGCAGCAGCTTCTCCGCCTGCAGCGTCTGCGCTTTCCCGTCCTTGTCCTTGAACGAAACCGTGACGCCCTTCGCATCCTTCTTTACGGACTCCACCGCGCAACTGGTGAAGATCTGGATGCCCTTTTTCTGAAAGGCCTTGGTCAACTCCACGGAAATCTCTTCGTCCTCCACCGGAACAACACGCGGCAACGCTTCGAGAATGGTCACCTGGGTTCCGAAGGAGTTGTAAATCGAAGCGAACTCCACTCCCACGGCGCCGGCGCCCACCACGATCAGAGTTTTCGGAATCTCCGGGAGCTCGATGATCGAACGGTTGGTGAGAATGGTTTTGTGGTCGGGCTCGATGCCGGGCAGTGATTTCGCTTCTGAGCCGCTCACCATCAGGATGTTCGAGGCTTCAATGGTCGTCTTTTTGCCGTCCTTCTCAACGCTGATCCTTCCCGGCCCCTCGTATCTTCCCCAACCCTGTACCCACTCCACCTTATTCTTCTTGAACAGGAACTCGATGCCCTTGGCATGCTTCTTGACGATCTTGTCCTTCCGCGCAAGTACGTTCGCCCAGTTGATTTTCAGCCCGCTGACCTCAAATCCCAGTTCCGCGCCATTTTTGAAATGATCGTAAACCTCCGCGTGATGCAGCAGCACTTTGGTGGGAATGCACCCGACGTGCAAACAGGTTCCGCCGAGAAAGGGATCCTTCTCCACAACGACCGTCTTCAGCCCCAGTTCGCCGGCCCGAATCGCCGCCACATATCCGCCCGGACCGCTCCCGATAATTGCCACATCGTACTTTGCCACTCGTAGTCTCCCTTCCGCAGCGGCCAGGACCGGTGACCGGATCTGGCGATCGGATTGCCGCCGCACCAGTGCCACGCTCGAAGAAACTCGAGGGGGCAGGCCAAAAAGGGCGGGGCGCCTGTCTTACGAACGCCATGCTAAACGTACAAAAAGCCGCCCGCGCTTACGGCGCAGACGGCTGCGTCCCAGCAAACAAGAAATTTTAACAGCGGTGCGCCCCCCTCGCAACCTCCTCCGGCCAAGCTGCTTCGGCCTGTTCTGCTCCCTCCTGTCCCCTCCTGCCTGGTCGCGGAAAACCCTTCCCTTTGGGCGAAGATAAGGAGAATTTCCTCTTTCCGCGAATGGCAGGGCGGCATGTCAACAGCTTGGCATCGTGATGCCTCTTCAGTACTGCTCATGTACTTAAAATAACCATTAAAATTTCTCTTGCATTATGATTTACCCATAGGTACAGTCTGGCACTTATTATCCCGGCTCAAAAAACCTGAGATTGCCTTGCGGGTATCCCAGTCATCCGTGCGAAGGGAGGAACAACGGCCATGGTCATGAAATCCGGGGAGCGCTGGCATTGTACGAACCCGGCGTGCCGCTGTGCTGTACTTGTGGAAACTTCCGGCGAGTTGGAAGGAAGCAATCCCCGCTGCCCTTGCGGCAGCATCATGAAGAAGGAATATTCTCCGCCTGTTTTTCGTTATCTCGAATTTCTACATGAGCCGGAGCCGGCGGTTACCTCCCGGTTTAATCGTGAGGACTGAACCATGCCGGCAAGAGCTTGGCGAAGTCCCGCGGCCGCGCGTTCTCCCAAATCGCTGGCGGCCCGCGGCGGTCTGGTACGCACCTTTGGCGGCCTCGCCACCTTTCTCGTGCTGACTTTCCTCTGCGCGGGAATCTACCTGCTCGAGGACGCCGTCGCGAATCCGCTTCCGGCGCAAGCGGCTGCCCTCATCTTCGGCGCTTTCATCACCGCGCTGGCGGCCATTCTACTTTTCTACCTCCTCAGGCCGAAAAATGGGGCCCCAACGTCTCGGCCGCTACAGCCCCACCACGTCGAGTTGCTGCCCAAAAAAAATTTGCTCGGGGAAATTGCCGCGATCGAGCCCGGGGACCGTCGCCGCGAAGACCTGGTCTATCAGCGCGTCTACAGGGACAACTCGCGCATCCAGCTCTGATTTTCTTCGTGATTCAGGCGCGCGGAATCGCCGGAAAATAGCGTTCTTCCAGGATCGACCGGTGGTGAATCTGGTGTCCCGCAGTGATGAAGGCCAGCGCGCGAACGGTCACTTCCTTTTCGCTGGCAACGCCCCGCCGCGGCCAGGCATCCTCCCGCAGCGAGCGAAACAGCGCAACGCTCGCGTTGCGCACCGACCCAAATTCCTCCGCAAGGTCCGCGAGAGTCCGTTCGCCGAATCCTCCATTCCTGACGAAATCCTCCTGTTCGAATGCCGCCAGGGGCGTTCGATCGCCCCGGGCGATGCGCAACGCCCGGTACGTAAAAATACGCTCGGCATCGTTGATGTGCCCAAGGACTTCCTTCACCGTCCATTTCCCGGGCGCGTACCGAAAACTTCCGTCTCGCTCGCTGCGTCCCGCGAACAACTGCAGCATTTGCACCCGCTGCGATTCCAGCACACCCAGGACGTCGCTCCCCGGAACTTCCGATACGTAGCCCGCGTAGAATTCCGCATATTCCGTCGGCTCAGGTCTCTTCATGGGGACTCCTCGCTCCTTGAAACGGAAAGTATACCGCTGCGACAAACGCCAGCCTACTTGGAACTGGGGCTTCCCCTCGCAAGCGCAAGCAGTGAGTTTGCGCACTTAAGCGGGGGCGGCGCCAACCATTTCGGCCTCCAATCGCGTGCAATCTCCGCTTCTTGTTTTGCAGCGCTTATTGCAAGATAACCCGTGCTTATGACCGCACTCGATCGCACGACCATGCGCGTGGCATTCCAGGGCGAACCCGGCGCCTTCAGCGAGGCCGCCGCCATCCAGCTTCTTGGCGAACGCATCACCACTGTTCCACGTGCAACGTTCGATGCCGCTTTCCGCGCCATCGAGGAACGCTCCGCTGACGCGCTGATCGCGCCCGTCGAAAATACCCTCGCCGGATCCGTCGTGCGCGTGTATGACCTTCTGCTGCAGAGCCCGCTCACCATCGTCGCGGAAACCATCCTGCCCATCGAACACCATCTCATCGGTTGTCCCGGCGCCACCTTGCAGGGCCTCCGCTCCGTGGCCTCGCATCCCATGGCTCTGGCGCAGTGTGAGCGTTTTTTCTCGTCCCATCCGGAGTTGAAGCGCGCGCCCGCGGAAGACACCGCCGGCAGTGTCCGGGAAGCTCTCGCTCGCGGCGATAAATCCGGCGCAGCGATTGCCGGACGCCGCGCCGCTGAGCACTATCGCGGCGTGATTCTTGCCGAGAACATCCAGGACAACGCGGAAAATTTCACGCGATTCGTTCTTCTAGTTTCAGAAAAAGACGCCGCTGCGTGGCTCTCAGCCGAAGCGCGCAAAATCTCCCTTGCGATGCGCCTGGCACACCGTCCCGGCGCGCTCCTTGCCTCCCTCGAACCTTTCGCAAAACAGGGCGTCAATCTCCTTAAGATTGAAAGCCGCCCGATTCACGGCCGCCCCTGGGAATATCAGTTTTTCATCGACGTTGAAGCCGCCGACGTCGCGCGCCTCAATCAAGCCCTCACTGAAGTCCGCAAAGCAACAAGCGAACTCCGCGTCCTCGGCCGCTATGCCGCCGCTTCCCGCTAGAAGCAGGCGTCCCAGACTCTCGCCCAAAAGCAAGAGGGCCAGCTGGATCGCCGGCCCTCTTTTTTTTACCTCATTGCTCTTTGCGTCGTTACTTCATTCTTTAGCAATAGCTGCACTCGGCGTCGCC
>WNFT01003850.1_pt1 | contig 15478 bp, 14 predicted proteins | sample 5400191 | NCBI WGS metagenome assembly WNFT01 (sample SAMN13153359, study PRJNA577476) | soil metagenome | isolation source: 80 cm saprolite under Madrone tree | place: USA:California | collected 2016-06-14 | reverse complement strand
GAGGCGGTCGAGCGCATCGCGGCCCGCCTGCGCGGATAGCGGGCGATATGCCGGGGCCCTGCCTCGGCGCCTCGCCTCGGCGGTCAGCGCGCTCCGCCCAGCGGCAGGGTGAGCACGGGGCTGACCCCGGTCTTCCCGGTCAGCTCGAGACGCGCGAGCTCCACCAGGAGCGAGAAGGTGGCCTTGGTGTCCTGGTCCGTCTGATCGATGTAGAACCAGTACCCCTTGTAGAGGATGGCGACATGGGCACGAGGTGGCCGCTTGTCGCTGGCGACCGAGTACACGCGGAAAAGGTCCACGGTCAGGCGCTGCCAGTCGAAGGGCTGACCCGACGGGTCGCGCGTCACCGTGACCAGACCCGCGGCGGCGTGCTCGGAGGGGATCTCGATCCCGTGGCTCACGTAATAGAGTGCCTGCAGGAGCGAGCGAGTCTCCAGGTCGATGCTGGTCACGCCCTCGCTCGGATACGTGGACGGAAATGGGTTGAGCTTCTCCTGGGTGATGGGAAACTTGGTGACGCCCCGCTTGAGTCGGAACACCTCCGTGATCTCGCGCACCTCCGCCGACTCCATGGCCTGCGGATCCAGGAGCAGGACGGGCTGCGGGGTCTTCTTGAACAGGGTCCACGCCGTGCCCCGCTCGTCGAGCCGGTACTCGTAGCCGCTCTTGGCAGCCTCGACCATGTCCCGAGCGGTGACGCTTCCGGCAGGCAGAGGGCTTCCCTGCGCCTCGCTCCGCTCCTCGACGCTGAACACGAGCTGACCGCGGTCCTGCAGCGCCTGCATAGCCCGGACTCCCCGCAAGAACTCCTGGTACGTGGGCGCGAGCTTCGGGGTGGGCCCACTCGCTGTCTGGGCATTGGGCACCCAGTTGAGGTTTTCCAGGTAGAGGCGAAACACGGTGGCGATCGGCCACGTGGTCTTGGCGAGGTAGAGGATCCCGTCAAGAGGGACGGGGGTGAAGAGCTTCCGCGTGAACTCCTGATCGTCGAGCGGAGTCAGGGTGAAGGTCGGGCGGTCGGCCCCCGCGATGCCCAGCTGGGGCAGGACGGCGGCGTAGCTCTTGGCCACTTCCGCCCCGGACGCGACGAAGAACGGCGTCAGCTGAAAGTTCTTGGTCAGCTCGTACTGGGCGGCGATGGCAGACACGGCCAGGCTGCTGGGCGTGTCCGTATACCGCAGCCGCACGATGTTGAGGAGCAGCTCCTCCTCGCTCGTCGCCTTCACCGTCTCGTTATACTGGAGCCGGCTCTCGTGCAAGGCCCCCGGGCCGAGAGACGAGCACCCGGCGGCGAGGATGGAAGCGACGACGATCCGGGCCATCCACGTCGTGCCGTCGGTCACGTTCGCCATGAGGTCTTCGCCTCCTCCGTCATCGATGCCTGCCGGACCGGATCGACACGATATAGCCGGGGACGGCCCTGACAATCAAGCGCGGGTGCGGGCAGCCGCCGCTCATGCGGTCGCGGCATGGCTCAGCGGCCTGCGCAATCGCGAGGGGGTGACACGCCGGAGCACCACCTTGCCCGCGCCCACGAACGTGCCGAGGGACGCGAAGGCATCCCGCAGCCCGTCCAGCGCCTCGTCCTGATCCAGGCGAGCGCCGCCGGTGGGCGGCTTCTGCCCCGAGGCAAACCACGGCTCGAAGTGGACGTGTCGAATCTCCAGCCGCCCCTCGGCGCGGTGGCTCTTGGCGTCGACGCGGCCGATGAGATGACCGTGATGGAGGATGGGCAGCGTGTAGTAGCCGTGCACCCGCTTGTGCCCGGGCGTGTAGACCTCGATGCGGTAGTCGAAGCCGAAGAGGCGCGCCACCCGGTCGCGATACCACAGGAGCGAGTCGAAGGGCGAGAGCAGGGTCGTCCCGCGCGATGGCGTGGGCGCTCGCCGTGCCCGGGCGAGGGCGGGAAGGTCGCGCGTGAGGGCGAGCCAGCGGCCCGGCCGGCCTTCGATCTCGAGCGCCGTCACCTCGCCACCCTCGATCATCGCGCGGAGCGCGGCGCGGCGAGGACCCGGCCCGAGGCGCGGGAAGGTCAGGTAGTGGGTCAGGTCCAGCTCCGTCGCCGCGCCCATGGCGTGCAGCGAGCGCTCGATGTGCCAGCGCTGGAAGTCCTCGGACGAGACCGCCGCGCCGCCGAGCGCGTCGGGGATCGCGCGCTCCAGGAGATCGAAGCGCTTCTGGAAGTGCTGCCGCGAATGGATGGTCAGCGCGCCGGTCATCCACAGGTAGTGCAGCGCGTGCTGAACGGGCCGCCAGCTCCACCACCCGGCGGCGCCCGCAGGGCGGCGGCCCTCGAAATCTCCCTGGGCCATCGGGCCATTGGCGAGCACGGCCGCCTTCACCCGGTCCAGCACCTTCGCGTTCCGGCGGAGCCACCTGGACCAGCCGGTGTGGCGGAGTCGGTAGTCGAGCATGGCGCGTCGCCACCAGGGCAGCATGGTGGTCGGGACGAGGCAGGCGGCGTGGGCCCAGTACTCGAAGAGGAGGCGGCGCCGATAGACGATCCGGTCGAGCCACGCGCGATCGTAGGGGCCGAAGCGGCTCCACACGGTGAGGTAGTGGGCGCGGTCCAGCACGTTGATCGAGTCGAGCTGGAGACCGCCCACGTCCTCGACGAAGCGGCCGAGCCGGTGTGCGGTGAGGGTCAGCGCGCGCGGCCGCGCGAGGTGCTGACGCTGGAGAAAGAGCGCGGTCACCGCGCGCAGCGGAATGGAGGGGCCGGGCATCCCGACCGAGAGAGTACCACCGCGGAGCGGCGACACGACATGCTCCGCGGCCGCGTCGCCTTCTGAATCAGGTCGCCCCGTCCGCCTCGAGGGCCTTGATCTCGGCCTCGTCGTAGCCCAGCTCCTTCAGGATCTCGCCGCGGTGCTGCCCGAGCACCGGGGCGACAGCGATCACCGTCTTCGAGGCGGAGAGCTTGATGGGATTGCCCACGGTGACGTAGCGCCCGCGCACCGGATGCTCGACCTCGACGATCATGTCGCGGACACGGAGGTGAGGATCGCTCATCACCTCGCCGGTGTCGAGACAGGCCCCGCAGGGGACCCCGGCGCCGGCGAGGATCTTCACGACCTCGTGCTTGGAGCGCTCCGACGTCCACCCTTCCACGAGGGCATTGACCTCGTCCCTGCGCTGCCAGCGCGCCTCCGGCGCCTCGTAGCGGGCATCCCCGATGAGATCCTCGCGCCCGATGGCGCGCAGGAACGGATGCCACATCTGCTGCTGGGTGAAGATGAAGACGTAGTCATTCGGCCCGCCGGGATGGCAGCGGTACGTCGTCCCCGGCACGCTCGTTCCGAGCTGATTGCCCGTCCGCGCCGCCGGCTTGCCCAGGCGCTGGTGATCGCGGAGGCTCACGCGGATGAGGTTCACCACCACGTCCTGCATGGAGACCTCGACCTGCTGGCCTTCCCCGGACTCGTGGCGCTGCATGAGCGCGGCGAGGATCCCGATCACGCAGTGCATGCCCGTGCCGGAGTCCCCGATGGAGGGCCAGACATACGTGGGCGGGCCGTCGGGGAAGCCCGTGACGCTCATGCCTCCGCCCATGGCCTGGGCGATCGGCTCGTAGCTCTTGTAGTCGCTGTACGGTCCGTAGGAACCGAAGCCCTTGATGCTCGCGTACACGAGACGCGGGTTGAGCGCTTTCACGGCGGGATAGCCGAAGCCCAGGCGATCGAGGACGCCGGGGCCGAAGTTCTCGAGGAGCACGTCGGCCGTCTTCAGGAGAGCGCGAAAGACCTCCTTGCCGCGGGGGTGCTTCAGGTTGAGGGGGAGGCTCCGCTTGTTGGCGTTGAAGGAGAGGAAGAAGAGGCTGTCGGAGTCCGCCCGATCCCGATGGGTGTGGCGCGCCGGATCGCCCCGCTCCGGCTCCTCGACCTTGACGACGTCGGCGCCCAGCCACGCGAGCATCTGGCCGCAGGAGGGTCCCGCCTGATTGTTCGTGATGTCGACCACCCGGATTCCCGAGAGGGCCTGACTCATCCGTCGATCCCCTGGACCGGCGGCAGCGATCGAGACGGCCGAGAATCAGCGAGCATCCGGCGGCGCCGCGACCACGTCCTCGTACCGGTGCCGCTTGGTGATGAGCTTGGCGCGGTGGAAGACGTCGAGGGCGACCTCGAAGGCCGGGCGCGTGATCTCGACGTGGGGCGTCCAGCAGCCGAGCTTCTGGTAGTAGGCGATGGTCGAGGTGAGCACGGCCTGATCGATCTCGGGGAAGAACGAGGCCTCGGCCTCGGCGACCTTCGCCGCGGGCGTCTCGATGAGCCAGGCGCGCGCCTTCCGGTAGGCGCGCATGAAACGCTTGGCCGCCTCCGTGCCCAGCCATTCCCGCGTGGCGGCCAGGCTCGAGAAGGCCACGGGACCGATCGCCTCGCCTACCGAGGCGACGACATGGCCCACGCCGTCGTGCTCGAGCTGCTGGGGTGCGGGGCCCTGCTGGTGGATGTAGTCGCCGTCACCCTTCCGGAATGCCTGATCCATCTGGGCGCTGGGAAGATCGACGGCCGTGATCGCCGCGAAGTCGAGGCCGCGACGATGACACGCGTACTTGAACATGGCGAGCGGCTGCCCGCCGTGGTCGACGAGCACCCGCGCACCCTTGAGCTTGTCCCAGGTGAAGGAGGGATCGGCGGCGCGTCCCGTGAGGAAGAAGCCGTCCTTCTCGTTGATCTGGGCGAAATGCACGACGGGCGGGCGCTGTCCCTTCTCGAGGGGGCCGAAGCCCTGCGAGGGCGCCGACTGGGCGACCTGCACCGTCCCGTTCACGAGTCCCTCGATGGCCGACTTGCCGGGCGGAGCGATCGAGTGCTTCGGCTCGAACCCCTCCGCCTTCAGGAAGCCACCCGCGATCGTGGCGATGAGGGGCGAGTAGAACGCGGAAAAGCGTGTGAACTGGATGCTGATCTGGTCACTCAACGGCGCCTCCCGGGTGCACGGTGGACGGCTTGGCTCGCTCGATCAGCGCGGGTAGGATCGCGCGCCCCTTCGCCGGAGTCAAGGCGTACTGGCACTGGGGCAAGTTGCGAGCCAGACGAGGCGCGAGCGGGCCGGCAGCCCGAGGCGTACGTGGGTGTACGTTGAGGGTTGCCGGCCTGCTCGCAACGAAGTATGGCGAAGTAAATTGACCCAGTGCTTCCCACGGCAACGAGCAGCGTGATCGGCGACACCCGAGGTAGGATACCGCCATGGCCAGCTCTTTGCCCCGCCCCCTCCCGTCGTGATGTTTCCCGTCGTCGAGAACATGATGCAGACCGACCGGCACAAGACCTTCTACCTGGCCTGTGGCGTCGAGGACGGCCCGCTGATGGTCTTCGTGCACGGCTGGCCGGAGCTCGCGATCAGCTGGCGGCATCAGCTGCCCTGCTTCGCCGATCTCGGCTTCCGCGCCGTCGCGCCGGACATGCGGGGCTATGGCCGATCGAGCGTGTATTCGCGGCACGAGGACTACGCGCTGGAGCAGTCCGTCGCGGACATGATCGAGCTGCTCGACGCGCTGGGCGGGGAGAAGGCCATCTGGGTCGGCCACGATTGGGGGAGCCCGGTGGTGTGGAGCCTGGCCAGCCATCATCCCGAGCGATGCTTCGGCGTGGCCAACCTCTGCGTGCCGTACCTGGCGCGGGGCTTTGCTCCCCAGACCCTCATCCCTCTCGTCGACCGCTCCCTCTATCCCGACGCGCAATTCCCCGCGGGGCAGTGGGAGTATCAGCTCTTCTACGAGGAGAGCTTCGACAAGGCGCGGGCCGCCTTCGAGGCCAACGTCTCCAACACCGTCAGGGTCCTGTTCAGAAAGGGAAGCGCGAGCGGCAAGGGCAAGCCGTCCCGCACCGCGCACGTGCGTCGGGACGGCGGCTGGTTCGGGGGCAAGGGGCAGGCGCCCGAGGTGCCGATGGACACGGATGTGCTGACGCCGGGGGATTTTGACAAGTACGTGGCCGCCCTCGAGAGGAACGGCTTCTTCGGCCCGGACTCCTGGTACATGAACAGCGCGCGCAATCTCGAGTTCGCGCGCCAAGCCGTGCATGGCGGCGCCTTGAGCCTGCCCGTCTTGTTCCTTCACGGGGAATACGACTACACGTGCGAGACCGTGGCCTCCCGTCTGGCGGAGCCGATGCGGAAGGATTGCCGGAACCTGACCGAGGTGATCGTGCCGTCCGGGCACTGGATGGCCCAGGAGAAGCCGGCGGCCGTGAATGCCGCCCTCGCCAAGTGGCTGGCCGTGCAGCTCCCGGGAGTGTGGCCCGCCTGACCCCCAGCTTTACGGACGGCTCCGAGATAACACTTCCGGCCCCGGTAAGGCTTACCGATGCTTACCGACCCAAGGTGAGCCGTGTCGCGTGACTTTGCACTTCCTTCCTCAAAGTTCCCGCAAACATCCGGAGAACGCGAGCTTGCGAAGGTGGCACAGAAGATGCTGAAGCACGGGTTGGAAGAGCGACGTTGTCGCAAGCGCATGAGGAGGAAGCGGCCATGGAACATGACTTCGTGTACTGCCCGAGATGCTTACGGTACTCGGTCGTTCATTGGATGCGGGGCCTCGGCCAGTGGGAGTGTGAGGACTGCTCGTACAGGCTGCCCAGGGAGGAGATGCTGGCATGGACGACTACTGCGACACTGCCGTCATAGCTCTCATGCTGGTCCTCGCCGTTTGCCTCACCGTCTTTATTTTCAGGGTGGGGACGCCGAGCGGCGAGCTCGTCGCACTGCTGTTTCCCCGGTTCTGAGCGGGTTGGGGAGACCGGTTACAGGCGAGGCGAGCCTGGAGCGCCGCGCTCTCGGCTCATCTTCTGGTACAGCAGCCCGACGAGCAAGAGAACCACGCCGAGGAGAAGAAAGGACAGCATCCGGTAGAGCGTCTTGACGGAGGCGAGGTCGACCACGAAGACCTTGAAGATCGTCAAACCCAGGAGACCAAGCGCGCCATAGCGCAGCGGCGCAGAGCGGCGAAGGAATCCCCAGGCAAGGACTGCCGCCGCGTAGAGCGTCCACAGCACGGACAGGCCCACCTGCGTTCTCCAGCGGATCTCGCTCCGGAGACCGCGCCGCGGCGCCCCCGACTTCGCGTCTTGCAAGAGCGCGTTCTGATAGCGGGTCCACCCCTGGCTCAGCACGAAGAGCAGCACCACGCCCGCCGTGCCCGAAACGGTGCGGCCCACGGTGCCCGCGTGCACCGACGCGCCCGAGCCGGCCAGCCACCGGCCCGCCAGTCCGATCACCGCACAGGCCACGATGCGCGCGACGAGGTAGCGATTGAGCAGATCCTCGGCCGCGGCCTTGGCCATGCTGTCATCGGCCACGAGCGCGCGCGCGAGCAGCGTCAGCGCAGCCAGCGGCACCGCGACCGCGAAGGTCGGCGAGGCGATGAGACGAGACAGCCCGCCCAGGACCAGGACCTGGGCGGCGAGAAGCCCGGCCGGCCACAGCCCGGAGGGCTCCCGCCACAGAAGGACCGAGAGCGTCTGGGAGGCAAGGACCCACAGAACGGCCCTCAGCACCTCCGGCTTCGTGGTCAAGAGCTGATCGCCACGCAGCGAGAGCGCGAGCTGCCCCGCCGCCACGATGGCGGCGACGGTCAGGAGATGCGCGAGGAAGGTCGCGTTCCACACGCGCGGCCAGTTCGGGGAGGCCCACGTGGCGCCCCCCCACACCCGCAAGACGGCCAGGATGAGCGCGGCCGTGCCGCCCCAGGCGGCGACGGGCGTGGCCACGCGGGGAGCAAGCCACAGGAGCACGGCGCCCTCCGCCGCCCAGGCGAGGGTGATCCACGGTCCCTTCAGGGCCAGCGGGATGGCCAGCGTCACGAAGACGCACGCCACCCCGATGAGCACGCCGACGGTGGCTTCATCGTCCGGCACGCGGCGGCGGTAGACGCCGGCCACGATCGTGTACAGGATGGCCAGCGCCAGCGCCACCGGCGCTTCCAGGATCGGCCGCCACGCCTCGAGAGTGACGTAGACCGCCCAGAAGTAGCCCGCCGCCGTGCCGGCCACGATGAGGAGATCGACCTCGCGAAGGCGGCGCCCCTGGCTCCACTCTCGAGCCAGCGGCGTGAGGAGGAAAAGGACGAAGAGCGCGGTGAGAAGGGCCAGACGCGCCACCGGCGTCTCCGCCTCGGGCTGGCGCGTGAAGGTGGGGACGAGCAAGAGCACGGTGCCCGCCCAGGCCAGACGGTTCAGCGCGCTCCAGGTTCGGAAGCGCGCGATGGCGAGCACGAGGAAGTCGAGGACGGCGAGGTATCCCATGAGCACGCGCTCGTTGGGCTGATCGCTGGCGAGGAGCACGGGAGTGAGGAGCCCGCCCAGCAGCGCGAGCACGGCCGTCACCTGCCGCTCCGAGATGACCGCGACGATGGTGCCGAGCACGGTGACGACGAACATGAGCCCGAAGGCCGCCCCCACGCGCAGCAGCTCGTAGTAGGCATAGCCCGCGTAGAGCGCGAGGTAGCAGAGCCCGAGACCCAGGCCCGAGAGCGCCTCGGAGAGATAGGGGACATCGCGTCGGCGGTGCAGCACCAGGCCCGCCAGCAAGAACGCGATGCCCGCGGCGAGCCCCAGGCCGAGCCTGGCGCGAGGTCCGATCAGGTTGTTCTCGATGGACCACTTCACCGCGAACGACGCGGCGAAGAGAATGGCGACGACGCCGACCCAGGTGGCCCAGCGCCCGCCGATCCGCTGCTCGAGATCCAGTCGCGGCGGTGGGGCGGGCTCGGACGGGGCGGGCGCGTGCGCCACGGCGTCCCGTATGGAGGTGGCGGCCGCGGCCTCCGCGGGAGCCAGGGTGGGCTCGGGGGCCGAGGCCGCCACGGAGACGACGGGCTCGGGCCCTGTTGACATCGAAGGCGACGGGACTTCAGAGGGTGTCGGGGATACATCTGGCGTCGGAGCACGCGGCTGGGACTGCTGCTCGAGGGTCCAGACCCGATAGAGAAGGTCGCGGATCCTTTCCTCGAGGGCCGCGATGCGCTCGGCCGGCGTCGGCTGCCCCGGACGGGGCCGGTACTCGCGCAGCACTTTGAGGGACACGGCCAGCGCACCAACCGCCACGAAGAGGGCCAGTAACGCCATGCTGCGAGGAGCCTACACCAGAACTTCGAGAGGTCGGGAGCCATTTCCCTCGTCTGGCGTCACTTACGGCTCCGTCAGCGTTTCAGCTCCTCAGTCCGGGCTATAATCGGTCACCCTATGGACGCGCCGCTCGCCGGTGTCCTCGTCGCCGATCTGACCCAGAACGTGGCCGGCCCCACCTGCACCCAGATCCTGGGCGACATGGGCGCGGACGTGATCAAGGTCGAGCGTCCGGGGCGCGGCGACGACGCGCGGGCCTGGGCGCCGCCCCTCTGGGGAGAGGAGAGCGCCACCTTCATGAGCTTCAACCGCAGCAAGCGGAGCCTGGCCGTGGACATGAAGGCCGAAGACGGGCGGGCGATCCTCGAGCGCCTGATCCAGCGCGCCGACGTCCTCGTCCAGTCGCTCCGCGCGGGGGCCATCGAGGAGCTGGGGCTCGGCTGGGAGCGTGTGCAGGCCCTCAATCCGCGGCTCGTCTACTGCTCGATCACGGCCTTCGGCACGCAGGGACCGCTCAGCGACCGGCCCGGGTACGATCCGCTCATGCAGGCCTATGGCGGGCTCATGTCCGTCAATGGGCACGCGGGGCAGCCGCCCGCGCGCGTCCCCGTTTCCATCGTGGACATGGGCACGGGCATGTGGACGGTCATCGCCATCCTGGGGGCCTTGCGGGAGCGCGAGCGCACGGGCCGCGGCGTCAACGTGACGACAGCGCTCTTCGAGACGGCCCTCGCCTGGACCACCTTTCAGATGACCCACTACTTCGCCACCGGCGAGATCCCGCAGCGGCAAGGCTCCGGCACCGCGATGATCTGCCCGTACGAGGCCTTCCCCACGCGAGATGCCTGGGTCATGATCGCCGCGGGCTCCGACGCGCTCTTCGTCAAGGCGGCCACCGCGCTCGGCGCCCCCGAGCTGCCGCGCGATGCGCGATTTGCCGACAATCCCGCCCGCGTCGCGCATCGCGGCGAGCTCTTCGACGCGCTGTCGCGGATCACGCGCGGTCTCGCGAGCGCCGAGGTTCTCGCGCGGCTCCAGAGCGCCGGCGTGCCGTGCGCGCCCATCCTGACGCTCGACCGCGTCGCCGCGGAGCCCCAGACCGAAGCGAGCGGCATGCTGATCGCCGCCAAGCATCCGCGGCTTCCCGACTACCGCACCGTCGGGCTGCCCGTGCGCTGGGACGGCGAGCGGCCCGGCGTGGCCCGCGTGCCCCCGCTGCTCGGCGAGCACACCGCCGAGGTGCTGGGCGCTCTCGGCTACGACGAAGCGGCCGTCAAGGATCTCGCGAGGCGCCATGTCATCCAGCTATAAGACGATCAACGTTTCGGCCTCGCCCGACGGCCACGTCGTCACCGTCGAGCTCAACCGACCCGAGGCGCTCAATGCCATGAACACGGCCATGGGCGAGGACCTCGTGCGCTGCTTCGAGGCCTTCCAGTGGGACAGGACCGCGCGCTGCGTGGTCTTCACGGGCGCCGGCGCCAAGGCCTTCTGCGTGGGCGGCGACCTGAAGGAGCGCGAGGGCATGGCGGACGAGACGTGGCGCGCCCAGCACGCCATCTTCGAGGCGGCCGCGGCCAAGGTGCTCCACTGCCCCGTGCCCGTGATCGCCGCCGTCGAGGGCTTCGCCATGGGCGGCGGCTGCGAGCTGGCCGTGCTCTCCGATTTCATCGTCGCCTCGGAGACGGCCGTCTTTGCCGTGCCCGAGGTGACGCGCGGGATCTTTCCCGGCATCGGCGGGACGCAACTGCTCCCGCGCATCATCGGGGCGCCGCTGGCCAAGGAGATGATCTTCACGGGGCGCCGCGTGCCCGCGGCGGAGGCCAAGGCCATCGGCCTCGTGAACCATCTCGTGCCCGCCGGCCAGGCGCGCGCCAGGGCCCTCGAGATCGCCCAGGTCATCGCGGACAATGGGCCCATCGCCGTCCGCCAGGCCAAGAAGGCGGTGAGCTGGGGGAGCGAGACCGACCTCGAGACGGGCATGGCCCTGGCCATCGAGGCCTACAATGTCACCGTCACCACCGACGACAGGCTCGAAGGCGTGCGCGCCTTCAACGAGAAGCGCAAGCCGCGCTTTCAGGGGAAATAGGCATGAAAGACATGAGCTTCGCGCTCACCGACGACCAGAAAGCCCTCAAGACGGCGGTCTACGACCTGTGCAAGCAGTACACGGGCGAGTACTGGCGCGAGCTGGACGTCAAGCGCGAGTATCCCGACGCGTTCATCAACGACCTGACCAAGGCGGGCTATCTCGCCGTCCTCATCCCGCAGGAGCACGGCGGCGCCGGCCTCGGCATCATGGAGGCGGCGCTCATCCTGGAAGAGATCAACCGCTCGGGCGGCAATGGCGGGGCCTGCCACGCGCAGATGTACATCATGGGCACCGTGCTGCGCCACGGCTCCGAGCCCCAGAAGCGCCAGTACCTGCCCAAGCTCGCCACCGGCGAGCTGCGCCTGCAGGCCTTCGGCGTCACCGAGCCCAACGCGGGGTCGGACACGACCAAGCTCCAGACCACGGCGATCAAGAAGGGCGATCGCTACGTGGTCAACGGCCAGAAGATGTTCATCTCCCGCGTGCTCCAGTCCGACCTCATGCTCCTGCTCGCCCGGACCACACCGGTGGACCAGGTGAAGAAGAAGACGGACGGGCTCAGCGTCTTCCTCATCGACATCCGCGAAGCGAAGGGCAAGGGCCTGGACGTGCGGCCGCTCCGGATGATGATGAACCACTCCACCAACGCGCTCTTCTTCGACAACCTGGAGATCCCCGCGAGCAGCCTCATCGGTCAGGAGGGCAAGGGCTTCTCCTACATCCTCGACGGCATGAACGCCGAGCGCATCCTCGTCGCCTCGGACTCGCTGGGCGACGCGCGGTGGTTCATCGAGAAGGCCGTCGCCTACTCGAGCCAGCGCGTCATCTTCGGCAAGCCCATCGGCGCCAACCAGGGCGTCCAGTTCCCCATCGCCAAGGCGCACATGGCCATCGAGGCCGCCGACCTCATGCGCACCAAGGCGGCCAAGCTCTTCGATGCCGACATCCCGTGCGGGCCGGAGGCGAACATGGCCAAGTACCTCGCCTCCGAGGCGGCCATCGAGGCGGGCAACGCCTGCATCGACTGCCACGGGGGCTACGGCTTCGCCGAGGAGTACGACATCGAGCGCAAGTTCCGCGAGTCGCGCCTCTACCGCGCGGCGCCCATCAACAACAACCTGATCATGGCCTACGTCGGGGAGCACGTCCTCGGCATGCCCCGCTCGTACTAGAGCGTGCCGAGCCTGCCTGAGGTCGATCGCCTGTCCATCACCACGGTGGTGGACAACTTCATCGACAACCTGCGCGCGGACGAGAAGGTGGCGAAGCGCTTCACCCACGCCCAGGCCCGCCGCATGCCCACCCTCAAGGCCGAGCACGGCCTGGGCCACTGGGTCGAGGTGGAGCGTGGCGGGGAGCGGAGGCGCATCGCCTTCGACTTCGGGCTCACCGCCGAGAGCTACAACCACAACTTCCTGGAGCTGGGGCTCGAGGCGGGCAACGTGGACGCGGTCGCCTTGAGTCACGGCCACATGGACCACTACGGCGGGCTGGGCGGGTTCCTCAAGATCTACCGCCGGCGGATGAAGCGCGACGTTGTCTTCTACGGGGGCAGCGACCACTTCCTGCCCCGCTACAACGAGCGGAACGGCCAGCGCGTCTACATCGGCCGACTCGATCGCGACGAGCTGGAGCGCTACGACCTCGACGTGCGGGTGGTCGAGAAGCCCACCGTGCTGCCCGAGGGCGTCCTCCTGAGTGGCGAGATGCACGAGACGGCGCCCTTCGAGATCATTCCCCCCTCGCTCAAGGTCGAGCGGGATGGCGAAGTGGTCCAGGACACCTTCATCGGCGAGCAGACGCTCGTCGCCAATGTCAGGAACCGCGGCCTCGTCGTCGTCACGTCTTTCCGCGGCCTCGACCTAGACTACCTGATCCCGCAGCACTGCACCGGGCTCGAAGCCGTCATCCAGATGGCTGTGCATCTGCCGAAGGAGCTGGTGGTAAGCTCGGTGGGAAGCACGTTCACTTTCGGTGCCTGAGGAGACGCCATGAAGCTGCCCAAGCGCGTGACCATCTGCGAGGTGGGAACTCGGGACGGGTTCCAGATCGAGCCCGACTTCATTCCCACCGAGGCCAAGATCGAGGTGGTGAACAAGCTCGCGGCCACCGGCATGCCGCGCATCGAGGTGACCTCGTTCGTCTCGCCCAAGGCGGTGCCCCAGCTCAAGGACGCCGAGACCGTGATGGCGGGAATCACGAGGCGCCCGGGCACGCGCTACTCCGCTCTCGTGCCCAATGACAAGGGCGCCGTGCGCGCCGTCGACGCGGGCGTGGATGACATCCACACGGTGGTCTCGGCGAGCGAGAGCCACAATCTCGCCAACGTCAACATGTCGGTCGCCGAATCGCTCGTCAAGCTCACGGCGACGGCGGAGGTCGCTCATCGCGCGGGCAAGCCCGTGTATTCCGGCATCTCCTGCTCCTTCGGCTGTCCCTTCGAGGGCGACGTGCCCGTGGCCCAGCGCGAGTCCGCGGTCGCGCGCCTCGTGGACATGGGCGCCACGGGCATCGGCCTCGATGGGCGTCACCCATTTCGACGGCTCCATCGGCGGGCTGGGCGGCTGTCCTTTCGCGCCGGGCGCTTCCGGCAACGTCTGCACCGAGGACCTCGTGCACTGTCTCTCCGCCATGGGCGTGGAGACGGGCATCGACCTGGACGCGCTCATCGGCGTGTCGAAGCGCGTGCAGGAGATCGTGGGGCGCGCGCTCCCCGGGCAGATCGTCAAGGCGGGCGCGTGGAGCCGGCGCTATCCCCTTCCCGATGGCGTGAAGGAGCGCCTCGCCGCCCGGTGACCAAGCGCGCGCAGAAGATGCTGCGCCTGATGGACCGCGCCGTCACCGAGTGGCACATTCCGGTCATCGGCAAGGAGAAGGGCCGCGTGATCAAGCGGCTCCTCGCCCGCCACAAGCCCACGCGGGGAATCGAGGTCGGCTCGCTCTTCGGGTACTCGGCCATCCTCATCGCGGCCAGCATGCCGCCGGGTGGGCACCTGACCTGCGTCGAGCAGAATCCCTACCTCGCGCGCTTCGCCCAGTCCAACGCCGATCACGCGGGGCTCAAGGGCCGCGTGAAGGTCGTGGTGGGTGACGCGCTCCGTGTCCTTCCCTTTCTGCGGGGCCCCGTGGACTTCGTGCTCATCGACGCGAAGAAGGAAGACTACCTCGACTACCTGAAAGCCCTCGAGCCGCGCTTCGTCAAGGGCGCCCTCGTCATCGCCGACAACACGGGCGTGTACCGCCGCGAGGTCAAGCCCTACCTCGAGCACGTCCGGAACGGCTCGTACGCGACCCGCGAGCTCGACTTCGGCTTCGACTGCATGGAAGTCTCGACGTACCGCGGATAGCCGGCATGTTCGGCGAGAAACACGACCCCGAGTTCCTCAAGCATCTCTTCGACGAGACCGAGATCTTGCGCAAGCCCGTGGCCGGCATCATCGCCGGCTATCACATCCTCCCGTACATCCTGGTGGGACCGCAGGAAGATCAGCCGACCCGCGCCGTGGAGATTCGCGGCAAGATCAAGGTCTCGCCCCGACTGGTGCTGGCCCCGGGACGGGCGGGGCAGACCTATGGCGAGCTCTTCCAGGACGAAGGACTCATGGACGAGGCCCTGGTCGCCCGCATCTTCTCTTTCGCCTACTCCTCGCGGCATCAAGTAACTCTGGAGAGCGAGGATCTGTCGATCAAGCGGCTCGAGCGCAACCCCCAGGCGCAGATCGAGCGCGCCCTCGACGAGCTGGCCATGCGCGAGGTCATCAATACCGGCGTCATCCGGGCCCCGAGCATCCGCTTCTATCCCGTGTCCCTCGATCGCTTCATCACCGAGATCCTCGACCAGGAGTTCCGGCCCTAAGCGGCCGCGATGCCCACGCGCGAAGATTACCTGCGGCAGCCGCTCGAGCGGCGGCTCGCCCGCCTGGCCGGCACCGCTGACGAGCTCACCGAGGCGATCCGCGACCGAAGCGCCGCTCAGCTTGCCCGGCGGCCCGAGGCCGCGAGCTGGTCGGCCACGGAGATCATCTGCCACCTCCGCGACGTGGAAGAGCTGTTCCGGATCCGCTTTCACACCATCCTCGCCCTGGACGATCCGAAGATCCTGACCTTCGGCGCCGAGCCAGCCGCCCTTGCCGCGTGGGGCATAGGCGGTCCGATAGGGCACCCGCTCGATCCCGATCGGTGGGCCGAGGAGCGGCAATACGCGCGCAACGATCCGAGCCAGGCGCTCTCGGCCTTCCGACGCCATCGCGCGGAGACGGTCGCCCTCCTGGAATCGCTCACAGCGGCGCAATGGCAGCGAGGCGGCATCCACCTCCGG
>WNFT01003336.1_pt1 | contig 15482 bp, 8 predicted proteins | sample 5400191 | NCBI WGS metagenome assembly WNFT01 (sample SAMN13153359, study PRJNA577476) | soil metagenome | isolation source: 80 cm saprolite under Madrone tree | place: USA:California | collected 2016-06-14 | reverse complement strand
GCCTGTCGTCGCATACGCCGGAATCGCTTGCTTACATCAAGCGTCTCGTCCGCAACGCCGCCGAGACGCCGCTGGCAGAGGGACTGGCACTCGAAAGAAATCTCTTCTTGAAATTGTGTATCTCCGAAGGTGGGCTCGCGCGGATGCGTTCCTATGAAGCGAAGAAGATCACCTCGCCGTCCCGCTCATTCGAGGTCTAAAGGAGCGGAACCATGACTGAAACTAAATCAACGGCACCGGTGCGGGTCATTGAGGAAACGTCCGCTTACTGGAGGGTTCTATTCGATTATCCGCCTTTCAACATTGTCGACGCCAGGATATTCGAAGGCCTCCAGGTACTGCTGGCTCGAATGGGCGCCAGCCCGAGCCTGCATGTCGTAGTATTCGAGAGCGCGAATCCTGACTTCTACCTGGCCCACTTTGATTTGACCGGCAAGACGGGAAACATCACTACCGCAGTCGGGCCTTCCGGCCTGCCGATCCTGATGGATACTTTCGTCCGTCTCACCAAGTCACCGGTGGTCAGCATTGCGAAGATCCGCGGCTGCGTCCGGGGTGTGAGTAGCGAGTTCGTCCTCGCCTGCGACATGCGTTTCGCGTCGCGCGAGAACACCCTACTGGGCCAGCCCGAAGTTGGGGTGGGAGTGCATCCCGGCGGCGGAGGTACGGAACGCCTCCCACATCTGGTCGGCCGCGGCCGGGCGCTCGAAATCGTTCTCGGCGCGAACGATTTCGACGGCGACACTGCGGAACGATACGGATACGTCAACCGAGCACTTCCGGACGCGGAGCTGGACAGCTTCGTCGACGCGCTCGCGCGTCGGATCGCCTCCTTCGACCGGGGTGCTATCGCGGCTGCGAAGGGTCTCATTAACGAAGTCTCGTTGCCATCCGCAGACCGTCTCCTCGATGCCCTCAACTCCTTTACGACAGCGCTGACGTGGCCTGAAACACAGCAACGAATCCAAGCTCTGTTAGAGCGCGGACTCCAACGGGAAGTCGACTTCGAGACTCGCTGGCCCGCGGCGCTCGATACACTGCTTGAGACGTAGTCACCAAGTGGCGATGCGGAGCCTAGCCGATGTAGTTGAAATGAAAAAAAAGGAGAGGATATGAAATCGAAATCTACAGAAACGAAACCAAGCATCGTGTTCTGCCACGGACTCTGGGCCGATGGCTCGTGCTTCAGCAAGCTGATCGTTCCCCTTCAGCAGGAGGGGTACGAATGTATTGCAGCGCAGTACGGCCTCAACACAACGGCAGAGGACGTCGCGTTGGTGAAAGCGACGATGGGCCGGGTCAGCGGCCCCGTTATCCTCGTCGGCCACTCCTACGGCGGAAGCGTCATTACCGGCGCCGGAACCGACGATCGCGTTGTCGGGCTGGTTTATATCTGCGCACTCGCTCCGGACGCCGATGAAACGTCTCAGACCCAGCAGTCCAAGTTCCCGAAGACCGACGTCTTCTCCCACATCGAAGTCGTGGATGGACGTATCTGGCTGCGTCCGGAGGGTACGAAGTATTTCTGCGGAGACCTTTCGGAGCAGGAGCAGAAGCTCGTTTGGGCGGCCCAGGGCGTCCCCCAACCCGACCTGTTCGAGGCGAAAGTCGGGGGAACCGCTTGGAAGTCGAAGCCGAGCTGGTACATCGTCGGCAAAAAAGACCGCACCGTGCATCCAGATCTGGAGCGCGCCATGGCCAAGCGCATGGGCGCAACCACCTATGAACTCGACAGCAGCCACGTGCCGATGCTCTCCCAACCGGAACGCGTCATTGACGTGATTCGCACAGCAGTGAAACCTGTTCAAGGAGCCGCTGCAGTAGCATAGGTGGCAAGAGATCGGAACTTGGTAGCAGACCAGGTAACTGCTCGGCGGGGTTGTGATGTTAGTCCAGTCTGCTAGATCGTTCACAATGTGACGTAATGGGCAGGAATAGTTTGGCGGGAGGGCGACGCTCGGCGACATTCGCTCAAACCTTTAGGATAGACAGAATTTTTCGTCCAGTTGAAAGCGGTTGAGGTCACAATCCTTGACCTCAAAAAGGAACGTCTTCAACTTCGTCCCTCATATTGATTCAGATGAGGGGAAGATGAGGGGGTTACGTGCCGATACCAAGCGAGACGTAGCTTGCTTTGACGACTGAAACGTTGGTAAATACTGCTTGGTAACGCGTAGTACAATGATGTGAGCAGCCGCGCAACGTGCTTAATATCCGTTGACCGTAAGGTCGTGCGGGTTCGACTCCCGCCCCCGGCACCAATCCTTTCAACACCCCACAAATCTTAATGATCTAAATGTGAATTCGCGCAACGGAGTTTTTTGGAGTGACTCTGCGTTAGCTCAGATCACACGGGCTGAATCGTTGCTAATTTCACTGTTAACATAACTTCTATCAATTTAGCCCTTCACGACAGTCAGTCGAAAAGCCGCAGATGGGGCTAAGATGGTGACACTCTCAATCGCCGCTTTGTTGTTTCGGCGTGCGTATCCAGCCTGTGCCGCTTGTTCTTCTGCATTCTCTCCAACAGCTCCGTCGTAGCCGAACATCGCGCCACTAAACAACAGGGCTAAGAAATGTCGGTTCGAAAAGCGGGGGATCGTCGCGCTAAGCATTTGAGGTTCCAGCAGCCGGCGTTGGAGTTTTGGTGCATTCTTGGTGCCCAGGTCCCCAAAAACATTTCCGCGTGTCAGCGAACTTCTCGAACTCCGTCAGCGCCGCTTGATCCACGAAATAGGTTCTAGTCATTCCCAAGTTAATCTATCGTTCTTGCGTTTCGCGAAGTGGCCGTCGAAGCGGAGGTGGTGTCGCCGTTGTGAATCGCCATTTGACCGAAAGGCAAGAGTGGTGCGCGCCAACTCAGGCGCTACTGAGTCAAGCCTCCCTGATCATGGGTAGACGTGGGGCAGAACGCCGGGCCAAATATTCGTTCGGCGTTGTTAGAATCGTTCCCTGAACTGACTTAGTCAACTCGCCTCAGAGCCGATTAACTTAATGACTACCTCACCATAATCATCTGCGAAAAGCAAAATTCGTACATGGCATGCTCGTTGCCCAGGGTGCTTTCGTCTTCGACTGTAGTTTCGTCGAAAGAAGAAGTACCTACGCACTGTGGCGATGACTTATCAAACAGTAACTTCAAGGCGCGTTTCTTCGCGCTCGCAGGTTGTGGCGGCCGCGTTGCAACTCGACCGTTCGTCACAGTCTCAGAATCAGCCGGTAACTCAATTCATTCGCCGGGTGATTTTCAATTCAAGCAACAAAACTTTTGGAGAGAATCATGAAGAATTTCAATCGAAGGATTCGCGCGCTATCGCTGTTCGTCCTGTGCCTGGCGTTGGCAGGAGGCGGCGCGGCGTTCGCGGAAAAAAAGTTGGCAAGCAAAGGCCAACCGGCAATAAAGGTGATGCTCGCGGGAGACACCGAACGCAAAGGCGAGCGCGTGGCGCTCGACAAAGCGGGAATGGTCAAGCCGGGAGAGATTATTAATTGGACTATCGACTCGGCCAATGACGGTAACGGCGCCGCGCGCGACTATAAAGTCGTGGGCCAGATTCCTGCGGGAACATCTTTCGTCGCCGGTAGCGGGACGGCCCAGGGCGCGTCGATCACTTACAGCATAGACGGCGGCAAAACTTTCTCCGCGCGGCCTACCGTCGAAGAAAAGCAGATAGATGGATCGATCAAGCGCGTCGCCGCGCCGGTGTCGTCCTACACACAGCTTCGCTACGAATGGTCCACTCCGCTTGAGGCCGGCCAGAAGCTTTCCGCTTCGTACCAGGTGCTGGTGAAGTGAGCACGACCTCGCAAATCCTGCCGGGAGCCTAACGCGGAAGCAACGGCTCTCCACTCAAATTCCATACTCAAAATTAGAGGAACGAACATGCGAACTAAGACTCCGATTACGAAATTACTCTGCCAGGTGGCGGCAATTGTCGCGCTCTCCTGCACTTTCATAACAAAGACAACGCTCGCCCAGACACCTGGAGGCACGGCGATCGAAAATCGCGCCTCGGTAGTTTTCACTGACAGTGATGGCAACCCATTCACGGCAGTTTCGAATACGGTGACTACGACTGTAGCGAACGTCTCAGGGCTCACCATCACGCCCGATGCCGGAACACGTCCGACCATCGTGGCGGGACAGACCGGCGTTAATTTCACTTTCCGCGTCACGAACAGTGGAAACTTCGCCGATCAGGTGCGTTTCCTGGCTGGCGGGGCCAGTGTCACGATCACCGGGCCGGGCGTAGTTACGGCGGCAGCGATTGATGTGAACGGCAACGGCGCGGTTGACGCGGGCGACATCGACATTAAGAGCAATGGAGCGGATTTGCTTTCGGCGAGCATCGCTCAAAACGGACACGTCGATGTAATTGTGACGGTGACGGCAAATGCAAATGCCAACTCGAATGACGCGATTAATGTTCGCCTTGGTGATGCGGCTGGCGGCAGTCCAACATTCGACAATCAGGCGGCAGACAGCTCGGCTAATGAAGTTCGCACCGTTTCCACCTCCTCGGCAAATGGTTTGCGCGAGGCTCGTGGAGACATCAGCACCACAGTGGAAAATGATGCGGAGCTGCGGCTTGATTTGACCGCTCCAACCGGTCCGATTTCGTTAGGCTCAGACATTAACTATGCGTGGCAAGTCTGCAACACCGGCTCGCGTGCGGCGCAACCGATTACACTGATCAACGCCCCATTAGGAGCCAACATTGGCATCTTCATCATGGCGCCGGTCCCGGTGGGCACTGCGCTGAAGGGCGGGCAGACATTTCCGGCGGGCACACTCTACACAACTTCTCCGCTGGCCATCACGCCGCTTTTGGCAGTCTGGACCAGCACGCCGCCAGCCAATCTCGCCGACGTAAAGCGTGTTGCCTTCAACGTTAGCAGTTCGCTGGCCGCGGGCGCGTGCGGCCCTTCCATCAATATGGAAGTCACGGTGACGACCAACGATGCGACTCTGCCCATCGTCGAGATCGGCGATGCCTTTGCAAATAACAACGTGGGTGTCCCGATCACTGATCAGTCTGGCGACAACGTGCCGAACGCGGGTGACGGAAATGCGAACTTTGACGAAGGAGATCAACCCGGCAACTCTGATGGTAACGGAATTCCCAAGCAAACCGGATTGCAACCGCAGGGCGCGGTCCTGCTCGGGCCATTGGGACAACCCGGCGCTACCGGACCGAACAGCAACAACGATGACTTTACCAATCGCAGTGTGACCACGGGCATTGGAAACGTACCGCCCGGCGGAATTACCACGGCGGCAGGAACGCTTGTTTTCACGAACACGGTACAGAATAGTGGCAACGCGAACGACACGTTTGCTCTTACCGCTCCCACAGTCCCTGCTGGTTTCACCGTCGAGATCAGCATCGACGGCGGCCTCACTTACACCACGGTGCAGCCAGGCAATGGCAGCGTCAGTTTGCCGGTCGCGTTTGGCGCCTCCGCGAACTTCCTGACGCGAATCACTGCGCCGGCCGGACTCAGTGTGTTCACGGGCTTTGATGTCGTGGTCCGCGCCACTTCTACCAATACACCGAGTGCTGTTAACGACACGATTAATCGCGTCTACACCGGGTTCGTTCGATTCGACAAAGCGGCCACGGTGATCAACTCGACGGGAATCGGCGGCGCGACTGATGCGGTGCCGGGAGCCGAAATTGAATACGCGATTACCTATACGAACGTATCGAGCGCCGGCGGTTCCGGCAATCATGTGTTGACGGCCAACAACATCGTCATCACAGAGAGCGGCAGCCTGGCGCCGAGCACCTGGGGCACGACTACAGACCATGTCGTCGGCGCTTCCGACACGCACAGCGGCGTAATCGTCGGCGATCTGGCGGGCTCAACTCTGCTCACCGATACGGTAGCGACTCTTGGTCCCGGTCAGTCCGGCGTCTTCAAGTTCCGTCGCCGAATTAAGTAAACGTCTCATGTCTCGTCACGGTGCAGCTTTCAACCGAGGCTGTGCCGTGACGCGTTCCAGCTTCAGCTCAACCGAAACTCAAATCGATTCCCTTCTTCGCGATGCCCAAGATGCCTTCAAATAGACGACCCGCCAACGTGCTGCTGCTGATGCTATCAATAGTTCTGTTAGCAGCGGGGACGCTGGCACAAACCTCCGACACTCCTTCTGAAGCTGGCGCTGCCGTAACAAACCGCGCAGACGGAAGTTATGAAAGCGAAGGTAACAAAGTCTCGGGGACAACGGTCACGACTACGGCAACCGTAAAATCAGTCTCCGGGGTGAATGTCACTCCGGATGAAACCGGTCCTTCAACGAATACCGCGCCCAACGAACGCGTCTCAAAGCTCTTTCGTATCTGTAACGCCGGCAACGGTCCCGACAGCTTCACGATTCAGCGAACTGACATTACCGCGCCTGCGACGTTAATCAGTCTTCACTTCGATGCCGACGCCAGTGGCACTCTGACTGAGGGCGACACACCAATTACGATCGGTTCAACCGCTAGTCCGAATCTGGCAATAGGCGCATGCGTTCCGGTCATCGCCGAAGTCGACACTGCCAACAGCACGCCGGAAACCAATCTGACAATTCGCCTAACGGCCCGCTCTCAAATAGACAATTCCGCCAGCGGCGTAGCACAGGATGAAGGAACAATCATTCTCGCCGTCGGTAACCGAGCACGATTTACTTCGCCGGATAATCCAGCGCTGCAACCACGCAAGTTGGTTGACGGGCGACAAAGCGAAGTCGCTGGCTCAGGACAATCGCTTTCATATACGATCGAGTTTCGCAATAGCGGAATAGTACCGGCGCGTCATGTCATCGTCACAGATAACTTGCCGGCCTCACTTGTCTATGAGCCCAACTCACTTCATCTGGGCGATCGGGCGTTAACCGATCAATCAGATGTCGATACCGGTGAGGTCAACGGGCAAACCATCAAAGTGAAGCTCGATGAAGTTGGACCAAACGAGTTGATACAGATTTCATTTCGGGCGCGCGTTGTGGGCGCTGTTCCAGCAGGCTCTGGGATTGTCAATACCGCCAGCATTAGCGGCGACAACTCCGAAACCACAAGCACAACTTCAGCGGTCGCCGTTGTCGATCCTTTTGGCAGAGTGTACGCGGGACGAAGCGGCGGGACGGTTCTGATTGGCGGCGCGCGCGTCATGCTGGCTACCGATCAGGGCGGCGCGAATCCATTAACACTGCCTGCGGGATTGGGCTATGCGCCGAATACTGCCAACGACGATCCTTATGCGGCAACAGCCGATGGACGCTTCAGCTTTGCGTTAACACCCGAACAATTCGGCACAACGACTTCGCCGGCTCGCTATTTTTTGATCGTCACCGCTCCCGGTTATCGCGCGCGTCTCATTGAAGTAACTCTGTCTCCGTCAACATCAGGAGTTTACACCACGAGCATTCGCGCCCTCGACGGGCAGTCAATTGCCCGGAGCAACAGCTTCGCGCTGACTAGCGACAACGTTTCGATTGATGACATTGCGGCGCTGGCGCTCAACGTGCCGATGTTTGAGAACACAACGCTGGAAATACAAAAGTCCGCCGACCGCCGCAACGCCGATGTTGGCGACGTGGTCTCTTATCACGTTGAGGTTCACAACGCGACGAGCGAGACGATCAGTAATGTATTCGTCGGAGACCGCTTACCTGAATCCTTCCGCTACGCAGCCGGCACCGGCTTAGTCGAATCGTCTAGCAAGCGAACCATTGAACCCGAAGTGTCAGCAAACGATTTGGTATTTCGCGTGGGTGAGGTCGCGCCCGGCGAACGCCTGTCAATCGTCTACCGAGTGCGTGTGGGCGCGAATGCCCGTGACGGCGAGCAAATAAATTCTGCGATCGCGGAAGGCGCGTTTCCATCAGGTGAACGCGTCGCTACTGCGCCCGCACGCGTAGGTGTAATCGTCAGCCACGGCGTCTTTTCCACCCGGCAACTGATCATCGGCCGAGTATTCGAAGACGTAAACGGCAATGGCCGCTTCGACAAAGGCGACAAACCCACCTCCGGGGTTCGACTCTATCTCGACAAAGGCCAGTCGGTCATCACCGACAGCGCGGGTATGTACAACTTCCCGTCCGTCGAAGATGGTGCAGTCGTAATCGCACTCGATCCGATTACCCTGCCGTCAGGTTATGTTCTCAGCTTTGACGAAAGGCGATCAGATAAGGGTTGGGCCCGGTTATTGCGCACGCCTCTCGGTGGTGGCGGCTTGCTGCGACAGGATTTCGCGCTGAAGCGCAAAGAACTTTCGGAATCTAAAGCTGTCTGCGCCAAGCCGTGCCGTAGGCACGAAATGTTTATAGATGATAAGAACTTGTTGGTTTCCAGCTCTTCCCAATTGAGCGAAAAGCAAAGCGTTTCGCTCAATTCGGAAAACAACAAAACAGAGCCGGTGATCTATAAAGATTCCGCCGCTACGCGGCTGGTTTCACAACCCACGTCCGACGATGCATCCAACGCTGCCGTTCTCCCCGGCGATGTTCGCATCATCTCCCCGACGCCCGATCAAGTAAGCATGACTCCTGCTTTGGAAATCGAAGCCCAGGTTGCCGAAGGCTGGCAGGTCGCTCTCGAAGTCAACGGCCTCCGAATAAGCGACGACAACATAGGCACGCGGCGACACAATCATCAGACCAGGACTGAAGCGTTTCGTTTTGTTGGGATCAATGTTCGGCCTGGCTCAAACACTGTCAAGGTCATGGCAGTGCGCCCTGATGGATCTGCAGGTCGTTCGGTTGAATTGACCGCGATTGGACGCGGGCCAGCCAGGCGTTTAGAAATCGTTTCGGAGAAGAGTGAAATAACAGCGGGTGGTCGCGACACGACCATCCTCCATATTCGAGCTCTTGACGCATGGGGTCATCCAGCAAATGACGGCCAGGTAGCTATCGATACCTCAGCCGGCTCCTTGCAGAAGGGCGAAACAAACTCGCCGCAGCAGATAGTCTCGCTCGAAAACGGCGAGGCTATCGTCAAACTCATTTCGAACAACACTCCGGGACTCATTAACCTGCGCGCCAGTACCGGCTCCGTTGAAGCCAATGCGGAGGTTCGCGTTACGGCTGACATTCGGCCGGCGATCCTCGTCGGCCTGGCGGAAATGTCCTTCGGCCGCTCAGCACCGGAAATGGAATTGCGTGGCGATAACAGGAAAGCGCGCGCTCATGTCGAATTCTTCTATAAAGGCAAAACGTTTGCGAACAGTCTGCTGACGATCGCGTACGATTCACAGCGACCGCTCAATCGCACCGCGGGCCGGGATCGCCTCTTCCAAGTTGATCCCCTCAGCCGAACTTATCCATTGTTCGGCGATTCCTCGGTTCGTTACGAGGACGCCCAGTCCAACTCGAAGCTTTACGTTCGCGTCGATCACAAGCGTTCGTTCGCCATGTTCGGCGACATGGAAGCCGATCTCGGTGAATCTACCTTGCTTGGTTACAGCCGCAAGCTCACCGGCGTAAAGCTGCATCTCGAGAATTCGCGCGGCGACCAAGTGACGATGACGGGAGCGCGTCCAGACACAGCCTTCGCCCGAGACGTATTTCCCGGCGATCAGCTCGGCCTGATTCGGCTATCTCGCTTCGACATCATGCCGGGTTCCGAATCAATCGCTATCGAAGTCCGCGACCGTCGCAATCCTGATGTTCTGATCTCGCGCGAGACGCTGATTCGTTCGGTTGACTACAATCTTGACCCAAATACCGGCTACGTCTTTTTCCTGCGACCGATCTCGACCTTCGATCATAATTTCAATCTCGTTCAGATCGTTGCCACTTACGAGTATCACGCCAACGATATGTCTTCAGCGGTCTACACTGCACGCGCCAGCAAGCGATTCACTGGCTTGGGACTTCGAGTCGGAATGTCGTTCATCGATCAGCGCCAAGCTGAGTTTGGATCTTTCTTTCTGGGAGGCGTTGATGTCGAGAACCGCTTGCCTCGTAATGGGCGTCTGACTTTTGAATGGGCCACAAGTCACGGTCGCGTGGCTTTCGGCGGCAACCTCACTAGTTCAAGCCCTGATGCAGAACACAACGGCAATGCCACTCGCGTTGAATTGGAACAGCCACTGAAACTTTGCGAAGCAGTGGTCCATGCAAGTTTCGTTCGGTCCGACGCACGGTTCCTAAATCCCTTCGGCTCGACAGTCACGCCGGGTGCGCAGCGCATCACCGCAGGAATCGATCTCAAGCCCCTCAAGAATTCGCTGTTGAAATTTGGAGTGACGCACGAGCGAAACGAAACGGACAACGTCGACAATCGTCGTCTTACAGTTTCAGCGCTCTGGACCCAAACCATTAGGGAGCGTCTGCGCGCGAGTTTTGGTTTTGACTTCCGCCGGTTCTCTGACGCGAAGAACGATCGCGAGATTCAATCAAAGCTTTTCACGCTCGGCGCTGACTGGCAAGCGACAGACAAGCTACAGTTCTCAGTCAAGCGCGAGCAGAACCTCGGCGCAGCCGATCCCACTTATCCTAATCAAACGACGCTGGGCGCTACTTACCAGATCAACAAAATGGCGAAGCTGTTCTTTGCCCAAAGATTCGCCTCAGCGCCAATCGTCGCAATTAGCGATACGAGCACTACTGGGTTTGCTGTTTCCTCTTCACGCCGCGAAACCCAAATCGGAGTCGAGACACGCCTCGGCCGCAACACGAGCCTGATCGGTCGTTACCAGTTAGAGAACGGCATCAATGGCACGGACAGCTTTGCGGTAATCGGCCTGCAAAATCGTTTACCTCTGTCGAAGCAGATATCGCTCGACTTTGGTTTTGAACACGGCATGCATCTCGCGGGTGCAGGCAATGGCTTTACAAGTGGCGGCGTCGGCTTCTCGTGGCAGCCAACCGAAGACTTCCGATCATCGGGTCGTTTCGAGTTGCGTAATCAGAACGGCAGATTTGGCAGTGTGTTCACACTCGGGGCCGCTGGGCGGCTAAACGAGAACATCACCGCGCTTGCTCGCTTCCAGCGCGCCCAATCCGTTTTTGGTCAGGCCAAAAACTCGTCGCTTGACGGCACTCTGGCGCTCGCGGTCCGTCCAAAGCAGACCGATCGTTATGCTTTGCTCTTCAGCTACACGCGGCGCTCAATTGTTCAAGCGGGCGACAAGCAATTAAGTGCGAATAAGGATCGCACGGATACACTTTCGACGGATGGACTCTACCAGGCGACGAATAGCCTGGAACTCTACGGCCGCTTTGCGCTGAAGTTCGGCGACAACTCCCGTCCTGATCTCGCGCGCACCTCGACGTTGACTTATCTCTTCCAGGGACGAGCACAGCAAAAGCTGGGCAGGTACCTCGACGCGGCGATCGAGCAACGCTGGCTGGCCCAACCTGCGAGCGGAACTCGCCGCAGTTCGACGGGCGCGGAGCTTGGCTTCTGGGTCTTGCCGGAACTTCGCCTGGCCGCCGGTTATAACATCACTGGTTCACGCGAAACGGGTAACGATTCGGTTTCGGGAAATCAACGCGGTTTTTACTTCACCGTCTCGTCGAAGCTCTCGCGATTCTTTGATCTGTTCGGAAGTTCCAACAACGCCTCACGAAAGAACAGTCAGCCAGATTCACCGGACGAAGAGGGAACAAGGAAATGACAGCGATCAGATTACGTGCCTTTGTCTTATCGATGCTTCTGGTGCTGGGTTCAATCGTCGCAGCGCCTGATACCGCGCGAGCTGCTTGTTCCGGTGGACCTTGCGTCGGAGCCGGACCACGACTAGCCAGCGTTAATTCGAGCCGCAGCGTTCTCTTGAATGCCTTGCTGGGAGATCTGCTGGGCACCAGCGTCAATCTAACTGTCGCGGATTGGAATGCCATTGCTCAGGGAGACGTTAATCTGGCCAGTTATCTCAACGCCCTGCAAGCTCAAGTCGGCGTATCGAATCCTTCACAAGCTCTCAGCGCCAACGCAACGTTGGCGCAACTCGTATCCGCGATGGCCGTTGCTGCTCAAGCCGACGGGAACACAGCAACCGCGAACGCTCTGAGCAGCTTGCAACCGCAAGTTGCCGGTCTTAGTGGCACCGTAAAGTTAGGAGATTTGCTCGCGGTTTCTTTGCCTAACGGCGCGTTATCGAGTGTAAAACTAAATGCCTTGGACTTAGTCACCAGCGCAATTCAACTCTACAACTACCGCAACGTCCTGACTACGCCCAGTCCGGTTACGATTTCAGGCAGCGCGATTGGGCTTGGAAGTGTGGTCAACTCTGTTCAGCTTTACGCCCAGATCATCGAACCGCCGACTTATGTTTGCGGAGGGGTCGGCACTCAATTTCATACCGGGGCCGTACGCGTAAAGCTGAACGTTGATTTGGTCGATCTTCAACCGAATGCATCGGCTTTGAATGCACCGCCGACGATTACCGGAGCGAGTGTGACAATTGGGCAAGTTCAGGTTTACGTCGAGGTCGCGCGAGCAGAAGGCACAATTGCGGCAGTGGATTCAGTTAGTCACGCTGTGACTGTTCAGGCCACTCCAGGAGTAGCGGATCTTTATTTGGGCACAATCAGCGACAGCGTGTTCTTCAATCGCACCCATGTGATTGACGCCTCAACCGATCTCGATTACAGCACGATCGGAACGTTATCGGTCAACGCCACGACCGTTAATATTCAGGCCAAGAGCTATGCGCGCGGCCAAGCGCCTTTTACCAACAGCCTCTTCTTCGTTGGCCCATATCCACAGACTCAAACGGCAAGCACCAGCGCTGCCTTTGCTTCCAATCTGGTTGATTCTTTGGTGGCGAATCTTAGCCTACGTCTAAGTCCCAGTCTCGGAGCGTTGGACTCGATAATTCTGCCGGCGCTTAAGACGATTGTGAGTGGCTCGATTACTCCGGCACTCAACTCCGTGCTGACCGGATTAGTCGATCCGCTCCTCGAACTTCTGGGTATCCGGCTTGGCGAGGTTGATGTCACGGCCTTCGGTTACGGCGAATTCTGCCCCCCAAATGTAGCCCTCGCAAAATCGGTCACTCCCGGCGGAGCACAGATGCCCGGCACCGATTTACTCTATTCAATCGTCTTTACGAATACCGGCGGTTCGGCCGCTTCGAACATGGTTATCACCGATCCGGTTCCGGCAAACACAGACTTCAAGGTCGGGTCGGTGACGAACACACTCGGCACGACCGGGCTCTCGGTTGTTGTAAGCTACTCAAACGACGGAGGCGCGACCTGGATTTACACTCCAGCAAGTGGCAGTGGAGGTGCGCCCACCTATTACGACCGAGCGATTACTCATGTGCGCTGGTTATTGACGGGAAGTCTTAGCCAGAACTCGCCGAACAACTCGGGAACGATAAGTTTTACGGCGCAGATTCGCTGACGTTTGCACTTATCGCGCGGACATAGCCGAATCCTAAAATGGTTGTGGATCATTGTGCCCAAGGCCGCGGGTAGTTTAGATGCTTGAATCGTCCAGGCAGCGACGGATCAACTCACAGAAGATTGATCATTGAGATCGAATCCCTACTAGTTCTTTCAGATTAGATACTCAGCGGCAAGATGCACGCTCAACGACACGGTGTACCGGCTTCCAAGCAGGATGGAAGATGGGGCTAAGATGGTGGCGGGACGGGTTGATACGTAACCAGACGAAGCGATACGTGACGACCGCTAGGCCCGTAAATACTGGTTCGTATCGGGTTCGACTCCCGCCCTCGGCACCAACCATTTCAATAAGTTACAGACGCTCAGCATTTGACGATGGACCAGCGCAACGGAGTTAACTCCGTTGTGAGCTCGGATTTCGTCGAGATTGCAGAGGAGAATTCTCATCTTGAGAGATTTAAACTAGTCCCATCCTCAAAAGCAGCGTCATGATTCGTCACCCACCGAAGGTAAGCACGACGCGAAACCGCACCTTGCCACTGTGCATTTGCTCGTACGCTTCCCAGACGCGATCGAGCGGGTATTTCTCGATCATCGGATGAACGCCGTTCAAAGCACTGAACTCCATCGTGTCTTGCGAATCCATCGCTGTGCCGGAGTACCAACCGGCGACCGATCGCCTCCCACTAATGAGCGTCATCATTCCAATCGTCAGCGGCTCAGCCGGCGCGGCCGGCACTAACATTTTGCCGCTCGGCGACAATCCGTCAACCAACGCAGAAATCGCTTGCGCGTTCGGCGCGGTGGCGAGAATCACCCGCGCGCCGCCAAGCTTTTGCAACTCCGCCGCCGCATCTGTGGCGATCGAATCAATGTAATGATGTGCTCCTAGTTTTCGCGCCAGCGATTCCTTATTCTTTCCTCGGTTGATCGCGACTGTCTCGAAGCCCATCCGTCGCGCGTATTGCACCCCGAGGTGGCCCAGTCCGCCGATGCCGTGCACTGCCACCACCTCTCCAGCGCGCGCACCGGAATTGCGCAGCGCGTTGTAGACCGTAACGCCCGCACACATGAAGGGTCCCGCTTCCTCCGCCGGCAGTTCATCGGGAATCGCGGCCAGAGCCGTCACCGGTGCGATCATGTACTCCGCATACCCGCCGTCGAAATCGATGCCGGTCACTTTTCGATTGAGGCACATTGCGAAGTCACCACGCCGGCACTGTTCGCACACGAAACAATGACCGCCGTGCCAGCCGACCCCGACGCGTTGACCCGTTATCCACGCTGTGACGTTGTCACCGACTGCATCGATGTGTCCAGCTACTTCATGACCTGGCACACGTGGATACTGAAGCCCGGGCCAGAGACCTTCCTTCACAAGGGCGTCGCTATGGCAAATGCCGCATGCCTCAACTTTCACTCGCACTTGCCCCGCAACCGGGTTAGGGATATCGCGATCTATCAATTCCCAATCGCCACCGGGCTGACTCATCTGCGCTGCTTTCATTTTCGTACGCATAAATGCTCCTATATTCTGCTGACCTCTAAGCTGAATGTCAGATTGCCGGTGGGCCTTGCCAGTGCCGGTGATGTTTGGGTAAGCATTAGCTTGTGTCTTCACACTACGATTCTTTTTCGGCAAGTAGCTTCTGAATCAGTCGCTCGGCCTCGTCATAGTCCCCTTCACCAACGTGCATCCAGCGAATTCGTCCTTGCTTATCTAACAGAAAGACGGTTGGCCAGGCTTCGACCTTATAAGCGTTCCATGTTTGGTAGTCGTTATCCGTAACTACGGCGTAACGAATCCCCAGTGAAGATACTTCACGGCGAAGGTTTTCGACTTTTCTTTCGTCATCAAACTCAGGTGAGTGCACCCCAATGACGGTAAAGCCTTTGTCGCGGTAGCGATCATCCCAGTTCTTTACGAAGGGCAACGTGTTACGACAGTTATAGCAGCCAAAAGTCCAGAACTCGATTAGCACCACGCGACCACGCAGATCCTTGAGCCTAAGCGGTTCTGAGTTTATCCATTCACCTGTGGCCAGCTCTGGAGCAGGAGCAGATGTCGAACTTTTATAAGTAGAGGAAGTAAGAAAAGGACTCAGCAATTTCTTTGTGTAACCAGTAGCGT
>WNFT01007424.1_pt1 | contig 15496 bp, 10 predicted proteins | sample 5400191 | NCBI WGS metagenome assembly WNFT01 (sample SAMN13153359, study PRJNA577476) | soil metagenome | isolation source: 80 cm saprolite under Madrone tree | place: USA:California | collected 2016-06-14 | reverse complement strand
GGCGATCGTCGAGGGCTTTCTTGATCTCATGGCCACGATGGGCCAGTTTGGCAGCCCAGACCACCTCACCGCTCTGATCGTTAACCAGGGCCAGTCCCGTGATGCGGCTGCCTGGATCGATCTTGAGGCGCAGCGACTCCACCTGTGGCTGCTCTACCCCCACTTTGAGTCGGATCGTAAACGGGTAGTGCTTGTGTACCGCAGCTTTCCCGGTCGAGAGCAGGATACGCGCATAGCCCGGATGAACCGGGTTGAGTGCCTGTTTGTTGGTGTCTACTACAAAGACTTTGCTCACTGATTTGCCCTTTCGGACCTCCTCTTGCGAGGGTAATGGTGGCCTCGACAAACTTATCCAACGGTTTGGCGTGCAACACACTGCCTTAACCCATAAAGCTGTTTAATGTTGCACCATAGAGCAGAGAGCTGGCCGCGCACTCTCTGGTACCTAATTTCGTTGGTAAGGTAGCCCGTTGCCGGACTAAGTCTGGTCAGGTTCAGACTTGCTCACACAAGCCTATCCCGTAAACGGGATGGGTTCCTGACAATCTGCTGCTCTATCAAGCTAGAGGGCCTGGTTATCGCTCCAGAAAGAAGCCGAAGCTGTGGCGATGGGCGAACCTTTCTCGTGGATCATCAGGTATCTTGCGCAGGCCGGTATCTTCGCACCTGTTCCGCTGATCTGTGGCCCCGTCATAATCCACTGGAAATCCTGTGAGACGAGGAATTCCATGATGCGCTGCGTGTTGGCGATGCTCACCTTATCAAATGCCTCGTCAAGTGCAAGCAGTCGAGGCGCTCCTGGGGCTGCACTTCTGTAAAGGGCACCCAGGGCCGCGAAGAGCGGTACATAGAGGGCGAACAGCTGCTCCGCACCACTGCGCGTACCTGCCACGCGGTCTGTTAAACGCTGGCGTTGGCCGCCAATAGGGGTGACCAGGACATCAAAGTGGAACCATTCACGATAATCGAAGACCTGCTCTAAGGCATCCATGAAGTTCATATCGGCCTGTTCTTGCTGTCGCAATCGGACCGAATCGATTTCCTGGCGGAACGCGCCCATCAAGGTTTCCGTTTCCTCGGCGGTCAACGTCTGTGTTGGTTTGCGCAGCAGTTTGTAGTGTTGCGCGAGGTGACTGCCTAATTTCGTCATGTCATACTCGGTCGGTGGTTTCCATTGCAGGGAATAGTGTTCACCGATCATAGGGAGGCCGCTCAACACTTTGTTGATTTGTTGCACCCATTCCTCGGCCTCGAAGATGGATGTGCGGATGGCCTCGGCAATTTCATGCAGCAGAAAATCCTCGAACAATTTGGTCTCTTCCTGGTTGAGCAGCATCTCCTGCATCTCTATGCGCTCGCTCAGGAGTCCAAGCAGCTCAACGGCCTTGCATCTGTTCTCGTTCAGGAACACTACCAGCCCCTGGTCATCCAGGTCAGGCCCATATTCAAGCAGGATAGGCTGCTCGCGATTGAATGTTCGAGAGAGGGCATTGTATGCATCACGATAAGTTGCCTCTAGCTGCTCCTTGCGTGCAGGAATATCTACCTCACGTAGAGTGCCTCCAAGTAGTCGCTGGGCCGCTCCTACATACTTGCCCTCAGAGGCCAACTGTTGTGCTGCCAGCACATCCTCTACCGGGTACGCTTCCAGCAGATTCACGAACAATGCCTGTTTTTCACCACGTTCAAGTTGTGCCTGCTGCAGGCGTTCCTCTGCTTCTGCTAACAGGCCTGATGCATTGTTAGCCCGCTCATCGGCGCGGATATAGTCGGATCTTGCCTCGTTCAGACTCACGCCGAGCGCTTCGTTTTGCAGGCGCAATGCCTGTAATCGCTCGCTCAACTCCTCAGCATTGGAAAATTCGGCGACCCGTTGAAGCTCCTCTTCTTCGGCCTGTGCCTGCAGCGCTTGATAACGGATACGCTCGTATAATTGGGCGACATTGGTTTCGTTGATTGCTGCCTGGGCGCGTGCCTCTTGCGCTTTTTGATACTCTTCCCAGGTGTGAATGAGGCCTGCCAGCTGCGTTTGTAACGATTGCGCCTGATTTTTGAGCCGGATTACTCCCAGCAACGCGCCCTGGACGCGCTTCTGGTCAGCAGCGAATGCTGCGATACCATTGCTTTCCCGCTCCAACCGTGCCACCAGGTTATTACTGAGTTGCCTTACTTCCTGCGTATGGAGGCGCGCCTTCTGGTATGTGTTTCTACTCTCATCCAGGCCTATTTTTGCCTGTTCGAGTTCGGCGAAAATCTTCTCTATGCCACTATTGGGAATTGCCCTGCGTAACTGTGTCTGCTGCTCCTGTATCTCAGTCAGCCTCGCCTCATTGTGCGCAATACTCTGTGTAAGCTGTTGCATTTCGTCGTCAAGCTGGGCCTGTTTCGCCGTCAATTCGTCGAGTTCACGCTGGCGTACACGTAACCGCGTGGCTTTGCCGATACACCTGGCTGCACCACCTCCTGCTCGCCCGGTTAACAAACCGTGTGTCCAGGTACCATCATTGTGAAAAGAAAGCCGCGCTGCACTGGCAGCCACACTACCTTGCAAGCTATTCTGCTCAATAGTTGTCAGAATGGTGGCGACCAGTCGTTCCCAATCCAGGTTGTTGTCTTCGAATAAGGCATTGACAGAGGCATCGAAGCGCAATCCATAAAAGTGCGCTCGGTCTCGTTCGTTTGTGGAGTTCTCCTCTTTTTGGACTGTAGTCGTGTGCGTACTCTGGCTGAATCCCCTGATACTCTCGATATCCAGGCGGCAATCGCTCAGCCCTTCAGCGGTAAGCAATTCGTCGGCAATATTGGCCTGCGACGGAGCTACGACCAACGCATCCAGGAGGCCAGCGTCTTCCAACATTGCCTCAATGCGTCCTGCCTCCTCACTTTCACAGTCGATATCGGACGTAAAATCAATGAGCATGTAGAGCGGCAGGGCGGAAATACCCTGTTCGGCGAGTTTTGTACGGGCAATAGTGTGCCGCGCTGGACGCACGGGCGTGAATTCTGGTTCGGCCAGTTTCTGTTCATAGAGCGTCCGGATCTCTTCGATCTCGCGTAACTTCCCTCCCCGTATTACCTGTAACTCTTTCAACTGCACCTGTACCTGGATTGCTGCCTGGGTAAGTTCACTTTCAAGTGCGCCTATGGTCTGGCTATAGTGGCTTAGGACTGCGCCGCATTGCTCTACCACACGTTCGGGCAGGGCGTCATCCTCTACTATATCGCCTTGCAGCAGCGTCGTTTCCTGTGGCATCTGCAAGGATTCCTGAGAAGTGAACTGCTCCAACGTATTGTCGAGCATAAGACGCGCTTCGTAAAAGCGATCCTGGATGGACTGGAAACGCTGGCGAGTGTGATCTAATTCCTGGAAACGCGTCGTTTCCAGATTGCGAGCATGCTGTACGTCCGTTTCGAGCTTCTCGCGCTGTCGATGCAGTTCTTCGAGATGATGCAACCACACAATACGCTCCTCGGACTGCTCTCCCAGTAAGGATGTAATGCCGAGAGGGATTTTTGGAGCAGATGAAGTCTCTGTAGAGATACTACTGACCTGGCGCTGCGCCTCCTCTAATTGAAAAGCTGCGACTTCCCAGTAGCTTTCTCCGGCGGCCAGGGTATGCAGTTCTTGCATACTCGCGATGCTTTCGGACTTCATGCTGTCAAAACGCGCGCGCTGGCGTTCCAGGCTTTCAGCGCTGGCACGTCCCGATTGGCGAGCAGCCTCCAGGCCTTGTTGCTGAAGTTGTGCCTGTGCCTGCATCTCGCGTGTGCGTTCGCGAGCCGATGCCAGGCGGTTAGCAACCTGTAATCCCTCACTTGCCTCCAGCACTTTAATCTGACCGTTTACCTGGTATTGTTCTGCTTGCAATGTCTGGGTGCGCTCTTCCGCTCGTTCGCGCTCATTCTCTGCGGTATGCAGGTCTCTGCGCAGCCTTGTGACACGGTTTTGCACGCTATCTTCCGCAAGTTGCGTACCAAGATACTCACATCCTGCCAACTGCGCCCTGCTCAAAGCCAGGTTTTGCTGCGAACGGTGCAGGCGTTCAGCCGCGCCGTAGGACTCTTGAACACGTTCTTTTTCGGCCTGGATCGCATCAATACGCTCGATTGTGCCTATGACATGCGAGGTGGTCTCACCCGAGATTTTGCGCAGTGATTGTTTGAGATAGTCATGTACGCGCGAAAAGCTCAATTCGCTGCTGAGATTTGGGCGACGTAATACCAGCAAAAGGTTGATGAGCTTCTGGAAATCTTTGACATCGTCAAAGCCAAACAGGTAGCGTGCTACCTGGCGCTCATACTCAGCCTGTGTGTCACAAATGATGCCGTGCCCCTCTAATTGTTGCTTGAAGCGGGGATGGTCGAAGGCGCGTTTATCGTGCTTGCTGCCAGTTTCATAGACGGTGTGCAGATCGTATCCCAGGCGCGAACCATCCGTAATCAAGAAACGCAAGGGACGTATGCGGTCGCTGGCATTGATATTACCGGCGAGACTGATGCCAATAGTGAGGAAGCGTGTCTTCTCATGTTCTCCATTCTCCCAACGCTGGCGAATTTCGGGTGCAATGGGAGGAGTATCCGGGTCGCACCACTCGAATTCGAGGGCGATGTAGGATGTGCGCCGTTCGTGGCTGTAGGGTGTGGCCGATTCGGTACCCCCGAGGACATAGTATTCCATATGCCGTTCGCGACCACCGAAGGTGTCGAGACGATTGGGACGAAGGTCACCATCGAGTGCGAGGGGTAATGCAGCGGTCAGCACTGTCGATTTTCCGGAGGCGTTCTCACCTGCCAGGAAGAGCCTGCCATGGGGTATCTCAAATTCTTGTAACCCATAGAGCCAGAAGTTCGTCAGGATGATGCGGCGCAGCCGATAGCCATGGGGCCCTCCGGCCTGAGCCTGCAATACCTCAACAAACATCTCAAGCTGGCGCTCAATCGCCTCTTCCGAGGCTCCATTTTGCGATGTCGTCCATTCTGTCAAATTATCGAGTGTATACTGCATATGTTCTCCCCTTTTCTGTAATGCCCTTTGTGGCTATCCTCGTCCTGCCTCTTCCCAACCTGGCAATGCCGCAGCCGTTGTTTTTGATTTGCTTTTTGATGTTGCTTTTGACTCCTGCCCTGCTTTCTCGTAGGTGGCGCTGTAACGGGCTGCCGTCGGCAGTATCAGCACATTGCCCGCACCATCAGGCCCCCGCAGCAAACCGGCCTGGCGCATCTTTTTATAGACATCGTTCAACAGGCTGCGCGAACTTTTACTGCGTGCCTCATTACCCCAGTTCTCTCCATAACGCTCACGTACAGCATAGAACAGGGCGTTCATATCCTCTGTCGTAACATGGATACAGCCGTAGGTATCGGGTTTTGGCCACGTGCCGCTCGTTACCTGCTCTCGAATAGCGCCACACATGAGCATAGCCATCTGGTCATTAGTACCAAACGGCGTGAGACTTGTGACCGGCCCTCCTGACATGCCACTGGCTCGCACAATGCAGGCGTAATTCCGTTTGATGTCCAGCAGCCAGGCAAATGTTTCAAGCAGTTCGTTGGCTACCTCGTCGGCCTGCCCCAGCAGTTCGGCAAACGCCTCGGGATCATCGAATCTGAACAGTGCTGGGCCGAGCAGCAGTGCACGCCATGCTCGCACGAGCGGTCGCACATTTACAACCGGAAAAAGGTCTCCAACCATATGCGAGAGCAGTGTGGATTGGAGTGTTTGCCCCTCGTCGTTGAGTCTGGCTGCCGCCAATTCCAGTAATTGCGGGTTGAGCGCTGAAACCAGAGAACGTATCACATCCCCATTCCTTCGTCTGCCCATCCACGAGCTGCAGGGCTCCCAGTTCTTCCAGGTATTGCAGGGCACGCTGGATGCTGTAGCGATCCGCCGGCCGGCGAAAATCAAAGGCCGCTTCACCATCATTGCCTGAGCGTGATTGCTCTGAAATCTGCTCGGCCAGTTGAGAGAGTAAGAACTGCTGGTCATTGCCGCGACCCGTCAGCTGGCGGTTTTCGGCGTACCAGAGAATCCAGGTAAGGCAGGCAAAGTCCCCCGGATCTCTTAGCCTGTCATAGACATAGCCAGGCGTGGTCGCGCTGAGTTGACGCACCAACCGGATAACGGTCGCGCTGCGCTGGATACGCCAGCCCGTATTCGTATCGTGCCAGCTCTGCAAGGTATAATAGTGGCGATTCACAAGGCGAAACAGGTCGATGTTTTTTGAAAGGATGACTTCCCTTTCCAGCAAAGCCACGTGCGCCTTCATCAATTCGGCTGTATACGTGCGCTGGCGTGAGATTGCCAGGCGATCAACACGTGGAGCCGCAGCTGGTTCCGTCGCCTCTGTCATTTGTGCGAGCAGTGCTGCTTCCGGCAGTCCTGCTGCTGCTCCGCCGTTCTGCATTGCCAGAATTTCACGTTCTTCCATCATACTGACTTCTCCTGTATGTTCTCGCGCTGTAGATAGTAGCGTGGAAGGAGCAAAATTCCATCGGTTGAGCGCAAGAGCGTATATAACTGCTCTTCAGGGTTAAGCAAGACAATCACCGAGCCATCTGGGGCACGGTACTGGCTGCGTGTATCACCCAGGCAGCTATCAATTACGTTCATCAATACGGCCCGATCCTCGGCAGAAATTTGTTCGATCTCGCCAACATCGAGATATTCCGCGGAGAATAGCCGCGCGAAACGCTGGCGTTCCTGCTGGATTTTTTCCTCGTATTGAATTACCAGGTTACGCGTCATCGTGCGGTTATCAATTACAGGGTCTTCCAGCGGATGTTCGCCACGATTAGCGCGGCTGATGGGTCTCAAGCGCGGTGTAACGGTAGCGGGTTCCTGCCACACATTGCCTTCATCCATGCTCCATGCTGTGCTGGGCGCTCCGGCGAGGCTTTCCGGCAGGTGAACAGGCAGCAGATTGGCGAAAGCCAGGCTGAACAGTTGTTGCGCCGTTTCACCATCTTTCGCCTGTAACAATTGCTGGGCGAGCAAGTGCAGGTTATTGGCATAGTTGGTATTCGGGCGGACCGAAGCTGCCAGGACAGATGCCCGGCGCACGACCTTATCCACCTCGGCCAGTGCGTTGCGGCGGAAGGAATCGGCATTTTTGCCTGGGGCAAACCAGCTCATCAAGGCATCCAACTGATTGCGTGCTTCTTGCAGTAGCTCCTCCGAGGTTGACCTGCTCTCCAACGTTGGCGCGGGTGGCTCAAGGTGTTCGGCAACAATCTGAATGAGTTGCTCTTTCTTGCCCGTCTCGCTCCACTCGTAGAGCAGCGAGCGAATGCGGCGGCTGTATTGCGTCAGTGCCTGGGCAAAGCCGTGGACGTATGCCACTACCGCGGCTTTATAAAGCTGGTATGCATCGAGATCCGGGCGACCCTGCTGCGCGGCCTGTATCATATTGGCAAGGTATTGAGCGGCCTCGCGTGCCATGGTGTTCCATATCTCGAATGCTCGCTGCCATTCCTCCGCCATTTCACGCCCGTCTGTTGCCGTTAATTCGGCCGAATGAGAACGTAGAGCTTCGTCAATTCGTTGCAGCGAATTCCACAAGTGGGGCAGGTCTCCCTGGCGGAGTGAGCCTTTGCCCATGCTTGCGCGAGTTTGCTCATCGAGAAAGGTCTCGATGGCTATGCCCTCGGGTGTTGCCTGGTAGAGCAGCGCGGGTGAGAGGAAGCTGGCAATCGAGGTGGCCCGGCTCGAGTCGTAGATGGTGGTTATATTGCCCCATTCTTTGAGTGCCGCGAGATCATTCTGGCACTGTTCAAGTGTGTATTCGGGATCAATGCTATCGCGTATCGCGTCACGCACTTCCGAGGCGGTGAGCTGGTAGCGGTACAAATCACGATGGCATTGAAGGAAAAACCGCATGATTACGCGATACCAGCGTATGCGATTGGAATTGACCAGGTAGCTGAAAATCGGCAGGCGGTCGGTGAGATTAAAGGCAGAAGGAGACGAGAGGGGTTCAGCAGAGATGGCTATACCCGTAAATTGATTTTCGGGTGAAAGAAGCGCGTAATTTCCATTCACGTGGTGGTGACCGTTACCGTTATTGTTGAATTCCTGCTTTATCTCATCCATGTGCCTGTACTTACTCTCCTCCGATATTGGCCGCTCTCAACAAGCCGATAATACCGCTCTCAATTATTTTGTGCTATTGTAGCACGAGATGAACGTGTTGCGTATCTTATGGCCCTATTGGTACACGACACCCTGGTAAGTGAATCCACTTCCAGGCCGGATGCTATCTATTATGCTCTCTCAGGTGTGATATGCATCCACGAGGGCGTTACGAATTGCGCCCCTCTATTGCCTCATTGCTAGCATTCTCACTGATGTGGGCAAAAACGGTAAATCCGCAAAAATATTAATGATCATGACGATATATCATGATCATAGGTACAGTGCGGGATTTCCGTCATGCTCGGGGGAGGCAGAAATGATGATGGCATCCAGACTTTTCCCGGTTACATCTCGGTGTACCAATACATTGTATCAAAAGATGTCAAGAGAGGGGATTGTTGCTTTGTTCTCATAACAGGGCTTCCCTCAAGGAAAGAGAAGCACAAGAAATCCTTGCCGCTATTGTATTAAGTAGTATAATCAGCCTGTAATATATTGCTATGATCAAGTAAGACCAGAAACTTTCCAACCTGCTCTCGTCGTATAATCAGTAGCTTCACATAAAAATAAAGGGAGGATGGCATGGCACAGAACATTCCCGGCAACCGGGTGATTTACCCCGAAAATGTAGCAGATTTGAGGCAAGATTGGACCTACACTACCGGAGGTGCTATCAGTTCCTCGCCAGTAGTTGCCAATGAAACCATCTACCTCGGCTCACGTGATCATAATTTGTATGCTCTCGATGCCAGAACCGGCCAGTTACGCTGGAGTTACACCACGGGAAATATTATCGAGTCTTCACCAGTATTTGCCGACGACGTGGTCTATATCGGCTCGTTTGATGGAACCCTCTATGCTCTTGAAGCCAGGACAGGCGGACTATTGTGGAGTTACACCACGAGAGACCCTATCGACTCTTCGCCAGCAATTGCCGAGGGAATCGTTTACATCGGCTCCACTGACTATTCACTTTATGCGCTCGATGCCAGCACAGGCGAACAACGATGGAGCTATGCTACAGAGGGCGGCATCCGCTCTTCACCGGCCATCGCTGATGGGCTTGGCTACTTTGGCTCATGGGATCATACGTTGTATGCCTTCGACGCCTCCACGGGCGCAACGATATGGACTTTCGCTACCGGTGACAGAATCAGCTCCTCACCGGCAGTAGCCAATGGAGTGGTGTACATTGGCTCAGAGGATCGTATTTTTTACGCGCTTGATGCTGTTACGGGAAAAAAGCTGTGGAGCTTCGAGGCTGGAGATATCATTCTCTCTTCGCCTGCCGTAGCCATAGGAGTTGTCTACTTTGGCTCGCATGATCGCAGGTTGTACGCACTTGATGCCGCTACTGGTAAACAGTTGTGGAACTTCATTGCTGAAGGTGCTATCGATGCCGCTCCGGTGGTCGCTGACGAGGTGGTTTATGTTGGCTCGTGGGATTCCAACTTGTATGCTCTCAATGCCATAACAGGAGAGAAGCTATGGAGCTATGCCACGGGAGATGCAATCGAATCATCGCCGGCCGTTGTCAACGGCTGGGTCTATGTTGGTTCACGCGATTCCAGGCTCTATGCATTCACCAGCGACAGGATATGGAGCTATACCACAGGAGGCAGCGTCCAATCATCGCCAGTCGTGGCAAATGGATTGGTCTATTTCGGTTCGCAGGACTCTAGAGTCTATGCCCTCGATCCCATTACTGGTGATGAGCAATGGAATTACGTCACAGGCAATAGCATCTTCTCCTCACCGGCTTTCGAAAACGAGGAAGAGGTGATCTATTTCGGCTCGGATGATCATACCGTCTACGCCCTGGCCAGCAGCACAGGGGCAAAATTGTGGAGCTACACCACAGGAGGAAGAGTTACATCTTCTCCAACAATCGCCCAGGGGATGGTCCTGGTTGGCTCGCACGACCACTCTTTCTATGCTTTTGACGTGTATGTAGGTGAGAAGCTCTGGAGTTATACGACCGGAGGTCCCATTTACTCCTCTCCGGCTGCAACCGGTACAGTCGTCTACTTTGGCTCACACGACCACAAACTGTATGCTCTGGATGTCATGACCGGCAAAGAGCTGTGGAGCTATGAGACGGGAGATGCTATCCTGTCCAGGCCAGCGATCTCGGGGGGAGTCGTCTATTTCGGTTCGCGAGACCACAAGCTCTACGCCCTGGATGCCGTTACCGGCAAGGAAATCTGGAGCTACCAGGTGGGCGATATCATTGATTCCTCGCCAGCAGTTGCCGGCGATATGGTATTCATTGGCTCACATGACCACAAGCTGTATGCTATCGATGCCAGTGTCGGTGAAGAGTGGTGGAGCTATACTACGGGGGGAATTGTCGACTCCTCGCCAACAGTGGCAGATGGGGTGGTCTATTTTGGCTCACAGGATCATACGCTGTATGCCCTTAATGCCAACAGCGGCGAGAAGCTCTGGAGCTACACGACAGGCGGTATGATCATCTCCTCACCTAGAGTAGCCGATGGGTTCGTTTATGTTGGCTCGGATGATCGTAACCTGTACGCATTTAACCAGAAGCATAATTTATCTGAAAGAGGATAAGATCAGGAGGCCAGGTGCTAGCGCTACTATCACCCTGGCCTCTCTACCGGTGTATACCTATTTCCTGATCTCATCACCGTTAATCGGTATTATTCACCCCCTGCACGATCTCGAACAGGAACCACTTGCGCCGTTCGCTCTCGTCAATAATCGCTTCCAACAGGCTGGCCGTCGCCACATCACGGCATCGTTCGCATACCTGGTGTGCTTCCCGCTGTGTCTTAGCGAGATGCGCATTGTCCTCCATCAAGCGCCGGACCATTTCCCCGGCAGGAACAAATTCGCTGTTATCGTCCTCGATGGTCTGCAGCTGATTGATGTGGCTGATACTGCGGATCGTTGTGCCGCCTACACGACGCACACGTTCAGCCAGAATATCAACGGCATCGAAGATCTGGTCAGCCTGCTTATCAAAGAGCCGGTGGTAGTCGTTGAAATGTGAGCCTGCCAGGTGCCAGTGGAAATTCTTGGTCTTGACATAGAGAGCAAAAAGGTCGGCGACGAGAGGGTTGAGCGCCTCGGTGATTGCCTGTGACTCCTTCGGCGTCAGGTCCGTCGGTGTCGCCAATTGCGAGGGTGCTGGAAATGACTTCACCTTACCATTGGTATGAACTTTCGTTGCTTGTCTGGTTGTCATGATCTCCATCCTCCAGCTATAGCTTGAAAAAACTTCACGCCACTTTCCTTTCCGACCAACTGAGCATAGTTAGCTGCCATAGCAGCGTTGTTGGTCGGAATACACAGTTACTTCCCACCTATTACGATTCTTTAACAGGAGAAGTGTCACGACTTTTTGCCAGAGAGAGGCACATTTTACGTGCCTCCTAAACATCGGGCGGGCACTTTTCCAACTCAATTTCGATATTTTGCAGCGTCTTTTGCAGACTCTTGATGACGTTGACCGTCTCGATGGGGTTCGCTACACCCTCGTATTCCTCCTGGTTCAGGCCTTCTTGCAATACGCGCAATTCTTGAAAGAGGTTTGTTCGTAGTCTGCGCAAATGCTCACATCTTTCCTGGGTGCTTTCCATGTTATTCGACTCCTTTACTATGTTTGTCTTTTCAGCCTCCCTTATATAGTAACAGCAACTGCCAGTAATTCAAATTAATATCCTTATACATGATGCGCGAAATCCAGGGTACCCGCCTGGTGGGTACCCTGGATTTCGCGCATCAAAAATTAACTACGAATGAGTTCGATTACTTCATCGCGTTTCTGCTCCATTAAAGGACGCGTCTTTGCCTCGACGTTCACACGCAGCAGCGGCTCGGTGTTGGATGGGCGCACGTTGAACCACCAGTCGCCGTAGTCAATAGTGATGCCATCCATGTGATCGACCGACTGCGCATGCTTGCCAAAATGCTCTTCAATGGCCTGCAACTTACCCTGAACATCATTGACTTGGGTGTTGATCTCTCCGCTGCGAACCCAGGTATCCAGGGGCTTGATCAGTTCGGAGAGAGGCTTGTTTTCCACAGAAAGGAGTTCCAGGATGAGCAGAAAGGCGACGAGGCCCGAATCGGCGTACCAGTTATCACGGAAGTAGAAATGACCGGAATGTTCGCCCCCGAAAATAGCATTCTCCTTGCGCATCTCCGCCTTAATAAAAGAATGTCCAACACGCGTGCGAATGGCCTTGCCGCCCTCTCTTTCAATCAGTGCGGGGACGCTCTTAGAAAGGATCAGGTTGTACAGGATGGTCGAGTCTGGATGCTTGCGCAGGATGCTATCCGATACCAGCAACATGACCATGGAGCCATCCACGATATTGCCATGCTCATCCACCGGGAACATGCGGTCAGCATCGCCATCGAAGGCGGCCCCGAAATCGGCACCGACCTCGAGCACCTTTTTTTGCAGCGCTACAAGGTTCTCCGGCTCAATCGGGCTTGGCGAGTGGTTCGGGAAGGTACCATCCAGTTCAAAAAAGAGTGGGACAAGCTGAGCAGGCAGGTGTTGAAACACGCGCGGCATCACCATTCCGGCCATGCCATTACTGGCATCGACCACCACTTTGAGCGGTCGAATCTTGCTCACATCGATGTAGGAAAGTGCGCGATTGATATAGTCATCGGTGGCATCACGGTGCGTTACCTGACCCTTTTGTGACGGTTCTGGAAAGTTGTTTTGTATCGCCAGGTCCCGGATATCGGCCAGGCCGGTATCCAGGCTAATAGGAGCCGCCTCAGCACGGCAGAATTTCATGCCATTGTATTGCCCGGGATTGTGCGATGCCGTAATCATGATGCCGGCCGGATAGTTATAGTTTCCCACAATGAAGTACAGTTCATCGGTCGTCGTCATGCCACAATCGATCACATTGACGCCCTGATCGGTGATACCCCGGATGGCGGCAGCAGCCAGTTGAGGAGATGAGACGCGCATATCACGGCATACTGCTATCTCTGGAACGTTCAAATAGATGGCAGCTGCCCGCCCAATGCGATAAACGGCCTCATCGGTCAGGTTCTGTCCGTAAACGCCCCGTACGTCGTAAGCCTTAAAGATGCCAGGATCAATTATATTGCCTGTTGTAGCCATTTGACGTTTATTCCTTTCATTCAATTCATGCCCAGCCCATCAATCCCGGGTCGTCCCAATTTATGAGATCGGATGGTTGAGCAAGATAAATACACTATTAACAAGTGTACCACTTCCAGCAGGTTGCGGAGAACATCGCCACGAAATGACCCTATCACCACAGGACGTTTCATACCTTTCACTCACTCCAAACTTGCGGTTCATCAATGTGTTCTCGGTTAAATCACGATTCAGGGATGCTTCCTGGTTTATTCGGCACTGCAAAAAGACATAACCAATCCGGGTCAGTATAAACCAGCTGAAACGAATAAGGTCTAAACTTCGCATACTCCATGAAGCATGTAGCAGTGGGCAATGATTATTGACCCAGGAAATGAAGAAAACATTTGGAGCATTGACAACAATTGAATTGAGAACCAGCTTTCAAAGGAGTCCACCACATGAGACAAGAAACAGGAACTGCCAGGCTCGCATTACCGGTTAGCGACAGAGATCACATCCTGGGACCGGAAACTGCTACCGTGACACTGCTAGAGTATGGCGACTACGAATGCCCTTACTGTGGTCTAGCCCATCCAATTGTCAAAGAGCTTCTACGCCGTCTCGGTGATCAATTGCGCTTCGTCTTTCGTCACTTTCCGCTCATTCAGGTACATCCTCATGCTGAACATGCCGCTCAAGCTGCAGAAGCCGCTGGCAGGCAAGGCAAGTTCTGGGAGATGCATGACTATCTCTTCGAGCATCAGGATGCACTCGATGACGCCTATCTCGTACTATATGCGATTGATCTCAATCTGCCTGGATTCGAACAAGATTTTGGCGACCCGGCCATTATTGAGCGCATACGAGAAGACGTCCTCAGTGGTATACAAAGTGGCGTGAACGGAACACCGACATTCTTCATCAATGGTGTCCGTCATGATGGCTCTTTCGACCTGGATACCATGCTTGCTGCAATAGAGGATGCAGCTGCTTCTTAACAGGAAATTATGAGGCGAATTCCGCAATGGGGACAGCCCACCGGACTGCTGCATGTCCCCTTGCGAAAGGGGCAGCGCCCGCGGATGCCCTATTCACACGACGAAAGCCAGCATGATAGGTGCCCCTACAAGGAAAATAGCAATCCATGGATCATACCAGGCAGTTCCCAACCAGGCCAGATTCAGTTGTACGGAATAGGGGAACTTAAAGAGGGTCAGGAGCGCTAATATCCCCCCAACGACTAGAGCGCTGGTTAAGGAGAGTAGAATGGCTTCGAAAGGAGCTTTTATGTTTTTTATGCCCCTCCCAAGAGAATAGGCGATAAGCGTCAGTACTATTACTGATAGAACGAGGTAAAGAAGGTTAATAGGGGCCGTTAAAAAAACCCCGGTCACGCTTGTCAGTCCTGGGAATGTAAGCGCATTAACGACGGCGAAAATGATGAGTAAGAAGAACACAAAAGCCACTTGAATGGCCCATTTCCCGAGATTCATGATATGCTCCTTTTAACACGTTGCGTGTCATGTACACCATTACCTGAAAAGCATCGCAATACCCCCTCAATAATGCTCTGCTATAGGTTTTGCTCATCAATACACTCGAGGCGCATTTGTTTGCGCGTCCTTCTATGAATTTTGCTCTACTGTTTGTTATACGCGATAGCTATACTTTACAGGTAAGTATACACCAAACTAACGGATTTTTCATCTCTCTGGGGATCAGAAGGGTGAAAAATTCTTCGGTCAAGATACATTTGCATGACTTGGCAAAAAAGAGGGATGGACCCACATTTTCATGCGCATCCCATCCCTCTTTTTGCAGGAGAGGAGAGAGGAGTTACTCAGGCGGCAGCTCACGGTAGATGAGATCGAGATTAATGCCCTGGTTTGAGCGTACAGCTCGTGCAACAAAGTAAATCAAGAGACCTAGAACAATCAGTGATCCCATGAAAGCGAAACCCTGCCAGGGGACAATGCCTAGCTGCGGGTAACTCAGCACAACATAGGCAAGACCAATCATGACTACTATGGAGAGAACTGCGACGATCGACAGCACAGGAATCCCGGCAACAGATATATTGGCAGGCGAGCTCCTGTACAATTCGGGACGCCGGAATGGAAATGCCAACGCCGCGACACTCACTGTCAGGATAGTGACGACACCGGCAAGTACGCCCAGGGAGAGCAGCGTAAAGAATGAGACGGACAGCACCGACCAGGTCAGGATAGCCAGCACTATCACCGATGCCATGATGATCGCGGGTATGG
>WNFT01002597.1_pt1 | contig 15508 bp, 16 predicted proteins | sample 5400191 | NCBI WGS metagenome assembly WNFT01 (sample SAMN13153359, study PRJNA577476) | soil metagenome | isolation source: 80 cm saprolite under Madrone tree | place: USA:California | collected 2016-06-14 | reverse complement strand
TCAGGCCCAACGAATCCTCGAGGCCCGCGCGTCCGGCCACGGTCCCCCCCGGCGCCCCGAGCAGGATCAGCAGAAAAGCCGTGAGGATCAGCGCGGCCAGCATCAGGCCCGCGAGGGGGCCGGCGCCCGCGGCGAGCGCCTCCGGGCGCAGGTCCAGCCCGCGCGCCACCGTGAGGCCGAGGCCGAGGGTGGCGAGGCCCACCCCGAGGACGAGGGCCCGCCGGCCGAGCACGTGCGCCCAGCTGACGGCGGGGACGAGAAGGTGCGCGCCGAGAGCCAGGGCACCCAGGAGCGAGACCAGGAGGGCCGTGCCCAGCACGAGGGCCGCGCCGCGCAGGCCGAGGCGCGCCGCGCCGTCGCCCAGGGCCAGGGTCCAGCGCAGGAGGCTTCCTTGCCCCAGCCACAACAACGCGCCCACGGTCAGGACCCCACCGGCCAGGGCGGCGCGGGCGGGATCGTCCCCCGACCGCAGCCGAGCGGCGAACGCGGACTCGCAGGCGCCGCTCGCGACCACCGCGGCGCCCGCGGCCAGGAACAGCGCGAAGCCGGCTCCTTCATCGACCGGCCCTTCCGCCAGGCAGCGCAGGCTCGCGGCCAGGGCAGTGGCGGCGGCCAGCAAGGTGGGCAGGGGCGAGGCCAGGGCCGCCGCCCCCAGGGCGGCTCCGAGCGCCGGACGCGCGGCGGGCGCGTCGATCGCGGGCAAGAGGGCCGCGGCCCCGAGGGCCCCGATCAACCGGATCGCGGTCGTGCGGGCGGGCGCCACCAGGCCCAGGATGCCCGCGGCCAGGAGGGCGAGCGCGCCGAGGGCGGCCAGGAGGCTCACGCCGCCTTCCGTCCGAGGCGCGCCCCGAGGGCCCCGGCGGCGGTCAGCAGGAGCCCCCCGAGGGCGACCGCGGCCGCCGGCTCTCTCACCACCACGATGTCCACCCTCACCTCGGGGTCCACCCCGACCAGCGCGAAAGACCGGTTCAGCTCCGCGACCCGGTGCAGCCCGGGCATCGAGCCCAGGACGAAGACGCGGTAGACCTTCCCCGCCTTCTCGACGCGCAGCAGCGCCGCGGGGTTTTTCGGCTCCGTCGACCGGGTCACGGGCTGCTGCCGCTCGTCGAGGGCGAAGTCGGGGAAGTAGCGCTCGAGGCCGACCGTCAGGTCTTCGACCCGCCCCGCGTCGGTCGGGGTCACCACCGCCTGCGCCGGCTGCGGACCGCCGAGGACCGAGACCACGAGCCTCACCACCTCGCCCGTGGGCACCACGCGCGGCGCACCCAGGCGGAAGCCGCCCTGGCCGAGAGCGCGCTCGGGCGTCAGCTCCACGGGCGGCCCCGACCCCGCGGGCACGCTCACCTCGACGCGGCCTCCCTCCCGCACGCGCTCGAGCCCCAGCGGGAAGCCCAGCGGCCGCAGGCCCAGGCGACGCCCGCCCAGCCCCTCTTCCACGAAGTTGTTCGTGACGTCGCCCACGCCGAGAGACAACGTGCCCCGGACGCCCCGCGCCCCGTCGTAGCCGAGCGCTCCCACGACGAGGAGGGCGCCCAGGGCCAGCAGCCGCTCGCGCGGGTGCTCGAAGGCCCGCGCCAGGAGCGACGTCAGGAGGAGCAGGGCCAGGGAGGCCATGACCAGGGGGGGCGAGGGCAGCCACGCCTCCGCGCGGGTCACCGGGTGAAGGACGAGCGCCCACAGGCCCGCGGCGGTGGCGATCACGGCCGGGCGGGAGAAGGCGCCGTTCACCGCTGTGGCAGCCCCAGGTCGAGCCCGGCCTCGCGCGCGAGACGCAGCACCAGGCGCACGGGCAGGCCGGCCACGTTCGAGGGCGAGCCCTTGACCTCCTCGATGAAGAGGGCCCCGCAGCCGTCGACGTGATATCCGCCCGCCTTGCCCATGGGCTCGCCGGTGGCCACGTACCAGGCGCGCTCGGCGTCGGACATGGAGGCGAACCGCACCGTGGTGCGCTCGATGCCCGACCGGCAGGCGCCGTTGGCCAGGAGGCAGACGCCGGTCACCACCTCGTGGGCGCGGCCGGCGAGGCGCGCGAGCATCGCGAAGGCCTCCTCGGCGGAGCCCGGCTTGCCCAGGATGTGGCCATCGCAGACGACCTCGGTGTCGGCGGCCAGGACGGGCAGGGTCTCCCGCCGCGCCACCGCCGCCGCCTTCGCGCGGGCCAGTCGCTCTACCGCGGCCGCGCCGTCCTCGCCCGGCCGCAGGGACTCGTCCTCGTCCGACACCACCACCCGGAATGTGATGCCCAGATCGCGGAGGATGCGGGCGCGGCGCGGCGAGGCCGAGGCGAGGACCAGCTTCGGCTCCAAGGGGTCAGGGGGTGCGCCGGAAGGCGGCAATCACGTGGGACACGAGGGTGGGAGGGCCGCTCCGCTTGAGCACGAGGTCGTCGGCGCCGTGGAGGGTGCGGGCCTCCTTCTGGCTCTCCACCGGGAGGCGCGTGTAGAGGATGATCGGGATGTCCACCCACTCCATGGTCGCCTTGATCATGTTGATGACGTCCTTGGCCGCCAGGCTCCCACCCATCCCGAGCTCCATCGCGATCACGTCCGGCTTCTCGGCCGCGATGGCCTGGATCCCCGCGTTGCCGTCCGCCACCGCCCGCACCGGAACCTGGGCCTGCTCCAGCTCGGTCACCGCGGCGTCCCGCGTGGCCGGATCGTCGTCGATCAGGAGCAGCGACTTGCGCTGGCGGGTGCGAACGCGGGGGCGGGCGGGGGAGAGAAATCCGGGCTCCATGGCGCCCGCGCCGTCGGGCTCCCCCCCCGCGGCGCCGATGGGCCGCGGCCGCAGGAGGCCGAGGAGCTCCGCTTGGGTCTCGCGGATCGCCTTGAGCTCGGCCAGCACCTGCTCGAGAGTCGTCTCGGTCTTCGGCGGGGGCTCATCGGCCGGGGGCCAGGTGATCGCGGGCGTCCCGGCGACCGGGGTGTCGAGACCCGGAGGGGGCGCGGGCGGGGGACGGACCGTCCTCAACGTGTCCTCACCCACGCGCGCGGCGGGCCGGGTCATGAGCCGGGCGCCGCAGCCGGGGCAGACGATGGAGCCGCCGGGGTCCGGCAGGACGTCGATGTCGGTGCGGCAGCGGGGACACTGCATGAAACCCGAGCTGGCAGTATAGCGTTAGAGTAGTCTGGTGACCATGGAACGCGCGGCCGAGCACGACGTTGCGGAGCAGCTCTTCGGGGCGAGCCCGGAGAGGCGGCTGCTCCTCCTGCGCGCCGCCTGGCCGCGGGCGGTGGGGCCCGAGCTGGCCCGCCGCACGGAAGTGATCGCGATCGAGGGCAACGCCCTTCGCATCCGCGTCCCCGACGCGGGCTGGCGAAAAGGCCTGCTGCGCATGCGGCACGAGATCCTGGGGCGGCTGCGCGGGATCGGGGCGGGCTGGCCCCGCGCGCGCTGGGCTTCGTCGAGGCCCGCCCGGCTCCGATCCCCGTGCCCGCGGACCCGTCCGCTCCCGCGCTCCCGGAGCCGCCCCCGCCGGCGGCGGCCCTCCTCGCCGAAGCCGCGCGGATCGCCGATCCCGAGCTGCGCGAGCGCTTCCTCGCGGCCGCGGCCCGCTACCTCGGCCGCTTCAAGCCGCCGCACCGGGAGGGCTGACGATGCGTGAAGCCGTGATCCTCTCGGCCGTGCGCCTCCCCACCGGCAGGTTCCTCGGCTCCCTGAAGGGCTTCAGCGCGCCCGCCCTCGGGGCCATGGTCGTGAGGGAAGCGGTGGCGCGGGCCGCCGTCCCCCACGAGCGGATCGACGAGGTGATCCTGGGCAACGTGGTCTCGGCCGGCCTGGGCCAGGCTCCGGCCCGTCAGGCCGCGATCCGCGCCGGCCTGCCGCCTTCGGTGGCCGCCCTCACGATCAACAAGGTCTGCGGCTCGGGGCTCAAGGCGGTGATGCTCGCGGCGCAGGGGATCGCGGCCTTGGACTCGGACGTGGTGGTGGCGGGCGGCATGGAGTCGATGTCGAACTGTCCCTACCTCCTCCCACGCGTCCGCGAGGGGATGCGGCTGGGCCACGGCGAGGCCCTCGACTCGATGATCCTGGACGGCCTCTGGGATCCCTACGAGGACTACCACATGGGCTGCACGGGCGAGATCGTGGCCGAGAAGTACGGCGTCACCCGCGCGCAGCAGGACGCCTGGGCGCTGGAGAGCCACCGTCGAGCCATCGCCGCCATCAAGGCCGGACGGTTCAAGGACGAGATCCTGCCCGTACCCATCCCCCAGAAGAAGGGGGATCCCGTGCCCTTCGCGGTGGACGAGAGCCCGCGGGAGGACACGTCGCTCGAGGCTCTGGCCCGCCTCAAGCCCGCCTTCAAGGGCGGCGGGACGGTGACGGCGGGCAACGCGCCGGGGGTGAACGACGGCGCGGCCGCGCTCGTCGTGTGCTCGGCCGAGACGGCGGCCGCGCTCGGGCGCAAGCCGCTGGCCCGCATCGTGGCCCAGACGGTGGCCGGCCTCGAGCCCTCCCTGGTGATGATGACCCCGGTGGAGGCGGTGCGGAAGCTGTGGAAGAAGACCGGCTGGAGCGCGGCGAGCGTCGACCTCGTCGAGCTGAACGAGGCGTTCGCCGTCCAGGCGGTGGCGGTCTGCCGTGAGCTGGACCTCGACCCGGCCAAGGTCAACGTGAACGGAGGTGCGGTGGCCCTCGGCCATGCGATCGGGGCCAGCGGGGCCCGCATCCTGACCACCCTGCTCTATGCGCTGCGCGACCGCGGAAAGAAGAACGGCGTGGCCACGCTCTGCCTGGGCGGCGGCAACGGCGTGGCCCTGGCCGTCGAGCGGATCTCCTAGGAGCTCCCTTCGGCTTGATCAACTTTTCGCTTGACAACTTTCGGAAGGCTCTTCGAACAGGGCAGTCGGCAAATGTGGAAATGCGTGCCTGAGCGCCGCAGACGCGCGGTAGGCGTCGCAATCAAAGTGTGACCCGAAAAAGTTGAATCAGCCTCGCCGCTGCGCCCCCGCGCTCTCCCAGAACGTCGAAAAACCGCGGCCTATATTCCCGTCATGCAGGAGAAACGACTGCTCGAATCGATCCCTGACGACGAGCTGCTCCACCGCCTGGCCGAGCTCATGCGACAGTCCCGGCGCGTCGAAGCCGACGTCGTCGCCCACATCGCCGAGGTGGACGAGCGAAGGCTCTATGCCCGGGAGGCCTTTCCGTCGATGTTCGCCTACTGCACGGACGTCCTGCACCTCTCCGAGGCGGAGGCCTATCTCCGCATTGCGGCGGCCCGAGCGTCGCGGGAGCATCCGATGCTTCTCACCATGCTGGCGGATGGCCGTCTTCACTTGACCGCGATCGCCAAGCTGGCCCCGCACCTCACCCGGGAGAACCGGGACGGGCTCCTCGAGCGAGCCACCCACCGGTCCAAGCGTCGGATCGAGGAGCAGATCGCCGAGATCGCGCCCCAGCCGGACGTTCCTGCGGTGGTGCGCAAGCTGCCCGAGAGAAGGAAACTGCCGGTGCCGATCCTTGAACTCCGTCCGGACGGAGTTGGCGCACCTGCAGATGCCGCGTTCGCTCCTCCGGTGTCGCCTTCCGTCGTCAAGCCCCTGTCTCCTGGCCGGTACAAGGTGCAGTTCACGGCCAGCGCCGAGTTGCACGACAAGCTAGAGCGGCTCCAAGCCCTGATGGGCTCAAAGGGGCTGGACGGCGACCTGGCGGCGGTCATCGAACAGGCCGTCACCGAAAAGCTCGAACGACTCGAGGCGGGTCGCTGGGCGCGGGCACACCGCAAAAGCCCCGCGCAGACGGAGGAGACGCAAGGAGAAGCATGCACTGTTCCCTCCTCGCGCCACATCCCCGTGGCCGTCCAGCGTGCGGTGCGTGAGCGCGACGGAGACCGCTGCCGCTACCTGGACGAGCAAGGTCGGCGGTGCAAAGAGCACAACTGGCTCCAATTCCACCATCGGCACCCGTTCGGCCTTGGGGGTGAGCACAGCGTGGGGAACATCCGGCTGATGTGTCGGGCCCACAACGCCTACATGGCCGAGTGCGACTACGGCAGGGAAGCAATGGCCACTCGTCGGCGTCCGCGTCGCAGAGCCTTCCCGCCGCCGGCCGGCTAGCCAACGAGGCCGGGCCGGTTTCAGCTCAGCCGAGGCGCGCCAGCTCGCGGTCGAGCGCCTCCAGGGCTCGCTTCAGGGTGGCCTTATGCCCTTCGGCGCGGGCGGTCTCGAGCTGGCGCAGCACGTCGAGGCGCGACAGCTCGAGCCGGCGCTTCTTCTGCAGGACGGCGGGGTCGCGCGGGTCGAGGCTCCGGGCGGCCGGCGTCGCCAGCGCCGACTCCTGCTGGTCCGCTACCGACTTGCTCTCGAACCCGCGCGCCATGCTGGCCCCCCGAGCCGCGCCGACCGCCAGCGCCAGGCGGCCCAGAGCAGCGGGAGGAGCAGGGCCGCCTCCCAGACCCCGGCGACCGCGTCGTGGATGACGGTCGTCCAGGTGAGTGTACGCCCGATGTCCATGAAGATGGGCCACGGGAACTTGTAGTAGGCAGACGAGAACGGCCACAAGGCCATGATGCCGATCGGAGGGTTGGTGTCCACGTTCAGGTAGTCGAGGAGGGGGTGGGTGGCGTAGGCGAGGCCGGCCGCGAGGCCGCGGGCGAAAGGACGCTTCCAGCCGAGGAGCCGGAACACGAGCCCACCCGCGATCGCGGCCAGGAGCGCGAAGCCGATTCCGTGGGACTCCGCGCTGTGGTGATTGCGGCCGTCCACGAATCGGAAGGCGAGATCGACATCGGCCAGGACCGCGGCCCCGACCGTGACCCCGATGCGCCAGGGATCGCGAAGCTCCTCGCGGTCACGAGAGGCCAGGACGTGCACGGCGAGGCCCGCTACGCCGTGCGCGAAAGGAGAAGGCAGCTCCTACAACCGCCGTTCGAAGATCTTGAAGTCGCTCTTCTCGGCTTCCACGATGTCGTCCAACAGCGCGTAGATGGCGGCGATCTTCCGGTCCTTGTGGAACTTGTCGTCGAAGGCGGTGAACTCCGCTTCGTCCTTGAACCGGAAGACCTCCATCAGGTAGTTCGGGCGGCTACGGTCCTCGTAGATCGTGATGTCGTTGCCGCCGATCGCCACCAGGAGCGGCTTCAGCTCCCTCATGAGATCGAAGAACTCACCGCGACGCCCCTCGCGGATCGAGTAGGTGATCGCGAGCAGGACCCCCGCCTCGCTGAAGTCCGGGACCGGAACGAGGGCCCGCGTGGGCGACGCGGCAGCCGCGCCCCGGCGCAAGTCCTTCGCGTGCGGCATCGACCGGGCGGGAGTGATCAGGACCGGCCGGGGCGGAGCAACGTGCTTGGTCGGCATCGGAGACGGGAGCGGGATGCGGCGCTTGAGCTTGGTCGGGACGGCGGCGCCGTGGGTGCTACGAGCGGGGCTCGCGGCACGTGCCCGCGTCACGGGAGCCTTGCCCTTGCGCGGCCGGGAGGGTGCGCTGGGTCTTTTTCCCCGGCTGGGTCGGCGGCGAGGGCCCTGCTGGCGGGCCTTGTGCGGACGGGCGCTCTGCCGACGCTTGGCTGGGGACCGACGGGCCGACGGACGAGCCGACCGAGAGCCCTTCTTCCTGGATGCTCCTGCTTTCAAGTCCTTCCCCTTGTTCTGGTTATAGCCCCAGCGCCTGGAACCAAGCGCTCAACGATCGGGCTTGGGACCCACGTCACGACAACAGATTGTAGCAGATCGGACACCCGGACTACCAACCTTTTTTTTCAGTGAGCAAGAAAGGAACAGTGCCCCTGGAATCTTGATAGCAACTCGTTATTGTTCTGTGTCTTAACGACTGTATACACTGAAGAATCAAGTCAGTATTAATTGCCTATCAGCGATCCATCAGAACACTTGATTCAATCCAATGAACACGGCATTTTTCCCGTCCGTCAGGCCGTGGCCGAAGTCGAAACGCAGGATGCCCGAGCCGGGAAGGCCCATCCGCAGCCCGACCCCGACGTCGTGGAACACGGCCCGACCGGCGGTCGTCCGCCCCACCCACGCACCGTCGTAGAAAACAACGGCCCCGATGGGCACGAGACCCGAGCCCAGAAGCCGCCGCCTCCACTCGACGTTGCCGAGGACCAGCGAGCGGCCGAGCGGCGTGGTGCCGAGGACGCCGTCCGACGCCTGATGGTGCGCGCGCAGCGGCAGATCCATCTCGGGGCTGCCTCCCGGCACGAACATCTCGTCCACCGGCATCCCCGCCCCTCCCCAGCCGAGGCGCAGGCGCGCGGCGAGCACCGACCGCTCCATCCGCGCCTGCTCGGGCGGCGCAAGGTGATGCTGGTATCCGAGCTCCAGCCCGGCCTTGCCGAACTCGAGGTCCGAGCCGAGGGCGCGCGCGGCCTGGAACGCGGTCGCCGCGACCTCCAGACGGTCGCGCTGGCCCTCGAGGAGCCGGCGCTCGATCCGCGCCTCGAGTCCGGCAATCACGCCGGGCGGCGCGTCCGGGCGCGGCGACGTGAACGTCCGGTCGCGGACGCGGACGCCCGCCTGCACGACCGTGCGTCCGTCGAGCACGTGGCGGAGGCTCAGGTCCAGGCCGCGGCGCCTGGATCCGAAGCCGTCTCCCAGCGCGTACGCCTGACGCCCGCGGAAAGCCTGGACGCGCAGGTAGACGGGCAGGCCGAACGGCCGGGGCACCTGCAAGAAGACCGCGGCCTCGGGCCGGTTCTCCGCCCATCGGTACGACCCGCCGAGGGTCAGGCCGCTCCCGAGCACGTTCGCGTAGCGCACACGCACGCGCTCCTGGAGCGCGTTCATCGCCGCGGTCACGAGACCGTCGGCCAGGCTGCTGGCGAGACCGTGCTGCTCGCCGAGGGCTACCTCGAGGTCGGCCCGCCCCTCCCCCAGGGGCACGGGCCGAAGGGTCACCTGGGAAAACACGCCCGTCTCCTCCAGCCGGCGGCGGCTCGCGCGAAACACGTCGAGACGCAGCACGTCGCCCTCGGCGAAGGCCAGCTCACGGCGGGCCACCCGGTCCTTGGTGTGCTGGAGGCCGACGATCGAGACCTCGCGCAGGGTCGGTCGGCCGAGGACGTTCCAGCTCGCGAGGGCGGCGTCGGTCCGCCCGTCGAGGAAGAGGGCCGACGCGAGCAGGTCGCGCGCGTAGGCGTCTTCACGCAGGGCGAGGGCGCGCTGGAGGTCCCGCGCCGCGTCGCCGTAGCGCTGCTCGAGGAAGCGCAGTCCTCCGCGCTCCACCCAGGCCTCGGGCCGCGCGGGGTCGAGGGCGATCGCGCGGTCGAAGGCTCCGGCCGCCTCCTCGAGGCGCTGGGCGCGGCCGTGGGCGAGTCCGGCGGCCACGAGCGCCTCGGAGCCGGGGCCCGAGTCCGGACCGGCGTCCGCCACCGCGAGGAGCGCGGCGAGGACGAGCCCGCTCACGGCGCGGGCATCACGAGGAGCGTCCAGTGGGAGGCGCCCGCCCAGCGCTCCTCGAAGACGCGGGCGGCCACGCGGTGTGCGGCCCCCTCCGCGGGATCGTGCACGACGACCACCCCCTCGCCGAAGCCGATCACCACCACGTCGTGGAAGCGCCCGCGCCCGACCTTCCAGGCCACGATCAGGGGCCGGCCCTTGCCGACGTAGTCGCGGAGCTGCGCCAGGTCGCCCTCGTAGGCCAGGGCGAAGAGCCCATGCTCGCGAGCGAACGCGGCGAGGCGGGTGCCGCGGATCCCGCGCAGCTCGGGCTCGGCCAGGGCCGAGGCGATCTCGGAGTGCGCCACCGGCTGGCCCCAGTAGCGGAGGACCATGGCGAGGGCGGCGGCGCCGCACGTATCCCTCTCCTGGGGGACGAAGGGGACGGCCAGATCGATCGTCGCGGCCAGGGCCAGGATGGTGAGCACGCCGACCTCTCGATCAAACCCAGTGCCGAGGCGAGGTTCTCCGCAAGTCGTTGAGCGGCCATGGCTTCACCGTTGGAACCTCAAGGGAATTCGTCCTCGGCGTGTGACACTCACTTTTCCGCCCCGAAGGGACCCGCGCTGACACGACCCGCGGCTACCATGCGCCTGTTCACGCACTGAGTTCAAAGGAGAGGACGATGGACGACAAGAACGAGCGGGCCAGGGCGATCGAGGCCGCGTTGGCGCAGATCGACAAGCAGTTCGGCAAGGGCTCGATTATGCGCCTGGGCAGCCGGGAAAAGATCGACGTTCCCGCCATCCCCACGGGCTCCCTCTCCCTGGACGCCGCCCTCGGCGTGGGCGGCCTGCCCCGCGGCCGGGTGGTCGAGATCTTCGGCCCGGAGTCCTCGGGCAAGACCACCCTCGCCCTTCACGTGATCGCCGAGGCACAGCGGCGGGGCGGCATGGCGGCCTTCGTGGACGCCGAGCACGCCCTGGACGCGGTCTACGCGCAGAAGCTCGGGGTCGACATCGACAACCTGCTCGTCTCCCAGCCGGACAGCGGCGAGCAGGCCCTGGAGATCGCCGAGGTGCTGATCCGCTCGGGGGCGGTGGACGTGCTGGTGGTCGACTCGGTGGCCGCCCTCGTTCCCCGCTCCGAGCTGGAAGGCGAGATGGGCGACGCCCAGATGGGCCTCCAGGCCCGCCTCATGAGCCAGGCCCTCCGCAAGCTCACCGCCATCGTGGCCAAGAGCAAGACCTGCCTGATCTTCATCAACCAGCTCCGCGAGAAGATCGGCGTGATGTTCGGCAACCCCGAGACCACCACCGGCGGGCGCGCCCTCAAGTTCTACGCGTCGGTCCGCCTCGACATCCGCCGCATCGCCTCCTTGAAGGAGGCCGAGGTGGTCATCGGGAGCCGGGCCAAGGTCAAGGTCGTGAAGAACAAGGTGGCCCCGCCCTTCCGCGAGGCCGAGTTCGACATCCTCTACGGCGAGGGGATCAGCAAGGAAGGCGACCTCATCGACCTCGGGGTCGACCACAAGGTGGTGGAGAAGTCCGGAGCCTGGTACGCGATCGACGGCGAGCGCATGGGCCAGGGCCGGGAGAACGCCCGGCAGTTCTTGAAGGACAACCCCGACGTGCGGGCCGAGATCGACAACCGGCTGCGGAAGGGGCTGGGGCTGCCCGTGCTCGAGAACGTGGCCCCGGCCGCGAGGTCCGAGAAGGCGGACGTGCTGCCCATGCCGGAGAAGAAGAAGGCCTGAGGACGGCTACTTCTTGGGGGGCAGCTCCGCGCTGAAGGTGTCCGTCGCGTAGGCCTCCCGCTTCGCCATCACGGTCGCGAAGGGAAGCATGCGGATCGCGTCGTAGTCGTCGGGGCACCATTTCTCGCACGCCATGCAGCCGATGCAGGTCTCGAAGTTGACCGTGCACACGCTCAGGTCGGGGGCCTCGGGGTTGGTGGTGAGGGTGATGCACTCGGGGACCGGGCACACCGCCACGCAGAACTCGCACCCGCGCCCGAAGCACTTGCCGGGATCGATGACGGCCAGCATCTTGGGCTCGCGCTTGCGCACGCTCGTGGCCTGCGGCTGCGGCACCGGTAGCTTTTCGTAGTCTTTCGGAAGCTTGCCGGCCGGCGGTGCGGACATGGGCTCTCCTTTCCCGACCCGGGCAGTATAGCATCCGGCTTTGACCTCCCTCACGCCCTGTGATTCAATCGGCGTTTGCCGCGCTGGCCTGGTAGCTCAGTTGGTAGAGCAGCGGACTGAAAATCCGCGTGTCGGCGGTTCGATTCCGTCCCAGGCCACCAACTTACGTCCGCCCAAGGTCGCGACTGGCCCCGAAACTGGCCCCGAACCCTTCGCGCGCGGCCTTCGCGACGGCTCGATGAAGGCGGCGAGACGCGTCGCTCCCTCGCGCAGCATGCGTTCGTCGGCGATCGCGTAGCGACGGTAGATCGCTTCGGTCTTGTGTCCGACCATGGCCATTGCCGCGGAGCGCGGGACGCCCGCACGCTCAAGATTCCGTACCGCGGTGCGGCGAAAGTCGTGGGGGATGCGCGTCGGCAGCCAAACGAGCCGACCGTCCTTCCGGCGGTGCGGCTGCGCCAAGCCGGTGGCCTTGCAGGCAGCCATCCAGCAACGCCGGAAGTAGCGGATCCCCTCGCCGGCGCGGTGGAAGACCCACGGGATGATCTGCCCCGTCTCCCGCTCAAGGGTTTCGGTCCGCCGCCGCTCACGTTCGAGGACGGACCGCAACCAGGGTGTGAGCGGGAACATGCGACCATCGCCGTTCTTCGTTTCGCCTGGCTCGAGGCGCAGCCAGCCATTCACGAAGTCGATGTGTTTCCATTGTCGCGTGAGGATCTCGGACTTGACGCGCCAGCCGGTGATATAGGCGACCTCGACGACGGCGCGCACGCTCTCGGGCAGATGGACGAGAAGTGCCTCCAGCTCGGCGGGCTCGAAGAAGCCCTTCCGCGGCGACGCCTCCTTCAGCATCGCGATATACGGCCGGCGCGCCACACGCTGCAGGCGCTCGCCCAAGCGGAAGGCGCGCTTGAGCGCGGCGAGTTCTCTGTTCACAGTCCCGTTGGCTGCACCCTCGGCGATCCGCGTGCGCGTGTAAACTGCGAGCCGCTCTTCGGTGATCTCCACGGCGCGCAGCCCCGTGAAGTGCTCCCGAAGGTGTGCGAGCGATTGTCGGAGCCGGACGAGCGAGTCGCGCGCGTTCACGATGTAGTCGTCCTCGACCAGCTGCAAGAGCTCGACGAACGTCGTTCGCTCGACCTGCGGGCCGCTGGGCCGGCCGACGTCACGATCCCCGAGCCGCTTGCGGAGCAGCGCCTCTGCTTCGGACTGCCTCCGGAGACCCGTACTCTCACGAACCTTGACGCCACGCCTGCGGTCGTACCACTCGAGCGACCACGTGCGCGCGAGCAGCAGTGTGCCGTCCTTCGCTCGATACGAGCGACGGAAGACACGGCCGGTTCCTCGACTTCTCATCGCCGCCTCAGCCAAAGTATGCGCTGTCCGTCAAGCCTCTCGGCTCCGAAGCCAGCGACGGAATGCCGGCTCGGACACACGAAGGCACTTCCTCGAAGGGCGACACGCCCATCGCTGACCACGCGCCCAGGCGTAGATGCGCGTGACCTTCACGCCGGCGATCGCCGCGGCCTCATCCGGCGTCAGCAGCCGATCTGCGGAGGGGAGTTCCGCCGGCGGCGTGTCGCTCGGAGCGTTCAAGCGCGTCCACGCGGCGGCTTTTGCCGCTTCCAGCTCGCCGATTAAGAGCGGCAGCTCCGCCTTCGGAGTCGCGTCTACGAGACCGCGAATGTCAGTCCTCATCATGGCTGTGCTCCGCCGACGTCGTACCAAGCGAGCAGGGCGCAACGTCACGGCTACGGCGCGCCCGAAAGCAGGTGTCCGAAACCTGGCCGGTAACCTGCCCCGAACCTTCCATTCGTTCTCTGAGAATCGGGGAGGATTCATTGAGGAGTGCGCCAGCTCGGACCAACACGGCATCGGCAAGGGCAAGGCGCGGGAGGGCGCAGGGCGAGTCAAGGCCACCGTGGCCGTCCCATGGCCTGGCCTTGACGCGACCGAGCACTCCCGCAGATTCGCTCCGCCGATGCCGTGGCGGCTGGTGAACGATCATCTGCCCTTCCCGCCCTTGGCCGCCTTTGCCTGGGTCTGGTTCTCGAGGATCTGTTCCAGGATGTCGTGGGTAGTCTGCGCCAGCGAGTGCGCCCGCCAGAGGAGCGCCATCCCGGCGGTGAAGAGCAACGCCAGCACGACGCACCAGACCGCGACCTGCCTCGTCCACCAGGCGCGCCATGCGGCAAGGGCATCCGCCTGACGTTTCAGCCCGTGTACAGACTCGCGAAGCTCCGAGACGGCGTTCTCCTGGCCTCGCTGCAAGTCGGCGAGCTTTTCGCTGGGCACGACGGCCACCCGCTCAAGGGCTCGCGCACTCGAAACCAGGCTCTGTGCCGTCTCCTCGGTAATGGGCGTGGTCGTCGCCAAGACCTCGCGCAGCGCTCGCAGGTCGCGAACCAGGTTCGCTGCCGACGGGAAGCTGGTCGGAAGGGCTGTCTTCACAATCGTCCCCTTCGCCCGATCCAGGGCACGCAGCACCTCCGCGGTTCGCGGGTCCAGGCTCCTGGTGCCCTCGGGTAGGAGCACGCGCGGAGCGGGAATGCGGATCGTCATGCCGGGGGACTTCTCGTCTTCGCTCATGGCTCACCTGCCTCGCGAGAGATCGATCACCTTGCGGATGACTCGTACGGCCGTCCTCGCGTCGGGTGGGAGGAGCCGTTCTGCGACGTTCAAGGCGGCCCGGCCCGGCGCCCGGCCAGCCAGTTCCAAGGTGTGCGCAAGCCAGAGCCCAGTCCGTACCTGCTGGTAGCCGGGCAGCCGGCTCAGGGCGCGGGTTGGCAAGGGCGACCGGAGCGCTCGCCGACGCCGACGCACCGGCTCCAGTCCTTTCGTTGCACGAGCGGCTCGGTCGAGGGCCGGCAGGTCGCGCGCCCGGTCGTAGCGAACGCCCTGCTCCCTCTGGAGGCCCTCGAAGCTGTAGGCCCGGCCAAGCCCGCTCCCTTTGACCGCAACACGGTCGAGCCGGTAACTGATCCCACTCACGTGCCCGGTGCGGGCGATGTTGGCGCGGACCTGGACTCCCTTGGCCTGGAGTCGCCGGACGAACTCGCTCATCGTGGGCGCATCCTCCGCCGCGTCGCGGATCAAGGCCTTGAGCTGCTCCTTCTCCGAGACCAAGCCTCGATCTCTTGCCATCCGGTCTTCCGCTCTCGTGGGCGCTCGCTCGCCGAAGCGCTGGCGCTCGTTCCGTACAGGCCGAAGGCCGAAGTCCCGCTCGAGGGCTCGACAGGTCTCCTTGTTGCGGAGGTACTCCCGGTACTGCTGAGGGACCAGAGTCCGATCCGTCCTGACCCGGTTGAGCAGGATGTGGCAGTGCTGGTGGTCCTTGTCGTGGTGTCGAACGACCACGTACTGGACGCGGTCGGGGTCATGGCCTCTCCGCTTGAGGTACTCGTCCGCGACCCTGGCCATCTCGTCGTTCAACAGCGGGCGCTCGTCCCGGGCGAAGCTCAGCGATACGTGCTCGACGGGCTTGCGGATGTCGGGCCGCTGCTGCCGGACGGCTTCGAACTCCCGCGTCAGCTCGGTGCTCGTGCGACCTGCCATGTTGCCGCCGATGATCTCGGGTTGATGTTCGCGATCAAGACCGTGCCGTTCGTCGAGGGCGTAGCGGGTGGCGCCACGGAAGTTGCCGCCTCGCGTGATCTTGGCAATCACGATTCGCCTCCTTCCGGCGTGAGCGTCGTACCCAGGACCTCGGCCCGCACGGTCCCGAGGAATCGGGTCACCAGCTCGAGGGCTTCGAGGACATCGGACGCGCCGGGTTCCCGACGGCGTTCGGCCATGCGTCGCGCGATGACGTTGACATCGGCAGCGAGCCGGCCGAGGGCGTGATACGTCTCGCGGTTGACCTCGGGTATCGGGCGCACCGCCCGGCGTGGCGGCAGCGGTCGCGAAAGGACCGCCTGGCGCATGTACGTCGACAGGCAGATGCCCAGGTCGCGGGCGACCTCGCCGAGCTGGTCTCTCTCGCCCTTCGTCAGACGGACGGGAACGATGGCGTCGCGACGAGGACGAG
>WNFT01006303.1_pt1 | contig 15510 bp, 16 predicted proteins | sample 5400191 | NCBI WGS metagenome assembly WNFT01 (sample SAMN13153359, study PRJNA577476) | soil metagenome | isolation source: 80 cm saprolite under Madrone tree | place: USA:California | collected 2016-06-14 | reverse complement strand
AAGAGAATGTCTTTGCCGTCGGGAGTCCAGCCGAGGACGATGTCGTTCCCGGGATGAAACGTGAGGCGCTTGGGTTCGCCGCCTTCAGCGGAGATGACGTACACGTCCGGGTTGCCGTCATATTCGCCGGTGAAAGCGATCCACTTACCGTCGGGCGAGAATTTCGGATAAAGCTCGTCGCCCACGTGGGAAGTCAGCCGCCTGGCCGCGCCGCCTTCGCGCGAGGCGATCCATAGGTCTCCTGCATAGGCAAAGACCACTTTGTCCTTCGAGATGTCAGCGAAGCGGAGAAGCTTGGTGGGCCCTTCGGGCACCTGGTCGGCGGAGGCTTGAGCCGGCGTCTTTGCGGCGATGGCCCCCAGGGAAGCTGCCAACATTACACTCAGCCACAACAGTGGTCTTACACGAACTGGCTTGGGCTTCATCGCACGCTCCTGAAGATGGACTGCCTGGAACAACCGACTTCATACATGGACGGCTGGCCCGGGCAAATCGTTTCGGTGTAATTCAATACTCCGTGCTGCAGGAGTTCCCTCTACGGAAGATTCCAGGGAAGCGGTTCTTTCTCCCCGTGCATACCCACAATCCCTTTCGTGCAGCCGTGATATCATCAAGCCTTAACCCGTGTACGCCAAGCAAAAACTGCCCCCGCTGCGCTCGCGCGGCCGGCTTTTCACCACGCTGCCCGCGGAATCTAACTGTGCTGTTGCTCCTGTCCTTCCGCCGGCCTCCGCATCTCCCGGAGCTAAACCATGAGCTTCCGAACGAAATTGTTATTCGTGGTACTCCTTACCATTTTTGCGTCCGTATCGGTGGTCGCTTACGCTGTGACCCATTACACGCAGGCCACGTTCGAAGCGATGGACGCGGAACGTACCGAAGCCCTGGTTGCGCAATTTAATAAGGAGTTCGTTCAGCGGGGCGAGGAAATCGCTCAACAAGCAAAAAACATCGCTGAAAATAACATTACCGAACGTATGGCTATCGATATGTCCCGTCCCAATGCCGACTTGTCTCTCTGGGTGCGCGATGCCATCGGTTCTGCACAGGAAAATGGGCTGGACTACGTGGAGTTTGTGAAGTACGACGGTGTGCTTGTTTCCTCGGCGCAGTTTCCCGCTCATGTTGGCTATAAGAACGATTGGGTGACGGCGGTGAAGAACTGGAATAACACGCCGGCATTCTTGAAAAAAGAAGAGCTTCCTGACGGCATGGCGATCTCCCTCAGTGTCGTTCGAACGAACAACACCGTGGCAGACAAGAGTTTGTACATCATCGGCGGGCACCGGCTGGATAAGAATTTCCTTGCTTCGCTCGTGTTGCCAGCGGGGATGCGCGCGCTCATCTATACCAACCTCGACCCTGGCTTTGTGCCTACGTCCCTGCTGGGGGAGAAGATTGATGCCGATCAGGCCGACCGGTTCGCTCCGCTAGTCGAGCAGTTGCAGAAGCAGCCGCAACCCCTCGTTCGCACGATTGAGTGGACCCGAGATCCGGCCGATGCGGAATCGTTTCATGCCATTCCCTTGACTGGCCGCAACAATGAACTTCTCGGCGTCTTCTTCGTCGGGAGCTCGCGAAGAGAGCTGGTCCGGCTGACCCGCCAAATCCTAAAGATCGCCGGCGCGGTGGCTGCCGCTGCGCTTTTCGTCGGATTGCTCGTCAGCTTCTGGATTTCCGCGCGAATTACCAAGCCGGTCGAAGAACTTGCTGAAGGCGCGCGCGAAGTCGCCGGCGGAAGATGGGATACGCGCATCGATGTTCATGGGCGCGATGAGATCGGCCAGCTTGCCAAAGCCTTCAATGAAATGACCCAAACGCTTGCGGCTCAGAAGGAGCGCCTGGTGCAGACCGAGCGCGTTGCTGCGTGGCGCGAACTGGCGCGCCGTCTCGCACACGAATTGCGCAATCCGCTCTTTCCCATGCAGATTACGGTGGAAAACCTGCAGAAAGCCCGCCAGCTCGATGCCAAACAATTTCTGGAAGTCTTCCACGAATCGACCGCTACTCTGCGGGCGGAACTTGCCAATCTCAATACCATCGTCGGGCGGTTCAGCGATTTTTCGAAGATGCCTGCGCCGCAATTTGTCCGCGTGAATGTGAATGAAGCGTTGCGCAACGCGGTACGCCTCTTCGAACCGCAATTCAACGAAGTGGGTAAGCCCACTATCACCCCGGAGTTGTTCCTGACCGAATCGCTGCCCGATATCGACGCGGATCCTGACTTGCTCCACCGCGCCTTTCAGAATCTGGTACTGAACGCGCTGGACGCCATGCCCGCCGGCGGAACACTGACCTTGAGAACCTTGGAGCAGGATGGCCAAGTACGCATCGAAGTGGCCGACACCGGGAAAGGCCTGACGCCGGAAGAGTGCTCCCGCCTGTTCACTCCTTATTACACGACGAAGTTGCAAGGCACGGGGCTGGGGCTGGCCATCGTGCAGTCGGTGGTCAGCGACCATCACGGCAACATTTCTGTGACCAGCGACGAGGGCCGCGGCACAACGTTTCAAATCGACCTGCCCCAGCGTCAAGCCGGCCATACCACCGCTCCGCGTGAGGCGTCTCCGGAAAAGAAGAGCACGCCGTCAAGTCTTGCCGCTGCTACCGACTAACGCTTTACAAAGGACCAAAGCTTGCCCCGCAAAGCTCATCTCCTCCTCGTTGACGACGATCACAATACGCTGGCATCGCTTTCCCGTGCTTTTCGAATGGCGGGGCACGAAGCCACCGTTTGCGACAACGCTGCCCGCGCGCTCGATCTGCTTCGCGGAGAATCATTTGACCTGATTCTTTCCGACGTGGTCATGCCCGGAAAGAGTGGCTTGGAGCTGCTCGCCGATTTGAAAAAGGCCGGCTTGAAAACTCCGATCGTGCTCATTTCCGGGCAAGCGAATATCGAAATGGCGGTGAAAGCCACGAAGCTGGGTGCGCTTGATTTCCTAGAGAAGCCGCTTTCCGTGGATAAGCTGCTCGTAACAGTCGAAAATGCGCTGCGGTTGTCGCGGCTCGAAGATGAAAACCGCGAACTGCGTCATCGTTTGGGAAAACACGAACTAGTAGGTTCCGGCCAGGCAATGACGAAATTGCTGGCGCAGATCGAGCGCGTCGCGGCGAGCGAAACGCGTGTCTGCATCCTCGGTGAAACTGGCACGGGCAAAGAACTGGTCGCGCGCGCGATCCATGAAAAATCACCGCGGAAGGATCATCCCTTTATCACCCTGAATTGCGCGGCCGTGCCGGCGGAATTGATCGAGTCGGAGCTTTTTGGCCACGAAAAAGGCGCATTTACGGGTGCCGCAGCCAAACATCTCGGCAAGTTCGAACAAGCCGAAGGCGGAACACTTTTTCTGGATGAAATCGGCGATATGCCCGTGGCCATGCAGGCAAAGCTACTGCGCGTGCTGGAAGAGGGCGAGGTCGAGCGCGTCGGGGGCGACAAACCCATCAAGGTGAATGTGCGCGTGGTGGTCGCCACGCATCGCAACCTCGAAGATCTTGTGAAGCAGAATTCGTTCCGGCGCGATTTGTTCCACCGGATTTATGTTTTTCCGTTGCAGTTACCGCCCTTGCACGAGCGGCCGGAGGATTTTCCCGATCTCATCGCACATTTTGCGCGACAGGTGGCGGCGCAAAACGGCTGGAAGGAAACAATCTTCGCGGATGACGCCATCGGCGAACTGCACAAGTATGGTTGGCCCGGAAATGTGCGCGAACTTCGCAATGTCGTAGAGCGTCTCATCTTGCTGGCATCGGACGGAAACGTCACCGTGGCGGATGTTCGTCTAATCCTTCCTACCTCGGATTCTTCATCGAGTGGTTCATCCACCACGGGAAGTTCAACGGGCACGCTGGCCGAACGCACCGAAGCGTTCGAAAGGGAAGTAATGCTCGGGGAGATCCGGCGCCACAACTTTCATATGACCAATGTGGCCCGCGCTTTGGGCTTGGAGCGCAGCCATCTGTATAAGAAGTGCCAGCAACTAGGAATCGATTTGCAGTCCCTCCGCAAGCCCGAATAAGGCAACCAATCCTAGACATGTCTGTAAGTTATTGAAAACAGGGACAATTTTTCTCTTGACAAAATAGCGATATGTAATAATATATTTGCAGATTGCAATAAGTGAGCCTACCATGAAACTTGGTGACAAACTTCGCTCCCTCCGCGCCGTCGAAGGTTCCCTTCGCGGACTAGGCCGCACGATGACCCAGCAGGAACTGGCCGCTGCGATGAAGAACGAGATTGGTCGCGGTTTGAGCCAGGCGTATCTCTCGCAAATCGAGAATGGCGCGCGACCACACTTGACGCACACGACCCGCGAATTGCTGGCGCGATTCTTCCGCGTCTATCCAGGTTTCCTGGTGGACGACCCTGAAGGCTACACGCCGGGGCTGCAGTCGGAATTGCGCGCTATCGACGCGAAAGTCGATTCCTGGCTTTTTGCCGGCGCCGAACAGTTCACGGCTGATCCGGCGCTGCAACACGCACTCCAGACGATCGCGGAACATGAAGATTCGCGCCGGGCGATTTTGCTCCTGGCGGAAATTCTCCGGACGCCCGATTTAGCTGAACGCCTCGGAGAAGTTTTGCGTCCGGGCAATCATCAGAACGGAGGACAACAAAGGGGCAGCGGCCATCCACCGCCGGCCTCGCCACTACGCAATTGAGCAGTTCCGGCTCACGGTGGCCGGAGCAGTCAACAGGGTCCGTGACTCGAATTCCAGCTCGCGCACCGCAACGGCAAGTTGCGAAAGTAAATGTCGCGCTCGAGGTGACTTATGACCTGGTCCAATTTCTATCTTCTCTGCTTCTTCGTGGGTTTCCTTTTCAGCGTACTGTCGTTTCTCGGCGGCGCGACGCACATTCATCTGCCTGCTCGTTTCCACTGGCCCTTTCATTTCGGACATCACGCCGGCGGAATGGCGGGACGCGGAACGATGCATGCCCGCGGTGGCCTCTCCTGGTTCAACGCCATGACGATCATGACGTTCCTTGCCTGGTTCGGCGGAATTGGCTACTTGCTCTCGAGGCATTCGCGGCTGGTAGCGATGGTTGCGTTGGCCGCTGGTTTCGTCTTCAAATTCATGGCGCGGATCGTGAAAGTGAGCGATGCGCAGATGCTGGATTGGGATTACCGGATCGAAGGCACGGTCGGCACGATCAGTTCGCCCATTCGTGAGGAAGGCACCGGGGAAATGATTTTCGAGCAACGCGGGGTGCGCAAGAGTGTTGGGGTGCGCAGCGAGGATGGCAAGCCTCTGCCGAAGGGCGCCGAAGTGGCGATCACGCGCTACGAGAACGGAATCGCCTACGTGAAAAAGTGGGAAGACTTCGCGAACTGAACTGTAGAGAAAGTTTCTCGGACTGGTGAACGATGCGAACAGTCCGGAGCAGAGTGGAAAAGGGAGGTCTTTATGTTTGGTCTTTCGGTTCCCGTCATGGCTGGGCTGCTGGTACTCGCGATTCTTTTTGCGATGGCCGGCTTCGCCACGTTGTTGCGAAAAGTGGGACCGCACGAAGCGCTCATTGTGTATGGCATACGCGGTCCAAGAACGGTGACAAATGGCGGCACGATTCTGATTCCGATGCTGGAGCAGTGCCGCGAGCTCTCGCTGGAGCTGATGTCTTTTGACGTCGCTCCGCAGCAGAGTCTGTACACCAACCAGGGAGTTGCAGTAACCGTCGAGGCGGTGGCGCAACTAAAAGTGAAGTCTGACCCCGTGTCAATTCGCACCGCCGCGGAACAATTCCTGACCAAAAGGCCGGAGCAGCGCGAAGGCTTAATTCGCCTGGTGATGGAAGGCCACCTGCGCGGCATCATCGGCCAGCTCACCGTCGAGCAAATCGTAAAGGAGCCGGAGATGGTGGGCGACCGCATGCGTTCGACCTGCGCAGCGGACATGAACAAGATGGGGCTCGACGTGGTGAGCTTTACCCTCAAGGAAGTGCGCGACAAAAACGAATACATCACCAACATGGGCCGGCCCGACATCGCGCGCATCAAGCGCGATGCGGAAGTAGCCGCCGCCGAAGCCGATCGTGACATCGCCATCAAGCGGGCTGAGTCCCAGCGCGCCGCGGCGGTAGCTAAGGCGCAAGCGGACCAGGAGCGTGTCGCCGCTGAAACGGCTTCGCTGGCCAAGCAAGCCGAAGCCGAACGCGATCTGGACCTCAAGAAAGCCAGCTATCTCGAAATGACGAAAAAGGCTCAGGCCACCGCCGACAAAGCCTACGAAATCGAAACCAACGTCATGCAGCAGCAGGTCGTTGCTGAATCCGTGAAAGTCCAGCAAGTCGAGCGCGAAGCGCAAGTGAAAGTGCAGGATGCGGAAATCGAGCGCCGCGAACGCGAGCTCATCGCCACGGTGTTGAAGCAGGCGGAAGTCGAACGCCAGCGCATCGAAACGCTGGCCAGCGCCGAGCGTCAGCGCTTGATCACCGAAGCCGAAGGTCGCGCCTCTGCCATCCGCGCGCAAGGTGAAGCGGAAGCCGAAATCATCTTCAAGAAAGGCGAGGCCGAAGCCAAGGCCATGAACGTAAAGGCCGAAGCCTTCCAGGAATACAACCAGGCCGCGGTACTCGACAAACTCATCACTGGACTACCGGAAGTGGTGCGCGCACTCAGCGAGCCGCTCAGCAAGGTGGACAAGGTGACCATCGTTTCCACGGGCAATGGCGATGCCGCCGGCGCGTACAAGCTGACCGGGGACATCACCAAGATTGCCGCTCAAGTGCCCGCGCTCTTCGAAGCGCTCTCTGGCATGCAAGTGTCGGAACTCCTGAGCAAAGTGCGCCTGATCGGCGATAAAGCGCCGAAACCGGAGCCGCCGTCGGCTCCGGTCAAGAGGGCCTAGTGTTCTCTTCCGTCCTCGGCAGGTCCTTGCGGACCTGCCGAGGACGCTAAATGGTCTTGGGGATGGCCATGAGTATGAAAGAACAACTTCTCTTCATTTGGCTTCTCGCAGTGTTGGTGGCGAGTTTTGTATTCCGTCACTTTTGGGCGAGTACGTTTTTTGTGCTCGCTAGGGCCGTGGCGCTGAACCTGGTTTGTTTGCCCGGCCTTGCGAAATTTGTAGTAGTGATTTTCGGCCTGCACTTCTTGCTTTGACCCAAGTTACGCGGCTGGCGGGCACGCGCAATTGTCTTGAAAGGTTTGAGTGGTTCGCATTATTCATTTGGCTCTCGAAAGGAGATTTACCATGGGACTTTTAGAACGAGTAAGCACTTTGATTCGCGCGAATATCAACGACATGGTTGATCGCGCCGAGGATCCGGAAAAAATGATCAAGCAGGTGATTCTGGACATGGAGAACCAGTATCTCCAGGTCAAGACGCAGGTGGCGGTTTCCATCGCCGACCAGCACATGCTTGAGAAGAAGTGGCGCGAGAACGAAGACTCCGGCAAGGACTGGATGCGCAAAGCCGAAACCGCCGTGGACAAGAGCCAGGATGATTTGGCCCGTGCCGCGCTCGACCGCTTTCAAACCTCGCAGATGCTGGCGCAAAGTTACCGCGAACAGGTGGACGACCAGAAGGCGCAGGTGGAAACTCTGAAGGGGGCGCTCGTGAAACTCGAACAAAAGCTCGACGAAGCCAAGTCCAAGCGCGACTTGCTTCTTGCTCGCCACCGGCGCGGCATTGCCCTGGGCAAAGCGGCGCGCGCGCAGACTGTCATGGGCGACAATTCCAAGAGCGCCGCGTTCGACCGCCTCAAGGACCGCGTGCATCATACCGAAGCAGTCGCCACCGCCGAAGTCGATCTCCTCACCGACGATGTCGGCGAGAAACTCACGCGTCTCGACCGCGACGCCGAGGTGGACCGCCTGCTTGCCGATCTGAAAGCGCGCCGCGGCCTGCCCGTCTGACGCGCCATCGATCAGCCGCAAATGAGGATCGGCCGGCTGCATACCACATAGGGAGCGGCTCGTAGCTGGGCGCACAGACGGCAGGCGCGTTACAGCCGGGCCCGGGCGGCATCGAGCCCTTTGCGTTTTAAGGGCTTCCAGGCGAGGTCGCCGCGAAAATATTGCCAAAGGCCTTGCAGCCTCCAGACCATGTGCATTTGACGGTAAGGAAAATGCTCGAGGAAGCAGTAGCTGACGAGCCTAACTACATCTTGCCAATCGTTGTACCGCTTGTAGGTGATCTCTTCCTGAAGGACAGAGCCGATGGAAATTACAGTGGCAAACGCATACCCGAATATCAGGAACTGCAGGAAGAATTCACGGCTTAGAACACCCAGCGAGGCCGCGAGAATGATGGTGACAATCCCCCCGAGCTCGAACACCGGAGCGAACAGCTCAAAGATCCACAAGTAGGGAAAGGCGAACGATCCGATGCGGCCGTAACGCGGCCGGAAAAGCATGTCGCGGTTCGGCCACAGCACGTCCAATAAACCCTTTTGCCAGCGTGCTCGCTGCCTTGCCAGCGACTTCAGGTCGGAAGGAACCTCCGTCCAGCACATGGGGTCGGGCACAAAGCGAATTTGATAGTCGGCCCGTCTCTCGAGTAAGTGCCGGTGCAGGCGGGCCACCAGATCAAAGTCTTCGCCGATAGAGCTAGACCGATATCCGCCGACGGCCCGGACCAGATCAGTGCGAAAAAGCCCAAACGCTCCGGAAATAATCGTCAGCATGTTTCCTTGCGCCCAGGCCTCCCTGCCAATCAAGAAGGCGCGCAAATACTCAACGACCTGGATCACTTCGATGCTCTTGCGCGGCAGTCGTACCCGCCGCAAAGTGCCGCCCTGTATCTCCGACCCGTTCAACACGCGAATGATTCCGCCTACCGCAACGACGCGTTTTGGATCCGCCAGGATGGGAATCATGATGCGCAGCAGCGCGTCACGTTCAAGGACAGAGTCAGCATCCACGACGCAAACGTATGGGGAAGTCACCGCATTCAGACCAGCATTTACGGCGTCCGCCTTGCTGCCTCCGGGCTCCTTGTCAACGACCAGCAGTCTCGAGTCGGCATCGCTTCGGTACAATCCGCGCACCGGCGCGCTCTTCGCTTCCGGAACGTACACCGCGCGGACCCGCCGAAGGCGAAACTCTTCGCGCAGTTCCTCGAGAGTGCGATCTTTGGATCCATCATTGACAACGATGACTTCGAGTTCGGGGTAATCCAGCTCGAGGAGATTGCGCACGGCCACGCGGATGGAGCTTTCTTCGTTATGGGCCGGCGCAATAATGGCGATGGGCGGGGCCAAAGGGGAATCTTTGATCCACGCCAAGCGATGGCTTTCCAGCCTGCGCTGATGCGCCGCGCTGGTCTTCAGGGCAATGATCAGCATAATCAAATAGGCGATATTGCTGGCCAGGTAGTACCAGAAGAGCGTGTGGTTCGAAATATCGAGAAATCGAATCATGGCAGCGACGCCACTTTGTCCGCAAAGCTTCCTGTTTTTGCGGAGTCTTCGTGCAAAAGGCACCCTGCCTGAAGAACCTTTTGCAGACGGTCCCTTGCTTCGTCTCCGATTTCTGTGCTGATTTGGAGTTCCTGCTCAAGCTTTCCTCGCAAATCTGCATTCTCAAGGGCGGTCAAGTACGCGTGTAATCCGTAGCGGTCGCGTGTCTCTACTACCTGTTCGAAGGTCGGAGCCATTTTCGTTTTAAATTGCACAAGGGCTTCCGCCGCTCGCAACCGAACCAGCCGGTTCGAATCAACTAGCCCTCCTAGCAAGGCAGGAATCGCGCGCGGATCGCAGAGTCCGCCGAGGCCCACGATCGCGCGCAGCCGCACAAACCAAACGGGGTCGTGCGCCAGTTCGTTCAGTGCATCGAATGCCAGGCCGGATTCCGCGTGTGACATGGCACGGGCGGCCGCGGCTCGTAGTTCTTCGCGCTCATCTCCTATGAATTGCAGCAGGTCCAACCCCATGGAGGGAGTCGCGACCTCGCCGAGCACGCGGCCTAACAGTTCGCGCATGGGACCTTCCGCATGTTGCACATAGGGAATGAGCAGCTGCGGACGCTCTGCGCAACATTGGATGAGTGCGCTTTGCAGCGGAAGCGCCGGCACAGACAATCCTCTTTCTCCCACCCATGCCAGAATTTCCTCCCCTGCTTCCGGACAGGCGATGCGCCCCAAGCCTCGCAGTGCCGCTAGCCGTACTTCCAGATCGCGGTCCCGCAGGGCCTCCCCCAATGCCGGAATACCCTCTGGCGCACGCGTTCGCCCCAGCGCCACCAGCGCCCGCATGCGTCTCCAGCCCTTGAGGTGCCGCGCTTCAAAGATGCGCTTTTCGATCAGACCGCTATCCCTCAGGAATCTCAGCAGGCGCGCCGATTCTTCTGATCCTGCGGCTTCAAACGCGTCCAGTGCGATGGTCTCGACAATCCGCCGGTCGAAGGGCTTTTTACGCCAAGTTTCGTAGGGAATCTCGCCGGAAATCAGGGCGGCCCATTTTTGCCGTAATTCGAAGACCCGTGCATCTCGCTTCGCAAAGAAACGCTTGCGGTAGGTCCTGCGAAGCAGGATGAAGGCCAGCAGCAGCGCATCGGCCACGATGGCCGCAACGATGGCCTTCAGCACGAACGCGGCTGGGCCCAGCCTCCACAGTTTTTCAAAAATGGATTCCATAGCTAAACCCGAAAGCCGTATCCGTCCTGTTCTGCGTCCGCTTCTGATACGACGCGTAGCTCGTCACGTCCTGTCGTGCCGTTAACTGGAAGCGCAGTCCGCCGCCATAGGTTTGGGACGCGAATCTCCCGATCTGGTCGATTTGCGCGAAATCTTCCGTGCCGACGGCGAAGAATATATTCCCAGAAAGCCGCTTTTCTCCCCATCCCGCAAGAGGAAACCCCAGCCGCGACATTCCGGAAGGCCGCCATTCCGCACCTGTTCCTGAAAAGGCGCTGCGACCGCCTGTGGCTCCCAGCGACAGCGTCCACTCTTGCGGCAAGTACAGAATCGTTGTGCCATTCAGAGTCAAGATCCGGGACTGCTGATACCAATACCAATGCTGCCCGTAGACAAATTCCACGGAGCGCAAGATATTGGTTTCGCTGCTTTTCCATCCGTGGTCCGCCTCAAAAAAAGCTTCGCTCCTGGGGATCACCGCATTGTCATGACCCGCTGCGCCTCCAATGGTCAGGGCTCCCCAGCGGGGCTGCCGTCCCGTAATTGCGCCGGAAAACTTCCCTGCGTTGATTCCCGCTCGTTCATAGAAGCTGCCTGCGAAGCTCGTGGTCCAGTGCGGTGTCCACCGCGATACAAGGCTTACCGCTCCGTCGTGATTGGCCCCCGCGAAATTAAAGATGTCGTTGCCTTCGCCGAACCGTAGTGCGTGTCTTGGCTGGTTGCGCGTCGATAGCATCCCGGTGTGCGCTTCTGTGTTGGAGGGATCCAGATCCAGAGCTTTCTGAAATTCGATGCGAGCTTGGCTTCGCTTCCTGTGGCACGCAACGCCCGCGCGCGCGCAGCGTGAAGGTCAGCGCGTTTCGGGTCAAGCTCCACGGCAACGTCGAGCGCCCGCAACGCCTCTTCTGTTTTTCCTTCCCGTGAATACACACTCGCAAGACCCATCCAGTTGTCCGGATCGTTTCGCAACACTTTCAGGATTGCCAGATACTCTTTTTCCGCCTCCGCGAGTCCTCCCGACCAGGCCAAAACGCGCGCACGCCACGCGCGCACGTCCATGTCCTGGGGAGCCCGGGCGATTTCGCGATCAACCACTCGCAGCGCCGAGTCCCAATCTTGTGCCTGCGCATATTTGCGCACCTGGGCTTGCCATTCTGACGTGCTGTCCTGTCCGCGAACCGGGGAAACCATCAGCACTAAGCCAAAGATCAGCCCAAACACAGAGAACCGCCGAGGATCGAAAGCGCCGCGAACTGCAGGGCTTTCTCGAAGCCTGGTATCTGCTGCTGAGCACACGTTCACATTAGCATTTGTTGCAATAAGAACTCCATTGATAACAGAAGAGTAGGGTAGAGTTCCAGGCTAAGTTATTTATAATTAGTAGGTTACAGGCATTCCAGAACTAGTGAGTTTTCTTACTCTGATTCCCGGACTGAATCGGACCATGTGTCTCAATTTGACGCAATTACAGTCTCAACAGACCACATCTCCCGGCCGGATGCTGTATCCTAGGTCGTTCGCCTTGAAGATTCGAGGCGGGGTTTACAACTTGAATCCCTTATTCATTGCGGTTCCGGGCGCCCTAACGGCGGCGGGCGCGCTTGCTTACGGCGCGACGCATCCACGTGCACAGCTTTTTGGAAAAACGATCTGCCGGACAAACTCCGCGCGCAAGCTGGTTCTTACATTCGACGATGGACCGAATCCGGCGATCACGCCGAAGCTGCTTGATCTTCTCGACCGCTACAACGCGCGTGCGACATTTTTCCTGATTGGCAGATACGTGCGCGAATGTCCAGAACTCGTTCGACAAACCGTCTCGCGTGGGCACCTCGTCGGCAATCACACCGAAACGCATCCGAATCTTTTCCGCCTCACGCGCAGAGAGATCAGGATTGAGCTGCGCCTCTGCCACGACGCGATTTCGAGTGCGCTGGGCTCGCCCCCGAAATGGTTTCGCCCGCCCTTTGGGATGCGCAATCCCTGGGTCGTTCCTGCGGCCTGCGAACTGGGCTACCGCACGGTCATGTGGACGCTGCTTCCCGGTGATTGGCGGGAGAAACCTGCGGAATGGCTGATTCCACGCTTGCAGCCCATCGCTGACCACGCGCAGCGGAACTTGGGAAAGAGTTCCGGCGCAGCCGCTGCCAGCACAGGCGATGTCCTCTGTCTCCATGACGGCGGACACCGTGAGCTGAACGGCGACCGCTCCCGGACGCTGGCCGCTCTCGAGTATTGGTTGCCGCGCTGGCGTGACCTCGGCCTTGAATTTGTTACAATCGGGGAAGCGGTGAGCACACCCGCTCCTTAAATCATGGACGAGCGCCAATTTTATTCGGAGAAAGAAGAAACCCGGAAAGTGAAGCTGGTCTGCCCGAGCTGCCGCGGCGAATTCGAAGCGCCCGTGCGCTGGAAAGTCTGCCGGAAGAAAAAAGAATTGCCGCGCGGAATCGGCGAGGAAGACCGGAAGAAGTTCGCGAAGGCCAGTTCCTATATGGTGCGGCTGGATGACCTGGTCGCTTGCTACAAATGCCGCAAGCGTTTCGAATTGACTGGCCAGTCGACTGTTCTAATCAACGATAATCTCGGCGACCCCAACGCCGACCCGGAAAACTTCGGCAACCGCTGATTTCTCTTCCAATCTCCAACTTCTAATCTACAAGCTCTAAATCTCAGGATACATCTCAAAGAAAGCTTCAATGGACTGGCGAAAAGTGTTCTCGATCTCTTCCTTGCTGCCTTCAATCAGGTGCATCGTCACGCGCGCCGAGCGGCCATTCTTCAGTACCACTGTCGCATCCTTCACTTCACCAAGCTCTTCCTCGGGCAGCAGTCTCATCCCGTAAATCAGCGCCAGCTTCGCCATGCGATTCTCCTGGGTGTCGCTCAAGCGTAGCCCTCGTTTTCCCGCTGGTCAAACTCTAGCGAATTGATGAGTAGGCGGGGTTATACTCAGACATCCGAGAGCGTTGCTTATTGCATCGCATCAAAGCGTCGCGGAGGGCTGCCATGAGAGAGAAACTACGGCGAGGGCTTCGGCAAAACTTGTGTCAAGACCTGTGTTTGATCGCAAGCATGCTGGCAATTGTCGCATCCTGCGCGGCTCAGCAGCCTGACGGGCCGCAGTCCGGTGCACCGCCGGCAGTTGCGCCTGCACCTCCGCCAGCAACGCCCCAGGCTGGCTCCGGCGAAACGATCGTGGTTCCTTCGGGAACGCGTGTTGGCGTCGTGCTTCAGAATGGTATCTCCACGCGCAGCGCCAAAGCCGGCGACTCCGTCTATCTTCAAACCTCCTTTCCGATTACCTCGAACAACCGCATTGTGATCCCCGTCGGTTCCTATCTTCGCGGTGAACTGCTGGAAGCCAAGCGCCCCGGACGAATCAAGGGTCGCGGCGAATTTCGGATGCGCCTCGATACGTTGATCCTTCCAAATGGGTACACGGTTGACCTGCGGGCCGCCCCGCGCAGCGCGGATTCCGGCGGCAAGGAGACCATGGATTCGGAAGGCAAAGTTACTGGTGGCGGCAACAAAGGCCAGAAGGTGGGAACGGTCGTATCAACAACCGCTACGGGGGCCGGGATCGGAGCAATCGCCACCCGCACCCCCAAAGGCGCTGGCATTGGCGCTGGCATCGGCGCGGCGGCCGGTCTTGCTGCCGTTCTGCTCACCCGTGGACCGGAAGCCGAGCTTCCGCGCGGCTCCACCATGGACGTGGTCCTCGAACGGGACCTATCGCTGGACGCCAGCCAGATTCAATTCAACAATCTCGGACAATTTCAGCCTATCATTCAATACCCCGTGCGCCAGCAACGGCCTGAGCCTTAATTCCACTGCAGGGACTGAATCTCTCTCGTTCGAGTAGCCAAAGAGACCTGCTGCTTCCTGCTGACAACAGGCGCCTGCCCCTGACAACTGACGCCGTGCCGAAAACGCTCATAAAAATTGAGCTTTAGCCGAGACGCGACCGATCCGGAGTTGCTGGTATCGTTGTGGCTTTACGGCTGGCCAGCCGCTTCTCCTGCTCCCGGGCGGGTGGCGGATCCTTACGAGGCTGGGGGACGGCGCCGGAGACAGACGGGACGTTTTCTAGTATTTGTCGACAAATCTGCGCCTTTACTTTTCAACCTTGGTGGCGCAGATGGCGTTCCAATTCCGCGAGTTTCATGCTTCCGCGATTTCGAAGACCTCACGCACTGCGTGTGGAGAAAGGCCTTTTTCCGCAAGTTCGCGCTGGCACTGCAGCACCAGTTTTAGCGCGTCCGCAAGATTCGCTTTGGCCCCTTCGATGGTTTCGCCTTGGGAAATCGCGGCAGGAATCTCCTCCACAAAGCAGGTATAGCCCCCCTCTTTGGCGGGTTCATAAACGGCTGTCAAGTTCATGCCTCGAGATTATCACAGCCCCACCGGCGGCTGGCCAATCCTTGCGGGGTTTGCCTGCCTGCCGCAGGCCGGGTGCCCCAAGTTTAGAGAGTTTCAGGCGGGCGCGTGACGCGCCGCGTCAGTCGCGGCGGACTGAAATCGCAGCGGGCTGAAGCGGTCCCAATCCACGTTCACGCGCTGTTCCGTAATCCATTCGCGGATGAGCCGCGCCGTGATGGGTGTTAGCAGAATTCCGCTGCGGAAGTGCCCTGTGGCCATCACCAGCCCATCGATGTCGGTCGGGCCGAGTATCGGCAGGTGATCGGGAGAATCGGGCCGCAGGCCCGCCCAAGTTTCTTCGATGCGCGCACTCGCAAGGCCCGGCGCAAGTTCGATGGCCGCGGAAAGTATCTTTTCGATTCCACCTGCCGTCACGCGTTTGTCGAAACCAGCATGCTCCACGGTCGCCCCCGCGACAATTCGCCCATCGTTCCGCGAGACCAGATAAATCTTCTCGGACCACAGCACGCGGTCGATCTTCAAATCATCAGCTCGCAGAGCCA
>WNFT01004982.1_pt1 | contig 15516 bp, 16 predicted proteins | sample 5400191 | NCBI WGS metagenome assembly WNFT01 (sample SAMN13153359, study PRJNA577476) | soil metagenome | isolation source: 80 cm saprolite under Madrone tree | place: USA:California | collected 2016-06-14 | reverse complement strand
AGACTCGACCTATACCTTGAAGTGGGGGAGTCGGGCAGAGACCACGGGGACCATCGCTGACCAGGGCAACCGCGTCATCCTCAACGACTCGTCGGGGACACAGATCACTCTGATGCGCTCCGGTGACACAATCTACGGGATGGTGAAGGATACGGCCAATGGGCGAGCAGCCACGGTGAGTCTGGCGAAGGAGGAGTCGGCCGCCACGCAGGTCGCCGGACTCAGCGCACGCGTATGCCACGCCGCCGGGGGCTCGTACTCACACGGGGTCTGTCAGACAACCATCGACCAAGAAGCTGCATGGAAGTCGGAGTGTGAAGCACGCGGCGGCGTGTATTTCTCTGCCGAGTACTGCGAGGTCCCTGCCGGGGGTCTGCGTCCCCGCTGAAGCCATCCGGCCTTCGCCCGAAGGGGACGGTCGCCCTCTCGTAACCTCCCCTTCGGGCTCTGCGCCTACAAACCTCGTGTCATCGTCGCTAGTTCTCGAATGCCAGCAGCGCCGACTTGAGCAAGTCCTCAGCAGCATCGTCTAAGGCCCGCCCGCGCCGAACTCGCAGGTGTCCTGGCCCCTCAGGTACACGCCTCCGCGGGCCTGGCACTGCTGCTCGGCTGCCTGCTGCTCCGCACTCGAGCGAGTGCAGGTCCCTGCTGCATACGTGCCGCCGGCGGACGTGCAGATCGCGAGCCCGCCGGCGGAGCAGCTGGCAAGAGAGAGCAGGGCGGCGACCGCAAAAGGGACAGGCCTTACCGCTCGCATCAGGGCTGCGGCGCGACCAGGTCGTCCGTGCGTGGGCCATGGAATCATCTCCAGATCGGATCTATTTCTGGCCTCTCGGGAGGAAGATCCGCTCGTACCCCTTCTGCTGGTAGTCCGCGATGCAGGCCTCTTGGCTCCGAAAGCTCCCGTCGAGAAACTGTCGGTAGCTGGCCGCACAGTTCGTGATCTCGTTGGTCTGAGGATTGCGCATTGTCACCGGCCCTGGCGTCGCGCAGCCGCCCAGCAGCAGCCCACCTAGCAGCAGCCCCCGCGCGATCACGCCGCTCGGCAGCGGGCGGCCATGTTGGTCGGGCCAGATCAGCGGGACCATAGCGGGAGGATAGCGCAGTAAAGGACAAGGGAGCATGCGGTAGACCCTCCCCGGCATGCAATGCTGACCATCCCTGTCAGCCGCCCGCTTGCAGCCCTCTGCAAGCCCTTGAATGTGCGAGGGCTACGGCCTACGCCCTGCTCCCCCTATAGCGTCCCGCCCCGTTTGAACGGCGCAAGAAGCCCCTATGCGACGCTTAGCCATGAAGGCCCTAACGCTCGCTCTCGTAGTGCTGCTCGACGGCCGTGCGCCCTACACCGCGGCGCTCTATGACACAGGCCCCGCCTCGTGCGACTGGACCCAATGTCAGAAAGACACGTCGGGCTACGGGACGATTCCTGACTTCGGCATCACGCTGCGTACGCACTTCGCCAAGTGTATGCGAGAGGCCGGATGGGAACAGATATCGGACAAGCCCGACGGCGCCGGCTGGGGACCGACGGCCTACCGGCGACCCCCGGCCGACTAACCCGGCCGGTGCTTCTTCGCCCTGCCCGGCAGCTCGCCGCGGCAGCCCGTTTGGCGGGGGGCGTTCGTCCTGTTCCAGTCAGGCGGGGGCGGGTTCACCTACCCTCTACTACGCTCACAGAAGCCGCCCGTCAGGTCATCCGGGTGCCACCGGCCCCCGGTCCGCTCGCACCTCGCCTTGAGTTCGTCCTGAGTGTAGGTCGACGGGATGGGCGCGGCGGTCATGCAGCCAACCAGGCATGCCGCTGCACCAGCACCGAGGAACGCCGTCCGGGCCCACGCTCGCGTTCTGATGGTCCTGCTCCCTGGTGCGGATGGTACACCCCCAGCGGCCGGCCACTCTCTGCTGATCGCCCCTCGGTTCTTCACCCTCCGTCTAGACGGTTCTAGTCGGACGGCGCCGTTGTCTCCATAGCACCACCGCGAGCGCCTGGCGGACCTGGGCGTCGAGTCCTATCGTAGCGGCTCAACCTTTCGCTGCGTTCGCCTACCTCGGCGTCGCTGGTCGGCTATCAGCCACGCTAATCGCCCCCGCTGGTGGTCTGCCAGTTCGGCCGCGGATATGCGCTGATAGATGCTCGGGGCTTCACGATGTGCTGTCTCGCACAGTCGCGAGCAAAATCGAGACCACGGAAACGACGGTGCACGTCGCCCGATCACCACTGTGAACGCACAATATTCACAAGTGATGACTGCGTGGTTTCTCAGGCGCGACAGTTCGCGATGGCGCGCTCGCGCGGCTGGCAGGGTCGCGCGGCCGACGCCCGCACCCAGCGCATACACCGCCGCCTGCTGTCGGATCGAGCGTTGCCCACGCTGTCGGGCGATCGACGCGGCCCGCGTAGCCTCCCAGACGTTCGGTCGGTTCTTAGCGATCGCCAGCACGGCGCCGTTTTCAGTCGCAGCCGCGTGGAGGCTATGACGGACCGCACGGCTGGCGAACCGGGTTCCCATCGGCAGACCAAACAACCGTTGGAGGGTTGAACGATTGTGCTTCCCATGGACGCCATGTTTCTTCAGGTGGCTTCCGATCGAGCGCAAGAGCCGACGGCATGGGATGCAGTAGACGCCATCCGATCGCAGGTCCAACATGCCCGCTAGCGGTGCCGGCTCGTCGCTCATACCAGATTGGCGCGGTCTACTTCGCGCGTTTCTTCGCCTCTCGAGCGGCCACCATGAGCCGGGCGTGAGCGGCTTTCTCGGCCGCGGTGCGGCCTTTCCAACGCAGTTTCCCACCGACCTTGCCACCTTCGCGGCCTTGCGCCTCGAAATAGCGTCGAACGTCTGCCGGGAGGGCTTTCCTTTTCGCCATAACCGACAGCAGGATACCACGTGACTAGGCATATGCGTAGACAGATATCTATACCCCCTCTTGTTTGTGATTGACAGACTATAGGGGGTCTAGATAAGATCGTGTCACCTGGAACATTCGACCGCAGCACCGAGGAGACGCTCACATGGCGAAGACGAAGCGGCCAACACGGAAGGTGAAGCCCCCGACGCTTGAAGGAACGTTGAGCTACATGGTCGTCGCGGCCGGGGGTTCCGGCAGTTCCTTGACGAGTGCCGCCGCATCGGCAAGTCCGGCCAGCCCGACGGACCCGCCAGCGGGGCGGTTCCCACACTCGGCCGAATAGTCGCCGCCGACCCGGAAGTGGGGCGGCTCGCGGTGGTCTACCTCGAAACGACGAAGACCCCGCGGTGAGCGAGCCAACGAAAGGCGAGTGGCTCTCTGCCTGGATCGACGGGCTTGAGCGCTCGCAGTTCACGGGCGAAGTCTCGCTCACGCTGTACCTCGATCACGGCGGAATCACCCGACTCGTCGTCAAGGAAGGGAGGATACCCACTACATGACAACTACGCATCCACTACTCAGGCAGGTCACCGAATCCCTGAAACGCACCAACGCCCTCCGCGGCGAGCTGGCCGTCAAGGCGGCCGTGCTCCACCAGGCGGCTACCGCGCTGCGCACGGGTGCGGACCCGACCGTCATCGCCTCGTCGCTGTCGAAGCACATTCACGCGCTACAGCATTTGGCGGAGAAATAGGAGCGGCCCTACCATGAGATTGGTGGGTATTGACGAGCTGAGCGATCCTGGCCGCAGGCGTGTTGTTCACGATGGCCGCGCTCCTGACCGGCTGCGCATCCTTGGCGGTTGATCAGGCCGAGCAGGCTCGGTTTCAGGATATGGGCTGCCGTCTCGGGTGTGGTTGTGACAATCTCCCGGCCCCAAGCCGGACGTGCTCAACGCCTTGGCGGCCTTTGTCGCTGAGCACCAGCGCTGCGGGGACCTGGACGGCGGCAACATCTGGCTTGCGTCGGCGGCGCGCAAATCGTCCACCCGGCTACGACACCTCCCACTCCGGTCTAGCAGTGACGCGCACACCCGGCATTCGCTCGAGGGAGATGATCTGCGACACTGCCCCGCGCCTGACGCTCTGCGCTACCCCCGGGTGTGCGCGGAGGCGCAGCTCGGTAGACTTCGGCCACGCAATGGAGGTGAACCATGGTGCGAGGGGCTATTGGAATCGGGGTTGCGGTTTGGCTTCTGGCCGGGTGTGCCTCGAATATGCCCGCTCCAACAGCTACCAATCCGATGTTCACCGAGGCACAGCAGTGCATGCGCGGCGGGGGCTGGTGGCGGCAGAGCCTCGGGATTTGCGACATGCAAGGAACGGGAGTCGAAACGGGAGTAAGATAGCGCGAACTTAGCTCGCAGTTGACCCTTCGCCTGGCCATCGCTCGAACGGGACGGGTCGCCCTCTTGTGACCGCCCCTTCGGCCCTATGCTTCTAGCTCCGACCTAGCTCCTATCTGCGTGATCTGGCCCAGCAGCTCGGCTCGCTCCTGTTCTAGGGATTGGCGCGCTCGTTCAGCGGCGTGGCATCGCTCAGAATCATAACGGTAACGGCAACGTCGGCTCTCCCGCACCAGACCTACGCGTGCATCCCGCCGCCGACTGCGCGCGTCATATTGGTGTGGGAGGTGCCGGTAATGAAGGGCTTGACGCGGCTTGCGATAATCGTGCTGACCGTGGTGCTGGTGACGGGCTGCGCCACCTGGCCGGCCTCACCGGTCTATAGCCAGGACGAACTCAAGGCGAGGTGTGAGCGGACCGGGGGATGGTGGCGCCCGAACATCCTCGACGGATATTGCGAGTACGAGCTGGCAAGGCAGATGCCCTGAAATGGGCGCGCGCTCGGGGCGTCGGGCTTCCCTTGGAGCCGGCCCCCCAGTGGACTTCGGTTGCTTCGGCGGCGATACGGCCCGAGGGCGTGGTGACACGACCCGCCGCAAATGGGGGCCGGGAAACCAATCAGGGATGTTCGCCACGCGTGGGGGAAAGCCTGCAAGGCCGCAGGCGTTCCCGGTAGAATCCCCCACGATATGAGTCGGCCGGCGATCCGCAACATGGTCCGAGGTGGCATCCCTGAGCGGGTCGCCATGTCCTTATCCGGCTACAAGACCCGGAGTGTTTTCGAGCGGCACAACATCGTCTCCGAGCGGGTCGCCGCCCGAAAGTTGTCCGCCCTGGTGCAAGAACCGATGCGAGTAGAGAGGGCAGCCCACACGCCAACTGGCGTAACAAGGCGAATTCATTGACTACTATTGCCCACAACCTCGTGATCCGCGGTGGACTGATCCTCGACGGCACCGGCGCCCCCGGCCGCTGCGGCGACGTGGCGGTGCAGGAGGGACGGCTGGCCGAGGTAGGGACGGTGGTCGGCCGTGGCGCGCGCGAGATAGAAGCCGACGGCCTAGTGGTCGCGCCCGGCTTCATCGACCCACACACCCACTATGACGCCCAGCTCAGCTGGGATCCGTTCGCCTCCTGCTCGTCGTGGCACGGCGTGACCACCGTGGTGATGGGCAACTGCGGGTTCACGCTCGCCCCGTGCCGGCAGGGGGACCGCGAGACCCTGATGCGGATGCTCACCTACGTGGAGGGCATGCCGCTCGAGGCGCTGACCCGCGGCATTCGCTGGGGCTGGGAGACGTTCGGGCAGTACCTCGACGGCGTCGAGCGGCTGGGCCCGTGGACCAACGTGGGCTGCTTCATCGGCCACTCGGCGATCCGCCAGTACGTCATGGGCAGCGAGGCCTGGGAGCGCGAGGCCACCCCCGACGAGATCGCGCGCATGGGCGGGCTCGTGACCGAGGCGATGGCGCGGGGCGCGGTCGGGCTGTCGTCGACCACGAACAAGAACCACGTGGGCGATCGCGGCCGCCCAGTGCCGAGCCGCCTGGCCCACGACGACGAGCTGACGAGCCTGGTGCGGACCATGGGCGCCTCGGGGCGCGGCATCCTCGAGCTGACCATCGGCGGGACGCGGCCCGATCGGATGGCCGAGGTCGACCGCTTCGCCGAGCTGGCCCGCGCGGCCAACCGGCCGGTCACGCTGGTCTCCCTGCGCCACAACCCGTCGCATCCCGAGGAGCACCGCGCGATCCTCGCCCGCATCGAGGCGCTCGCCCGGGACGGCGTCGCCATCTATCCTCAGGTGACCACGTCTCCGCTCACCGCGACGTTCGATCTGTCGGGCGCCTTCGTGTTCTTCCGCTTCCCGGTCTGGCAGCGCGTGCTCGACGCGCCGGTCACCGGCTGGCGCACGCTCTTCCGCGACGCGGGGTTTCGCGCCGAGTTCCGCGACTCGGTCGGGCGCACCCCGCTCTTCCAGGGCGACACCGCGCCGCTCCGCGTGCACCAGGTCGGCGCCGAGCGCTTCAAGGCCCTGGTGGGCCTGCCGGTCAGCGAGGCGGCGAGGCGGCGCGGCCAGGACGTCATCGACGCCTTCTTCGACCTGGCGCTCGAGGACGATCTCCAGACCCAGTTCACGGTCGCGGTGATGAACACCGACGCGGCCTCGGTGGCCGAGATCTTCACCCACCCGCGCTCGCTCATCGGCCTGTCCGACGCGGGCGCCCACCTGACGCTCTTCTGCGAGGCGGGCCAGACGAGCCGGCTTCTCGGCCACTGGGTGCGCGACCGGGGCGCGCTCTCGCTGGAAGACGGCGTGCGCCGCATCACCTCCATGCCGGCCCAGCTGTTCGGGCTGCGAGACCGCGGGCGGCTCCGGGCCGGGCTCGCGGCCGACATCACGGTGTTCGACCCCCGCACCATCGCCGACCACGAGCCGGAGCTGGTCCACGACCTGCCCGGCGGCGGCCCGCGGCTCGTGCAACGGGCGAGCGGGATCGTGTGGTCGTTCGTCAACGGCCACCCGGTCATCCAGGAGGGACGCATGCCCGACCGGCCGGACCGTTCCGACGGGCGAGGCCCGGGGCACGTCCTGCGCGCGACATGAAGTTCGGCATCTTCTACGAGCATCAGCTTCCGCGACCTTGGGGCGCGGACAGCGAGTATCGCCTGCTCCAGGACTCGCTCACGCAGATCGAGCTGGCCGATCGCCTGGGCTACGACTACGCGTGGGAGGTCGAGCACCACTTCCTCGAGGAGTACTCGCACTCCTCCGCGCCGGAGGTGTTCCTCGGCGCGGCCACCCAGCGCACGAGCCGCATCCGGCTGGGCCACGGGATCATCCAGCTCCCCACCAATCACCCGATCCGGGTGGCGGAGCGCGTGTCCACGCTCGATCTGCTGTCCGGCGGCCGCGTGGAGCTGGGGCTCGGAGAAGGACAGGGGCCGATCGAGCTGCACCCCTTCGGCCGCCGGGTACGAGACAAGCGTGAAGTCTGGGAGGAGGCGGTGCGGGTGCTGATCCCCTGCTTCACCCAGGATGCGGTGGAGTACCACGGCCGGTTCTTCGACTTCCCGGCCCGCAACGTCATTCCCAAGCCCCGGCAGAAGCCGCACCCGCCGCTCTGGGTGGCGTGCTCGAACATCGCCACCATCGCCAGCGCGGGGCAGTGGGGCATGGGCGCGCTCGGCTTCCAGTTCGTCTCGCCCGAGGCGGCGCGCGCCTGGGTGAACCGCTACTACACGAGCCTCACCCGCGATCTGAAGCGCCTCGCCGACTACCCGATCAACGCCAACATCGCGATGGTGAGCGCTTTCATGTGCGCCCCCACCGACGAGGAGGCGCGCGAGAAGGCGGCGGGCTGGACCTTCTTCGTGTTCTGCCTCTCCCACTACGGCCGCCACGGCATGGCCGAGCCCGGCCGGGGTGACATGTGGAAGCTCTACCAGGAGTGGCGGCACACCCCCAAGGCCCAGGAGACGCTCGAGGCCGGCCTCATCGGGTCGCCGGAGACCATCCGACGCCGGCTCGCCGAGTTCGAGGCGGCCAACGTGGACCAGGTCATCCTGCTCAACCAGACCGGGCGCACGAGCCACGAGGACATCTGCGGCAGCCTCGAGCTGTTCGCCCGCGAGGTCATGCCCGAGTTCCACGCCCGCGAGGCCCAGCACCAGCGCTGGAAGGACGACGTCCTCGCCGGACGCCTCGAGCTCGAGCAGCTCGACACCGAGGGCCACAAGCTCTATTCCCACCAGAACGAGGACATCGTGCGCCTGACCCCCGAGGAGCTGAAGCGGAAGATGGCGGCCAAGGAAGCGGAGCGCCCGGCATGAGCGGCCTGCGGATGCGGCAGATCTGCCTGGTCGCGCGGAGCCTGGCCCCGGTGGTGGACGAGATCCGCTCGGTGCTGGCCCTCGAGGTGTGCCACCGCGATCCCGGGGTCGGCAAGTTCGGGCTCGAGAACGCCCTGTTCCCGGTGGGCGACGGTTATCTCGAAGTGGTCGCGCCGGTGCGCGACGGCACCACCGCCGGCCGGTACCTCGAGCGCCGCGGCGGCGACGGCGGCTACATGGTGATCACCCAGTGCGACGACCTGGCCGCCCGCCGGACGCGCTGCGAGGCGGTGGGAGTCCGCATCGCCAACGAGATCGGCTATCAAGAGTACCGCGAGCTGCAGCTGCACCCGCGCGACGTCGGCGCGGCCATGCTCTCGTTCTCCTGGCAGGAGGGGGCCCGCGCGCCGGGCGGTCCCTGGCATCCGGCCGCGTACGACGGGACCCGCCCCCCCGCGCGGGGCGGTCTCATCCGGGCCATGACCGCGGCCGAGCTGCAGAGTGAGGGCCCGGAGCGTCTCGCGCAGCGCTGGAGCCAGGTCATCGAGCGCCCGGTCGTGATGCGGGACGGGCAGCGCACGATCGCCCTCGATGACGCGACGCTTCGGTTCACCGAGGCCAGCGACGGGCGCGGCGAGGGGCTGGCCGGCCTCGACCTGGACTGCTCGGACCCGGCGCGGCGAGGGCTCGTGCTCATCTGCGGCATCCGGTTTCGCCTGGTCGCTCCGTAGGCGGCTCCGACCGGTGTCCGGTCGACACCGGACGCTAGGTCTGTCAACCGACGGATGATCACCCGTCGACACCCGGGAGTCGCCGCCGCAAATCCACGCACTTAGCCCCGTCACCGGGGTGGCAAGAATGTTGCCGCGTGGAAGGCGCGATGCGGCGCCACCGACGATACCTGCTCGGTAGTTTCGTCCTCGTGGCCGGCGTCCTGCTCGCGGGCTGCAGCGGGCCGGACGCGCGGGTGCGGGGCCCGCTCCAGTCGGGAGACGACGCGGCCCGCCATCACGCACTGCGCGAGGCGCTCAACCACTACCGGACGGCGGCGGTGGCGGAGCCGGCCTCGCTCGAGGCCCAGACGCGGCGCGGCGCGATGGCCGAGGCGCTCGGCGAGTTCGACGAGGCGCTCGAGGCCTACGGCCGGGCCGCCCGCCTCGAGCCCTCCGCGCTCACCTTCTACCGGGCGGGGGCGATGGCCGAGCGCATGGGCAACCACGGGCTCGCCGTCGACTACCTGACCGCGAGCCTGAGCGCGGCGCCGACCCGCCCCGAGCGAGTGGCCCAGGCCGGCCGGCACGGGATCGAGCGCCTCTCCGCGGTCCTCGCCGGCTCGCGGTTCTCCCGCATGCTGCCCGACTGGCTCTTCCGCTCGCTCACGGTGGGCCAGGTGGTCCTCAGCAATGCCGCGCTCGACCGCGACGTGGTGGCGGGCACGCTCTTCGCCTCGCTGATGGAGGCCGGCGAGACGGCCCGCGCGCTCGACCTGGCGCGGGCCCGCGGCTGGGTCCGGGCCGGCGCCGACTACTGCGCGGGCGCCCGCGGCGACGCGGCCGAGACGCGCGCGCTGGTCGGGATGCTGGCCGCGCCGGAGCAGACCGACTGCCTCCTGGCGCTGGGCCGCAGCCTGACCGACGGCGGCATGGTCCGCCTGGCGCGGCTCGTGCTGCTGGATCGGAGCCGCCACTCGGCCGACCCGCGGGTGCGCCGCGAGGCGCTGGCCTTCCTGCGCGAGCGCCTCCCCGCCCGCGACGTGCCCAAGATCGCGGAGTCCCTCAACATCGCCGCCTACAACCTCCACCACCGCTTCGGCGACCACGGAGACGCGGCGGTCGTCTACCAGCGGGCCATCGCGGCCGACTCGGGGTTCTCCTGGCCCTACGCCAACCTGGGCCGCCTCTACATGGACATGGACGAGGCCGAGCTGGGGCTCGAGTGGCTGCAGTCCGCGATCCGGCTCGACCCCAACCACTTCCGCGCCTGGGTGAACCTGGGCCTCGCCCTCTATTCGCTCAGGCGCTACGACGAGGCGGTGCCCGCCTACCAGGCCGCGCTCGCCATCAATCCGAACGACGCCTTCGTCCACGCGTACCTCGGCCGCAGCCTGCTGAGCCTGGGCCGCGACGGCGAGGGCGTGCGCGAGCTGCAGACCGCGGTCCGGCTCGACCCGAGCCTTACCGAGGAGCGAGACCTCATCGGCCGGCGAGTCGCCGCCGATCCGCGCGCCTTCCAACCGGAGTGACCTGACGGCCTAGTGGGGCGCCCATCCGCCCCGCTCCCGCTTGACCCGACCGCCTCCACGACCCCGCAGATGTTGGCGCGGGATGTCCTAGCCGCTGACCCCTCGTCCGCTCAGGATGCGACCCGACAGAGGACCGTCGCGCCGCTCGGGCTCGTGGCCGTCTTCGCTACCGGCGGCGCGTCTGCCCCGGGGGTTCTGAAGCCGGCGCGGGACGAGGCGGCTTCGCGGAAGCTGTGGGAGGTGTCGGAGGCGCTGACCAGCCTGCAGTGGCTCGCGAATGGGCTAAGCCGTTGACCTCCCGTACCACGATCTGATACACAACACGTCCAATGTCCCAAAGGTAACGGGGTGCCCATGCGCCCCGATCCCGTGGCCGCGCCCCGCCTCCCGGCGTACCGCGCCCTCGCCGTCACCGTCGTCACCCTCGCCCTGGCCTACGGGGTCTGGTACGCCTCGTCGATCACGGGCTGCCCGCCATGACCGCGGCCTCGGTGATCAGCGTGGTGGGCGCGGCCAGCATCCTGGGCAAGACCGGCGGCGGCTTCGTGTCGGATCTCTTCCCGCGCGAGGCGGTCTACGCGCTGGGGATGGTGGGGATGATCGGGGGTGTCGGCGTGCTGTGGCTGGTCGCGGCCGCGCCGTCGGCTTGGCTTGCCCTCGGCTACGGTGTGCTGTTCGGGCTCGGCTACTCCGTCACCGCTTTCGTGGTGCCGGCCATGATGAGCGACCGGTTCCGGGGGCCGAACTTCGGAGCGATCTTCGGGGCGACCCAGGTGGCGAGCGCGCTCGGCAGCGCGCTGGGGGCGTGGCTGGCCGGGCGGATCTTCGACGCGACGGGCAGCTACGCGATTGCGTTCTCGATCGCGGCCGCCGCGGCGGCGGTCGCCGCGCTGTCGGTGTGGGGCAGCCGCCTGCCGCGGCCGGAGGGCGGCTAGGGGCTCTCGCCGCGCAGCGGGGCCGTCCCGGCCGTCGCACCGGGGGGTGTTTCGAGGAATCGGGAGTGCTGGCGGGCGACCGCGGCCCGGGCCCGCACCGGCGCGGTGGGTCGCAGCGCCGCCCGCGGCGACACCGCGGGCGCGGCTTCGGCGGCCGCGACCGGGGCCAGATCCGGGGCGCCGGAGGGATCGAGGAGATGCGACAGGTACGGTACCGACACGAGCGCGACCAGGCCGACCGAGGCCAGGAGCAGGGAGGCCCGCACCCAGCCGGCGGCGAGCCAGCCCCGGGAGAGGAAGCCGGGCTCCTCGTCCGTCTCGTCGTCCAGGCCGGCGAGCCAGCGCAGGTCGTCCTGCAGCCAGGCGACCTCTGCGCGAAGCTCCGCGGCTTCGGCCTCGAGGCTCGCGAGCCGTGCCTGCACGTCGGCGGACTCGGCCCCGTGGGGAGACGGCACCGCGGGGATCCTGCGCTCCGGTGAACCCATGGCACCCGCGTATCGAGCAAGAGCTGCGCCAGTCGTCGATGACTGAAAAGTCCGTTGGTTACGGGCCTCGCACCTCGGTGCCGTCATCTCGCGCGCGTCACCTGGGTGTCGCCCCGTGATCGCACCCGATATCCTGGCGCTCGACTTCGACGGCGTTTGCTGCGACGGGATGCGCGAATACTTCGAGACGAGCCGGCGCACCCACGCCGAGGTATGGCCGGCGGAGCCGATGCCGGCGGCCGACCGCCTCGAGGCCTTCGCGACCCTGCGCCCGGTGATCCTCAGCGGGTGGGAGATGCCGGTGCTGCTCCACGCGATCACGCAGGGCCGGCCGCCCGCGGAGATCGTGGGCGGCTGGGAGCGCGTCCGGGACGAGGTTGTCAAAGAGGGTCCGCTGGCGGGTCCCGCGCTGAGGGAGAGGCTGAGCCAGACCCTGGACCGGGTACGCCGCGCGTGGATCGCGACCGATCTGCCCGGATGGCTCGGCCTCCACGCGCCATACGGCCCGGTCGAGGAGCTGCGTCGGCTCGTCGCGGAGCCGGCCCAGGCGGTGCTCGTCACGACCAAGGAGAGCGAGTTCGCGCGGCTGATCCTCGACCGCTGGGAGGTACGGCTCGCCGACGTGCAGGGCAAGGAGACCGGCGTGCACAAGTGCCTGAACCTGCGCGGGCTCATCGCGGCGTGGGTCGCGGCCCACGGGCGGCGGCCGCGCCTGGCCTTCGTCGAGGACCGCCTGGAGACGCTCCAGCACGTCACCACGCATCCCGACCTCGACGACGTGGCGCTCTTCCTGGCCGCGTGGGGCTACAACACGGAAGCCGCGCGCGCCACCGCGGCGGCCGATCCGCGGATCCGCCTGCTCACCCTCGAGCAGTTCCGCGCCGGCACCGTGGCTTGGCCGCCCCAGGGCAAAGTGTAGGGGATTGCGCGGCTACTGGCCGGCGTCGTCGCCCAGAACGAAGTTCCAAGGGCGGGTGTCGGAACGAGGCACGGGCTCATCCCCGCGGCGCTGCAGGTCGGCGATGGCCATCGGCACGTCGCGCTCCTCGATGACGATGTCGAGGTCGCCGTGGCGCCTCGTCTGGGAGCCGAGACAGGCGTCGACTGCCCAGCCGCCGTCCAGCCAGACTCGAATGCCCGCGGCGTCCATCAAGGTCAGGAAGTCGCATGACATCGTCCCCAGTCATCTCCGGCTGACTCGGCGAGCCCGTCATTGCTGATCTTCTCCGAAGACCTGTATTCTACCGTGCTAACCCGCGGTCAGTGGTCGGCTCCAACGAACCGCCGCTCAGGTCGCTGTCGCACAATGCCGCCTTGTCCGGGCCCGCCGGCTGTGGCATCGTCTCTCGCCATGAAGATCGCACGCGTCGAGGCGCTCCACTGTGACGGCGGCTGGCGGCCCTGGACCTTCGTCCGAGTCGAGACCGACGACGGGCTCGTGGGTTGGGGCGAATGCAGCGACAACCGGAGCCCGCACGGCATCGCGGGCTCGGTGCGCGACCTGACCCCGCTGCTCATCGGCCAGGATCCCCGGCCGGTCGAGCGGCTCTACTGGGACATGCTCCGCGCCACCCGCCAGAACCTGGGCGGGGTGACCCACAAGGCGATGGCGGGCATCGAGCTGGCGCTGTGGGACATCAAGGCCAAGGCGCTCGGGGTGCCGGTCTACGAGCTCTTCGGCGGCCCGCTGCGCGACCGGATGCGGCTCTACTGGTCGCACTGCGGGACGACCCGGGCGCGCATGGGCCACGTGCTGGGTACGCCGCCGCTCCGCACCTACGACGACATCGCCGCGCTCGGCCGCGAGGTGGTGGCGCGCGGGTTCACCGCGCTCAAGACCAACATGGTGATCCCGGGCGACCCCGCCACCGTGTACTTCCCGGGCTTCGGGAGCGGCATCAACACCACCGACGGCGCGCCCAGCGTGGAGATCCTGGACGCGATCGAGCGGCTCATCAGCACCTTCCGCGACGCGGTGGGTCCGAAGGTCGGCCTCTGCCTCGATCTCAACTACAACTTCCGCACCGAGGGGGTCTTGCGGATCGCCAAGCTGCTCGAGCAGTTCGACATGCAGTGGGTGGAGTACGACAACTGGGACCCGCAGGCCTTGCTGCAGATCAAGCAGTCGACGTCCACCCGTCTCGCCTCGCTCGAGAGCCTGGTCACCACGCGGCAGTACCGCCCGTTCCTCGAGCTGCACGCGGTCGACGTGGCCATCATCGACGTGCCGTGGAACGGTTTCTCCCAGGCGGTCCAGATCGGGCGCATGGCCGAGACCTACGAGATCAACATCGCGCCCCACAACTACTACAGCCACCTGGCCGACCTCCACTCGCTCCACCTCTGTGCGGTGCTGCCCAACGTGCGCATCATGGAGATCGACATCGACGACGTGGCCTGGAAGGGGGAGCTGGTGACGAAGCCCCCGGTGGTCAAGAACGGCCACATCTTCCTGCCGGAGGGCCCGGGCTGGGGCGCCGATATCAACGAGGAGGTGCTGCGCGCGCATCCCTGGCCCGGGTCGGGCCCGAACGCGCGGAGCTTCTACGGCATGAGCCCGGAGCAGATGGCGGCGCGTCCGCCGGTCAGGTGACCTTCGGCTCGATCTTCCGGTGCAGCGCCTTCTCGGCCGCGCGCCAGAGATACCAGGCCGCCACCGAACGGTAGGGCTTCCAGCGCTCGCCGAAGCGCCGGAGCTGCTTCGGGGTCGGCTGCTTGAGCCGGCGGTAGGCAATCTTGAAGCCCTCGCGGACCCCGAAGTCGTCGACCGGCAGCACGTCGGGCCGCCCGAGCGTGAAGATCAGCAGCATCTCCACTGTCCACTGGCCGACTCCGTGCAGCTCGGTCAGCCGATCGATCAGGACCTCGTCGGTCAGGGCGTGACAGGCCCGTCGGGTGGGCACGCCGCCGTCCCGGGCCTTGCGGGCGATGTGCTTGATGGCGCGGATCTTCCCCCGCGAGAACCCCGCGCGCCGCATCTTGGCCGCGGGCATCGCGGCCACCGCGGCGGGGGTGGGGAAGCGCCGACCCGGGAAGAGCGCGAGGAAGCGGCCCAGGATCGCCTCCGCGGCGCGCCCGTGGATCTGCTGGTGCGCGATGGCGCGGACCAGCGTCTCGAAGGGCTGCTGATTCCGGATCGCGAGCCCGCACGCGCCCACGCGGCGGATGAGCGCACGCATCACCGGGTCCACCTTGGAGAGGTGCCGCACCGCGGGTGTGCTCATCGACGCGTGACTGTAGCACAAGCCCATTGACATCACCCGCGGGAGTGGCGACCATCCGGGAGCCATGTCGACCACGCCGGTGCGCTATCCCGATCCCGCGTTCCAGATCCTCGACGAGAGCTTCGCCAAGTACCGTATCTTCAACGCGGCGGTGGAGCGGCTCGCCACCGGGTTCCGCTGGGCCGAGGGCCCGGTATGGTTCGGGGACGGGCGCTACGTGCTCTGGAGCGACATCCCCAACAACCGCATCATGCGCTGGGACGAGGAGACGGGGGCGGTCTCGGTCTTCCGCAAGCCGTCGAGCTACTCCAACGGCAACACCCGCGACCGCCAGGGCCGGCTCGTCACCTGCGAGCACGACAGCCGGCGGGTGACCCGCACCGAGTACGACGGGACCGTCACCGTCCTGATGGACCGCTTCGAGAACAAGCGGCTCAACTCGCCCAACGACGTGGTGGTGAAGTCCGACGACAGCGTGTGGTTCACCGATCCGCCCTTCGGCATCCTCGGCAACTACGAGGGCCACGTGGCCCAGATCGAG
>WNFT01002593.1_pt1 | contig 15517 bp, 11 predicted proteins | sample 5400191 | NCBI WGS metagenome assembly WNFT01 (sample SAMN13153359, study PRJNA577476) | soil metagenome | isolation source: 80 cm saprolite under Madrone tree | place: USA:California | collected 2016-06-14 | reverse complement strand
TGCTCGCCTGGAGTTTGGGTGAAGCAACAGTGGCGGCATAAAGCCGCCGCGCTACAAGGGCTGGGCGAAAGCCGGGCCAGCAGTTCTTCGTGAGTGTTGTGGCCACACCCACCATACAACTCGACAGTTCGGCGGTGCGCGAGCGCGTGCTGGAAGAGATTCGCGGGCTGCTGCATGAGCTGGGCAGCCAGGGCGCGCTCCCGATGCTCAACGGCGGTTCGCAATTGGACCGCGACCTCGGACTTGGCAGCCTGGAACGCGTGGAATTACTGGCGCGGCTGGAGACGGCGTTCGACATTCGATTGCCGGACCGGGTTGCCTCGGAGGCGAATACGCCGGACGATCTGGCGCGAGCGATTCTGGACGCACCTGGGGCGGGTGCGGATGATGCCGAATCCGGATCCGCGCTGCGAGCTTCTGTAACCACGCAAAAACTTCAACGTGAAGCTGCGGACGCGGGAGTATTTTCCGCGGAGACGCTCATCGAAGTGTTGCGCCACCGCGCGGCGCATGACGCCGAGCGCGCGCACCTGCTGATCACCGAAGATACCGACGGAATGGAACGAAGCGCAACGCTGACTTTCGGCGAGCTGTACGCCGCGGGGCAGCATTGCGCGGCGGAACTCGGACGGCGCGGAGTGCCCGCGGGCGGACGCGTGGCGCTGATGCTGCCGACCTCGCGCGCATTCTTCGTGTCGTATGCAGGAATTCTGCTGGCAGGGGCGATTCCTGTGCCGATCTATCCGCCGTTCCGGGCGGACCGCATCGAGGAATACGCGACGCGGCAATCGGCGATTCTGAACAATGCGGAAGTTTGCCTGCTGCTGACGTTCCGGCGGGCGGAGGCGGTTGCTAAATTATTGAGGCCGCGCGTTCGTTCGTTGACGGAAGTGGCCGATGCGGAAAAACTAATTGAAGCGGCGGACACGGCTCCTCCGCCGTCGCCGGGAGCGCTTCCACTGCACGTGACGGGAAGCCGCGCGCGCAAAGGCAGCGACATTGCGCTGCTGCAATACACCTCGGGCTCGACCGGCGATCCGAAGGGCGTGGTGCTGACGCACGCGAATCTGCTGGCCAACATGCGCGCGGTTGGCGAAGCCGTGCAACTTGGGCCCGGTGATGTGGGGGTGAGCTGGCTTCCGCTCTACCATGACATGGGATTGATCGGCGCGTGGCTCACGCTGCTGCATTTCGGGATTCCGCTGGCCGTGATATCACCGCTGGCTTTTTTGACGCGGCCGGAACGCTGGCTGCAAGCATTTCACAAACATCGAGGGACGATTTCCGCGGCGCCAAATTTTGCTTATGAACTTTGCGTTCGAAAGATTGCGGATAAAGACATTCAGGGAGTGGATCTCAGTTCGTGGCGAGCGGCGCTGAACGGCGCGGAGCCGGTGAATCCGGAGACGCTGGAGCGGTTTGCGAACCGGTTTGCGAGTTATGGCTTTCGGCGTGAAGCGCAACTGCCTGTGTACGGTCTCGCGGAAGCGACGCTCGCGGTTACCGTGCCGCCGCTGGGCCGCGGGCCACTGATTGATCGCGTGGAGCGCGAGACCTTTGCTGCACAGGGTCGCGCAGTTCCCACCGCACCGGAAGATGAAAGCGCCATTGCCTTTGTTTCCTCCGGCGGGCCGATACCGCGGCATGAAGTACGCATCGTGGAGGATAAAGGAAGCGAAGTGCCGGATCGGACGGAAGGGTTTTTGTGGTTTCGCGGGCCGTCGGCGACCAGCGGCTACTACCGCAATGCGAAAGCAACAGAGGTGTTGCTGCCGCTAGGTCCCGCGAGCACGCAGGGGGAATACGCCTGGGTGAATTCGGGCGACCGCGCGTACCGGGCCGATGGGGAGATCTACGTCACGGGGCGGGTGAAGGACATCATCATCAAGGGGGGGCGAAATTTGTATCCGCACGAAGTGGAGGAACTTGCAGCGGGTGCGGAGGGAATTCGCAAAGGGTGCATTGTCGCGTTCGGATTGAAGGACGAAGGATCGGGCACGGAGAAGTTAGTGGTAGTTGCGGAGACGCGGGAGCGCAACGCGGTGCGCCGCGGTGCGATTGCGTCTTCGATTACGGAATTGGTGATGCGAGGGCTGGGGCTTCCGCCGGATCGCGTGGAGCTGATTCCGCCGGGAAGTATTCCGAAGACTTCAAGCGGCAAACTGCGACGCGAAGAGACGAAGCAACTCTACCTCGCGGGGACACTCTCCGCGTCTCGGGCCCCGGCGTGGCTGCAGATTGCGCGGCTGGGAACAAAGGGCGCACTGGGCAATGTTGCACGTGAATTCGTTGCTGGGATGAAGCGCGGGCTGGAGATTCTGTACGGAGTCTATTTCGGCGTGGTGTTTTTGCTGTGGATCGTGCCGGCATGGACGATCATGCACTTCATCAAGGATCATCGCGCGGCGGGAAGATTCACCTCTGCCGCGCTCAAGCTTTTATTTGGGCTCATCGGGTGCCGCGTGACCGTAGTCGGGAAGGAGTATCTGGACACGCCCGGCGCTAAGATTTTCGCGTCGAATCACACGAGTTATTTCGACGTATTGCCGCTCATGCTTGGGCTGGGTGTGCCGTACCGCTTCGTCTCGAAAATGGAAGTCGGTCGAATGCCTTTCATCGGCACGTTCCTGAAGCAGATGGGACATCTCAAGTTTGACCGGACGGATGCGGAGTCGCGCTTGCGACAGGCTCAGGAAATCGAAGAGTTTTTGCGCAACGGCGAGTCTGTTTTCGTTTTCCCGGAAGGGACGTTTACAAGAGAAGACGGCGTGCGGCCATTCCAGCTGGGCGCATTCAAAGCGGCTGTGGCGACCGGCGCGCCGGTACTTCCCGTTTCGCTTGCGGGGACGCGGAAATTTCTGCGCGATGGAACGTACTTGCCACGGCCGAGCAACGTGACGATCACGCTTTCGCCGCCGATCTATCCGCGCACCGCGAACGGGGCGGACGACTCTGCTGATGCATCCGGCTGGCACGAGCTGATTCGCCTGCGCGACGCGACGCGCAATGCAATTGTGCGCCACTCCGGTGAAGAACTGCTTTAGCTTGTCGTTGCGCAGCGGAGCAAAGGTGAAATTTGTCACCAATTTTCAATAGCACTATGTAACAAATCCACCCACGAAAAATTTCGAGAAACCTACAACTTCAGGGCAGTGGGAAGCATCTCTATGGGGAGACAAAAGCGAGATGCGGATCGCTGCCTAACTGCCTGAGGCACGCCGCGAAACGCGCGGCCGAGCGATGGTGCTGCCGGCTAGCGCAGAAAACTAAATTCATGGGAGGATTCATGAAGTTGAAGCTAGCGGTGTCTTTACTGGCGGTTCTTTCGCTTTTCGGCGTAAGCGCTCATGCGCAAGACACGCCGAAGGTCGATATTTTCGCGGGCTATTCGTATGTGCGCAATAATCCGAGCACCTCGGGCGTCAGCAGCTTCACCCTCAACGGGGGCAGCGCGTCGATCGCCTACAACGCGAAGAGCTGGCTTAGCGGTGTTGCGGATTTCGGCGGCTATCACAGCGGCAATATTTTGAACACCGGCACGAGCGGAACGCTTTCCACGTATCTGTTCGGGCCTCGCGTTTCCGTTCGTCACTTCGGGCGCGTAACGCCGTTTGGCGAAGTGCTCTTCGGCGTGGCGCGTGCTGACGCCAGCGTGGCAGGGACCAGCGGTACTGACAACGCGTTTGCCATGACCGTAGGTGGCGGCGTGGATTACAGACTGACCGATCACTTCGCGGTTCGGCCCGTAAAGGTGGATTACCTGATGACCCGGTTCTCCGAAACGGGAACCGGAGCGAATACGCAGAACAACCTGCGCGTTTCGACCGGAATTGTTTTCCGGTTCTAACCAGCGGGGGGAAAATCGGTTGCACAGTGCAGGCAGAGGGGCCGCGCCAGGCAGACGCGGCCCCTTGCACTTTTTACCGGGATGATCCAACGCGTAGCCGTTAGTTCTCAGCGTGGCATCGTGTAAATCACGGTGATGTAGGTGTCGATCTCAACGGGCTGACCATTAAGAATAGTTGGTTTGTAGTGCCACTGCTGAACTGCTTCCAGGGCGGAGCGCACGAAGATTCCATCGCCACTGACGATTTGCAATGACTGAATCGTGCCGTCAGTGCCGATGATGGCTCGCAATTCCACGCGGCCCTCGCGCCGCGTCTGCTTCGCCAGGATCGGATAGGTGGGCTCGACCCGCTGAATTAGCATTGCAGGAGCCAAGGTCGTGATCCGAACCACGCGAGGCCGCTTCGCTTGGGTTTCAGTCGTGTTCGGCGGAATGGGCCCATGTCTCCCGCCATCAAAGGGGAGGAAACCTTCGGGTCCTCCGATAGGACCATCTCCCATTCCTGGAGGTTGTGGCTCGCCTGTGGAATTTCCAGACGGGTTGGGGTCATACGTTGGAATCGTCGGAGAAATCTGTGCTGGCGCGCAGATATGACAGACCGTGTGCGGCCCGCTGGAATTATGCGGCGCGCCGGAATTTTGCGATACATCGCGGTACCGAGAATAGGGCGGTACTGGTGTCACGTTGGCGAGGGCGATGCTCTGCGGCTTGCCGAAGAGAGAGACAAGGATGAGCGTGGTGAGAATGGCGCTCTGCACTGCGATGGAAATTGCCAAGGAGCGGCACCGAATGCTTCGCTGGCGTCTGCGTTGTTCGGCGTCGCCATCCATGAGGCATCCGCGTAACGAACCGAGGCCTTCCTCCGAAATTTCGTCAGAAATTTTTTGGAGCTCGAGAGACATCACACACCTCCACAAAATTTTCTGCGAGGCTGGACCGCTCCGCGGTCGCACAGAGCGAAATGACAGAAATTATGCGGCGCCGATTTCCTGGGGGTTGCTCTAGAACTCCAGGAGACCGGCGCCGCGCTCGCAGGGATGTGAGGTTGCGCGCGTCCTCACACCGTTGGACACCGGGCTTCGGCACAAGTTCCCTGGGCTCTTGCCGGGAGTTGACTTTGGAGGCAATGGGGAACCGCATCCAGTCTGGCAGCACGTAGCAACTCTATTACTGTCAATAAGTTACAGAAAATCGTATCCGGTTTAAGCGCTGGTGCATCTTATTGTTTGTGGACGTGGATCTGAGGAGGGCAAACCAGATGGAGCGGCGTAATGTAGTCACAGTAGGTGTGCGCCGCACGGGCTGGGCTGCTCTGGACCGCGATCCGCAGCAGGACACGGTGGAATTCATCTGTCCGCACTGCGGCGCGCGGGACAAGAAAAATGCCCGGCGCGAGCGCACGCAGTATCATTTCACGGATGGCTTTTTGCAGGATTTGCAGGGTGAAATGACGCAGTGCCATTCCTGCAAACAGTGGCTGCGAGTTGTGCCGATCGTGATGTTGCACGATCAGGATGAGACGCGGCGATTCGAGGCTGTTTTTTCCGAAGAGCAACTTGTGAATTCGGACTAGTTTTCTTCCCTGTTGCAAAACAAAAACGGGGCGCCACGACTGAGTTCGGGCGCCCCGTTTTTGTTTTTCCAGACTAATTGAATGGATGCTTCCGTTGCATTTTCTGAGCGGACTAGTGGCGATCGTGGTCGTGATCGTGGTCATCCCAATCGCGATCGGTGTGCCAGCGACGGCCGTCTTCATCCCACCAGCGATGGCGCTCGTTCCAGCAACGTTCCCGTGCCTGGCGCAATTCGAAGCGGGCGCGGTCCGCTTGTCTGCTGTTCCAGCCGTGATGCTGCACGGCTTTATGCAGTTTGTAATCGGCTTTGGGGATGCGGCGCTGACAGCGATCGTAACTCTCGGCAGATGCCCTGGGTGCACCCGCTAATGCCAGCACCCCAAGCAGTACGGCCGTGGCCAGCACCACTCTGGTGAAAAACTTCTTCCCTCTCGTTTGTATGGTCATGGTTTTTCCATCCTCCATGTTTCGCCCCCGCTGGATTGGGGATTGGGCCCTATGCTATGAAACACTGTACCGGCGAGAATGTAGCAAAAGCCAGACTGCACTCTAACATCATGAAAATAAAAGCGTTGTTGTCAATCAGGAGTCAGTAGGCCTGTAAAAAAGCGTCGACGCCCATGTGGTATTTCTCGAGGCCAGCGCGGATATGATCGAAGGCTTCATCGACGGTATCGGCAAATTGGAGCATCTTGTATTCGTTCTCGTTGATGGTGCCCCAGCGCACCATGGCCTTCCAATTCAGGACTTCATCCCAATATTTCTTGCCGTAAATGAGAATGATGTTGTGCTGCGGAAGTTTGTGGGTTTGCAGCAGCGTGAGCATTTCCCAGAGCTCGTCCATGGTGCCGAAGCCCCCGGGAAAAACGATGAGCGCTTTGGCGATCTGCGCAAACCAGAGTTTACGCATGAAGAAGTATTTGAAATTGAAGCTCAGCTCGGGACTGATGTAAGGATTTGCAAACTGTTCGTGCGGAAGCTCGATGGAAAGGCCGATTGACTTGCCACCGGCTTCGTAGGCCCCGCGATTCGCCGCTTCCATGATTCCCGGCCCGCCTCCGGAACAGACGACGAATCGGCGCGGCCTGGGGCCCAGGGTGAGCGACCAAGAAGTCAGCTTGTGAGATAGCTGGCGCGCTTCTTCATAATATCGGGACATTTCGAGCAGGTTCTTGGCGTGACGCAGGGCAGCGCGGTGTTTGGCCAGAGTCGCCGCGGACATCTTCGAGATCTTCTCCTTTTTCAGGCGCGTATGGCGGGCCTGCGCCGTTTCGCGCGATTCGATGCGCGCGGAGCCGAACATCACGACAGTGTCGCCAATGCCCTCCCGCTTCAGCTGCACGAGCGGGTGAATGTATTCGCCGAGGATGCGAATCGGGCGGGCAGGCGTGCTAGACAGGAACTCAGGGTCCTGATGAGGCGGTTTGGGCGCGTGTTGCGGCTTGGGTCTCTTGCCATTGGGCATGGATGTTCTCTCCGTAAGGACGAGCATTGATTGTAGGAATCGCGGAGTCCTGCGGCAACGCCTTCCGTGGAACATGCGTCGAATGAAGTACACTCCCGAAGCGCAGGCTTGCCCCGAGAGGAGTCGAAGGGGTTTGGCTGGTGCTGCCAGGTGCTCGGAATGAAGCGAATCGCGGGGATATCAGCAACTCTTCTACTTGTGATGGCTCCAGCGGGCATTCCCGCCCGTGCGCAGGCGCCCTCTGGGCCCATTCCGCCCAAGCCGGGCGCCGAGGTGCAACAAGCCCCCAAGGACATGCCCAAAGTAAGAGTGCAGGTCGCGCTGGTAAATACCCCGGTGACGGTGCGTGATTCGCACGGAGAGATGGTTCACAACCTGGAGGCGCGGGATTTTCAGGTTGCCGATAATGGCGTGGCGCAGCAGATTTCGCATTTCGACCTGGGAGGCGATCCGATTTCGCTCGTCATCCTGATCGAGACGAGTTCACGGATCGAGGCCTTGCTTCCGCAAGTGCGCAAGACGGCAATTCTCTTTACGGAAACGGTGATGGGGCCAAACGGGGAAGCTGCCGTCGTGGGCTTCAACGATTCGGTGGACAAGCTGCAGGACTTTACGACCAATGGCGACCTCATTGAGAACACGATCGCGCACCTTGGCGAGGGGACGTCGGGATCGAAGCTCTACGATGCGATGGCAGTGGGCGTGGAGATGCTCAGTGGACGTCCGCAAGCAACGCCGGACAAGCCCGGGCGGAGGCGCGTGTTGATGATTCTTTCGGAAGCCACGGATGTGGGTAGCGACGCAAAATTAGGCGAAGTGCTGCGGAGCGCGCAGCTCGCCAATGTGACGATGTATAGCGTGGGGCTTTCCACCACGCGCGCCGAGCTACAAGCCAAGTCCAAAGACACGCGTCCGCAGCTTACGCCGCCGGGCACGTTTCCGCTTCCGCCACAGCCGGGAACGCCGCAAACGCCTACCAGCGAAGCGAACCGCTACGGCAATATTGATATTCTGGCAGCGGCTGTCTGGGCTGTGCAGCACGTTCACAATCAGATTGAGGACCACGCCCTGGAGTTGGCAGCAGCGGCTACGGGCGGCGCGCACCTTCCCACGTTCAAGGACCGCTCGATCGAAAAGGCCATCGATGAAATCGGCGGCGAGCTGCACTCGCAGTACACCATCAGCTACACGCCGACTGGTGCAGACGTCCCCGGCTACCATGAAATCAAAGTGAACGTGGTTCGAAACGACGCGAAAAATCTGAAGGTTCGCGCGCGCCCGGGTTACTACCTCGCAGCCCCCGAATCCTGAACAATTGCCTCGCTAAAGTTAGACAACCTGTTTCCAAAACGTGGCGTCGCGTCCAGCCAGGAGCGCATCTTTGCGGGCGTTCCAGCGGAGGAAATGGGGAGAGTGGGTGTGCTCGGTGTGCGCTTCGCGAGTTTCCCAGACTTCGTGGAGCAAGAGTGCGCCGGGCGTGTCCGCAGAGCGGTATAAGTCGTAGCGAAGGCAGCCTTCTTCTTTTCGAGTGGGAGCTACCAGGGCGCGCAACTCCGCCTCTAGGATCGTTTCCTGGCCTTCGCGCGCGCGCAGCAAGACAATCAGCGTGACAGCATCCTTGGGCAGCTTCGCGTTGGCGCGTGGGCGGGAGCGGGTTTTGCGTGAACTTTTCTTCTTACCGGAACGTTTGGAGGCCGCTCTCTTCGCTTTGCGTTTGGCCATAATGGCCGGGATTGTACTCCAAACTTCCTCAATCGCAAGCAGAACCGCTCTTGATACTAGGTAGTTCGTGCGTTCGGCTCTGCGGGTTCAAAAATATTTAAGATCCACCAGATGGGACTGGCCGGGCTTTTCGATTGGCTTCCTCAGCGCTTGACGAGGAATGCCACACAGACGGGCGCGGGCACCTGCAGAACTTCGCCGGTCGCGGTCAATTTACCGGTAGCCGGATCGATGCGGAATTCCACGATGTTGCCAGAAAGCTGATTCTCCGCCAATAAGTACTGGCCGGTAGGACCCAGCGCAAAATGCCGCGGCTCTTTTCCGCCAGTGGGAACATCAGCGACAAGAGTCAGAGTACCCATTTTCGGCTCGATGGCGAACACCGCGATGCTTTCGTGGCCCCGGTTCGAGGTATACAGAAATTTGCCGTTTGGATGGATGGCGATTTCCGCGGCGTCATTGCGCCCGGAAAATCCGGCCGGCAGCGCGGAAATCTGCTGCACCTGGCCAAAGGTTTCGCGCGCGTCGTTCTTGAAGACAGTGACGTTGGACTGAAGTTCGCCCAGCACGTACATGAAATTGCCGTCGCGGGAGAACGCGGCGTGGCGCGGACCGGCGCCGGGATTCAGCGTTGCGGAGAAGGGATCGCCCGGATTCGCCGAACTGGAATTCGCGCCGGGCGTGAGTGCGCCCTTGGCGGCATCAAATTTGTAAATCAGAACGCGGTCCAAGCCGAGATCCGCGACGTAAACGAAACGATTGTGCGCGGATGGCTCGATCCAGTGAGCGTGCGGCGCCTCCTGCCGCTCTTTATTTGGCCCGAGAGCGCCGGAATCCTGCACGACCGCCGTGTGTTCGCCGAGCTTGCCGTCCGGAAGAATCGGAAAGACCGCGACGTTTCCGGAACGGTAGTTGGCGATCAGCACGAACTTTCCCGAACGGTCGAACGAAATGTAGCACGGGTCTTCTCCCAGCGCCGGCAACCGATTGAGCAGCGTCAGCTTGCCGCTTGCCGCATCGAGTGCAAACGCGCTGACCATGCTGTTTTTTCCGGCTTCGTTCACGGCATAAAGATGTTTTCCATCCGGATGGACGGCGACGAAAGATGGATCCGGCGACTCGGCCGCGAGTGCCGGAGCCGTCATCTTGCCAGTGGCCGCGTCAAACTGGAAGGAGTAAATGCCTTTGCTCTCGGTCTTGGTCGTGTACGTCCCGACGTAAACGAGGTATTGGCCCTTCGCGGCAGATTTCCTGGACGATTGCGCTGGCGAAAAAAGTACCAGCGGGGCGCACAACACCAGGAGAAACGCAAAGACTCTTCTTGTGCTTTTCATGAGGCCAGCGATTCTACTTCTTTTCTTCTTCGTTTTCTTCCTGCAAGACGGCGGCGGCGGCAACGGAGTCGTCGTCCTCGAGCCGCAGTAAGCGTACGCCCTGTGTCGAGCGGCCCGCTTCGCGGATTTCATTGGCGTGCACGCGGATGACTTTGCCGTTGTGCGTGATGATCATCACGTCGGACTCTTCCGTAACCTGTAGCGTGGCGACCACGTAACCGTTGCGGTCCGTGGTTTTCATATTGACCACGCCCTTGCCTCCACGCGACGTAATGCGGTATTCGGCGAGCGGTGTGCGTTTCCCGTAGCCTTTCTCGGCCACGGTCAGCATCAGCGTCACCAGCGAGTCTTTGATCTGCTCGTTTTCGAGTTCTTCGAGATTCTGCGTGGTGATTTTGTGTTCCTTGGCGATGATTTCGAAGTCCGGCTGGACGGCGTCCATGCTGACGACGTAATCGTCTTTGTCGAGGTCCATGCCGTTCACGCCTCCGGCGTTGCGGCCCATCGGACGCACTTCCGTTTCGCGGAAGAGAATCGCCTGGCCTTCGTGGCTGGCCAGGAAAATCATTTTCTTGCCGTCGGTGAGCTTCGCGCCGATGAGTTCGTCCTTGCCGTCCAAGGTGATTGCGATGATGCCAGTGGACCGCGGGTTGGAGAATTCCGTCAGCGTGGACTTTTTAACCGTGCCGCTCTTCGTGGCCATGAAGACGAACTTGTCCGCTTCTTCCAGGCTGCGCGCCGCGACCAGCGCGGTCAGTTTTTCGTCTTCCTGGAATTTCACGAGGCTCGAAATGGCTTTGCCGCGTGTGGCTGCCGCCGCTTCCGGCAATTCATAGACCTTCAGCCAGTAGACGCGACCCTTCGACGTGAACAGCAGGATGTAGCTGTGCGCCGAGGCGATGAACAGATACTCGACGAAATCTTCTTCCTTCGTCTTCGCGCCGATGCGGCCCTTGCCGCCGCGCGATTGATGGCGGTACGTATCCGCGGCCGTGCGCTTGATATAGCCCGCATGGCTCACGGTAATCAGCATCTCGGTGTCGGCGATCAGGTCTTCGAGCTTGATTTCGTCGACCTTGTCGACAATCTGCGTGCGGCGGTCGTCGCCGTACGCTTTGTGCACCTCGCGCAGTTCCGCGGTGATGACCTGCCTGAGTTTTTTGTCGCTCGCCAGAATCTCGCGCAACTCGGCGATCATTTCACGAATGGACTTCAATTCCTTGAGGATTTCGTCGATCGAGAGCTGCGTCAGCCGGTGCAGTTGCAATTCCAGGATGGCGTCGATCTGTGCGTAACTGAGGCCGAGCGCGTTTCCGCGGCCAGCCGCTTCGATTTCCGGCGCTCCCTGCGCGCGGTACTTCCGGCCGTCCAGCTTCACGCCTTCGATTTTCTTCGACTTTCCATTTTCCGTGATGGTGACGTCCTGTTCGCTGAAGTACTTGAACAGGTTTTCCTTCGCGTCCACACGGCTGGAAGAACCGCGGATAATCCGGATTACGTTATCGAGATGATCCAGGGCAATCTGATAGCCGAGCAATATGTGCTCGCGCTGCTCGGCTTTCTTCAGCTCGAAGATCGTCCGGCGGCGAATCACGTCGATGCGGTGCTCGATAAAGAGCTTGATCATCGGGATCAAGCCCAGCTCACGCGGCTGTCCGCCGACGATGGAGAGCAGGATCATGCCGAAGGATTCCTGCATCTGCGTGTGCTTGAAGAGATTGTTGAGGATGAGCTGCGACTCCTCGCCGCGCTTCAGCTCGATGACGATGCGCATGCCTTCGCGCGAGGATTCATCGCGCACGTCAGAAATGCCTTCGAGCTTCTTGGTCTGCACCAGCTCGGCGATGCGCTCGATCAGCCGCGCTTTGTTCACCTGGTATGGAATTTCCGTGATGATGATGCTTTCACGGTCCTTGGTGGTCTCTTCGATGGCGGCCTTGGCGCGCATGGTGAAGCTGCCGCGGCCCGTTTTGTAAGCAGCCTCGATGCCTTCGCGGCCCGCGATGTACGCCCCGGTCGGGAAGTCCGGGCCCGGCACAATCTTCATTATTTCTTTCAGCGTCGCGTCGGGCTTTTCGATCAGCAGAATGGCCGCGTCCACGATCTCGCGCAGATTGTGCGGCGGGATGTTCGTGGCCATGCCGACGGCGATGCCGCTCGCGCCATTGACGAGTAGATTTGGAATGAGCGAGGGCAGGACGACGGGTTCTTCGCGCGTCTGATCGAAGTTCGGAATAAAATCGACCGTTTCTTTTTCCAGGTCAGCGAGAATGTCTTCCGAAATTTTTGCTAGCCGTGCTTCGGTGTACCGCATGGCCGCCGGCGGATCGCCGTCAACGGATCCGAAGTTTCCCTGCCCATCGACCAACGGGTAGCGCATGTTGAAGTCTTGCGCGAGACGTACCATCGCGGGATAAATCACCGCTTCGCCGTGCGGGTGGTAGTTGCCAGAGGTGTCGCCGCAAATCTTGGCGCATTTGCGGTAGCCGCGGTTCGAAGCGAGGCCGAGGTCGTTCATGGCCACCAGGATGCGGCGCTGCACCGGCTTCAACCCGTCGCGCACGTCGGGCAGCGCGCGCGCGATGATCACGCTCATCGCATAGTCGAGATACGACTTGCGCATCTCCGCTTCGATATCGATCGGAAGCAGTACTGATGTATTTGTTTCGTCCGCCATTTCCCCTCGCTGTTGCTAAAATCCCCCGGCCCAGGTGTGCGGCCCGCCGTGGCGGGCACACCTGCAAGCAATTTCTACCGTTTGGCCGCGTGCTCCAGAACGTACGCTTTCACGGTGTCGAAAGCATCGGCCGTATTGCTAAACCGGCGTGCCGCAAACGTCGCCTCGATCTCACGCAAGAACGCCTCGAGATCAGCTTCACTTGCAAACTCAATCGCCACGCCTCGCTCGTTGTCCGGCGCATTTGTCGGCGTCGCGCGAAATTCGCTCACGCTCAGACCTCGCAGCCCGGGCAGCGTCACCCATCCCAACTGATAGATCATGGCTGGCTCTTGCCGCGCGGCCGCAAAACAAAGAAAACTGCCAGGCTGATGGCCAAAACGATCAACAAGCCGATCGAGTCCACTAGCAAGAAAGTCCGCCAGCCTTCCGCGCCGGAAGAGTCACCGAGATGCAGGGCCTCCCGCCAATTTCCAAAATAATGCGCCAGCCTCGGCAGACGAAAGCCAATGGTGGCCGTTGTCGCTAGGAGCAAGCCCCACCGGATCGCGTTGCGAATGGAACCAGCATCCGCGTTGGCCCCTGCCGCCACGCGTCAGATATCCAGGTTCACGACTTCGAGGGCGTTATCCTCGATGAACTTGCGGCGCGCCTCGACGTTCTCGCCCATTAGCGTCGTGAAAATATCTTCTGCTGCAACGGCGTCTTCGAGCTTCACCTGGAGCAAGGTGCGCGTTTCCGCGTTCATGGTCGTGTCCCAGAGTTGCTCGGCATTCATTTCTCCCAAGCCCTTGAATCGCGTGATGGTGAAATCTTTTTTGGCGTCTTCGACAACGTAGTTGAGTACGTCGGTCGCCTTTTCTTTCGTCACTTTGTCGCCGTTGCGCGCCACGGTGAACGGCGGGTGATTAAACTCCTCGATCTGTTTCGCCAACCCGCGCAAACGCTTGTATTCCGCGGTGGAAGCCACCGCCCAATTGATCTTCTGGCTGTGCGGCGGGCCAAACTGGATTTCGTACAAGCTGTGTTCTTCGTCGAAGATGATTTTTCCTTCGAGCTTTAGCTTGGTCTTTTCGAGTTGCTTCAATAGTTTTTCCAGGCCCTTCTTGTCCTCGAAGTCGGTTTTTTTCTCAAGGCCGCTTTCAGCTAGAAGTTCGACGAGCGCGTGTTCGCGCAGCCGGCGGCCCAGCTTCGCCGCGGCCGCTTCGTACTCCTGCACATTCAATAGGAATGAGGTGAGCTTGGCTCCCTCCAGATTCACGCCTTCTTTGGCTTTCACGACGTGGTCTTCCGTGGCGCGCTTCATTAGCTCGCGGGCGAAATCCCGTTCGTCGCGGATGTATTTTTCCGTTTTTCCGCGCTTCACGCGGTAGAGCGGCGGCTGCGCGATGTAGATGTGCCCGCGCTCGATCAATTCCTTCATGTGGCGGAAGAAAAACGTCAGCAGCAGCGTTCGGATGTGACTGCCGTCCACGTCTGCGTCGGTCATGAGGATGACTTTGTGGTAGCGCAGCTTGCCGGCGTCGAAGTCGTCTTTGCCAATGCCGGTACCGAGCGCCGTGATGATGGCGCGAATTTCTTCGTGACCCAGCATCTTGTCGTAACGCGCTTTTTCGACGTTGAGGATTTTGCCTTTGAGCGGCAGGATGGCCTGATACTTGCGGTCGCGGCCCATCTTCGCCGAGCCTCCGGCCGATTCACCCTCGACGACGAACAGCTCGCACCGCGCAGGATCGCGCTCCTGGCAATCCGCGAGTTTCCCCGGCAGGCCGCTCGAATCCATCGCCGACTTACGGCGTGTGAGCTCGCGCGCCTTACGGGCGGCTTCGCGGGCGCGCGCCGCTTCGATGCACTTGCCGATGATGCGCCGCGCCACGGTCGAATGCTTGTCGAACCATTCGCCGAGCTTTTCGTTTACGAGCTGCTCGACGTCGCCTTTGATGTCGCTGTTCAGCTTGCCCTTGGTCTGGCCTTCAAACTGCGGCTGCGGCAGCCGCACACTCACGACGGCAACGAGTCCCTCGCGCACGTCATCGCCCGTGATGGTGACTTCGTCCTTCTGTTCCTTCAGCATTCCCGCCGAAGAAGCGAAGTTATTAATCGAGCGCGTCAGCGCAGACCGGAAGCCCGAAAGGTGCGTGCCGCCGTCCACCGTATTGATGGTGTTCGCGAAGGCAAAGACGTTTTCACCATAGGTGTCGTTGTACTGCAGTGCAATTTCGATTTCGACAGTGCCGCGCTTCCCCTCGATATAAACGGGCGAATCGTGCAGCGTGGCTTTGCCGCGATTGAGATGCTTGACGAACTCCGTGATACCGCCGGTAAACTTGAATTCCGTGGTCTTTTCCGTGCGCTCGTCGGTGAGCGTGATTTTCAAACCTTTATTCAGAAAGGCCAGTTCGCGCAAACGTTGCGCCAGGGTGTCAAAACTGTAGACGGTCTTGTCGAAAATCGTGGGGTCGGGATGAAAGGTGACTTTCGTTCCGGTCTTGCGCGTCTTACCGGTCTGCTTCAGCTTGTTGGTGGGCTTGCCTTTTTCGTAGGTCTGTTCCCACACGGCGCCATCGCGCGAAATCTCCAGCTCCAGCCAGTCCGAAAGCGCGTTCACCACGGATACGCCGACGCCATGGAGACCGCCGGAAACTTTATAAGTGTCGCTGTCGAATTTTCCGCCCGCGTGGAGCACCGTCAGCACCACTTCCGCTGCTGGGCGCTTTTCTGTAGCGTGCATGTCCACAGGAATGCCGCGGCCGTTGTCCACCACGGTTACGGACTCGTCGGCGTGCACGGTGACGTTAATTTCGTCCGCAAAACCGGCCATGGCCTCGTCGACCGAATTGTCCACCACTTCCCAAACGAGATGGTGTAAGCCCATCTCCCCGGTCGAGCCGATGTACA
>WNFT01003650.1_pt1 | contig 15527 bp, 10 predicted proteins | sample 5400191 | NCBI WGS metagenome assembly WNFT01 (sample SAMN13153359, study PRJNA577476) | soil metagenome | isolation source: 80 cm saprolite under Madrone tree | place: USA:California | collected 2016-06-14 | reverse complement strand
GTCGAGAATCGCGATCCGCGACTGGCGACGGATCTTGCGAACGAGGTTAGTGAGAGCTTTGTGCAATTCGCGAACGTGCAACTTCCAGGGACGGTACAGGTTCTGCCTGCACAGATACCTACCGAACCTGTGCGCCCCAAAGTGCTGGAGAATACGCTTATCGGTGCACTGGTCGGCCTGGGTCTCGCCCTGGCACTCATTGTTATTTTTGAATGGATCGATGATCGTCCCAAAAGCCCCGAGGAAGTGCAAGAGCTTCTGGGTGTGGAGCCATTGACGGTTTTCCCCTGGCTCTCACGCAGAGAGCGCACCAAAAGAGCCGAGGAGATACCGGCCCTGGCTGAAGGATATCGTGCGCTGGCCGCCGACCTGGATCTTGCACAGAAAGTCAAACCTTTCAAACTGGTGATGGTCACAAGCGCCCTGGCAGGTGAAGGCAAAAGTAGCATTGCCACCAATCTTGCCTCCTTCCTGGCAATGGCAGGCGAGCGGGTCCTTCTGGTAGACGCCAACCGGAGCAGTCCGGCCTTAGATCAACACTTTGAACTCGAAAAGCGGCCAGAACCTGCAAGCGCATTTACGGAGGCATGGGCAGTCTTTTTCACGCTCTCTTACGACCAAACCGATATCCCGAACTTGCAAGTTCTGAGAGCAGAAGTGCTTCCCTCCAACTTCATGGGCTTGCTCCCGACTCCGCGGGGTAACCAATTCCTTGAACGTTTGCAGAAAGCGCCTTTTGACTATGTTATCTTCGATACCCCTCCGTTGCTTCCGGCGGCTGATGCACAGATTCTGGCTTCCTCTGTTCAGGCGATATTGCTGGTTGTTGACCCAACTAAAACGCCTCGCAAATTACTATTACGTGTCAAGCATCTGTTAGACAGAATGCGCACCCCGGTAGTAGGGGTTGTCATTAACAAGAGTCGCTGGCCCGAGCATAGAGAGATTCGTCAGTATTTGAAGGATGCGCAGCACCATCGAAGAGCTATTCCTGCTCTGCCCAGGCCGCCAGAAACACCTTCTGTGAACGATCAGGGGGAGCAAGATAATACCGTTATCGCATCGCCTATGATGAGGCCGCCAGAAACACCTTCTGTGAACGGTCACGGGGAGCAAGATCTCACGGTTGTCCTACCGGTTGCTATACCCAGGCCACCTGAAACGTCTTCTGCGAACGGTCACGGGGAGCAAGATCTTACTGTTGTCCTACCGCCTATGCCCGACCGCCTAAAACACCTTCTTATGAGCGATCTGATGAGTCAAGATCTTACCATGGTCCTACCGCGCCTGAAACCCCCGAAAGAAGATCAATCGTGATCTTGCAGTTTCTCTAGTATAGAACCACAAACGGCAACAGCAGAGAAGGAGAAAGCGATGGAGCGCCCATTCCTGGAAAAGGTTTCCACACGGTCCCTGCGTGTTGGAATCATTGGCCTCGGCTATGTAGGGTTACCGCTCGCGGTTACGTTCGCAGAGGCTGGCTTCCACGTTACTGGCATCGACGCAAACCTGCAAAGAGTCGACCAGGCCAATCGGGGTGAGAGCTACATCCCCGATGTTTCGAGCAGTACGTTACGGAAACTCATCGATACACAATGCATCTGTTTTACCAGCGATTACGATGCATTAGATGACCTCGACGCAGTGAGTATCTGCGTTCCCACTCCATTGCGCAAGACACGCGATCCGGATATTTCCTACATTATTTCGGCGACACAACAGGTACGGGCACACCTGCACCCTGGCCAACTCATTATATTGGAAAGTACGACATACCCTGGTACGACTGACGAAGTGCTGCTGCCGGAGCTGGAATCCACCGGCCTGAAAGTCGGCCTTGACTTCTTCCTGGCCTTTTCACCAGAGCGCATCGATCCAGGCAATCCCGACTTCAGTGCACGCAACACGCCCAAAATCGTTGGTGGCATTACACCGGCCTGCACAAAACTGGCACAGGCCTTCTATGGAGCGGCCATCAAGGAGGTCACGCCGGTCTCCTCAGCGCGTGTTGCGGAGATGGCTAAGCTGCTGGAGAATACGTTCCGCGCCGTCAACATCGGCCTGGTGAACGAAATCGCCATTATTTGCGAAAAACTTTCCATTGATGTATGGGAAGTCATTGATGCAGCAGCAACAAAGCTGTACTCACAGCCACTAAGGAGTGAACTGTTGCAAGCTGCCGACTGCGTCGTCATCGTCACAGACCATAGCTATTACGATACTCCCTGGATTGTACGCGAAGCACGCTGCATTGTAGACACCCGTAACATGACCCAGGGCTACAAGGATGAGAAAATTTTTCGGCTCTAAAAAGGTGTATAGAAATGTCTCTGTCTTCTGGGTCTCTAGGCACTACCATTCCACGCATGGCAGCAATACCTGCTAAATCTGTCCACAAACAGATTTTTCGTGCTCTGCTGGCCCTATCATCTGCTGCTCTGTTGGTCCGCGTGATAGGCATGCTCAATCAGATTGTCGTCACCAAGCGCTTCGGGGCAGGGGCAGAAATGGACGCATACTTTGTCGCCTCCACGCTCCCTCTCCTGATGGCTACTTTGCTCAGCTCCTCTATTGAAAGTTCTGTCATTCCAGTCTATGCGCAAGTACGCACCCAAGGGAAAGAGCAGGTTTCCATACTCTTCAGTACGCTGCTGAATCTTTTAGTGCTGGCTACAATACTGCTCACGCTGGGAATGCTCACCTTTCGTAGTCAGCTGATTCAGCTTTCGGCTCCGGCATTGGATCCATTCCGCGCGGCACTCGCCGTGAACCTGGCCCCCATTATCTTTCCCGTATTTGCGCTGACGGTAGTGATAAACTTCCTGCAATGCATTCTCAATGCAGAAGGCCGGTTTGGTTGGCCCGCATATGCCGATTTATTGGTACCGCTCACCATCGCCATACTTGTACTGACGCTAGGCAGATCGGATGGCGTCGTCATACTCTGTATAGGTATGCTGGTGGGCCTCTGCCTGGAACTTTGCGTGATTATCGTACGCGCGCGACGTGCAGGACTCGTCTATCGGCTTAGCATAAACTTGCGCAGCCCAGAGCTCCGTGCGATTTTGATGATAGGCTGGATAGCACCTTTTAGCGTATTAATCAATCAGGCCAGTCCCCTGATTGATCAGATGTTTGCTTCAGCTCTTTCGGCAGGCAGTATCTCTGCGCTCAACTATTCGCTCAAGCTCGTGAGTGTCTTTACTGGTGTAATTTTTGTTTCCGTTGGACGTGCCGCGCTCCCCTATCTCGCACGTCAAGCTTCTACAAATGATATGAAAGCCTTCAAGGAAACGCTGCGTTTCTATCTGTGGATCGTAGGCATTGGCACAACCGTGCTGGCTGCACTCACGCTTCTGCTGGCACATCCACTGGTGCAAATTCTTTTTCAGCGTGGAGCTTTTACTGCCGCCGACACGAACCATACCGCCATCACATTAGTAGGCTTCGTAGTAGGCCTGACGCCCATGGCGATTAGTTTTATCCTGGCGCGGGCAATTGTCGCACTTCGCAAGAACCGCTTACTCCTCATTACCGCTATCTCCAGCATGATCTCTAACGCCGTCTTTGACTATATCTTTGCTCGCCTCTGGCAGAGTACCGGAATTGCGCTGGCCACCTCGGCAGTCTATTTTTGCGGCATGTTCATCCTGTTCTTCATGCTACGCCGCCTTATTGGTAAGCTCGACATTCTCACCCCTCCACCTGAGTTACTGCAGATGATAAGGAAGTTGGACATAGGCTCCTTGTTCAGCGTTCCCTATAGTCTGCGCCGGTGGATCACACGTGCTGGTATCATGATAGCGGTCTTCGCAGGCGGAGTTGTTGGCGTCTTTCTGAACTCCGTCTATGCACTGCGTGCCGCTTTTGGGTTAGTTGTCATCTTCTTCTTGCTGCGCTATCCCTACGCGCTGCTGATCGCCTGGGTGATGGTCGACGTATTCTTTGGCTCAACACTGCAAATCTTCAGCGGCAACCACCTCGATACGGCCTTGATAGTACCAACGTTGCTCTTGATGCCTGGCATGCCAATCAAGCAAACTTTTAAGCGCATGCCTGCGCTCGCTTATCTGCTTGTCTACCTCTTATGGGTGTTTGCCGGCATCGGAATATCTCCTCTCGGCGTTGGAACATTCCTGACGTCATGGACTATTTACCTGAGTTATGTGGCAGTTGGAGTGTTGACGATAAATGTGATCACCACGCGGCAGCGGTTGATAAGACTCATCGACGCAATCTTGCTACTGTCTGTGTTCATTGCGCTCTATGGTATCTACGGTTTCTTCACCAAACAAAACGGAAACTCGGATGCTACAACATCGCTCTTCCGTATTAGCTCAATTTTCGATGTGGCGCCAACGCTGGCTTTATTTCTCTCGGTAGTAGTTCCACTCGCGTTCTACCGCACTCTCACACTGCAAGGCTTCAAGCGCATCGGTGGTTTGCTCATGCTCCTTGTCATTCTGGTGGCACTCGGGCTGACCTTCGCACGCGGCGCCTTTATCAGCGTTCCTCTGGGTATCATTATCATGGCTTTCTGTCTACCCTCACGGAAGATGAAAATCGGTCTGTTCAGGGGCTTGCTGGTATTAGCTGTTCTTACCGTCCTACTGCAGATCGTGGGCAATGTTCCTATCTTCAGTCGATTCTTGAATCCGGACCTTTTGACGCTCAATGGACGTACTTACCTCTGGCAGGCGCTGCTCAGCCATTTTGACCCAACATTAATTTTGGGCAACGGGCTCCAGGCTTCCAAGGTGTTGTTGGTTAATCTGCAAGCGCCTGTCAATGGCCATGGGGTGATTGGAACAGCACCACACGATCTCTTCATGGGAACCCTGTATGACCACGGTATCATTGGAGTGATCTTGCTTATACTGGTATTTATCGCACTGGTTGCCAGTTTGATAGGAAACATGCGAAAAACCAGCGGTGAGCATCGCATGGCATTCGCCATGGCATTAGCAGTTTTTGTCAGCGTGTTCGTGCAGTCTCTTGAGAGCAACGACTTCTGGATCCAGGCAGTCGGAATCTATGCCTGGATCGTCATGGCACTACCATTCGCACTCTGTTGGTCCACGCCGCAACAACCATCTAATGCCTATGCAGAAGTTCTCGGCGGGTTCGCAGAGCCGCGAATAAGCGCAATACCACAAACAGAACGCGAACAGATTTCTCAAATGTAAAGCGAGGCTTCATTATTTTCTCATTTCTAGCACGAAACGCGAGACAATTGAGCAAGGAGTGATTTTGTGGAAGATCGTATTCGCCTATGTTTCATCGCTTTTCTGTTCTGGCCCGATGTCGGGGGTGCGCAGGTGAGAACGGAAAAACAAGCGCGTCAGCTCCAGGCGCTTGGATACGATGTGACTGTTGTCACTTTCCGGCATTATAGACAGTGGAAACGAAAAGAAATGCTCGATGGCCTTCCAGTTGTACGTGTGGGTGGCATATACAGGCGTAATGGGCAGCTAAACACTGGTAGGTTGGGATATCTGCCCAATATCATCATGATGGTCCTGACGCTCTGGCGCTTGCGTCACTCCTACGACGTGATTCATGCTTTCCAACTGTCACTGCCTGCTGCACTTATCGGCCAGCTCACACATAAACCAGTCGTTCTGAGCATCCAGAGTACGGGGCCAGACGAGGCACGACGGATGCAGCTTGATGAGCATGGAGCGATGTTGATGGCCGACACCTTGAGCGAAACGTCCTTCCTGAAAGTCGAATTGAAAGACTGGGAGGCAGGCGCAGGTGATATCGGCCATCTTCCCCGATTGCCATTGGGCAAGGCAATGCTGAACTTCCTGCGCAAATCGAACGCATTCTACCAGATCCTCAGCACGCGCAGCTACTCCTACCTCTCCTCGCACGGATTCCGCGCCGAGCAGATTGTCCATATTTCGGGTAGCGTCGATACGGAGAGATTCCAACCGGCACCAGAACGCCGTCCTGATCCAGCGAGACCAGAGCGCGATATCATCTGTGTAGCGCGGTTGGATTACGCCAAAGGAGTCGATGTACTGCTGCATGCGTGGGGAAGGATGCTACGTGAACCATCCGAATGGCGTGCGCATCTGAAACCCAGGCTGCGCCTGGTTGGCGATGGCAGGCTTAAGCCGCAAATGGAGTATATTGTTGCGGAACTAGGTATTCAGGACAGCGTGGAGTTTCTGGGATTGCGAACAGACGTCGTCGATCTCTTGCAACAATCCTGGGGTTTCGTGTTGCCTTCGCGCTGGGAAGGCATGTCTAACGCTTTATTAGAAGCTATGGCATGTGGCCTTCCCTGCGTGGCTACAAGCGTGAGCGGCAGTGAGGACATTATTTCTGAGGGCGTTAACGGCTTACTGGTCGAGCCGGAACAACCTGCTGAGATGGCCCAGGCACTGCGCCGCATCATAGAAGATACCGAACTTGCGCAACGATTGGGCCGGACGGGACGGGCAACCGTAGTCCGCGATTATCGGTTGATTTCCGTTGTCAAGCAGTGCCTGGAGGTGTATCGCTGCCTTCTCACAAGAGAGAAAAGCAGCAATCTTGCGTTCGCAATGAGGAGAGAGAAGTGAGCAATCCACGTATTTATATCACCATTCCTACCTTTCATCCATTGGTTGGTGGAAGTGAAACACAGACATTGGCACAAGCCCGAAACTTACGCGAGAGGGGGTATGCGGCAACCGTCATTACATTCCGCCACAACAAAATGTGGTTATCAGATGAAGTAATCCAAGGAGTGCCAGTTATCCGTATAGCCGGCGCTTTACTGGGAGGCAGGGAGAAACTACCAAGGCCAATTCAGCGGCTGTTGTACGGATTAGCCCTGCTGGTCTTGGGCTGGACACTTTGGCGCCAGCGCCAGTGCTATGATGTGCTGCACGTTTGTCAGCTCAGCTTGACGGTTTTGCCCGCAGCAATAGTGTGTTGGTTGACGGGCAAACCAATGCTCATTGTATTAGTTAGCGCAGCAGGACAGGCCTTGGGTAAGGTAACAAAGACGCAGAGCAAAGCTTCACTTATTGCCGGGCCGCTTGATGCTACCACATCATGGCTGCAAGTCGATCAGCAGACCCCTAGCGGTGGCGATTTAGAGGGATTGAAGCGCTTTGGGAGGCCTGTGGTACGACTTGTTCGCTATCTTCTACATCGGACACATACCCCGATAGTCATACTTAGTTCGCGTATGAGGGGCTACCTTGCAGCACACGACTTTAACCTACCTGACGTACAGCTCATTCCCAACGGAGTAGACATCACCCGTTTTGAATCTACTCATGCAGATACTTCTATCGGTGAACGAGAGCAGGTCGTCGTTTGCGTCTCTAAATTGCGCTATGAAAAAGGCATTGATGTGCTACTGCAAGCATGGCAACTGGTACATCAGCAGGCCCCGCAGGCACGGCTGATCATTGTGGGCAGTGGTTATCTCCAACCTCAACTTGAATGTATGGCCCATGCACTTGGTATCGCAGCCAGCGTCGAATTTGCGGGTCTACAGAGCGATGTACCAGCGCAACTCCACCGGGGCAGCCTGGCAGTGCTCCCCTCACGTTGGGAGGGCATGCCTAACGCCCTTCTGGAGGCGATGGCGTGCGGCCTACCCTGTGTGGCAACACGGGTCAGTGGCAGCGAAGATATTATTCAGCACGGAGTCAATGGCCTGCTTGTCGAGCCTGAAGATTATCAGGGCATGGCGCTGGCGCTTCTTACCCTTGTGCGCGATCCGGTGTTGACCCGGGAGTATGGTCAAGCCGCCCGCGAACTCATCGAAAGGCACTTTTCTCTTGAACGTATTGTGGATAAGTATGTGGAACTCTATCACAGAATTACGGATGGCCGATGGCAGGTCTCAGAGGATACGCCAACCTCTAAAACTTACCCTCTGTCGTCTTAGTAGTATCCGTGCTATGCCATCAAAGCGCGGGGTACTTCTCGCCCACGAAAGGAATGGAAGCAATGTGCGGAATAGCCGGATTTATTGACGTAGAGCGGAGCCGGGAGAACGCGGAGCGGCTCATCGACCGCATGTGCCGGGTCATTCGTCACCGCGGGCCAGACGACCAGGGGGTATGGGTAGGTGACGGTGTGGCCCTGGGGATGCGCCGTCTCTCGATCATTGACCTTGCTGGCGGTCACCAGCCGATTTTTAACGAAGATCAGAGCGTGCTCGTGGTCTTGAATGGGGAAATCTATAACTATCGGGAACTGCAAAAAGACCTCCAGGCGCGTGGGCATCACTTCCGCACAAATAGTGATACCGAGGCCATCGTCCACGCCTACGAGGAGTACGGTGATGAGTGTGTCAGGCACCTGCGCGGCATGTTTACCTTCGCCATCTGGGACAGAAACCGCCAGCGTTTGCTGGCTGCCCGCGACCGCTTCGGGAAGAAACCTCTCAATTACTACTGGGATGGACAGAGGTTGATCTTCGGCTCGGAGATTAAATCCATCCTGGAAGCTGGTATTCCACGAGAAATCAATCATATTGCCCTGGATGAATACCTGGTGTATTCCTGTGTTCCCACGCCGAACACACTCTTCAAGGACGTCTTCAAGCTGCCTGCTGCTCACATCTTGATCTATGAAGATGGGCAAGTCAGCACGAAACGCTACTGGGAACTTCCCTTTACGCCAACCTGCCAGGACGATGAAGCAACGGCCATCGAGCGTACACTTGCGCTACTCAAAGAGGCGGTGGAAGTTCGTTTGATGAGCGAGGTGCCGTTGGGCGCATTTTTGAGTGGTGGAGTTGATTCGAGCATTGTGGTGGGGCTAATGAGTCAGATGATGTCCCAACCGGTCAAAACCTTCTCTATCGGCTTCGAGGAAGATGATTTTAGTGAACTTCCCTACGCTCGGCAGGTCGCGCAGCATTTCGGTACCGATCACCACGAGTTTTTTGTTCGGCCAGAACTTATTTCAGTGCTACCACAGTTGGTCTGGGCCTATGACGAACCCTTCGCGGATGCCTCGATGCTACCTGCCTACTATGTCTCCAAGCTGGCGCGAGAACACGTCTCCGTCGTTCTCACGGGCGATGGTGGTGACGAAATCTTTGGTGGCTATTCCCGTTATGCTGGTGAACTATCGATCCATCGCATTCCAGCGTTTTTGCGCTTCTTGCTAGGATGTGGTGGTATGCTTATGCCCGATGGTATGCGTGGTAAAAAACGCCTCAGCATCATGCGTGGTGACCTTGCCACACGCTATACGCAGCGCTTTATGATCTTCCCCGATGATTCACGTCCTTCCATGTATACCCAGGAATATTTTGCACTTGTGCGCGATCATAACCCATACGAACGACTCATCAGTGAATTCCATGCTGTATCACATCTCGATGTAACGGCACAGTTGCAGTACGTCGATGTACGGGCATATCTTGCCGATGATATTTTGGTCAAGGTCGATAAGGCCAGCATGTTCAACTCACTGGAGACACGCGCTCCCATGCTCGACCAGTACCTGGTTGAATATGTCGCATCCTTGTCCCCAACCATCCGCACACGCAATGGTGTGTTGAAGTACCTGCTAAAGAGGGTCGCTGCAGATCTGTTGCCTGCCGAAATTTTGACGAGACCTAAACAGGGCTTTGGGGTACCCATAAAGCACTGGTTCCGTGGTGATTTGAACGGCTATGCCTATGAACTGCTCCTTTCGCCACGGGCGCAACAACGCGGCATCTTTGATCCAGAGTTCAGTCGCAACCTATTACAAGCACACACCAGGACAACACTGGTCAACCACAGCAGAGCAATCTGGACCTTACTTTGTCTGGAGCTCTGGTTCCGGACTTATATGGATGAGTCATCCATTTTTGTTGAGAAGAGTACGCAAACATCCATAACACGTGACCGCTAGTGGTCAGCGTTCCTGATTTATAGTTGTCATTCTAGAGCAAAGGAATAGTATTTGTTATGCCCTCCCAGGATGCCCAGCGGCAAACAACAAAGAAGCAATTGTGTGTCTTGATGGTCACAGGAGTCTACCCCACGGAGAAGCTTCCACATTTGGGCACGTTCATCAAAAGCCAGGTCGATTCGCTTATCGCAGCTGGCATTGAGGCAGAGGTTATACACCCAAAACCCGGGCCAGTACTGCTCCGTTATGCCAGGACAACCACGCAGGTTTTTCTCAAGACACTGGCAGGGCGTTTCGATGTTGTGCATGGACATTACGGGACGTGGTGCCTGGTTGCGCGTATGCAGTGGACCACACCTGTGGTTGCCTCTTTTCTGGGAACCGACTTATTAGGTATCGTGGCGGCTGATGGTGGTTTTAGCAGCAAGGGAGCGTTGTTTAACCGCATCAGTCGCTGGCTGTGTCGCCGAGTTGACGCCGTGATCGTTAAATCTGAGGGGATGAAAAAGACCTTATCGGGGGGCGACATCTTTGTCATTCCCAATGGTGTAGATTTTGAGTTGTTTCACCCCATTCCACGCGCAGAGGCCCGCCTTGCACTGCGCTGGGACCAGAATCGCTACTATGTTCTCTTCGGCAATGATCCCAAAAGACCTGAGAAAAATTTTCCGCTGGCGCAGGCTGCCGTCGAATCCCTGCGTAGCAGGGGGATATCTGCCGAACTGGTAGTCGCCTGGGGTCTACCACAAACAACACTAGTGCAGTACATCAATGCGAGCAACGCACTGATCCTCTCATCCATTGCTGAAGGCTCGCCCAATATTGTTAAGGAGGCGATGGCCTGCAATGTGCCGGTCGTCTCAACCGATGTTGGTGATGTGTCCAGGGTTATTGGGAACACCAGGGGTTGTAGCGTGTGCCCCCATGATCCCGAGGCATTAGCAGCGGCACTCGAACAGGCACTGCAACATACAGAGCCGACAAGCGGCAGGATGGATATTAGACACCTGGACCGTTCAGTCGTAGCAAGGCAGGTTATGGCAGTCTACGAACGAGTAATCAGTAAAAAAACGAAGTGGGAAGAAGAGATCTTTTACGAGAAAGAGACGCTCGACCATGGCAACAACCCGTAAAATACGGAGCGCTTTCCGGATTGCTCTTGGCGTTTTTCTCCTTGCTGTGCTTCTTCTGTCTATTCCCCTGGTTATACTTGTCAGCCAGAGATCCCAAGAGCTACGACAGCACGCAGCCGGCAAGATGCTCACCTTTACTCCGACTGTCATCCCGCTGTCTGCGCCAGAGATTGGCAATTCCTGGCGCGGACCGGTGTACTATGGTGTCGAGTCTCCGCCTCCCAATTGGCCACTCATTGATCACTATAACCGCTGGTGCTGGGGTGAAATTGAACCGAAAGAAGGGCAATATAATCTCGGCCTTATCGAAAAAGTACTCGCTGATGCCAAAGTCCACGGAGGAAAAGGCGGCTTTACGATTATGCCCGTGAATACGTCAGGCCAGACTGGCTCTTGTCTTCCACCTTACCTACGCAACCAAATTGGTGAGCCGCCTGACTGGAACAATCCATTGTACCTGAGTCGTTTACAAGCCCTGATTACTGCTATCTCTCAAAAATACGCAAATGATCCCCGTTTGGGCTGGGTAGATATTTTTGCCTATGGTAATTGGAATGAATGGAACCTGTCAGAATTACCTGGTGCGCCTGTTGGCACACCTGCCACTAAACAGGCAATCATCAATATGAATGTGCGAGCTTTTCCCCACCAACGATTGGTTCTTGATACAGATGCTCATTTACATGATGGTGGTGGGTATGACGCGTTAAGCTATGCCCTTAACCTTTCCCCCAGGATTGGTCTTCGCATGAACTGCCTGGGTTATCCTGCGATGGGAGGAGCAGTTGGTGACTTTGCAGCACTGCCTCTGGCACGGGATCGGTGGAAAACCGCACCAAGCATTGTTGAGTATTGTGGTGGACCAAGCTTTCAGGCAGCGCAAAACCAGATCACGCAGTATCATTTTGCATTAATTGGTGATGGGGCCGATAACATTAACTCCTTCAGTAGTTATAGCGCACCTGATCAAAATCTTATCATGCAAAATTACAAAACGTCTGGCTACCGCTTTATCTTAGATAGCCTCACTATCCCCTCTCAGATAGCGGCAGGAGGAGAATTTACTGTCATCGCACAATGGTCAAATGTAAACGTCACCCCGGCCTACAACCCCTGGAATATCATGGTGCAGCTACGAGGTGGTGGTGTATGGCAGGGCAAATCACATTTGGATTTACAAACGCTTCTTCCAACGAATACTTCGGGAAGAGATACTCCAAGAGCTGTGACTGATACTTTTCATTTACCAACCACGGTTCCTGATGGAAGTTACGCGGTTGCGATACAGATTGTTGACCCTGATAACTATTATGCGCCGCTCAACCTTGCCATCCAGGGGAGACAAACTGATGGCAGCTACATTTTGGGGACGGTACATGTCGGTGGATGACCTGGGCCAACGCTACACCTCACTCCTTACCCAGATGGAGAGTGGTCTGCTCTGCGCATAGGATAAGAGGCTGTCAAGGGCACGTTTGCAGAGAATACCGCGTTCTGGATGGAGATTCAGTGTATAGAGACCACCTGCATCATAAATGCGTTGCATCATTCTGCTCCAGATGCCTCCCACCTCTTCTGGATCAGTGATGCGCAGGCGATCGAAAAGCATTTCGTCGTCCGGGATACTGGTTGGAATACGTAGCAGAGCTCCTTCGAAATGAGGGCGGAGCACATACGTGCTGCAAGGAATTGCTTGAAAGAGTGCCAGTGACTTTTCATAGCCGCTTCTCAGAGGTGGTGGAAGGTTGGCAAGATCGATAACATCATGCAGAACGGCCTCATTGCTCTCATAGGCGAAACCAAGCTCGGTGAAGACCTGGAGCGACTCTTCTGTCCATCCAAGATAGGGATTGCGAAATCCTTGATAGGGAATCTGGGTTTTTTGAAATACCGAGATAGCCTGTTGAGTTTGCTTCTGCTGCTCAATTTTGCTCAAAAACCGATAATCGTTGTGAACATATCCATGGATGCCAATTTCAGCCACCACAACGAGCTATCTCTGCAATCAATGTAGGGTGTCGCCACAGTATTACGCCTGGGATGAAAAATGTTGGCGATGAGTTGTACTTTTGAAGAGAGCTAATAATTGTGTGTAGAGCCTGGTGTGTCCGTGCTTCAGAAAAGCTAAAGCGAGTGCAAACAGTCCAGAGTCGCCTGGCGAAGTTGTGTATCCCCTTGGTCTTGATAGAAAAGGTGACAAGGTTCATAGAGATCGTCCTGTTTCTTGTAGGAGCGAGGGCGGTGGTGTAGGGTGGGGTGGGCCCTGGTGGTCGTTCTCCTTTTCTGGCCTTTTATAGCTCCGTGAGAAAAGCGACTCGTATGCTTGCAAGAGATTCTGTTTGTCATTCTCCCAATTCAACAATTCTTCAATTCGCTTCCGGCCGAACGTCCCCATTCTGAGGCGGAGTTCTTTGTCAGCAAGCAAGGTTTCAATTTTGCCGGCGAAGTCTTCTACAAGATTTGGCGTGGCGTAGAGAGCGGCGTCCTGCGCTGAAAAGCGCGTTTCAGCAAGATCAAAAGCCACAGTTGGCTTGCCCATTGCCATGTATTCCATCGTCTTGACCATCGTGCAGTACTCGTTCAGTCCATTTTGTGGGTCAGGGGAGATTCCCACATCTGCCACGGTAAGATAGCGCACAATGTCTTCAGCCTCTACCCAGCCTGTAAAGTACACGTACTCGTCGAGCGAGAGTTCGTGGGCAAGCTTGCGGAGTGTGGGAGCATAGTCTCCATCTCCCATGAGCACAAGTAAAACATCCTGGCGACCGCGCTTATGAACAAGGTGATGGAGTGCATACAGGGCATTATCAATGCCATCTTGAATCCCCATCTCCCCTACATAGGTCAGCAGATAACGCCGCCCTCGTTTTAGTTCAGGCTCAGGTGTCACCAACTTTATGCGATCCAGTTCAGGACCGTTACGGACGACAAATACCTTGTCAAGATGACAATGACCGCGCTCAATAGCGAAACGTTTTTGTGAGAGATTTGTCGTGATGACCGCAGAAGCCGTTCGGTATGAGCACCTTTCCAGGAAAAGCAGGAGCTTGTGAACTGGTTTCATACGTCCGTTGAACTTGACCTGGAACATCTCTGGTGCAAGGTCGTGCTGATCAAAGATGAATTTTTTGCCAAGGAGTCGATAAAACAACCCGATAATGAAGAACAGGTCGGGGGGATTGGCAGTATGAATCACATCAAAGCCATGGCGGAACAACACCTTGAAACTTAACAAGAACGTCATGAGCAAACTAATACTGTATTCCAGGATGTAAGCTGTATATTTGTTAGTGTTTGTGGGAATTCCGTATCGATAGATATGGATGCCATCAATGCAAATGTGCGACTCTCGATACTTGGTAGTTCCCTTGGGGCCAATCATACTTATCTGAAAGCCGTGATCGCGTAGAGTGGTAGCTTCAGCCCAAACACGGTTGTCAAAAGGCACGGGAGCATTTTCTATCAGCATGAGTATTTTATAAGTTTTTGCCATCGATACCCCCATCTCTTCTTTAAGATAGAAAATCAAACTTGTGCTGCTGCCTGTTTGCAGTCAGTCGCGACTGAGTTAAGGATTGAAGATTGTCTATTGATTCCCTCATTAAGGATAAAATATTTTGTGTGAGAATCTGGTTGTTGTCGATGTTGAGATGGTGTGACAAAAGCTATACCCTGGTAGAGATCCCTCCGCTATGTCAAGGCCGGTGCAATCACGAGCCGATTGAGAAGTGGCCGCCCAGATAAAACGAACTCTAAAGAACAACAACTCATGAACGCTAGCGAACCAACGCCGACAGAACTACGCCAGGATCAGTTGACCCCAACGCTGACCAACAAACGCCGCTTACCGAACGCCAGTGGACTGCGCGCCAGTGGCCCGCGGAGTCACTTGAGGTGAGGCAGCTTCGCCCACCCGATCCGCCTGACGCTCCTTCATGCGGTAACTGCGACCATTAATGGAGATGACCTCAGCATGATGAAGCAGCCTATCGAGCAATGCCGTGGCAAGAACCTCGTCTCCTCCGAGCAAATTTCCCCATCCAGCAAAGCTGGTATTGGAGGTCAGAATGATCTATCCATGCTCATAACGAGCGGCGACCAGCTCGAAGAAGTGGTGAGCCTGCTCGGCCCTCTGTATGCGCAACGGGACTAGAGTTGCGCTTTTTCGATGTCGCCATTTTAGGTATGGTTTGACGGATGGTGGATGTCATCATACGGGAACTAGATTTCGGCAATTGGCCAGCTTCACCATGCACACAGGACTTGCGGAGCCGTCCCATACATACCTTCTGAAATGCTCCGCTTTCCCAACATGCTACTTTTCCCTTTGTGTTTCCACGCCAAGTAGGTTGGGTGTCCTAGAAGCTTTGCTCTCTCCTTCTCCTGCGTTACGCAGGAATTCCATATACACCGACACGGCGCACAATCCCATCCACGCTACCATGCTGCGCGCTTTCACCCGGATCTCATCGGCCTGCACGTGGACTAAATCGAGCTGTCCTTGCTCGACGATGGCCTGATGCACTCGTT
>WNFT01005607.1_pt1 | contig 15529 bp, 13 predicted proteins | sample 5400191 | NCBI WGS metagenome assembly WNFT01 (sample SAMN13153359, study PRJNA577476) | soil metagenome | isolation source: 80 cm saprolite under Madrone tree | place: USA:California | collected 2016-06-14 | reverse complement strand
CCCAGTCTCCCTACAAAGGCCCGCTAGGTATCTGGGGCGATGAACCCTGGCAGGCCACCACTACGCCCGCGAAGGATTCGCCCGAGTCCGAAAAATTCTCAGTTACCGGAAACTTCACCTCCAACCTCGAATTAGCCGACCCGGAAAAAAAGAAAGCCTTCGTCGCGAGCATCACTAGCGGTAAATTCCATAATCAGGCCGCTAAGGGCGCTGAATCCGCTCTTTCCTGCATGATGGCGCGCTCCGCCGCTTACAAAGGACACGAAGTCACCTGGGATGAACTAATGAAGTCCACCGAAGTGTGGGATCCAAAGATTGACCTGAACAAGTTCCGCTGAGATTGCCGCGCTGAATTCAGTTTTCTTCTGAACAGGCTTCAGCCGCCAACCTTAATCGAGGTATGCCAATGAGCTATTCATCACGTCGCGAGTTTCTGAAATCCACGGTTACAGCAGTCTGCACCGCCGGCCTCACTGGCGGGCTAGCTGAATCTCTCGCAGCTGCGCCGGGCGTTTCATCGCCCACTGGAGCCAACCCCGCACCACTCGCGATCAAGAAGGGCTTGGTCTACGACATGCTCCCTCGCACCCTTAGCCACGCCAACCGCTTCAAATTAGCGCGCGACACCGGCTTCGACGTCGTTCAGGTTCCTACCACCCCCGACGAGCATGCCGCAGAGGAATTGAAAAACGCCGCTACCACAGCAAAGATCCGCATCGACTCTGTCATGAACATGGACCACTGGCAGTATCCACTCTCGTCCGACGATCCTGCTGTCGTGGAAAAGAGTCTGGCGGGGATGCGCACGTCGCTCCACAACGCGAAGTTCTGGGGCTCCGACGCCGTTCTGCTCGTTCCCGCCGTGGTGAATCCGCACACGTCCTACCGCGATGCGTGGACGCGTTCTCAAAACCAAATCCGCAAGCTGCTCCCTCTCGCCGAAGAACTGAAAATTGTGATTGCCATCGAGGAAGTGTGGAACAGGTTCCTGCTGAGTCCCCTTGAAATGCTCAAGTATATCGGCGAGTTCGAAAGCCCGTGGATCAAGGCTTGGTTCGACGTCGGCAACGTGGTCCTTTACGGCTATCCGCAAGATTGGATTCGCACGCTCGGAAAGAACATCTCCAACGTTCATCTCAAAGACTTCAAGCGCAAGGAAAATGGCTACGCCTGGGTGAACTTGGGCGATGGCGATGTGGACTGGCCAGCAGTCCGCCAAGCCCTCGCCGATATCGGCTATTCTGGCAGCGCCATCGCGGAGCTCCAAGGCGGCGACGAGGCCTACCTGCGGGATGTGAGCCGCCGTATCGACCACCTCCTCCTCGGCCGCACCTGATCGCAGGCCCCTCGCCACACTCGTCGTCGGCTGGATTCTTTTCTCCCGCTGGCAGGAAAATCGCAGCATTGAAAAGCGCACCAAGGAAGAGCGCGCCCAGAAACAACAGGAGCAGGATCGCGCCGCCTTGGAGCAATTCGGCGGAAAAGAACTCGCCATCCAAAATTTCTACGCCACTCCCGGTGTGGTCCGCCGCGGCGAAACCGTTCAATTGTGCTACGGCGTGGCCAACGCCAAGACCGTCAGGCTTGAGCCACAATCCAGCCCCGTCTGGCCCTCTTACTCTCGCTGTGTTGATGTAACTCCCACCAAATCAACTACCTACACGCTGACAATCGCCGGCGCCGCCGGCAACACCCGCACGCAAACCGTGGAAGTAAAGGTCCACTAGGTGTGAGCGACGCTTTCTTGGTGAATCGCGCCAGCCTCCTCGTCCCGGCCCGAAACCACGCAAAATCCGCCGCTAACGAATAATCCCGCCCCGATTCCGCGCTTCCCCTTGTGACTTCAATTCCCCCGCATCTATAATGTCTGCTTGAGCGGGGTCCGGGTGGCCATCCGTTGGTCCCGGACTCCGCGGACTTTTTAGTGAATGCACAACCGACTACCATGTCCGACCCACTTGCCAAGATTAAGAAAAAGCTCCAGGACGAAATCGATCAGCTCTCGCACGAGCTCAGCGTCGAGCTTCCCAAGGAGATTGCCATTGCCCGCGCCCACGGGGATCTCTCCGAAAACGCCGAGTACAAGTTCGCCAAGGAGCGTCAGGGCTACGTCAACCTCAAGATCACCCATCTCAAAAAACGCATGGGCGACCTTGGCATGCTCAATCTCAGTAATGTTCCCAAGGACCGCTCCGGCTACGGTTCGCGGCTCACCGTCCTGGACGTGCAACGTGACGCGAAAGTCGAATACAAGCTTGTCAGCAGCGAGGAAGCGGACGTCGAGAAGGGCCTCATCTCCACCACTTCGCCCATCGGCAAGGCGCTGCTCAACCGCAAAGTCGGCGACGAAATCGAAGTCGCCACTCCCGCGGGCAAAAAAGAGTTTGAAGTCGTCCGTCTCACAACCATTCACGACGACGAGTAAACCATTCGGCTGTTCCAGCCGTCCCACCGAATAACTCGTGTGGGCCGCCTGTGAGGATTTATGAACTGGGGAGCAGGCCCGGCACTCGGGCTCCTGACCGTTTGCGGCTATCTCGCATTCATGGCTGGCACCGCGCTGGTGTGGCGCAACCGTGGCGAGTTCTACGTCTTTATTCAGGATGAGCTTTCTGTTTTCCGCCGCAACTTTTCCCGCTACACGGCCATCGGCCCGTTCTACGGCCTCCGCGAAGAATCTCGTTTCAAGGCCATCCCTACTTCATTTATCCATTCTGTGAGCCGGCTGCCGCGCAGCCGCTTCAACGTCGGCCCCATACTTCTTCTAATTGGCTTCCTTCTTTTCATTCTCGATTTCTTTGTCTAGTCCGCATTCCTTGCATGGCCCCTTCCTCGTAGGACCGCGCTTCCGAGGCGAGCCGCTCTTCAGTCTCCCACCGAGATTTTCTCGGTCTTATATTTCGAATTTCCATTTTCTATTTTCCTTTTTCTTTGCGATTCTTTGGTCATGCACCCTGCTCTCATCGTTCACGGCGGCGCCTGGGACATTCCTGACGAAGCCGTGGACGCTTGCAAGTCCGGCTGCCATCGCGCGCTCGCTGCAGGCTGGTCCGTCCTTGCCCAAGGCGGTTCGGCTCTGGACGCCATCGAAGCTGCCATCATGGTTCTCGAAGACGACCCCGTCTTCGACGCCGGTTACGGCTCGCACCTCAATCTGGACGGCCGCGTCGAATGCGACGCCATCGTCATGAGCGGCGAGACGCTTCGCGCCGGCGCCGCAGCCGCTTTGCAACGCATCAAGAATCCCATCCGGCTCGCGCGCAAGATTCTCGAAAATTGCCCGCACATGATGCTCGTTGCTAAGGGCGCGGAAAGCTTTGCGAAACGCCAGGGAATCAACCTTTGCAAAACAGAAGAAATGGTCAGCGAAGCCGAGCACGAAGCCTGGATGAAATGCAAAGCGGACGAACACGCCGCCGCGTACCACCGGGGCCACGAGCAAGGGACCGTTGGTGCCGTGGCCATCGACGCTGACGGCCATCTTTTCGCCGCCACGTCCACGGGTGGAACCTGCTGCAAGCTTCCCGGCCGCGTCGGCGATTCGCCGCTCATTGGCTGCGGCTGCTACGCGGATTCCGAAGCAGGCGGGGTCTCTTGCACCGGCTATGGCGAAGCGATCATGAAAGTCGTCCTGGCTAAGACCGCCGTTGATTTTCTTCGCCGCCCTGCGACTTGCGTCGATCCCGCGGATTCCGCCGACGCCTGCAATCTTTCCACCGCCGATATCGCTGCGCGCGACGCCGTCCATCTTCTCGCCAAACGCACCCACGGCACCGGCGGCCTGATCCTCCTCGATCGCCACGGCAATCGCGGCTTCGCGTTCAACACCCCACGAATGGCCTACGGCTTCGTCGCTCCCGATGGCACCTTCCTCACCGCCGTCTAGCCCGGCGATTTTTCTCTGCTCGTGAAACCAACAGACCCCCTCCCCCCATCAATTTGCATGAATATCAAAACAAAAGAGTTACAGAAAAAGCATTTCAGAAGTGATTGATTCTAAAGGACGCGATTTTGGTTGTTGGGGGGGGTGCAAGGGCGGAAATGGCGACCTGCAAAAGAAAAGCGGGAGCTTGCTCCCGCACTCCACGCGTAGTTATATACAAGGTTAAGTATACCGAGGAACAACCAAAAGTCAAGAAAAACTTAGCATTCGCAGGGAAGTGGTAAATCGTTGAGACGTCAACACCTTAGAAGGTTGAGAGGCTTACTGTGCGGAGTTCAAGGAACGGGGATCTCACGAGGACGGGACGAATTGACAGAAGGCATCTACATATGTAGACTTACCTCATTCGGCTTCGAGGAACACCTCTCGCCGCGAACGTCGGCGGAATTGATTTCAGTTTGTGAGTTGGTAGAGAATGACGAGGCCTTGAAAGGAAATTCTAGTGCCCACACTTGCGAATGGGAAAATCTGCTACATCGAGATGCCCGCCACCGATATTGCGCGCTCGGCCGACTTTTACAAGGGGGTCTTTGGCTGGAACATCCGGAAACGCGGCGATGGCAGCACTGCTTTTGACGACACGACCGGTCAAGTGAGCGGCGCGTGGGTGCTTGGGCGCCCGCCTGCAGCAAAGCCCGGCCTCCTGTTTTACATCATGGTGGACAGCGTGGCCGCCACCATCGATGCCGTGATAGCCCACGGAGGCGAGATCGTCCAGCCCCTCGGCGCAGACGCCCCCGAAATCACGGCGAGGTTCCGCGATCCGGGGGGAAACGTGATCGGCCTCTACCAGCAACCCGCCTGACCCTCGGACAAGACATACCTGTCTCTGGTTATCTGAGGCAAGTTCCAGCGTGCGACACCAGAAACCCCAGAAAGAAAAGCCAAAGACTCCACGCAGAAACCGCCGTATGGGCTACCCCGCCAAAGGCGAAGTCGGCGGCCACATCTTCCCTAGCGACTTAAGGCCGGCCAGTGGCTGTCATGATGCGCGACCGCGGCGAGAAGAAAATCGATTCGCGGGTGGGCTTGGTGTTGTACGATGCGACCGATTTAGGTGGCCGAAGCGGGAGTTTAGCGGAAACTCGGGGGTAGACGATGCGAGTGATTTCGAGTTTGAGTTTGATGGCGGCGCTAATTGCGGTGGAGATAGGAGCGGAGGTGGCAGAGGGGCAGGAGGCTTCGTCGAAACAGGCAGCGGTTGTTCATAGCAAGGAGGGAAAGAAATTATTTGGGGCGGAGGACACGCTGCGGATTGCGCGCGTGAGTTCGCCGCGGATTTCGCCGGATGGCGGGCACGTGGCGTATTTGGTATCGGCGGTAACGATGGGCAAAGAGGGTGATGCGGCTGAGAAGAGTGGGCAGCCGGGAAAATTCGTGTCGCAACTGTGGGTGGTTCCTACGGTGGGACCGCCGAGCGCGGCGCGGCAATTCACGCGCGGCGAGAAGAGTGTCTCGAATGCGAAATGGTCACCGGATGGGAAAGTCCTGGCGTTTACGAAGGAGGGAGGCGAAGAAAAGGATGCGAAGCAGCAGGTGTGGTTTCTGTATGCGGATGGCGGGGAAGCTTGGCAGGTGACAAAACACAAATCTGGTGTGGGAGGGTATGAATTTTCGCCGGACGGCAAGACGCTTCTGCTGGTGGCGACGGTTCCGGAGAACGCGGACCAGGAAAAGCGGAAGAAGGATAAGGATGATGCTGTCGTGGCAGATCACGACCTTAAGATGGAACACCTGTGGAGTTGGAATATAGCTACAGGGGAGGAAAAACAGATCACGCACGGGGAATTTACCGTGAGCGAACCACGATGGTCGCCGGATGGGGCGCATATCACGTATACGTCGAACCCCACGCCGCGGCAGGACGATGGCAGCCTGCAAACCGCCTGGGTGCTGGAGGTGGGAACGGGGAAGCAGCAGAAATTGGTCGATTCGCCGGATGCAACGCACGCGGCGCGCTGGTCGGTTGACGGCAAATGGATCGCCTACTTGAGCACCGCGGGGGAGTCGATTTACCAAGAGAATCTGTTTGTGGTGAGCGCTGACGGGGGCGAGCCCCGCAAGCTGATGGGCGTGTTCGAGCTGAACGCTGAAGAACCCATTTGGGGGCTGGACGGGAAAACGATTTATTTCAGCAGCGTGGAGCGCGAAACGGAAGAAGTGTTCGCGGCGGACGTGGCGGCTGGGACGGTGCGGCGATTGACGGATAAGCCGGGCGTGCTGCACTTGACGGGAATCAGTGCAAAGGGCATGACCGCAGTGGGGACCTGGTCCGATTCCAAGCATCTGGATGAGGTGTTTCGCAGCGATCTGCGATTTAGCGCGATCGAGCCGGTGACGAACCAGAATGCGTGGCTGGGGGAGTACGCGCTGGGCGAGACCGAGGTGATTCGTTGGAAGAGCAGCAAGGATGGAATGGAGATTGATGGGATCGTGACGAAACCGGTGGACTATGACGGCTCGCACAAGGCGCCATTTTTGCTGAATCCACATGGGGGACCGACCGGAACTTCGCTGGTTACGTTTTCGATTGCGGCGCAGGTGATGGCCGCGAACGGGTACATGGTGCTGCAGCCGAATTTTCGCGGATCGATGGGTCGAGGGGAAAAATTCGCCAGGGCGAACCAGAATGATTGGGGCAATGGCGACTATAAGGACGACATGAGTGGTGTGCAGGCGGTGGTGGAGCGGGGATGGGCCGATCCGGAGCGGCTGGGCGCCTTCGGGTGGTCCTACGGCGGATACATGACATTCTGGATTGATACGCAGACGGATCGATTTAAGGCGATTTCACCCGGGGCCGGCCTGCCCGACCTCTATTCCATGTATTCGCAAAGCGACATTCATCGTTACATGAGGCTCTACTTCGACGGGAAAGCTCCCTGGGACAATTTTCAAGAGTACTGGGATCATTCGCCGATGAAGTATGTGGGTAACGTGAAAACGCCGACGATGATTCTGCACGGGCAATCGGATACGCGCGTGCCGATACCGCAGTCGGAGGAATTTTATCGCGCGCTTTACGAACGGCATGTTCCGGTAGAGTACGTCGTGTATCCGCGGGAGAATCACGGGTTCGTTGAGCCACGGCATTTGGTGGACCGGGTGCAGCGGTATCTGGTGTTCTTTGGGAAGTATTTGAACAATGCTCCAGTCACGGAGCCAAAGGAAGTTGTTGAGCGGATGCAGAAGGATTTGCCATAGGCGGGAGCAACGAGGCACGGCTTGTTGTATCATCCCTCGGCGCGGGCGCTTGGGAATCGAGGGTTGGATGAGGGCGCGCTGCCATTGAGGTAATGAGGGAAATCATGAAGCGAACATTCCTTGTGCTCGCCACCCTGCTCGGGTGCTTCCTAGACGCTGGCGCTCCGGCGCAAACGCCACCGCCGCCGGTGGTTTCTCCCGAAGTGCACCCCGATAGAAGCGTGACGTTCCGCTTTCGCGCTCCGAACGACAAAGAAGTGGCGGTCACGATCGAAGGCATGCCCAAGCCTTTGCCCATGCAGAAGGACGATCAGGGCATCTGGAGCGTGACCACCGACCCGCTTGCTCCGGATTATTACGGCTACACGATCATCGCCGATGGCGTGGGCCTGTTCGATCCTTCCAATCACGTGATCAAGCCGAACTTCCTTTATCGAGCGAGCGAAGTGCATATTCCCGGACCAGCTTCGCTTTCCTGGGAGACCGGCGCGGTGCCCCATGGTGAGATTCATCATCATTTCTACAAGTCGGGAGTCGTGGGCGACGATCGCGGATTCTACGTTTACACGCCGCCGGGCTACGACCCGCGCGGAAGGCAAACGTATCCGGTGCTCTATCTGCTGCATGGCTTCAGCGACGATGCGAGCGCGTGGACGGCGGTGGGCCGCGCGAACGTGATCCTGGACAACTTGATCGCCCAGGGCAAAGCCAAGCCCATGCTGGTGGTCATGCCGCTGGGCTACGGCGCGCCGGAGGTGCTTAGTCCAAACTCTGGAGTATTTCGCGACCGTACGCTTACGGATCGCAACTTCGATAAATTCCGCGAGGCTTTGCTCACGGAAGTGATCCCGCGCGTGGAAGCGGATTATCTGGTGCTCAAGGACCGCAACTCCCGCGCCATCGCGGGGCTATCCATGGGCGGGGCCGAATCCTTGCTGACGGGGCTGAATACGCTGGACAAGTTTGCCTGGATCGGCGCTTTCAGCTCTGGCGGGTTTAACGAAGATTTTGAGAAGGAGTTTCCGGCGCTGGATTCCAAGTCCAGCGAGAAATTGCACTTGCTTTGGGTTGCCTGCGGGACAGATGATCGTCTGATCGACATCAACCGGAAGTTCCGCGGATGGCTGGCGGCCAAAAATATCAAGCATGTGGACATTGAGACGCCCGGGGCACACACCTGGATGGTGTGGCGGCGCAATTTGACGGAGTTTTCGTCGCTGCTTTTTCGCTGATGTCCTGGACGCGCGCTTCTAAATTGTAATTCTGGTTTCAGTCGTCATCGTCTCTTTTTGCGCTGGCATCGTCGTTATCAAGCTTGGCGATTCCAAGCCGCATGGCTTGATAGGCGGGGAGCTGCGCCGCTGGTGGAATATTGGATGAGCTTCCCGTGCACGCGAACCAGATCACGGCGTTCAAAACTTTGGGATCGGCCAAGTCCGCGTGAGCGAAGTTTTGAAGATTCGATTTTTTCATCCACTCGGCGGCGCCCTTGCTTTTGGACTTCTGCGTGAGCAAGTTGTCCAATGCGATCGTTGGCAAGACGGCTTTATAAGGTGTCAAGTCCGGCGTCTCCTGGAAAATGTCCATGGGCACGGCTGAAGCGTCAAGTTGGTTCATGGGCGCAATTCCCAGCAGCATCTCGATGGTGCGAATCATGCTGACGGTGCTGTGAAATTTGTGGATGAGCGCGCCGGGGCGATTGTAAGCGCTGATCGCCAGGCCCACCGAGCGATGTGAATCGACGTGGTCTGGCCCGGCCTGCGCGTCATCCTCGACGATGAAAATTGCCGTGTCTTTCCAATACGCGCTCGAAGAAACGGCTTCGACGAGGCGGCCCACGGCGTAATCATTGTCCGCGACCATGAATTGCGGCGTCGGAAAGGCATTTTTCATTCCGGTCGTATGATCGTTGGGAAACCGCACAATACTGAGCCCGGGCATGAGGTCCGCGTGGCCAGCCGCACGTTCGGCAACGAAATTGTTAAACTCTCCGAGCCATTCCCCTAACCGCGAATTGCCGCGGCAATTTGAATTGGCGTTGTCCTGAAGGACGGCAGCATCGGAGGAGGCCGACGGATTCAACGCTGCTTTGTAACAATCCACGGTCATACTGTCGGGCGCGGTCACGTCAAAGCTTCGAAAGCTCAGGTTGTGATGCTTCTGCAGTGACTCCTTGTGCGGTATGGCACGCATGGCATTCGAAATATCGGGGTAGGTCTTCTGCTTTTTTTGGCCGGCAGCTTCGACGTCTTTCGCCGAAATCACGCTCACAAATTCTCCGTAATTCCTGTAGGTCAAGCCGGCACGCGCAGCAGCATCCCATAGATAGAGGCTTTTCGGTTCGGCGAGATCGGTAAATCCCTGGCGGTAAGGAAGATGTCTTTCGAGCATAGCGGTCAACGCCGCAAGAACGTTGCCGTTAAACTTGTCGAGTTGCAAATTGCTTGGCGGCTCGTAATCGGGGAGGCGGTTATATCCTTCCCAGTCATACGTACGGCCGCGCCCGGAATACGCCCAACGAAATCCCTTGTCGACGTAGTCCGTGGAAAAGGCGGCGGTTGCCCAGTTGTGCCCATCGGGGCTGGCCTCGGAATTGACGAAGAAGCGGTCAAACAAACCGAAGCGCTGCGCCAGCGCATGATGATTGGGTGTCACCACTTGCCGCGTGCCGTCGGGCCGCTGCGCGGTGGCGTCACCGCCGAAAATCGCAAAGTCGGGATCGCCATCGGCGGCGTGTCCATCGCCCGATGTTTTTACGTCGCCAAACACCTGATCGTAAGTGCGATTCTCCTTGATGATGTAAATGACGTGCTTGATCGGACTGTTTCCGGAAAAAAGCCTTGGCGGCGCAAAATCCATCAGCCCGTCATTCTGCATGGTCTGCTGCGTGTAGCGCGCCAACGCGGGGTCGTCGGGCAGCGGAACGATGCTGATGTTTCCTGAAACAATCGACCCGCTGTATTGGCCGCCCTGGCGATTTTTCTCTTTGTTGGGAGGAAACGCCGCGTTTGGCGGATTCGGCGTGCGCCCGCTGTCGTTCACGCGCATCGAGGATGGCTCGAATCCCGTTCCTTTTCCGTTCCCGATGAAGAGTTTACCGTCCGCCACGGCGACTGCGGATGGATATTGTCCCGTGGGAATAAATCCCAGAATTCTCGATTTCGGGGAGTCGGCCATTTTTTCAGCTGATTTCCCGCCGCGTGCTTTCCCCGAAAGGGCCACCACGGCGATAGCGTTGCTGTGGGCGTTCGCCACATACAACGTTTTTTCGTCTTCACTGAGCGCCACGGCCTCGGGACTCGATCCCAGCAACGCGTCCTCCGCAAGCCGGACGTCGATGCGCTCGATCTCTTGATCCGTAGCCGTGTCAATTACGGAAATGTTATCCGCGTTCGAATTGACCACAAACAGCCGCGTTCCGCCGGTGTTAACGATCATCGAAGTCGGATGCCGGTCGACGCCGATGTATCTGCGCACCGCGCTCTTGCCGCTAAGCGAGATGACCGCCACCGAGGAATCATTCCAGCAAGAGACGTACGCCCGCGCTTTATTTCCGGTTCCCAGGGCCACGACTCCGTAGGGATAAATGTTTTCGTTGAGCTTTCCCGGATGATGCAAATCGATTCTCTCCATCCGCCGCGCGTTGTGGATGCCGCGCACGATAGTCACGCTGTCGCCGAGATTGTTCGCCGTGACGAGCGTGGCGCCATCCGGCGTCAACGCCAGTCCTGTCGGATAGAGCGCCGCCTTTCCTTCGTTGTAGTCGGGCGGCGAGACTTCGCCGGGTTTGGTGATTTCCAACGATGGCGCCGTCACTTTCGTATCCGGCCCGTTCGAACCCGGTTGGAGCGGCGCCTCGGCCTTCGGATCAAAATGGAAAATCCAGACTTTGTTTTCGAATCCTCCGGAAACATACACCTCAAAAGTTCCGTTCGCGCCTGCAACGGGAGAAAAAGCCAGGCCGACGTTGGCGCTTTGCGGCGTAGGGAAGTAGACATGTTGAATTACCAGCGGCTCGGGGCTGGCATTCAGGTCAATCACGGCAATGGATTGCTGGGCTTCGTTAGTCTCCTCGCTGAACTGAACGCCGTACCCGCTGTTCATTACAAGGAGAAAACGGCCTTTGCCGTGGCGTCCAAGAGTGTCCGGGCTGCGAAACATCGCTATGGGCATGGCTCCGACGGCGGGTAAATGAGTCGCTGAATCGAGAACCAATTTGCCAGCGGGCGTGATGGGACGCCCCTCGCCGGCGGGCTCTTGTTGGCACCATGCGCTTCCGCAAAAACATAAACTAATCAAGAGAAAACCACTGACCACCGCTTGCGATTTCATGTGCCCGCTACCCCGTTCCCCCCGAGATAATTCTTTTCCACGTGGTTCGATGCCGCTCTAATTTACATGCAAACAAGCTTAAGGAAAAATTGTTTTGCAAATTTTACAAATCACACCCGTCTGCTGAGCTGTAGCTTGGCAACGCATTTGACGTAAAGCGCTTCTACTTCTACGATGAATATGGCGCCGCCCTCAACCATTATCGAGCCACAAATGAAAACCAGAATCGTCGCGATCGCTCTACTCTTGTTCGTGCCGCTGGCCGCAAGCGCCCAGACCGCGGAAGAAGTCGTTAAGAAAGCACTCGATGCGCGCGGAGGAGCCGTGAAGATCAAGGCTGTGCGATCGGAGCGCGTCGCCGGCCGCATCATTTTCGGGCCAGGCCAGGAAGGCACTTTCGTTGTGGAACTCAAGCGCCCTTACAAGATGCACGCGGAAATCACCGTCGAAGGCCAGAAAATTATCCGCGTGTACGATGGCAAGTCTGGCGGCTGGATGATAAATCCATTTGACGAAAACAAGGGCGTCCAACCGATGCCCGCGGACGATCTGAAAAACATCACCGATGAATCCGACTTCGACGGCCCGCTGGTGGACTACCAAGCCAAAGGCAACCAGATCGAATTGATCGGCAAGGAAACACTTGACGACAAGCCGGTCTATCGCTTGAGGCTAACCAACAAAAGCGGGGACATACGGTTCTATCTCTTTGATGCTTTCACGTTCTTCCTGCGGAAGTGGGAAGGCACGCACAAAACCAGTGACAAGGAGATGCCCTGGGAGTCTTTCTTTTCGGCACGTTCTTCCTGCGGAAGTGGGAAGGCACGCACAAAACCAGTGACAAGGAGATGCCCTGGGAGTCTTTCTTTTCGGAATACCGCGAGGTCAGAGGGCTGAAATTCTCCTTTCGAATCGACCAGGGCAGTCCGGGCACGGACATCAAGCAAACCCTCATCGCCGAGAAGATTGAGATCGACCCCCCGCTTGACGATTCGCTGTTCGCCAAGCCCGCCCCACCGGACGCTGTCGCCAATCCGGCCTCACCTGCCACGCCGCAGCCCGCCGGTTCTGCGGCCTCATACTAGTTCAAGACGCGATGAGGGAAGCTCTCCGCTTTTCTGCGCCCGCGCGCTAATTACTCGGTGAGCGGTGCGTCGCATGCAAATGATAAAGATCCGCGACCGAATAAGTCAGGCCCGCAAAAAAAGTGACCCGAGGCAGATTCCCGTAGGCCGCAAAATAAGCTCCGCCATCCAGCACCAGCCGCGGCGTGAGGTTGTACGTCGTAGCGTTTAGGAGCACCATCGTGCCCGGCGTAGCTGTGTTTTGCCAACTGTAACCAGCAATCTCTCCCGTGTATCCCCACTTTCCTTTGAGAGGCCGCGAGTAAGAAAGCGCGGTGAAATATCTGCGGTCAAATCCGCCCAACTGGGGGCGCCCGACAAACTGCACTCCTTCGTTCACGTCAAAGTGATGTTTGCCGAAATCCTTGCTTACGAGGATCTGTACAAGGTGCGCCATGGCGCCTGCACCAAGCTCTGGCCGGGCCGTCGGAAGTGTCGCCACATAGAGAATCGCGACCGTCGGCCGCGCCTTCTGTTGCGGAAATAATTTGTACTTGAAGCCCGCTCCAGAGTCGCCCAGCCCGCCAGTGCCCGCATCGCGTTCGATGGGATTGTTCAGAAACCACAGCTCCAGGTTCTTGACCGCGCCCCATTTCAAGAGCACATTAACGTTCTGATGCCCGTCAGCGGCCTCGAATCCGTATTCAATCTCAAATACGCCGAGCTGCACCATCTCTGCCGTTGATGCAAACGTCGGCCGATTGGGCACGGCCGTGATCTCATCTGCATTTTGATCTTTTTGCTGGTTCTGGGGAGAAGTCCGTTGCGCATCCGGTGTTTGGCCGCGCACCTTCCATCCTGTGGCGAGCAGGCACAAACTCGCCAGTGCAATACACACCGCAATTCGCATCCGTTAATCCTTCCAAGGCACGGCGCGGCAACAATTCATTCTAGCAATCGCCGCGTCCACGCACTGCGCTATCCTTATTCTCGTGCCTGATGCGCAGCAACAAACGCTGGACTCCTCAACAGCTGGCCTTTGTGCCGATTGTCTTCATTCCCGCCGCATCGAATCCGCCCGCGGCTCCCTCTTCATCCTCTGCGATCTCTCTCTTACCGATCCCCGATTCCCCAAGTATCCCCGGCTGCCGATTCTCTCCTGTGACGGTTACAAAAAAATGCCCTGAAGGCAATCCGCGGACGGCTGTTTCTCATTTTTCTGATGCCGTTACTTCACTTCGTGGTAAGTTAGGAACGGGTTCATTCTTCCGGCGAGGTCTTCGCATGGCTTTCCGCTCGCAGCTCTCGTTCTACGCGACTTTGTTGCTATTGGCCTGCCCGTTGTGCGCCGTTGCCGACCATTTGCAAATCACCAGCAATCCTTCCGGCGCTGCCGTGGAGATCGACGGAGTCGCCGCCGGCACTACCCCGTTCGAAAAAGACTATCCGGGCGGTTACTTCCACAAAACAAGAACCTCGATGGGATCTCGTCTGGAGCATCCCATGGTCGCGCGCATCAGCCTGGCGGGCTACGCCACCAAGGAACTCAAACTCACGGAAGGGCCGATGAACTGGATTTCTCTCAACGGCCGCAACCGCGGCGAATACTGGCTCCTGAAGACCGATCATTTTCACGTCGATCTCCAGCCGATCTCCGAAACCTTCACCGGCAACATCACCGCAACTGGCTCCGGCATGGGCGGCGACCTGCACCCGGAACTCTCACTCGAAGAGCTTGTTCGAAAGACGAAACCTGCCGTCGTTTATTTAAAGGGACTGGAAGGTACCGGGTCGGGATTCTTCGTGACGGGCACCGGCGTCATCGTCACCAACGCCCATCTCGCGCGCGGCGAAGAAACGCTGCACACGATTCTCTCGACGGGCCGGGAGCTGGAGGCCAAAGTCGTCTACATTGACGCGGACCTCGACATCGCACTCGCCAAGGTGGCGCTCACTCCCGGAGAAAGTGAACTCCCTCATCTCGCGCTCGCTGACGCCTCGAGCGTCCGCCAGGGAGAAAATGTTCTCGCCATAGGCAATCCCGGCGACGCCATGCTCTTTAGCGTCACGAAAGGAATCGTCAGCGCGGTCGGAAAATTTCCCAATGCCGGTCCCGGCACGTGGATTCAGACCGACACACCCATCAATCCCGGCAACAGCGGCGGCCCGCTGCTCAACTCTCGCGGCGAAGTCGTCGGCATCAACACGCAAAAACTCATCAAGAAAAATGTCACCGGCATCGGATTCGCGCTGAGTGCCACCGACCTTCTCGAAGTTCTCCATCGTTTCTATCCCCTTGTAGTGGCCGCGAGCCAAGCGACAGCTCAAACCGCGATTCAGCCAATGGCCCGCGAGAATACTCCGTCGGCCGAGGCTTCCAATGCGTCTTCTTCTGGCGCTCCCGAAGGCGTGGGCACGGTTACGATCACTTCGGAGCCGGACAGCGCTGAAATTTTCGTCGACGACAAATTCCTTGGCAACGCTCCGGCCACTCTGAAACTGCCTGCCGGCAGCCACGCGATCGTTTTGAAATTTCCCGGCCACACCGATTGGCGCCGCACTCTCGAAGTCCTCAAGTCCAGTAAGACATCCCTCAAGGCCACGCTCGAACCGGCCCCCTGAGCCCGTTCCACGTGATTCCTTTCACGTAACGCAGGCAAGGAAGCGCCCCCTGGCCGCGCAGAGCGAAGTGTAGCCCGCAAAAAAAAGGCAGGGCGCCCGATGAACGCCCTGCCTTGAACGTGTACGCTGCTATGTGCTGTTATTCGGGTTGCTTGGGAATTTCGGGATTCTGCTCCGGTACTTGGGGGTGCTCCGCCACCGGTGTGACGGTTCCGGTTGTGCTGCTCGCGGCCAATTCCGAAGGCTTGTACTTCGGCGCGCTGACGTATCCATGCACGAGGTTCTTGTCCACGCGGTTCACCACCACTTGCACCGGCTGCGATTCATTCTCGGTATGGATCCAGATCGGCTCGTACAAGTTCAC
>WNFT01015690.1_pt1 | contig 15531 bp, 11 predicted proteins | sample 5400191 | NCBI WGS metagenome assembly WNFT01 (sample SAMN13153359, study PRJNA577476) | soil metagenome | isolation source: 80 cm saprolite under Madrone tree | place: USA:California | collected 2016-06-14 | reverse complement strand
GACGACGGACCGTGGAAGATCATCGTCTGGGTGGCGCTGGAGGTGCTGTGGTTCGTTGCGTTATTCGCGGTGCTCGGCTTGTTCGAGCGGGCGCTGCGATAACGCCGGCAAAGCGGTCCTGGGTTCAGCCCTGGCCTGACAATGCAATCAAAGCGATGCCCCGTCCTGAGAGTGTGTGAAACAATTCCAAATGCTCGTCATTCCGGGGCGCGGGCAGCCCGCGAGCCCGGAACCCATCAACACCGCTTGGTGAATACTGTGGATGGCCGGTGTTCATAGGTTCCGGGCCTGGCCCCCTGGGCCATCCCGGAATGACGAGGCACGGTGATGCGGCACGGAGATCACAAGATCACGGCCGGTGATCCCGCCGTCGACCACGAGCCCGCCGCCGGTCACAAGCCGGGATCGTCGCCTGCGCCCCTTGCCGTGGCCGGGCCTTCGCCCATATAGAGATAATATCAATTATCAGATGGCTATAAATGCTAATTTCAAAACCAATGGAGGTGCGGCCGCATTCCGCTGCCAATTCCCCGCCGACACCGAAAAATTCCGCTGCCGGCCTGTTCGATAGAATTGTTTCCAAGTTATTGATATTACTTTATTCTTGGGTACACGAAGCGCGCTTTTCAGGCGTCGCAACGCGTTTTCTCCCTGCTGGCAGGGAAATGCGACGGAGTTCGCGTTGGGCCGGATCGCGCCTCGGGTTACTGCGCCGTCAGAGTAAGCTGAGCGCTTCGCTAGCGAAACATCCGGCCTTGCGGCGGCAGGCCGAGGAGGATCTGGCCGACGGTCTCGAAATGGATCGGGCGGCCTTGGCCCTGCTGGGTGCCGGCATGGATGTCGCGCAAGCGGCGCTCGAACGGGTTTTCGTTAAAGACCGCATTCGAGCCGGCGGCACCGTAGACGGTCGCGACGACCTCGCGGGCCTGGTGGATCGCCCAGGTCGTAGAGAGGCGCAACCGCGCATGCTGCTCGGAGCGGAACTCGCCGGTGCGTTCGGCCTCTTCCCACATCTCGGCCAGGGTCTCGTGGATCAAGGCGCGGGAAGAGCGCAATTTCGCCTCGCATTGCGCCACCTGCGACTGGATCACGTTGTTCTCGCGCAGAGTGCCGCGGGCACCGCGGGGGATCTTGTCGCGGGCCAGCACGACAAACGCGTCGAGCGCGCCGCGGGCGATGCCGAGCGAAACGTTGGAGAAGCTCGCGGCGTAAATCATGCCGCTGGTGAAGCGGTAGAGCAGACCGGGCTCGCGCCGCTCGGCCTCGTTGTCGCGCGAGGCGGTGTATTTCTGCGGCACGAAGAGGTCGTCGAGGCGATAGCTGTCGCTGCCGGTGCCGCGCAGCCCGATGACCTGCCAATTGTCGATGATCTCGGCGCTGGTCTTCGGAAACAATACGGTACGGACGAACGGGCGGCCGTTCGGGTTGAGCCGCGGGGTGCCGTCCGGCTCGAAGATCGGGACATGCGCGCCGAGCCAGGTGGCGTGCCGGCTGCCGGTGGCGAAGCCCCAGCGCCCGGTGACGCGGATGCCGCCGTCGACGGCGACGCCGCGGCCGGCACCCGGGAGCTCCGGCCCCCAGGCGAGAATGCCGCGCGGCGGCCCGAAGATCTCGCGCGCCACCGCCGGGTCGAGATAGGGGGCGGTCATCGAGCAGCCCGAATTCTGGCCGAGGCACCAGGCCGTGCTGGGGTCGGCCTTGGCGATCTCCTCGAGCACCTGGACATAGCTCAGCGGGTCGAGCTCGGCGCCGCCCAACGAGCGCGGCAGCAGCATGCGGAAGAGGCCGCGTTCGATCAGCGCCTCGACGATCCTCTCCGGAAGCTCGCGGCGCTCCTCGATCTCGTCCGAAGCGGCGGCCAACATCGGCGCGATTTCGCGCGCCCGTTCCAGGTAATCAACGGGCGGGTCGGCGCGGCGCAGATCGAGCGAAGTCGAAGACATCATGTTCTCCCGCTGGGGGTGCTCTTGTCTCTTCGATTGAAGTTACATCGGGTGGGGCCTCAAGCGCGACGATTTCCACGATCACGATCCGATCGCGCGCCACCAGCGCCGGGTCAACAGCAAGGCGAGCAGACCCTCGACCCCAGTGGTCACGATCGCCCATGGCGCGCCGATCAGGCCGGCAAGCCAGCCGAGATGAAGGAAGCCGATCATGCCGATTCCAATAAAGACCGAAAGGACGCCATAGACTCGGCTGCGCATCTCGGCCGGGGCCGAAAGATAGACGAGGGTCGCCTGCATGATGCTGAAGCCGGCATTGGCCAGACCCGTCAGCAGCAGCACAGATCCCGCAAGTAGCGGATAAGATGCCAGCGCGAAGACCGGCAGCATTGCAAGATAGATAGCGACCCCGCCGATGAAGAGCCGGGCAAAATGCCGCGGCTTGGCGAAGAGCGCGATCACGATCGCCCCGCAAAAGGCGCCGACCCCATCCATGCTGGCGAGCAGACCGATGCCGGCGGGTCCGAGACCCAGATCATCCTGGCCGATCACCGGGATCATGGTTGTGAATGGCCAGCCGAACGTATTGTAGATCACGGTGATGACCATGATCCCACTCAATCGCCGGTCGCGGCGGACGAGCATCAGCCCTTCGATCATGCGTTCGAGCACGCTCGCGCCGATCCGCGGGCCAGCCGCGTTGCGGTGTTGGATCCGGACGGCTACCAGAAACGCCACCAGGTAGCCCGCAACGCTGACCGTGAAGGCGCCGCCGATGCCGAGGGTCGCGAGCAGGATGCCGCCGACCGTCGGTCCGAGCATGCGGCTCGCGTTATTGGCGCCGACATCGATCGACATCGCCGCACTCATTCGTTCGGGACCGACGACCTCGCCGATCATCGTGCGGCGTACCGGATTGTCGGTGGTCCAGGCGACGCCGCCGATAAAGCTGGCGAGGGCCAAATGCCAGACCTCGAGCATGCCGGACCAGGCCAAGGCCGCCAAAGCGATCGAGCACAGCAGCATCGAAAGCACGACGAGGATCAGTGCCGTGCGCCTTTCGATACGCTCCGCCGCGGCGCCTATAGGCGCCCCGAACAGGGCCATCGGCAGCATCCGCAGCATGGTCAAGAGCGCGACGACGAACGGCGAGCCGGTATGCTGATAGGCGAACACCGCCACCGCCAGCATTTCGAGCCAGCGCACCGAGAAGACCACTAGGCCGATAAACCAAAGCCGGCGAAAATCGGGTTCAGCGACCAACCATCTTCGCGGCGCTGCCTGGAGGGCTGTTACTGTCACAGTAGTCCCGATAATCTTGGGAGGGGCCGCCGCCGCACCTTTTTCATTCCTCCCTCTCGATGCCTGGCTGTTTGACGGAAAAGGCAAATCTAATGCGGCAGTCGCGAACCGGACCCGAGGTCTCGACCGCAACCCTGCCATGCGGCCACAAGCCGACCGCAGCTGTGCGAAATTGAAGCATCGCGGGCCAGCAGATTTTGCGGCAAGATCGACGCTCGCCGAGCCGGCGTCGGGCTCGGGGGATCAGACGGTGATGCGCTGCGTTTGTGGGAGCGATTGCTCGATCGAAACAAAGGAGGCGTCGCATCTCGACTGAGGTCGAACTCAAGCTTGCCGCATCGGCAGTGTATTTGCCGGAGCTGAAGCGTGCCCTCGCCGACATGGCGCCGGAGGCGGAAAGTTCACGCCGCCGGTTGATCAGCACCTACTACGATACTCCCGATCTGGCTCTGAAGCGCCGGGGACTGACGCTTCGCGTCCGCGAGCAAGGCGGTCGATTTGTCCAAACTGTCAAGGCGGAGGATCTTGGCGGCGGCGATATTTTGACGCGAGGCGAATGGGAGGACGAGCTCGCCGCCAATCGTCCCGACCCTCTCGCGCCGCGGAGCGGGGCGCGTCTGCCGGACGGGATTGCCGACGATTTGCAACCACTCTTCGCCACCGATGTAACGCGTACATCGGTGGCGATCGAGCCGACCCCGGCAACCCGAATAGAGGCAGCGATCGACGAGGGTGAAATCCGCGCGCCCGGCTGCAGCGGGGTCGAGCCGATCAGCGAGATCGAGCTCGAACTCAGCAGTGGTGACCCCGCCGCTCTTTATGAGGTCGCCTTGCGGCTGCTCGAAGTGGCGCCGATCCGTATCGAGCCGCGCAGCAAGTCGGAGCGCGGCTACCGGCTCAGGGAGGGCGTCGCGGTCGCCCCACCTGTCGTTCACGCGGCGCCCGTTGTTCTCGATCCGATGATGAGCGTCGAGGCGGCACTTCAGGAGATCGGCCGGGCCTGCCTCGCCCATCTGCTCCACAACGAAGCTGCCGCCCTCGAGAAACAGCCGGAAGGCGTTCATCAGATGCGCGTCGCCGTGCGCCGTATGCTCTCGGCGATCTCCTCCTTCAAGCAGCTGCTTCCGGGTGCGGATCGTCGATGGATATCCAACGAATTAAGGTGGCTTGTTGATGTTCTCGGATCGGCGCGCAACCTCGATGTCTTTGCGATCGAACTGCTGCAGCCGGCACGGGAGGCGCTGACGGACGAAGCCGGTGTTGCCGATCTCGCCGCCGCGCTCGATGAAGCGCGTTGGGCCGCCTACGACCGGGTCGCGCAGGCAATCAATTCAGAGCGGCACGCCGCCGAGATGCTGCGCCTGTCACACTGGTTCGAAGCGCGCGCATGGTGCAAAGGATCGGCCGAGGCGGGGGCTCTTCTCGCCGCACCAATCGGCGACCTAGCCCCGCGCTTGCTCGATCGGCGGTGGCGCAACTTGCGCAAGCGCGGCAAAGGCTTCCGCCGGTTGACGGCGCGGCAGCGACACAAGTTGCGGATCGCCGCCAAGAAGCTGCGCTACACCATCGAGCTGCTCGGGAACCTGTTCGATCACGACGCGCTGCACCCACTCGTGACGCGCCTGAAGCGGCTGCAGGACGAGCTTGGATATGCGAACGACCTGCATGTCGCACATGATCTGTTGCCGGAGCTGTCAGACCGTGCAATGGCTCGGAATGTCGTCGCGAGCGCCGGGGCTCGCGTGCTCGAATGGCACGAGAAGGGGCTCGCCAGGGACGAGCGAAAGCTTCGCAAACGGCTGCGCCGGCTAAACCACGCCGCGCCCTTCTGGCACCGGCAAAAGCGGGGCGCCGGCTAAAGTGGGTCGCGGCGAGAAGGCCAACCGGGCGGAAATCACGCGGGGCAGAGTTCTGCGCGCGCTGGTCACACGTCCGCGAGAGGAGGCCTTGAGCTTGGCGGCGGCGCTGGCGGGCCGCGGTATCGATGCCGTGATCGAGCCGATGATGGAGGTCCATTATCGCACTGCTGCAGCGCCTGACCTCGCCAATGCGCAGGCGGTTCTGTGCACCAGCGCCAATGGCGTGCGGGCTTTCGCACGAATCACCCGGGAGCGCGATCGCCTGCTCCTGGCGGTTGGCGATGCCACAGCATCGCGTGCCCGCGCTGAGGGCTTCACCAATGTGGCGAGCGCTGGCGGCGATATTGCCGATCTCGTCCGGCTGGCCGTAACACATCTTCGCCCGCAAGGCGGGCGGGTGTTGCACATTGCCGGGCAGGTCGTCGCGGGTGACCTGTCCGGTGCATTGCGGGCACAGGGTTTCAGCGCAGAGCGAATTGTCCTTTACGACGCCCGGCCGGTTGCTACGCTTAGCGAGGCGGCGGTCCGCGCATTGTGCTCCGGCAAGATCGACTTCGCAGTTTTTTTTTCGCCGCGCACCGCAGCCATATTCGTCAAGCTCGCGAACGGTGCCGGCCTTGCAGCCTGCTGCCGAACAATCACAGCCTTCTCGATTAGCCCGGCCGCCGACGCCGCCCTAGCGACGCTGTCGTGGCGTGACCGACATGTGGCCGAGAAGCCGAGCCAAGGGGCGCTGCTTGATCAGCTCGATCGAGTCGCGGCCCAGCCCGGTCAAAGCCCGGAAAGCTCGAGACCAGCCGCAGCATCGCAGCCGCCCGCACCGCGCCGACGGGAGGTATGGCCGGTTGTGGTCGTGGGGCTGATCATCGCCGGAATCATGACCTCGCCATTCTGGGCGCCCGCTCTTGCACCACTTCTGCCTTGGGGTGAGGGGCTCACTGCCGCACCAACTCCGGATTACGCTGCGCTTGCCGCAAGGCTGGAGGCGATCGAGCGGCGGCCCGCAGCGCCTGCCATCGATGTGAGCGCAATCGAATCGGCGCAGAGCGCGTTGGCGCGCCGGGTCGACCAGCTGGAAGTCGCACGCAACGGAGATCGGCAAAGCGAAACCGCCGTTGCTTCGCTCAAGGGCGGGCTGGACCGGCTCCAACAACAGCTCGGCGTGATCGAAGCGCAGACGGCTTCGCGCGAGGCACAGGAAGCTGCCGAGATGCGAAAAGTTCAACAGGAGCTGACGCGGCTCACCACCGTCGCCGCCGATCTTGGTGACCGGCTGGCAGCACAAGAGCAGCGGCTGCGGGCTGAAAAGACCCAGCCGACCGATGCGATATTGCTAGTGGCGCTGCTGCGGATCCGCGAGGCGGTCGAGCAGGCACGACCCTTTGCGGCAGAGCTCAGCGCCTTCACGGCGCTGGCCCATGACCGACCCGACCTCCTCGCGGCGACCGCGCCGCTCGCCGAAGCCGCCCGCGACGGGGTGGCAGGGCGTCTTGCCTTGGCCAAGCGTCTGGCTGAGGTCGCCGGGCATATCACGAACGCGACGGCGCTTCCGCCGGAGGCAGATTGGGAATCCCAGGCGCTTGCCCGGCTGCGTTCTCTGGTGACGATCCGCCGGATCGAAGGTGCACCGCAAAGCGAACCGGAAGCCGCGGTACGCGCGGCTGAGGCCGCCCTCGGACGCGGCGATCTGGGCGACGCCGTCGAACAACTCGATCGGCTCGCCGGCGCGAATGCTGAAGCCGCGGGCCCGTGGCTGAGGTCGGCACGACAGCGGCTGGCGGTCGAGGCCGCCCTGACGCATCTGCAAGAGCTCTTGGTGATCGGCCTCGGCCATGCTCCGGAGGCGCCGGGACGCGTTCCGGCCGAAGCGCCGGCGAAACCAGAGAAGCTTCCGTGATCCGCGGCATCGCCGGCATTCTTATCGTCGCGGGGGTGGTTGCTGCGGCGGTTTTCCTGGCCGATCGACCGGGCCGGGTCGATATCGTCTGGCAGGGTTGGCAGATAGAGACTTCGGTCGGCGTGCTGGTCGCTGCCGCAGTCTTTGCGGCGCTGGTGGTATGGTTGCTGGTCTCAACCCTATGGCTGATCATCAGCAGTCCACGCAGGGTGCTTCGCAGCCGACGGGTGCGGCAACGCCGAGCGGGCTACCGGGCGCTGGCCCAAGGTATGGTGGCGGTCGCAGCGGGCGATGCGCAAGAGGCACAGCGTCTTGCCAGGAGGGCGGATGTGCTGCTCGCCGACCCGCCCTTGACCCTGCTCCTGTCCGCGCAGGCGGCACAGCTCGACGGCGACGAGGGGGCGGCGACGCGGTTCTTCACAGCGATGCTCGAGCGGCGCGAGACCGAGTTTCTCGGCTTGCGCGGCCTGCTGAACCACGCGCTGCGGGCGGGCGACCGCGGTGCCGCGCTGCGGCTCGCCGAGCGCGCTATGGCTCTGCGCCCGCGGACGCGCTGGGTCGCGCTGAACCGCTTCGATCTCGAAGCACGCGAAGGGCATTGGGAAGCGGCCCGCAAGACGCTTGGCCAATTGACCAGGCGCCAGCTCGTCTCGCGCGAACGGGCGCGCCATTATCGTGGGGTGATCCTCCACGAGCTGAGCCTCGCTGCCCTCGAAAACGGCGATCGGCCTCGAGCAATTGCTCTCGCGGCCGAGGCCCAAGGGCTGGCCCAGGACCTCGCCGGCCCGGCCGCCCACCATGCCCGATTGCTGCTCGGGGAGGGGAGGGCGAGGCGCGCTGCCAAGGCTGTTGAGCGCGCCTGGCGCACCGCGCCCCATCCCGAACTCGTGCGGGTCTACAGTGCGATCTACGAGGGCGCGCCGTCGCTCGCGCGCGTCAAGGCGTTCGAGCAGCTTGCTGCACAAAACCCGACGGCACGCGAAAGCCATGTGACGCTGGCCGAGACGGCGATCGAGGCGCAGCTCTGGGGCGAAGCGCGCCGTCACCTCGAAGCGGCGATCGCGACCGACCCGACGGCGCGGCTGTGCTTGCTCTCGGCTCGGCTCGAAGAGGCCGAGCACGGTGATCTCGGTGCCATGCGGGGGTGGCTCGACCGTGCCGTCGGCGCGCCGCCAGATCCGCGCTACATCTGTGCGGCCTGCGGCGGCGAGAGCCTCGAATGGCGCTCGCTATGCCCCCGCTGCGGCGCCTTCGATACCCTTAGCTGGCGCACACCCGCTTGGGCGGTTCCCGCTGCGGCGCTGCCGATCCCGACCAGACCCGGCGCCGCGCTCGACCTCGCTCCGCCCCCGGGGGAGATGCCGGTGCCGGTCGGCATGCCAAACGGCTTGGCGGCCACGCTCGAACCGGGTAAAAACCAGCCGGTCGCGTCGCCCCGGTAGCTCAGCGGTAGAGCAACCGCTTCGTAAGCGGTAGGCCGTTGGTTCAAATCCGACCCGGGGCACCAGCTCTTTCCGATCGCCTCTGCTGCAACAAACGGTTGACTACGGTCAAGCGCGCTCCGAGGAGCGCCGTCTTGCGGCAACGTGAGCCCCACACCGCCGCCTGCCCTCAGCATGCGGCCAGATCGCAGTGCCCACCGTATCAGATGTATAAAATATCATTATAGCAATAACGCACGCCACAGTCAAGTGTGCTCCGAGGAGCCCCGTCTTGCCGCAACTTCGGCACTAGGCTGCCGCCAGCCGACCGATTTTCGGCCGGCCAATCGCGCTGGACATTGTCATCCCGAAACCGGATTCTATCCGGAACTTCGGCACCGGGGGCCAATGCTCCAGCGTACGTCATGAAGGAGCTAGGCTGATGGTAAGCGGCAACGGGAGGTGAAAGGGATGATCCAGACCAGTGGGGTCGACCATGTCGTGTTGCACGTCAGCGACGTGCAACGCGCGAAGAAATTCTACACCGACGTGCTCGGCATGACCGTTTACCGCGAGGATGACCGGCAAGTGTTTTTGCACGCCGGGCAACAAGGGGTGGCGCTGTTCGAGAAGGAAGGCGGAGCGCCGTTGACGGCCGGCAACGACCTCAACCATCTCGCCTTCAACGTGGCGTCGGGGACCTACGAGACCCTCAAGGCCGAGCTGGAGGGGCACGGCGTGACCGTCACCGGCCGCCCGGGCGAGGACCGCTGCATCTATTTCCGCGATCCCGACGGCCACCGGCTGCAGCTGATGATGCGGAGGTGAGCGGCTAGAGCGAAGACGTTGCGCGCAGCCGCCGGCGGCGAATGGAAGGTCGATCCGACCTCACTCGAACGACTCTTGCGGTGCTCTTTGTCGCAGGGTTGATCGGCGCTTGTTTTTGGATATTGCGGCCGTTTCTCCCAGCGGTCATCTGGGCGACGACGCTGGTTGTCGCGACTTGGCCGCTGATGATCCGAGTCCAGCGCCGGCTGTGGAATATCCGCGGGCTCGCAGTCGCGGTGATGACCCTCGCTCTATTGCTTGTTTTCGTCGTGCCTTTCTGGCTTGCCTTCACTACGATTGCGGACAATTTTGAACGAATCGTCGAGTGGGGCTCCTCCTTAGCGTCGTTCAAATTACCAAGACCGCCGGAGTGGTTGACGAGCATTCCGCTGTTTGGTGAGAGGGCCGCGCAATTCTGGGAGAGTGTTGCCGCCGGCAGCGTGGACGCATTGGTCGCGAAGGCTGCGCCTTACGCGGGCGGTGCCGCGACCTGGTTTGTCGCTGCTTTGGGCGGTCTGGGCATTGTCTTTGTGCAGTTCCTGCTTACCGTCGTCATCGCCGCCATCATGTATGTCAGCGGCGAGGAGGTCGCCGCCGCCACTCAACGTTTCGGATATCGTCTTGCCGGCGAGCGCGGCAAGCAGTCGGTCCTCCTGGCCGGCCAGGCGATCCGCAGCGTTGCGCTCGGTGTGGTGGTGACCGCACTGGCGCAGTCGGTACTCGGCGGCATCGGTCTCGCACTGGCGGGCGTGCCATTCGCTGCTGTGTTGACAGCAGTGATGTTCATGCTGTGCATCGCCCAATTCGGACCCTTGCCGGTGCTGGTGCCGGTGGTGATCTGGCTGTACTGGAGCGGGGAATCGGGGTGGGGGACTTTTCTCCTCGTCTGGACCCTCATTGTCGGCAGCCTCGACAACATCCTGCGGCCAATTCTGATGAGGAAGGGTGCTCACCTGCCGCTGGTCCTGCTCCTCGCCGGGGTCATCGGCGGCCTGATCGCCTTTGGACTGGTCGGCATTTTCCTTGGTCCTGTCGTACTGGCTGTAGGATACACATTGCTCCAGTCATGGATCGCCGAAGAAACAATTTCGCGCGACCAAGTCGCAACGCGCTCCCGCGGAGCGGGGCACTCATGATGCGCCGCGTGTGACATCGCGTCTGTTTTCGGCGGTTCGGCCTGCGTGCCTCTTATATGGAATGACAACGGAGTAACCCGATGGCTGGTGCATTATCGCAGTTCTGCCAAATCATACTGATTTCGTCGGCGCTCGTCGTATCCACTCCGACGGGCGCTCAGACCGGAACGAATACGACTACTGAAGAAAGAGCGCGGTTTCTTGTCTATTTCGATGAATTCAGCGCCTTCCTCTCGGACGAAGCTAAGACCATCATCGCCGATGCGGCGAGGCGGGCGCGCGACGCGGGCGCTCGCCGGATTGTCGTCCAGGCCCGGGCAAGCGCCACCGGGAGAGCCGAGACCAACAAATATCTCGCTCAGACGCGCAGCTCGATCGTCACCGATCAGCTGGAGGCGGACGGTATCGCCCGCACGATCATCCAGCAGGAGCCCATCGGTCAGACCGGCTCGAACGATCCGACCGTCACCGAACGCCGGGTCGACATCATTATCGAGCCCTGACCCCAGGCGGACGCTTCGCCGCCTTACACGAGTATTGCCGCGCCGCAACGCTCGCGTATACTCCGGGTAGTAGCGATTAGGCTTCGCCGCTGGAACGGACGGGGCATCACCGCGAACAGGGGAGAGTCGAGGAATGGACAGCAACGCCGCCATCGCGTCGCTGCCGTGGTATCGTTCGCTGAACCGCGATCAGTGGAAAGTGTTGATCGCCTCGAACCTCGGCTGGCTGTTCGACGGTTTCGAGATCTATGCGCTGTTCCTGACCGTCGGCTTCGCCTTGCGCCAGTTGCTAGATGCGGGCCAAGCCGCGGCGATTCCTCAGTACGCCGGCTACGTCCTGGCAACGACGGTGTTCGGATGGGCCACCGGCGGGGTAATCGGCGGCATCATTGCCGACTATATCGGCCGCAAGCGGACGATGATGCTGGCGATCCTTGCCTACTCGCTGACCACCGGGCTCAGCGCGTTCGCCTGGGATTGGGTGTCGTTTGCCGTGCTGCGGTTTCTCGTCGGCGTCGCGATCGGCTCGGAATGGGCGACCGGGGCCTCGATCGTCTCCGAGTTGTGGCCCGACCATGCCCGCGGCAAGGGCGGCGGTCTCTTGCAATGCGGCGCCGGCATCGGCAGCATCCTCGCCTCCGGGGTCTGGCTGGTCATCACCTCCGAGACCGTCGGCAGGGCAATCGGCACGGCTGGCCCGAATGCCTGGCGCTATCTGTATCTGATCGGCGTGTTGCCGGCGCTGGTGACCTTGTGGATCCGCCGCAACATCCCCGAATCGCCGCGCTGGGAAGAGGCGAACGAACGTCGCCGCTTCGCGCATGCGCAGCGGCAGAGCGGCGTTGAGCTCGAGGGCGTCGACGCCGCGCTTACCCGGTTCACGGTGGTCGATTTGTTCGCGGATCGCTCGGTGCGGCGGCCGCTGATCTTCGCCTTCCTGATGATGCTGTCGGTCACCTTCGCGTTTTGGGGGGTCGGCACGTTCATCCCGACCTATGTCGGCGGGGTCGCCGCCAAGGCCGGCCTCTCCGCCCCGGAATGGGCCGGTTGGGCCGGCTTAATCACCGCCGGCTGCGGCGTTTTCGGCTTTGTCAGCCTCGGCTTCCTTGCCGACGCGATCGGCCGCAAGCCGACTGCGATGATCTGGTATGCGGCGTGCCTGGTGCTGACGCCGGTAGTCTATATGTGGGCGCAAAACTTTGTCGTCCTGTTGGTGTGCGTCGGCATCTTCGGGTTTTTCAGCCTGGGGATCTGGGCGTGGGCGCCGATCTGGCTGCCGGAATTGTTCCCGACCCGCATGCGGGGCACCGCGGTCGCCTTCTGCTTCAACGCGCCGCGCTTCATCTCCTGCCTCGGGCCGCTGATTGCCGGCACGCTGATCGCCAGCCTTGGCGGGTTTGGGCCGGCGGCGACGATCATCGGACTATTCTTCATTCTTGGGGTGGTGGCGGCGCCGTTTCTACCGGAGACCAAAGGCAAGCCGCTGCCGCACGCCTTGTGGCTTGAGACCCCTAGGCCATCCGAGCAAGCAACTTAGCCTTCTGGCGGCGCCGTTTCTGCCGGAGACCAAGGGCGAGCCGCTGCCCGAAACCCTCGTGCCGGCGGCGCCGCGGCAGGCCCTCACCAGCTGATCGTCAGCGCGCCCTCCCGCATCTCGAAGCTTTTCAGACGCTTGAGAAAGCTCATTCCGAGCAGCGAGACGGTCAAATTCTCGTTCACGGCGGCCGACACGTCGTCGATCGAGAGCCGATCTATGCGGATCTCGCGCAGTGTCACCGGAGCCTCGCGAGCCAAGCCGTTGGCGGTCTGGGCGCGCTGATTGAAGACGAGCCCGCCGGGGTCGATACCGGCGGCGCGCGCATCCTCGGCAGTCAGGGTAACCCGGCTCGCTCCGGTGTCGACGAGAAATCGAACCGGCACCCCATTGACCATGGCCGTGAGTGCCACATGGCCGCGCTGATCGGTACGATAGACGAGGGTACGCACTGCAGGTCCGGCCCTGAGGATAGTCGGTGCCGAAGCATTGTTGCCGGATGGGCCGGCCGAGGTTGGGGGCCTGCCGGTCGACGGAGGCGGCGGTGCACCAACTGTCGGCGACCCGGGTTGGGCCGGCGCGGCAGGTCGCAGGTTCCAGTAGATCCACCCGTAGACCTGCCCGTCGGGATATTCGACCTGACACAGATTATTGCCTGTCGAGACGATGACGCCGGTTTTGTCCTCTCGATCGGTCACCAGTTGGCCGACGGCGCACGTGGTCAGCGCCTGCGCTCCGGCGAGTGATGGTGCTCCGGCCACGACGAGTGCGCACAGCGCCAGGGCACGACGCTTTCTCACGCTCAACTCGGCCGAACCAGCTCTGGCGGGTGGCGGACGACTGTCTGCCGCCCGCGCTTAAAGGCGGCTAGGGGCTGGCGGATTTCAGCAATCGCCTGCTCCGGGGTCACGGCATCGATGACGACGATATCGGCCGGATTGCCGACCACAAGCCCATAATCCGTCAGATTAAGGAGCCGGGCGGAGCGCTCGGTCAACATCGCGAAGCATTCGCGCAGCCGGTCCGGCGTGGCGATCTGCAGGACGTTGGCATGAAGATTGGCCATGCGGATCAATGAGCAATCGCCATAGGGTGTCGCCGGATTAAGCACATTGTTCGTCGACAGCGAGCAATTGACGCCGTGCTCGACGAGAAAATTGGCGTCGGCGACGCCGCGGCGGACATTGTACTCCTGATCGCGCCCCATCAGGTAGAGGTCGGTGGCCGGCAGAATAGTGACGGCGATGCCGATATCGGCGAGGCGGCGCGCCAAGACAGCCACCTGGCCGGGCGGCATTGTCGACAGCTTGACCATGTGCCCGACCACGACGCGCCCGCCGCGCCGGTATTCCTCGGTCAGCTCACAGACAAAATGAATGTCCATTGCCTCGGGTGTATTGCCGACATCGAGATGGACGTCGATGTCGACGTCATACTCGCGGGCGAGTTCGAAGATCCGCCGGATTTGGCCCGCATGGTCGGTGTCATAGCGCGGGGCACCGCCGATCACCCTCGCGCCCCGTCTGAGCCCCTCGACCAAAAGCTCGTCGGCGCCCGGATAATTGGTCAACCCGTCCTGCGGAAAAACGCAGATCTCGATGTCGATTGCCCATTTGTAGTCGGTGATCAGCGACTGCACCCCGTCGAACCCGCGCATGCCGATTGCGGGATCGACCTCCACCTGAGTGCGCATGCGCGTCGTACCATTGAGGATGCATTCAACGAGGGTACTTTCGGCCCTTGCGCGCACATCCTCTTCCGTGATGCTCGGTTTCAGCGCCGCGACCTGTTTCATCGGGCTGATCTCGCGCCCGGCCTCGGGCGGACAGCGGTCGATAAGCCGCGACTTGTCGAGATGGATGTGCGTCTCGACCAGACCGCCGCAGGTGCGGCGTCCGCCGGCATCATAGGTCTCGCCCGCTTCTCCCAGATTTCGCTCGATCGCGACGATTTTGCCGCCGGCAACACCGATATCGAGCGGCTCCTCGGCCGGCCGATCGGCAATGCGGGCGTTACGAATGATGAGATCCAATGATCTTCTCATTGCCATGCGCCCCTCGCCCGCCCGCTGACGCGTGATGGGCTTGGCCCCTGCGGGCTACGATTGAGAGGGCGCGTCAGGTGTAGATCTTGACGAGCTCGCCATGCGCCCATTTGACGGCGTCTTCGGCCGGCATGCCCTGAACCGCCTTGGCATACATGTCGACCAGAATGTATTTGGAGATGGCTTCGGCCGCCTTACGGTTGGCCGGCCCGGCGTAGCCGGCAAAACGGCCGCTGCGCGCCGCGGTACGGAACGGTGCCATGATCGGATCGTCGCCCCACAGCTTGTGCTCTTCCCACACCGTGGTGGGTCCGACCGAGAAGCCCTGCTGCGAGATAAACCACTGTTCATAAATTTTCTCCGAGTGAATCCATCGGAGAAAATCTTTGGCCGCCTTCTGATTCTTTGAATATCCCATGACCATGTTCGCGAACGGCACGTGCCAGCTGAACGGACCGGCGGGGCCCTTCGGGAGTGGCGCGTGGAAGCAATCGTCCCGGAGCGGTTTGCCGGCTTCGGTCAAATAGCTATCGGGCTTTTTCTTGGCTTCGAGATAGATCGAGGCGCCGTTGTTGGTGGCGCTGATCGTGCCGGCGAGAAAGGCGCGGTTGTTGCCCGAATCGTCCCAGGCCAAGCCGCCCTCGTCGCACGCATCCTTCCACAAGCCGACGGCGAACTTCACCGATTCGACCGTCTCCTTGCTGTTCAGCACGACGGTCTTGCCGTCGGCTTCGACTTCCTTGCCGCCCCACGACCACAGATAGGGATACCAGAAGGCGTTGGCGTCGCCGAAGGCGTGGGCGACCGTCTGCCCCAACGGATGCCCTTTGGCCTTCAATTTCTTGCCGGCCTCGCGCCATTCCTCCCAGGTCGCCGGATATTTCTCGGCGTCGTAGCCGATTTCCTTCCACCATGAGGTGCGGTTGGCGATCTGCAGCCCGACGATCGTATTGGGAACGCCGAGCCATTTCTTGCCGTCATAGGCGATCGCCTTCGCGGTCTCGTAATAGCCGCCCTGCGCCTTGCCGATCTCCTCGGCGACGTCGCTGACGTCGACGACGCTG
>WNFT01002587.1_pt1 | contig 15533 bp, 17 predicted proteins | sample 5400191 | NCBI WGS metagenome assembly WNFT01 (sample SAMN13153359, study PRJNA577476) | soil metagenome | isolation source: 80 cm saprolite under Madrone tree | place: USA:California | collected 2016-06-14 | reverse complement strand
ATTGGCCGCTACGGCCCGCCATCCATACCGGCCCGCGCACGTGCATTTCATGATTTCGGCGCCAGGCTACGAACGGTTGGTGACACACATCTTCGATGAGGGCAGCCCATATCTCGAAAGCGATGCTGTGTTTGGGGTCAAGAGCAGCCTCATCCAGGCGTTCGAGACGAAGGAGCCAGGCACGGCGCCCGACGGCCGCGTGTTGGATCAGTCCTGGCGACACTTGATCCGCCGTTTCGGCCTCAAAGCCGCAAGCGCATCCGGATTGTCGAAGGCGGGATGAATCCAAAGTGTCTCATGTCGCCGGTAGAGCGTCATAGCATGCAAAGATCATTTTGGATTCGAAGGAAATAATCCAGTGACCGCAGAAGCCAACAAGCTCGTCATGAGTCGCTCTGTTGAGTTTATCAACACTGCCAGCGCGCGAGGGAACGCAACTGGGCGCATTGATGAAGCAATTGTCGAAGTAGACCCCCTCGCGCGTCAGGCGGTCGAGATGAGGCGTCTTCATATAGGGGTGACCGGTCGCTGCGATCGTGTCGAAGCGTTGCTGATCGGTCATCACGAGGACGATGTGAGGCTTTGTCACGGCTCTCCCGGCTTTCGCGGGTCTGACTTTCAAAAAATATGTCTGACATAATAAATCTTGTCAAACCCGGTGCAGTCGGATTATGTTGCATTTAAGCCAAAGCTTTAGCGCTCATAAGTTCGAACTCGCAGTAAGTCGGACATTTGGGTCGGACCTCCGCGGCAATGGTCGACAGCAACGACAGCCAGCAATCGAGCGCTCACGTCGCCCGTGAGGTCGCGAAACTGATCCTGACCGGCGTATGGCGCGAGAGCACGATCCTGCCACGCGAGGTCGAGCTGGCGGCGCGCTTCAACGTAAGTCGCGGTTCCATCCGTGAAGCGCTGTCTCTTCTCAAGGCGAAGGGCCTGATCGCTGCGAAGCAAAAGGTCGGCACGCATGTGCGGGCGCGCATCGACTGGAACATGCTCGATGAGGAACTACTGAACTGGACGTTGTGCGCGCTGCCGACGCAGGAGTTCGCCAAGCAGCTCCTGGAGATCCGCAGGATCGTTGAGCCGGAGGCCTGCGCGATCTGCGCCGAGCGCGGCACGGATGCGGATTTTGCCAGGATCGAACGTGCGTATCGCGGCATGGACGCGGCCGGAATGGACAGCCGCGCCTATGCCGAGCCCGATCTGCAGTTCCACCGCGGCATTCTCATCGCCACGGGAAACGACTTTCTGATCGCCTTCGGCGCAACGGTGGCCGCGGCACTGCGGATGTCGTTCAACCTGTCGACCTTGAATCCGGGCGCGCCGCGCAAGAGCCTGTCTTATCATCGCGCCGTCCTCGATGCGGTATGGGCGCGCAATCCCGATGGCGCGCGGCAGGCCATGCACAAGCTGATGGATCTGACCGAACAGAACATCATCTCGGCGCTCGCACGCCAAAGAAAGAAGGACGTCGAGGATGATAACGCCCGCACCAGACGGGCGCGTTGAAGTGATAAAGAGTCTTGAGGGAGGAAAACATGAAGAACCAGGCGGACCATACCGCTCTTGCGGCCCATCTTGATGGCAATCGTCGCGCCGCGATCACCCGTCGCAAACTGCTCAAGGCCGGCGCCGTCGGACTTGGCGTCGCGGCATTCCCGGCGCCGCTGATCGCGCAGACGAAGCCGTTTGCGGGTGTCACGCTGCACGGTGCGTCGTTCCAGCACCGCTTCTTCACGTTGCTTGCGAACTACATCCCCGAGTTCGAGGCGCAGACCGGCATGAAGGTCGACCTGCAACTCTCCGCGTTCCCGGTCTACAACCAGCAAGCCAATCTCGAATTGTCGTCGGGCGGCTCGGCGTTCGATTTCGTGAACGTCACCTTCATCCTCGCCGCGCGCTGGGTGGCGGCAGGATTGCTCGCCAATCTCGACGAATTCACCTCCGATCCGAACCTGACGCCCTCGGACTGGAACCCGAAGGATTTCGTCGAGGGCGCGCAGGTGCCTTACCGCGACGCCAAGGGCGCGACCTACGGCTATTCCTGGGAGGGCGGCGCCATGGTGATGGGCGTCTCGCGCATGGACCTGATGGAAAAGAAGGGCCTGAAGATTCCAAAAACCTTTGCCGAACTGCAACGGGTCTCTGCCGAGATCAACGGCACCGACGGCGTCAATGGCCTCGTCAGCTTCCAGCTGCATCACTGGTGCCTGCCGCCCTATATCCAGGGCTTTGGCGGCAACATCTTCAAGAACCCGCCGGCCGATATCATGCCGGCGCTGAATACGCCGGAGGCGATCCAGGCGGTGGAATATTACGCCAACCTGTTGAAGAACTACGCGCCGCGCGGCGTGCTGACCTATACCGAAGACCAGGCGCGGCAGTCGCTGCTCACCGGCCGCTCCAACATCTTCATCCATTCCAGTTCGTGGATCACGCCGACGCTGCTTTCCGATGAAAGCAAGGTCAAGGACACCGCGCGCGTGGTGCGGATGCCCGCCGGCCCCGTGCATGATTATCCGGCCGCGAATAGTCAGGGGCTTGGCATTCCCAAGAACGCCAAGAACAAGAAGGCGGCCTGGGAGTTCATCAAATGGGCGGTCAGTTCGGAAATCTCGATGCGGCTGGTGAAGGAGCACGGCCACTCATCTGTGTGCCGCCGCTCGGTGATCGAGAGCGAGGCCTATCGCAAGCTCAACACGGTCAATGGCCAGGATCTCGGCGCGCTCTATCTCGAAGTGCTGGGGCTGCCGGCCAAGGGCGAGAACTACATGGCCTACCGGACCGTGAAGGAATTCCCGATCGTCGGCGACGTCCTCAACAAGGCTTTTGAGCAGGTGGCGACGGGACAATTGTCGGCCGCTGCCGCCATGACCGCGGCGCAGGAACAGGCGGTGGCCAATATGCGCCGCGCCGGAACCGCGCTTTGACGGGAAGGGGACTGATCGACGCCGAGCGCCGCCGTTTCAATCGCTGGGCGCTGGCGCCGAGCCTGATCGTGCTGTTTCTGATCGCCGGCCTCCCGGCGATCTATTTGCTTGTGACCAGCTTGACGCCGTTTCAACTGGTCAATCCGGGATCGTCGAACGATTTCAGCGCGCCGCTGCGGAACTACCGCTTGCTGCCGGGCGATCCGCGTTTCGTCAATTCGCTGCTGGTGCAGGTCAAATTGTCGTTCTGGGGTGTGCTGTTCCAGGTATTGCTCGGCATGCTGCTGGCGCTGCTCCTGCATACACAGTCGCGCGTGGTGGAATTTGCACGTACCTTTTTTCTGATCCCGATGGTGCTGCCGCCGATCGTCGTCGCCGTGATCTGGAAGTTGATCTACACGCCCGACATCAGCCCGATCTATTACGCCGCGAGCCTCCTGAACTTCACCATGCCGGCGCTGACGTCGAGCGTCGATTTCGCGCTGACTGCGATCATCATCGCCGACACCTGGGAATGGCTGCCCTTCACTTTCCTGATGGTGCTGGCGGCGCTGCAAACCATTCCGGAGGAATTCTCCGAAGCAGCCCTGGTCGATGGCGCCAACCGGTTGCAGATCTTCTTCTACATCACGCTGCCCTTCATCACGCCGATCCTGGTGATATCAGCGATGTTCCGCCTGATCGACAGCGTGAAGGCGTTCCCGCTGGTGTTCCTGCTGACGGGTGGCGGGCCGGGCAGCGTCACCGAAGTCACCAATTATTACGCCTATCTGCTGGCATTCGATTTCAACGAGATCGGTTATTCCAGCGCGGTCACGGTCGTGATGCTGCTGCTGGTCATTGCCGTCAGCTTTGGCGTGGTGTGGATGGGCCGCCGCCGCGAGGCGATGGCATGAGTGGACATTTTCACCGCGCGGCCAGCCCGCGAAGGTTAGGCGTGATCGGCGTGACGCTGATCGTGCTGCTGTCACCGTTCCTCTGGCTGTTGCAGATGAGCTTCAAGTGCAACGATTTGATTCTGCAATTCCCGCCGCCTTTGATCTTCAAGCCGACGCTGGAGCATTACATTTCGCTGTTGCGTGGTGCTTTCGCGGCGTCCTTTGGCAACAGCCTGATGAGCGCGTCGTTCTCGACCGCGCTGGCGCTGCTGCTCGGGGTGCCTGCCGCCTACGCGCTGTCGCGATGGGCGGGGCGGGGCAAGCACGCGCTGAGTTTTGCGATCCTGGTGACGCGAATGGCGCCGCCGATCGCGTTCACGATTCCGTTCTTCCTGTTCTATCGCTGGATCGGCCTGCTCGACACCGTCACCGGCCTGGTGCTGGTCTATACCAGTTTCAACCTTCCGCTCGTGGTGTGGATGATGCAGCCATTCTTCGAGACCGTACCGTCATCGCTGGAAGAGGCGGCGCTGGTCGATGGCGCATCGACCCGCACGGTGTTCCTCGAGATCGTGCTGCCGATGGTAACGCCCGGGATCGCCGCCACCGCGATCCTTTGCTTCCTCTACGCTTGGAACGATTTCTTCTTTGCCCTGATCCTGACGCGGAACAATGCGCGCACCGCGCCGGTTGCCGTGGTCAACTTTATGAACTACGAGGGCTGGGAATGGGGCAAGATCGCCGCCGGCGGCTCGCTCGTGATGGCGCCGGTCCTGATCTTCTCGCTGGCCGTACGCCGCTATCTCGTCAGCGGACTGACGGCCGGCGCCGTCAAGGGGTGAACGCGGGGCCGCAATTGGTTGGACGCTGGGAGTCAATCATCCCGCGAGGAAACCGCCATCCACGGCGACAACCGTTCCGGTCGCGTATTGCGAGGCCGGCATGCAGAGAAAGGTGACTGCGCCGGCGATGTCCTCCGGCTGTCCCCAACGTTTGAAGGCGGTGCGGTCGGCGATGCGCTGATAGTGCGCGCGATCGGTCCGGCCCGCGGCGTTGATCGCGGTTTCGATATAGCCGGGCGCCACCGCGTTGACGCGGATTCCTTGTTCGGCCCAGGCCAAAGCGAGCGCCTTGGTCAGCATCACGACGCCGCCTTTGCTCGCGCAGTAGGCGGGAATGCGCGGTAGCGCGAGCGTCGCATTCATCGAGGCGATGTTGACGACCGAGCCCCTGCTGTCGGCGAGTAGCGCGCGGAAAGCCATGCAGGTCCGGAACGTGCCGGTGAGATTGACGTTGAGCACCTTCATGAAGGTCTCGATCTCGAATTCCTTGTCACGCGCGAGAATCCCGGCGCAATTGATCAGCGCGTCGACGCGCTTGTGCGACTGAGCGAACGACTTGACGGCGGCATCGTCCGTGACGTCGAGCGTCGCGAGCGCAAGACCAGTGCGCGGCTTGAGCAGGGAACGTGCGAGGTCGGCATCGTTGGCGCCTGTTGCCGTGACCGTCGCGCCGAGATCACAGAACTGATTGCTGATCGCCGCACCGATGTCACCGGCGCCACCGATCACGACGGCATGAAATCCGGACGCGAGAGAAAAAATGGAACTCATCGGGAAAGTCTCATTTCAGGGGCGTGAAGGCGGTGCTGTCGATTCACGGACCACCAGCGAATAGTCGACCTCGTGGTGCATGATGGTCTGCTCGCCGGCGAGGCTGCGGACCAGGTATTCACCGGCGCGCTGCCAGGTTTCACCGGTGGGAATGTGAATGGTGGTCAGGCTCGGTCGCAAATGGCGGCTCCAGTCGAGATCGTCGAAGCCGACGACCGAGAGGTCGCGCGGTACCGAGAAGCCGCTGCGCTCGGCCTCCAGCAGCACGCCATAGGCGATGACGTCATTGCCGCAGACCACGGCGGTCGGCCGGTCCTCGAGGCTCAGGAGATAACGCGCCGCCTCGCGCGCATCGTCGAGCGTGTAGGGCACCTCGACAAGCCATTGCGACGGAAGCGTGAGGCCGGCCTCGTCCAGCGCGCGGCGGAAGCCGGCGACGCGGGCGCTGGCGCGATCATTGTTGCGCTGAAGCGCGGAGACGATTCCGATCCGCCGATGGCCGAGCTCGATGACATGCGCCGCGGCACGATGGGCCGCATCTTCATTGTCCGCGCCGACGCAAGGGTAGGGACGGTCGGGTTGATAGATGCCGACATTGATGAAGGGCACGGCGTTGTCGGCAAGCAGCTTGCGCAACCCGTCGTGATGGCAGTCGCCGCGCAACACCAGGCCGTCGACACCGCGGCCGATGAGATTGCGCGCTTGGTCCAGCTCGACGTCGAGGTCGTAGCCGCTCGTGGTGAGAAACAGCATGTAGCCCACCGAGGAGAGATATTTTTGCAGTGAGGCGATGCCGCGCGCGAACATGGTGTTGTCGATGGTCGGCACGATCGCGCCCAGCGTGCGCGACCGCCGCGACGACAGGATGCGCGCGGGCGCATGCGGGATGTAGCCGACCGCTTCGATCGCTTGCGAAATGCGTGCGCGAAGGGATGGACTGACGGCCTCAGGATTGTTGATCGCGCGCGAGACAGATGCCGTCGACACGCCAGCGCGCGCGGCGACGGCGCGGATGCCTTGCTTTGCTGAACTGGCGTCTGACAAGCTCATAAATGTAACGTTACATCGATTATGCGTGGTTGAGTAGGGGTAATTTCTCAGAATTTTGCCGCTGAGGAGTAGAATTGTCGATTGCTTGACAGAACGTGCTAGGTGCTCATAATGTAACCGTTTACAAAAGAAGGTGCTGCCGGGTTCGGGCGGCCAAGCCGGGTTAGGGAGGAGTTTCATGAACGCCAGGATGATTGCGACGCGAATCGCGTTGCCGGTTCTCGCGGTCGCCGCTGTCAGTGCCGAGGTGTGCGCGGCCGATTTCGACTGGAAGAAATTTCAAGGCAAGACCGTCACCTTTCTCGCCAACAACAATCCCGTCGCGCAGGCGCTGCTGACCTCCAAGGACGACTTCGAGAAGCTGACGGGCATGACCTTGAGGGTCGACGGCTACCAGGAGCAGCAGATGCGCCAGCGGTTGGTCACCGTGATGAATGCGCATAGCGACGAGGTCGACGTGTTCATGACGCTGCCGTCGCGCGAAGGCGAGCAGTTCGCCGCCGCAGGCTGGTATGCCGATCTCTCGGCAATGGCAAAGGGCGATGTGGCCAAGGAGTACGACCCGGCCGGATTGAGCCAAGCGCTGCTCAAGGCGGCAACCATCAATGGCAAGCTGACCAGCATGCCGATGAACATCGAAGGGCCGATCTTCTATTACCGCACCGATATCTTCAAGAAATGCGGTATCGAGAAGCCGGCGACCATCAAGGATGTCGAAGCAGCAGCGGAAAAGATCAAGGCGTGCGACAGCTCGGTCACGCCATTCGTCTCGCGCGGGCTGAAGCCCGCGATCGCTTACACCTTCAGCAACATGCTGCACAACATCGGCGGCGCTTACATCGCCAACGGCAAGTCCGCCCTCTGCTCGCCGAAGGGCAAGGAGGCGCTCGACACCTATAGCCGGCTGCTGCGCGACTTCGGACCGCCCGGTGTCGTCAACTACGGTTTCCAGCAGATCTCGGCGCTCTATCGCGGCGGCCGCGCGGCGATGTCGTTCGAATCCTCCAACGAGCTTCGCACCGTGATGGATGGCGGCGCGCGGCTCAAGGACACCGCCCTGATTCCGTTCCCGGCAGGTGAGGCCGGGCAGGTGCCGACAGCGATCGGCTGGGGCATGGCGGTCTCCTTGCACAGCAAACAGCCTGATGCAGCCTGGTATTTCGTGCAGTGGGCGACGAGTCCGGCCGTTCAGAAGAAGATGGCCCTGCAGGGGATTGCGCCGCCGCGACCGTCGGTCGCCACCGATCCGGAGTACCGCAAGTGGATCGACGAGGAGCCGGTGCGGAAGGAATGGCAGGCGGCACTCGACGTGCTCGCGACCAAGGGTTCTTCCGAAGTCGGCTATCCTATCGTTGCCAACCCCGAGTCGCGCGAATTCATCGGCCAGGCGGTGCAGGACCTGATCCTGAAGCAGAAGACTGTCGATCAGGCCTGCGCCGACGCTGACAAGGCACTAGATGCGCTGATCGCGCAAAAGTAACGATACCGGACGCCGGGCCGTTTCCCGCGGTCGGCGCCGCATTGGATCAAAGGAAACGCAACGATGTCGGACGCTGCCGCGACATTGACGCACGACCGTCAGGGGCTGGAACTGTCGGCGCTCTCCGCGCCGGCGGTGATCTTCACGGTCGCGATGATCGCGTTTCCGGTCGTTTATACGATCTGGCTGGGCTTTCAGACTTTTTCGTCGACCGGCAAGCAATCCTTCGCGGGGCTCGCGAACTATTCGAAGCTGATGTCCGACTACGAGTTCTGGCACGGGCTGTGGGTTACCATAGCGCTCTATGTGCTCTCACTCGTGTTGCAGCTTGTCTTAGGTGTCTGGCTCGCGCTCGTCCTGTTCCACGCCAAGCGCTTGCCCGGCATGGTGCGCTCGCTGTTCATTTCGCCCTTCATGATGCCGCCGGTGGTGGCCGGCATGATGTGGCTTGTCATCCTCGATCCGTCGCTCGGGGCTGCCAATTACATCCTGCAAGCCTTCGGTCTGCCGCCGTCCGAGTGGCTGGCGTCGCCGACATGGGTCATTCCGACGGTCGCACTGATCGATACCTGGCAGTGGACGCCTTACGTCGCGCTGATCGTGCTCGGAGGATTGCAATCGCTGCCGCCGAGCGTCTATGAGGCTGCGCAAATCGACGGCGCATCCCCTTTCAAGACTTTCCAGCGCATTACGCTGCCGCTGCTGCTGCCGACCATCGTCACCGCCGCCATCCTGCGCAGCGTCGATCTCTTGCGCTTCTTCGACATCATCTACATCACGACGCAAGGAGGGCCCGGCAACGCGTCAAACACGCTCAACATCTATGGCTTCCGGGTCGGTTTCGAGTTCTTCAACCTCGGCTATGCCAGCGCGCTGATGCTGACGTTGACCGCTATCGTGTTCGGCGCGGTCCTCGCCTTCAACCGCCTGCGCGGCGCGGTTGCCTGGTGACGCCATGATGGATGCACCGACCACCGACCGCTGGATCCGCTGCCTCAACCTGCTGCAGCTCGTGCTGGCCGGGATCATCATCATGACGCCGACGGTCTGGATGGTGCTCTCGTCGTTCAAGCCTTCGTTCGAGGTGACAGCCTACCCACCAACGCTGATCTTCGCGCCGACGATGGAGAACTACGTCCAGCTCACCAAGACCACGCCGTTCGTGAGCTACGCGGTCAACAGCCTGATCGTCACCATCGGCTCGACCGCTCTCGGGCTTCTGTTCGGCATCCCTGCCGCGTTCGCCGTGTCCTGGACCCGGATTACTTGGCCGGCGATCCTGACCTTGGCCGCGCGCATGGCGCCAGGCACGCTGTTCCTGCTGCCGTGGTACGTCATGTTCCGGCAGATCGGCATGATCGGCTCCTATACGGCGCTGATTCTCAGCCACGCCGTCATCACGCTCCCGATCGTCATCTGGGTGCTGCTGCCGACTTTCGACGGGATACCGCGCAGCGTCTTCGAGGCCGCGCAAGTGGACGGTTGCAGCGTGACGCGGATCCTGTGGCGCATCGCGTTGCCTCTGGTGGCCTCCGGCGTCGCGGTTTCGGCAATCCTCGCTTTCGTGTTCTCCTGGAACTACTTCCTGTTTGCGCTGGTGCTGTCGAACGGCGACACCAAGACCCTGATTGCTGCGGCCTTCAATTTTATTGGCGAGGGATCGACACAATGGGGCGCACTGATGGCTGCGGCAACGCTGATTGCATTGCCTCCGCTCATTCTCGCGGCGCTGGTTCAGCGTTGGCTGGTGTCCGGGCTGACGCTTGGTGCGGTGAAAGGCTAGGTATTCGATGAACGTATCGCCACGTCCGAATTCGATCATGCAGGCTGCGGTCTTTCACGGCCACGAGCGCATCACCATCGAGCGCGTGGGGATGCCGGACGTTGCGGCAGGCGAGGTGCTGGTGCGCGTCTCGCGCACGGCGCTGTGTGGCTCGGATTTCAAGCTCTGGCACAAGGGCGCCGAGTTCACCGCGGGTCACGAGATCTTTGGCGTGGTCGAGCAGCCCGGTCACCGCCTGCATGGCCGCCGCTGCGCCGTCTATATCCCCCTGCATTGCGACCGTTGCGCCGCCTGCAAGCGCGGCGACACGCAGATGTGTCTGGAAGTTTCGAGCCTGATCGGCTGGAACCGGCCGGGCGGCTACGCCGAATATGTGCCGGTGCCGGAAAACTGCCTGCTGCCGGTGCCGGACGATATCGAGGATAGCCTCGCGCCCCTCCTGCTCGACGTGATCGGGACGTCAGGTCATGCGGTACGGTTCGTCAGCCACCTCGTTCCGCCAAGCGAGGCGGGGCCGGTCCTAGTGATGGGGGCAGGGCCGGTCGGGCTCGGCGTGGTGCTGGCGCTGCGCAGCCTCGGCTATGACGACGTCCACGTTGCGGACCCAAATGCAACGCGCCTGAAGATCGCGCAATCCTTCGGCGCGAAGGCTCATCCGGTCGGCGACACATCAAGGCGCTTTGCGCTCATCATGGAATGCTCGGGCGCGCATGCGGCGCGCAATCTCGGGATCGAACTCGTTCTGCCGCGCGGCGCGCTGGTGCTTGTCGGCGAGAATGCCGCGCCCTGGACCATCGAGGAAGGCAAGGTGTTTCGCCGCAAGGATTTCTACATGATCCGCACCTTCTATTTCCCGGTCTCGGATTTCGAGCCGAACGTCGCGCTGTTGCGCCAGTACAAGGAGGAGTATCGCGTCCTCGTCGATGGCGAGTTCGGGCTCTCCGCCTTGCCGGAAAATTTTGCGCGGTTTGCCAAGGGGGAACTGATCAAGCCCGTGCTGGCACTGGAGTAGCGATCATGGCTTCAATCTCGATCCGGAACCTCGTCAAGCGCTACGGCAATTACACTGTCATCGCCGATCTCAATCTGGAGATCGCAGACCACGAATTCGTCGTCTTCGTCGGTCCCTCCGGATGCGGCAAGTCGACCTTGCTCCGGATCATCGCAGGGCTCGAGCCGGTCACGGGCGGCGATATCTACATCGGCGACACACGCGTTAACGGTGTCCAGGCGGCGCATCGCGATATCGCCATGGTGTTCCAGGATTATGCGCTCTATCCGCACATGCGCGTCTACGACAACATGTCCTTTGCACTGGAGCTCCGGGGAACGCCGAAGGCGGAGATCGACGCTAGGGTGAAGCGCGCCGCGGCCCTGCTGCACATCGAGCCCTATCTCGACCGCAAGCCGAAGGAATTGTCCGGCGGCCAGCGCCAGCGCGTGGCGATGGGCCGCGCGATCGTGCGCAATCCAAAGGCGTTTCTGTTTGACGAGCCGCTCTCCAATCTCGATGCAAAGCTGCGTGGCCAGGTGCGCGCCGAGATCAAGGCGCTGTCGCAGCAGCTCACGACCACGATGGTCTTCGTCACCCACGACCAGATCGAGGCCATGACCATGGCCGACCGGATCGTAGTGATGCAGAGCGGCACGGTGCAGCAATACGCTACGCCGGAAACAGTGTACGAGCGGCCCGCCAACCAGTTCGTGGCCGGCTTCATCGGCTCGCCGACGATGAACTTCTTTTCTGTCAAATGGCAAGGGGATCGCACGATCCTCTCTGAGGGTGGCACGATCGTGCCGTTGGACGGGGAGGGCGGCAGCCGACTGCGACAGGCCGGCAGCGGCGTGCTCGGAATTCGTCCCGAGCACTTTGCGGTGGTGAGCGACCCGGCTGACGGCATCGCGATCAACGTCAAACTTGTCGAACCGCTCGGCTCGGACACGCTGATTCATTTCGACCTAGCCGGCGCGTCGGCCATCGCGCGGATCGATCCGTCGTTGCGCCCGAAGGTCGGCGATCACCTGAACCTTCGCCCGCAGCCGGGTAAGACGCATCTGTTCGACAGCAGCAACGGCCAGGTTCTGCTGTGAACCCACCCGGCAAGATCGGAGATCACGCGACGCTGGCGGATTTGGCGTCCGGGGCTGGGGGCGTCCGGGTCATTTGCCTGGGCTTGTCCGCGCTCGACCAGATCTGGCGCGTCGATCGGCTTTTCTCCGGTCAGAGCGAGAAGATCAGGAGCCTCGACTATTCGACGCTCGGCGGCGGCATGGCCGCGAACGCCGCGGTCACCGTTGCGCGGCTCGGCGGTTCGGTCTCGTTCTGGGGCCGGGGCGGGGACGACGCCGCCGGGCGCGCGATGCGATCGGCGTTCACAGCCGCAGGCGTCGACGTCGAGAATTTCAGATTGTTTGCCGACGGCCGTTCGTCCGTTTCGGGCGTCATCGTCGACAACTCCGGCGAACGCCAGATCGTGAACTTTCGCGGCCTCTATCCTGAAGCCGCCGATTGGCTTCCCATGGATGACGTGGCGCGCGCGTCGTCGGTGCTCGCCGATCCACGTTGGGTAGAGGGTGCGGCGACGTTGTTCGGCAAAGCTCGCACGCTCGGCATCCCGACGGTGCTCGACGGCGATGTCGCCGATGCCGAGGTCTTCGAACGGCTGCTGCCGCTGACGGATCATGCGATCTTCTCCGAGCCCGCGCTTGCGTCTGTTGCAGGTTCGGTGGGCGATGAGGCCTTGGCGAGCCTTGGGCGATTCAAGGGTCGCGTCATTGCGGTGACGCGCGGGCAGGACGGAGTGAGCTGGTACGAGGACGGCCGGCTGCATCGGCAGACCACCTTTCCCGTCGATGTCGTGGACACCACGGGCGCCGGCGATGTTTTCCACGGCGCTTACGCCTTTGCGATCGGTGCCGGGCTCGAGGTGCGCGATGCCATGGCGTTTGCCGCAGCGACCGCGGCGTTGAAGTGCACCCACTCCGGCGGCCGGGTCGGAATCCCTTCCATCAACGATTGTCTTGTTTACATGAGGACGAGGACGAAGCCATGAGAACTATTGGAAAGAACCGCGGTCTTGCGCGCCTGGCAGACGCGGATGGCCACTTTCGCATGGTTGCGCTGGATCAGCGGCCGCCGCTGTTCGATGCCATTGCGCAGGCCAAGGGCATCACGCGGGATCAGGTCGAATACGCCGATGTCACCGCCGCCAAGCGGCTTCTCGTCCAAAACCTCGCGCCGCACTGCAGCTCGATGCTGTTCGATCCGAATTTCGCGGTGCCTGCGGCGATCGACCTGTTGCCGGCGCGGTGCGGGCTCATCATGACGCTCGAGGAGCATCGCGTCGAGGAGACGCCGGGCGGACGCAAGTCGCGGGCGATCACAGATTGGAACGTGGAGAAGATCCGCGCCATGGGCGGCGACGCCGTCAAGGTGCTTGCCTGGTATCGGCCCGACGCCGATGCGGCCGTGAACGAACACCAGAAGCGCTTTGTGCGCGAGATCGGGCAGGACTGCGCGCGCTACGACATCCCCTATGTGCTCGAACTCCTGGTCTACCCGTTCCTCGGCAGCGCCAACCATACGGCCGATTACGTGGAGTCTCCGGGCAAACTGCCGGGCCTTGTCATCGAGAGCGTGCGCGAATTCGCCAAGCCGGAATATGGCGTCGATCTCCTGAAGCTGGAAAGTCCGCGCGCTGCCAACAGCCTGCCGCTGCGCGACGGAAGTTCCGCGGCACAAACAGCACAGAAGGAATTCGACGCGATCGGTGCCATCTGCCGCGAGCGCAGCATTCCCTGGGTGTTGCTGTCGGGCGGCGCCGCGCCGGAGAAATTCGAGCGTGTGCTGGAGTTCGCCTATGCCGCAGGTGCCGGCGGCTTCCTCGCCGGTCGCACGATCTGGCTCAACGCGGTGCTCAAGAATTTTCCGGACCGCGCAGCGGTTGCCGCAAGCCTTCGCAAGGATGGCCTTGCCGTGCTGGAGCGGCTCAACGATCTCACCACAGCCAAGGGGACGCAATGGAAGGCGCGCTTTCCCGCGTTCGGCGATATCAAGCAGGAGGGCGACTTCGCACGCGCCTACTGACGGTGTGAAGGTCCATCATCCGGCCTGGATCAATGGATCGGAAAATGACATCAGACACGTTAACGCTCCGCTCCGTCCAAGCGCTCTGCTACCGCTATCCCCTGTCGACGCCGGTGGTGACCTCGTTCGGCAAGATGCTGAATCGTCCGGCCGTCTTCATTCGCGCCGTCGACGAAGACGGCGTCGAGGGGTGGGGTGAGGCCTGGTGCAACTTTCCCGCGCCGGGCGCCGAGCATCGTGCGCGGCTCGTCAACGAGGTGCTCGCGCCTGCCGTCGTCGGACGCAAGTTTGACGGCCCCGCGCAAGTCTTCGAGACGCTCACGCAAGGCACCGACGTATTGGCGCTGCAATCCGGTGAAGCCGGGCCCTTCGCACAGGCGATCGCGGGAATTGATCTGGCACTGTGGGATCTCCATGCGCGCCGGCGGAAGCTGCCGCTGTGGCGTCTGTTGGGTGGGCATTCACCCAAGATCAAGGTGTATGCGAGCGGCATCAATCCCGCCGACGCCGCGCAGGCGGCCGAAGCAGCCCTGAAGCGCGGACATCGTGCGCTGAAGCTCAAGGTTGGATTTGGCACCGACACCGACCTCGCAAATCTGGCGGCGCTGCGCTTGGTCGCCGGTGCGGGAATGCTCGCGGCCGACGCCAATCAGGGCTGGGCGGTCGAGCAGGCGCTGGAGATCCTGCCGCGGCTGCGCGAATTCGATCTTCGCTGGCTGGAAGAACCGATCCGCGCCGATCGGCCGCGATCGGAATGGCAGGCATTGCATGCAGGCGCGGGCATGCCCCTTGCCGCGGGTGAAAACATTGCAAGCCGGGAGGGCTTCGAACAAGTCCTGGCAGAGGATGTGCTTGGCGTGGTTCAGCCGGATATGGCGAAATGGGGTGGATTCACCCTCTGTGCCGGATTGGCACCGGACATCCTCAAGGCCGGCAAGACGTTTTGCCCGCATTATCTCGGTGGCGGCATTGGTCTGCTGGCGTCTGCTCATCTGCTTGGAGGCCTCGGAGGTGATGGCTGGCTCGAGATCGACGCCAACGACAATCCGTTGCGCGATCTATTTTGCGGTCCCATCGTCAAGGTGAGCGAAGGGACGGTGACGCTTGGCGAGGAGTCTGGGCTTGGGGTGATCCCCGATCTGTCTTCAATCCACCGCTATCGAACCTTGTAGATCGCGCATTCCGGCCAAGACTGCTTGGTGACTTACGTTAATTGCAAGACGATTTGTTAAGCGGCGCCTCCTGATTTGAACTTGCTCGGCGGCGTGATGGCCGCGGCGACGCTGATTGCGCTGCCGCCGCTCGTCCTGGCGATGTTCGTTCAGCGCTGGTTGGTGTCGGGACTCACGCTCGGCACCGTGAAAGGTTAGGTGTTTTGATGAATGTCTCTCCGCGCTCCAATTCGATCATGCGGGCTGCCGTATTCCATGGCCGCGAGCGCATCACCATCGAGCCGGTCGCGATTCCGGAAGTGGCGGCTGGCGAGGTGCTGGTGCGGATCTCGCGGACGGTGGAAGCGGTCGACGCCTACGCCTTTGCGATCGGTGCCGGCCCGAAGCCTGTTACAACCTTTGGTAAAGGGCGGTGGACGGTCTACCGTTGTCAAGGATACTTGTTGTATCCTTAAAGCCATCCGTCCCCACGTGCCTACCCGGCGGGCAATGCGCCGATTTGGCGAAGCAAAGCGAGCATGTCGGGCTGGCCATGTT
>WNFT01003592.1_pt1 | contig 15536 bp, 14 predicted proteins | sample 5400191 | NCBI WGS metagenome assembly WNFT01 (sample SAMN13153359, study PRJNA577476) | soil metagenome | isolation source: 80 cm saprolite under Madrone tree | place: USA:California | collected 2016-06-14 | reverse complement strand
GGTACTGACTCCATGACGCCCGACGGAAATTAGGGCACTACCCGCGCTTGCCTGATTAGCGGACGAGTTTCCCGATTGCGCCTGCGCGTTGGTTCGAGTGAAGGAAGCCGCCAAGCCGGCATTCAACATTAACAGCGTAAACAGACCCTTTATGATCTTAGGCAAACTACGATTGTTCATGGTCGACCCTTCGGTTATTGACGGCGTGGTCTTTGCTTTCGCCGAGCGATGACGAACAAGCAGGTCAAGACAGCGACAAAGCCCAGTTGGGACAGTAGGCTGGGAAGATTATGGTGTGGCGTGTTGACCGTCCACAGTGCGGCGGCGCCAGCCAGTACTGCAATCGTGATGTGCAATCCCATTCTTAAAAGACTGGTATTGAATGGAAAGCTGCGCCTGATTTCACAACACCGGGCTTTCACGTTGTCGAAATCTCCGAAGCTTTGCAGGGCGGCACGTTGCGCAACGTCTGGTGTCATTCCTTCCTCGATGTTGGCGCGCGTTCGCATTTCAATATGGAAGCGTAATTCAGTCTCGACTTCACTGGCGATCCCGTCGTGATGCAGACGGGCGCGAATAGAATTAATTGTGGCTCGGATCCTTGACATAATTTTCGCCCTCAGCTCGCGCGCAGCACCTTCATGGTCGCGCCCGCGAGCCGCTCCCAATTCCGTTCCTCAAGGATTAGTTGCCTCCGGCCTGCGCGCGTGAGCTTGTAGAACTTCGCGCGCTGATTGTTGTCAGAAACGTCCCATTCCGATTGCACCCATCCGCGCTGTTCGAGCCGGTAGAGTCCCGGATAGAGCGAACCCTCCTCGATCTTGAGCGCGTCGCCGGAGATTTGCGCAATTCGTTGACCGACGCCATAACCATGCAGAGCGCCCAGCGAAAGCGCTTTCAGTATCAACATGTCCAGCGTTCCCTGGAGCAAGCCCATCTTTGATTTAGCCAACGGACACCACCTCCTAGATAATCTAGGGCCACGATAGCATTAGACTACCCAGATTGTCTAGGACAATCTGGGCCTTTCATCTTAACCCCGAAGAAGTCAAAGGCTAATTTCATGTCTACCGTATGTGCGCATAGAAAGTTGCGAAGATTGTCCAGTGGCGGAACTGAACGGACTCGAACCGTCATCGGCCTGATCGACAATCAGGTGCCTCACCAAATCAAGAGCCTCCAGTGTCCCAGCAATAAGCTTCACCCCAGATGGCTTGGCGAGGGTTGGTTTAGAGAACAATTCGCTGCTATATTAGTTCGAGTTGTAAAGGCGTTCACCGCCGCTGCTACCGATGACAAAGCGGGCTTTACTGATATCTCTGATACTTGTGGCATTTCTCTTTAGCGCATGGGGAAACGTGATAGCCGCCGGTTTCTGTCCGCGTTACCTGTCGCTGAATGGCGGCATCAAGCACGGCGTTCGTCAGGCGGCGCAAGTCGAACCTAAATCCTGTCATCACGAAATGGCTGACATGAAAATGGGCGACATGCAGATGAACGATATGCAGATGAACGATATGCAGATGAACGCCGAGGCCGCTCCAGTCTCAGAAGTTGACTCGATACCAGATAATCCGCCAACTCAGGTCGCAACGGAATCATCAGTTGAACAGGTTGCTATCGATCTTCCCATTGAACCCTGTGGACATTGTTGGATGCATTCGCAACCGTCTTCAGGAACGGGTACCGTGACTGCGATCAATCGATCGCCGCGATCGGTCGAAGCCAACGCGGCACCTACTGAATTTCAGATCGTTTCCCCTTCCGGTTGTCCTATTTTGGCCTTACGATTGGAGCATGGGCCACCGGGCGGCGCACTCCCCCGCCATGTTCTGATTAACGTCTTCAAAATTTAGTTCCCATCCAAGAAGCCATCGCGAACTTTTCTTAGCGCGGACGTGTGCCTTCGTCTGCGCGGTCTCGGCAATTGTTTTTCGAGCAGTTCAACAGGGGGAACTATGAAGAGGTTAGGTTTTGGCGCTTTCATCCGAGCGGTCGGACTGGGCGCTGTCATCATCACGGGTTCAATACTTTCATCTACTAATAAGGCCAATCCGCAAGGACATCACATACAGAACATGCCGGGGATGAGCAAGAGCAAGCCCGCAGCGCAAAAGAAGAGAGCCTCAACAAGAAAGAGAAAGCCAGCAAAGAAACACAGTCTGCCGAACATGCCTGGCATGAATATGCCCGGAATGAATATGTCAGGGATGCACAAGCAGACTCGTCGAAAGAAACGGATCGCGCGAAAAAAGCGATCAACCACAAAACATCAGATGGGCAATATGCCGGGGATGAAGATGCCCGGAATGAAAATGCCGACAACTCAGAACTCGCCCCAGCAAATGAACATGCCGGGAATGAACATGCCGCAGACAATTCCGTCGCCATCAGCATCGTCGCAGAAGAGGGAGTCCATGCCCGGTAGGCAGATGCCGAGCGCTACACCTTCGGCTTCGACGCAATCACAAATGAATATGCCGGGAATGCCGATGCCGTCGGCATCACCTCGCGCGACACCTCAGAAGATGGACCTGAATATGCCGATGCCTGGAGCGAGCCCATCAGCAAGTCCGATGGGTCAAATGCCCGGCATGGACATGAGTGGACCGAACATGAATATGGGTCCGCTAATGGTGAAGTCGGGGGAAGGTATGGGAGTGCGAGTCGGAGGTAGTGAAGCCAATGTAATGCAGCTTGGACAGATGGGATCTGGCACATCATGGCAACCAAGCTCATCGCCGATGCACATGGTTGATAAGATCGCGGGCAAATGGTTATTGATGGCCCACTATAACTTTATTGTCGGCCTCAACGCTCAAGGTGGACCACGCGGCATCACGAAGTTTGAATCAGCCAACTGGTTTATGCCAATTGCGTTCAGGCGCATTGGACCTGGCACTCTACAACTTCGCGCGATGTTCAGTTTTGAGCCATTCACTTTTGCTCGCGGAGGCTCGCCGTTGCTTTTCCAGACCGGAGAGACATTCAAGGGCCAACCACTAATTGATCGGCAACACCCCCACGATCTTTGGATGGAGTTGTCGGCGCAATACACCCTCGCGCTCGGCGAACGCGGAACCTGGTTCACCTACTTCGGCTATCCGGGCGAGCCGGCCCTGGGCCCGCCAGCATTCATGCACCGCGCTTCGGCCTCCGAGAATCCGTCGGCAACGCTGTCACATCACCTTCAGGATTCAACTCACATTAGCTTTGGGGTGCTCACCACTGGATTCACCTATCGCTGGTTCAAACTCGAAGGCTCGATCTTCAACGGCAGAGAGCCGGATGAGAATCGTCATAACTTCGAGGCCCATCCGTGGAGTTCTCGGTCTGCTCGCTTCTCGTTCGAGCCCAACGAAAACTGGTCGATGCAAGTGAGCTATGGCTTCCTGCGAAGCCCTGAAGCAGCTGAGCCGACAACTGACATTCATCGAGCGACTGCTTCGGTGCAATACAACAAACCATTTAACCGAGGCAACTGGGCTTCGGCTTTAATCTGGGGACGCAACCACACCAGTAAGCCGGTAGAAGTTCATAATCTCAACGGCTACACGGCTGAATCAACCGTGAACTTTCTCGCCAAGAATTACCTCTATACACGGCTGGAATTGGTTGACAAGAACGAACTGCTCCGGGCAAGTGACCGCGCGCTCCTGGGAATCACGGATGACCATCCTTCTTTTCGGGTCGGGGCTTACACATTCGGCGGCGCCCGCGATGTCTGGAACACCAAGCACGTCTCGATGGCCATTGGCAGCGATCTGACTTTCTACTCGAAACCCGTCTTGCTCGATCGACTCTACGGCAACAATCCTGTTTCGTGGCGGCTATTTCTGCGCCTGCGACCAGGCAAGATGGACATGAGTGCGCACGTCATACACGGCGGTAATATGCCTGCTAATCCACCAGTAAAACCGTAGGAGAAGCGAAAGGAAGGTAACGATGAATGCGTCATTGTCTGGATTTGGTTTCCTAGCCGGCTATGTGGTCATGGTGGGCCTCGCATCATTCCTCGAGAAATTCAGCATGAAGCAGTTGAACCCTTATCAAGTGAACTTTCTCATGGCGATAGGTATGGCGGTGACGGCGGTGCCTGCTCTTTGGATCAAGCAGGGAAGTCTGATAGTTCCAACCAAAGCTCTCCCGTTGGGCGCTCCCATTGGTCTCTTGATGGCGCTCGGTTCTATTTGTTTCGTACTGTCACTGTCGAAGCTTCCGGTTGGCATGGCTACCGCGATTTCGACCAGCTATGTTTTGCTTGTTCTATTCCTGTCCTGGGTTTTCTTAAATGAAAGCATGAGCTGGATGAAGATCGCCGGGACCTTACTAACGATAGGCGGAGTCGCTCTGCTTTCGTGGGAACGCAAGTGAACAAGAATCGAAAGGAGATCCAGTGAAACCAAAAAATGTTTTCAAAGTTACTTTCGGCTTGATCGCGGTGCTGGTAGGACAACCGCAAGACGAGACACAGCGCGATAATGCGCAGGCCCACGCGAATTTGCGCAATCAGATAGTTGATGCTGCGGAAAAGGCCGGTAAATCCTTAGGCATGGGCGTTGCTGAATGGTCTGTGGATGCCTACGTCTGGACCTTTTCCAGGCGCTGAGTAATTGAAAGGTTGACTCGAATTAGCACTCTCAATTAGAGTGGCCCATAGCATGAAGAAGCGGCTCGCATCCTTAATCCTTTTGCTCGTGCTTGCAACTAGCGCCTTGACCGGTGTGCCTCTGCACTTCGGCGAGAGCGAATGCGGCATGGATGGCATGATGGACATGGATTGCTGCAAGGCCGCGCTGCTGCAAAATCAAACGCCTGAAGTGGCCGATGCGAAGTTGTGTTGCGCTTTGAACTGCGCCCAGAACGGAACAACTTCGTCGCCGAATGTTGGGCGCGTGAATCCGCCTTCGCCGGCGCGCGCGCCTTTACATCCCGCGATTGCGCATCCGTTACCGCAGTCGTCGCTTCTACTCCATCGCATCGACCGCTTGCATGGCCCACCCAAGTCAGGGCCAACTTATCTTCGCAATCTCGCCCTCCTGATCTGATTCCAATCAGGCCGAACTGTGCCTTCTTGCGGCTTCTTTGAAGCTGCGAGCACGCTGGCGCATTCGTGTGCCTCGCGCTCGAAAATCGATTCTCTTTGACTCATTGGAGGTTGGAGGTATGAAGAAATCTGTAATCGCTATCGTGATTACACTAAGCGTTGTTCTAGTTATCGCCACAGCTTGCGGTCAGAAGACCGAAACGGGCGGCACTGTTCCGACAGGGAAGACCATTAGAGCAGTGCCGGTGGAGAATCTGACCGCTACGCTTTCGAATGAGAGTGGCGCGCTGAAGAAAGGCAATCAAGAGCTAACGCTCGCTTTCACTGATGCGGCCGGTAAGCCAGTCGATGTCGGCGCAGTCTCGCTAAGTTTTCACATGCCGCAGATGGGGAGCATGGCCGCCATGACCGATTCGGTGACGTTCACTACCACCAACACGCCGGGAGTTTATCGCGGCAAGGTAGATATCGAAGTCGGTGGTGAATGGCAAGGACAGCTCGCTTATGAAGGACCGGCAGGCAAAGGCAAGACAACGTTTAGCGTAACCGCGCGATGATACATCGACTCATTGAACTGAGCCTGCGCAATCGCGGCTTAGTGATCGCGATCTATCTCGGCCTCGCAGCCTGGGGTTACTGGGCACTGCTGCGCACGCCCATCGACGCGATTCCTGACCTGTCTGAAAACCAGGTGATCGTCTTCACCGATTGGACGGGCCGTTCACCGCAGGAGGTAGAAGATCAGGTTACGTATCCACTGGTCACCAACCTGCAAGGTCTGCCCGGCGTGCGCGTGGTGCGCGCAAGTTCGGCGTTTAGCTTCTCGATGATAAACATCATCTTTGAAGATAACGTCGATTTGTATTGGGCCCGCACCCGAGTTCTGGAGCGCTTGAATCTGGTCACCGCGCAATTGCCGCAGGGCGTTACTCCCACGCTTGGTCCTGACGCCACCGGCGTAGGTCAGATCTTCTGGTACACGCTTGAAAGCGATCAGATGAACCTGCGCGATCTGCGCACGTTACAGGATTGGTTCGTTCGTTATCAGTTGAATTCAGTGCCGGGCGTGGCGGAAGTCGCGAGTGTCGGCGGCTACGTGCAGCAGTATCAGGTCGACGTCGATCCAAACAAGCTCCGTTCATATTCACTCCCGCTGTCGATGGTGGTCGAAGCAGTCGAGCGCTCCAATAACAACGTGGGCGGCAACGTCGTTGAGCAGGCGGGCCAATGGTCGGTGGTGCGCGGCGTCGGACTGATTCAATCACCTGCGGATATCGAGAACGTCGTGCTAACGGCTCAGAACGGCATTCCTATTTACGTTAAGAACGTCGCGAATGTGAAAATTGGGAATGCCTTTCGGGTGGGTGCGCTGGATAAGAACGGCAAAGAATCTGTGGGTGGTGTGGTCATCGCTCGTTATGGCGTGAATACGCTGGAAGTAATTGATGCCATCAAGCAAAAGATCGCGTCGATACAGAGTGGCTTACCGGCCGGCGTGCGCGTCGTTCCGTTCTACGATCGCACGCAATTAATTAATCGGGCGACGCACACCCTCAAGCGCGCGCTCATCGAAGAATTAATCCTCATCACGCTGGCTCACATTCTTTTCCTCGCCCACTTCCGGTCAATCCTAATCGTCACGCTGCCGCTCCCGCTCGCAGTCCTGCTGGCATTTCTCTTCATGTATTACATGGGGATAAGTTCGAACCTGATGTCGCTTTCAGGCATTGCCATAGCGATCGGCGTGCTGGTGGATGCTGGGATCGTAGTCACAGAAAACGCATTTCGGTTCATCGAACAACGCAAGGTTGATCCGAAAGATCGCCAGTTGGTGTGGCAGACGGTTTTGGAATCGACCCGGTTGGTAGGGCGTCCAATCTTCTTTTCGATGGCGATCATAATCCTCGCCTTCATTCCGGTTTTCTCCCTCACCGGCGAAGAAGGAAAACTCTTTCATCCGCTGGCATTCACCAAGACCTTCGCCATGGTGGGCGCGACAATCATCGCGGTGACGCTTGTTCCGGTGCTCTGCACGTTCCTGCTGCGCGGCAAGTTTCACGCTGAGCAGGCAAACCCCGTGATGCGTGCCTTGCACTTCGTGTATCAGCCGGTGCTGCGGTTCGCTTTGAATCATCGAGTGCTAACGGTTGCTTTTGCCGTCTTGCTCTTTAGCGGCGCGATTTTTCTGGCGACGGGAATTGGGAAGGAGTTCATGCCGCCGCTGAACGAAGGCGACTTGATGTTTATGCCGGTGACAGACCCGGCGATTTCGATTGATGAGGCGATCAAGATTACCGGCCGGCAGGACGAGATTCTTAAGAGTGTGCCGGAAGTTGAATGGGCGGTGGGCAAAGCGGGTCGCGCGGAAACGTCGACCGATCCTTCGCCGACGAACATGACTGAGACCGTAGTTCACTTGAAGCCGACCGAAGAGTGGCGCAAGGGTCTGACTCGAGAGTCTCTGATCGCGGAACTTGACGAGAAGTTGCGCATGCCAGGCGTGACGAATATCTGGACGCAGCCCATCAAGAACCGCATCGACATGCTCTCAACCGGGATTCGTTCGCAAGTGGGTGTTAAGGTATTTGGCAACGATTTGAAGACGTTGGAGCAAACCTCGCAGCGAATCGCAGAGACGTTACTCAACATTCCGGGCGTGAGTGATGTTTACGCGGAGAGAATTGGCGGCGCGCCTTATATCGACATTCACATTAACCGCCTAGCTGCGGCGCGCTATGGCATCGACGAGAGGGTAATTAACGACACCATCGAAAAAGGTATCGGCGAAACAAATCTTTCGGTGACCATCGAAGGCCGGCGTCGTTTTCCCGTGCGTGTCCGATATGCGGCTGAGTTCCGCGCCAGCGTGCAAGCTATCGGGCAAATTCCCATCACCTCAGCGACTGGCGCGCCCATTCCTCTGTCTCAGCTTGCAGACATTACGCAAGTGCAAGGGCCGACAATGATCTCCAGCGAGAACGGTCTGCTGCGCGGCACGGTGCTGTTGAATGTGCGCGGGCGCGACGTGGGCAGCTTTGTTGACGAGGCGAAGAACTTAATCGCGCGCCAGATCCAAATGCCTGCCGGCTATTACATCGAATGGAGCGGCGAGTACGAAAACCAGCAACGCGCGCGCAGCCGCCTGGTTTTGGTAGTGCCGATGGTGCTGATTGTGATCTTTGCTCTCCTCTACATCGCTTATCACTCCGCGCTTGAAGCCGCGCACGTCCTGATGGCAGTGCCTTTTGCTTTGACTGGCGGAATCTATTTGCTTTGGTTCCTGGGGTACAACTTCTCGGTAGCGGTTTGGGTTGGATTCATCGCCTTGTTTGGGACTGCCGTACAGACGGCGGTCGTGATGGTGATTTACCTGGAGGAAGCGGTCGCGCGCAAGCGGCGTGAAGTTGGTCAACTAAGTCGGGCGTCGTTGCTGGAAGCTGTGACTGAAGGAGCGCTGCTGCGTCTGCGGCCGAAGGTGATGACCGTCTCAACCGTTGTCGCGTCGCTTTTGCCGATCATGTGGAGCACGAGCGCCGGCGCGGAAGTCATGAAGCCGCTGGCGACGCCGGTCCTCGGCGGCATGCTTTCGAGTCTGCTGCACGTGCTGATCGTCACGCCGGTAATTTTCTTCTGGCTCCGTGAGCGGGAACTGAAGAACGAACAGGCGACGGTTGGAAATTGAACGCAAGATGAGAAGCGCCTTTCAACGAGCCTGCGAAGCAGGCGGCAGAATAATAGCCCCGGGCGTGAGCCCGGGGATCCACGGTACATTTGTATCTGAGCTCGCGAAGTGGGCGACAGATGATTTGTCTGTCCGACCGCGAGCCGCCAATGTTCAAAAAGTTTTCTGTCGCCCCTTCGGGGCTCAGGAGTTTTTTTATGCCGTATACCCCGGGCTTACGCTCGGGGCTACACTCTGCCGCCTGTTTCGCAGGCTGGTTGTCGCGTTTCTCCTAACGTTGTCTCTTCTGCAACCGGTTTCGGCGCAATCTGCAACTCAGACACAACTGCCGCTCTCGCAGTATCTCGATCAGACAAACGGCATCACTGCCGACGAAGCAGTTGCGTATGCGCTGGCGCACAACGGTGAGCTCGAAGCTGCTCGTAAAGAGATCGATGCGGCCAAAGCGATGGTTAAGCAGGCCAGACTGCGCGCAAATCCGAAGCTCGATCTTGAAGGTACGCGACAGCTTCCTCCTGGCAAAGACAACAGTGTAATGGCGACCGCGATGTTGCCTTTGGAACTGGGCGGACGACGTTCCACGCGCATCGTGGTTGCTGAAAGGGAAGTCGAAGTTCGTGAGCGCGAAGTTGCCAATCGGGAGCGTTTGCTCGCCGGTGAAATCCGCCTGAAGTTTGGCGAAGCGCTGTCGCAAGCGATGAAGCTTTCATTCACTGACGAACTAGTTGCGGCGAATCAACAAAGTTTTGATCTCATTGCCGCGAAAGTCGTCGAGGGCGCCACGCCGCCGCTCGAACAAAACATGACGCTGGTTGAACTTAATAGACTGAAATCGATGCGCGAGAGCGTAGCGGGCAAGGTCGAAGTATCGTTATTCGAATTGCGGAATATGCTCGGCCTGACGCCGGAACAACCGCTGCGTCTGAAGGGCGACTTCGATCATCTCATCGATCAACTGCCAGCCGCATCCGAGGCGACTGAACGCGCTTTGCGCGAGCGGCCGGACGTGCAGGCATTTCGCGCGAACGAGGATCTGGCCACGGCACGAATCGAACAGGCCCGAGCGGAAGGTCGTTTGGACGCTAGTCTTACTGCCGGCTATGAACGCATGAATTCCAGCTTCCCAGTCTTCGGTTTGAATCAGCACGGCCAGTTGCAACCTGTCCAGGATGTCTTTCACTTTTTGAAGTTCGGTATCTCGCTTGACCTGCCGGTTAGAAATAAGAATCAGGGCGCAATTGAAGCCGCAGTCGCGGACTCAGCAGCGACAAAATCCAGGCGTGAGTTTGCTGAGTTAACTGTGCGCCGCGAAGTCGCATCTGCCTATGCTCAGTATGATCGGGCAGTCCGGGCAGAAGAGATTTTTCGAGTTGGTGCGCGTGACCCCGCCAGAGCCAATCTTGATGTTGTCAGGCAAACTTACGAGCTTGGTTCAAAAACTCTGATCGATTACATCGGAGAACAACGTCGCTTCATTGAGCTGGAGAATGATTTCATTGACGCGCAACTTGCTGTCTACAACGCGCGAGTCGAGATCGGACGCGCCACGGCTTCACCGGAGTTGATGAAACGATGAGGTCAGTACCGCCTGCGGTAGCGGGCGGGTAATTCGAACTTAAGCCACAAAAAGGCACAAAAGGCGCAAAAGTATGGACCAAAAAACTAACGGGCAAATCCAGGATGATGCGAATGGCGCCGCGCGATCGCAAGGATCACACACCAAAAACCGGCTGATAGCCATCACCTCTATCGCGCTGATTTTGATCGTCGCGATTGCCGCGTGGCTCCTTTGGCCGAAGCAAGCCGGCAAACCTGTAGCCGCTCCTCGCTCAGTCTCATTTGACGAGTCGCCACAACCTGCAACAGCCGGTGGAGAGAAACTGATGTTGACTCCTGAACAAATGAAGACCGTGCAGTTGAAGATTGAAACGGTTGGTGAGCGACCATCGTCAGAAGCGGCAGGACAAATGGCAACGGGCGTGGTTCAGGCGAATATATATAAGGAGACTCCGGTTGTTTCTCTGGTGGGCGGAATAGTGCGGAGTGTGGGTGTCGAGCTGGGCCAGAACGTGAAGCGAGGTCAAACAGTCGCGGTCGTTTTCAGCAACGAATTGGCTGACGCGCAGTCGCGCTACCTCACAGCCGTTGCGACACTCGATGAGCATCACCGTCATCATCTGCGCACGATGAAGCTGGTTGAGATCGGCGCGGCGAGTCGTCAGGATTTGGAAATGGCCACATCGCAATATCGTGAAGCTGAATCAAACCTCGCGAACTTACGACAGAAGTTGTTGCTGCTGGGAATGACGGCGCCGCGAATAGACTCGCTAAATTCGACATCACAGATCGGCTCTGAAGTCACCGTGCCATCGCCCTCGTCCGGTACTGTGACCAGCCGCACAGTGAATCCCGGTGAAGTGATTGAAGCAAACAAAGAGCTGATGCGGGTCACGGACCTCTCTACTGTCTGGGTAGTAGGCCAGGTTTATGAAAAGGATCTCGCGACGGTGCGCGTTGGCAGTGGTGCGAACGTCAGCTCAGATGCTTATCCCGGTCGAGTCTTTCGCGGGCGCGTTTCTTATGTCGATCCGAAAATCGACACGGCCACTCGCACGGCGCAGGTGCGAATTGAACTAAACAATCGTGGACAAATCTTCAAGATAGGGATGTATGTGAATGTTGCTTTCGGGGCCTTAGGAATTGCTGAGAAGACGACACCGGTTGTTCCTAAGAACGCCGTGCAAAGTATCGGCAACCAGCAAGTCATCTTTGTCATAACAGACAAGCCAAACGAATTCATGATGAGGCCGGTTCAACTTGGGCCAGAAAGCAACGGCTTTTATCCTGTGGTCGAAGGTCTGAACGTCGGTGATCGCGTCGTCACTGACGGAAGTTTTCTTCTTCGAGCTGAGTGGATGAAACAACATCCCTCTCGGTGAGGCGCGCTTTTCTCGGCCCATCGCAGCCGCGCATCCACAGACCATGCGCCGGCCTGGCTCATCTATCACTCAGTAGTCGGTCTGGTTAATTCTTCTCTCGAAGCCTACAATAAACGATGAGTCTTGATCGCGACGCCTTCTTTCGGAGCGGCGATTGACGTGAACGATAACGAAGAAAGATCTGAACCGCAGCAATCCGCTGAAGCGCTGCACGAGCAACGTGAGTGGCTACGCGTAACACTCTCCAGCATCGGTGACGCGGTAATCACTACCGACACTCAAGGCTCGATTACCTACCTGAACCCTGTAGCTGTGTCCTTGACTGGATGGACGCAAGCAGAAGCGGCCGGCATTCCTCTCGACTTAGTTTTCAAGATCATCAATGAGGAGACTCGCCAAACGGTCGAGAATCCCGCGACTCGTGCCTTGCGCGAAGGTCTGGTTGTGGGGTTAGCGAATCACACTCTGCTGATTGCCAAAGACGGCACCGAGCGAGCTATTGATGATAGCGCTGCGCCGATTCGCAATGCCAACGGAGAAGTCGCCGGCGTCGTGCTCGTCTTCCGGGATGTTACCGATCGCCGCGAGGCTGAACGAGCACTACGCGAAAGCGAAGAAAAATTTCGACTGCTCGTAGATGGCGCGCAGGATTATGCAATCTTCACGCTCGACCCGCAGGGCAATATCACCAGTTGGAATATTGGCGCCGAGCGCATAAAGGGATATCGCGCTGAGGAGATCATCGGCAAGCATTTTTCTTGCTTTTATCCACCCGAAAGAATCGAGGAGGGCTATCCTGATCGCGAATTGGAAGTTGCGGCAGCGAACGGACGGTTTGAGGACGAAGGCTGGCGAGTGCGCAAAGACGGATCATCTTTCTGGGCCAACGTGATCATAACAGCTCTTAAGGATGAGAGTGGAAAACTCAAAGGCTTTTCGAAGATTACGCGTGATCGCAGTGAAGATATGCGAAAGGAATCGAAGATACGCGACAGCGAGATTCGTTTTCGCCGTCTCTTTGAAACTGCCAAAGACGGCATCCTCATCCTCGATTCCTCCGACGGGAAAATCACAGAGGCCAATCCCTACATCACTGAGTTGTTGGGCTACGCAACTGACGAACTAATCGGCAAGGAACTTTGGCAGATCGGGCTATTCCAGGACATTCAAGCGAGCCAAGCCGCTTTTCAACAACTGCAACAGGAAGGCTACATTCGCTATCACGATTTGCCGCTCGAAACCAAGAGTGGGCGAAAGGCGGAGGTAGAGTTTATCAGCAATGTTTACAACGTAGATCACCATGCGGTAATTCAATGCAACATTCGGGATATCACGGAGCGCCGGCAATTGGAGCGCGTCGAGGCCCAAGCCGAAGCATTAGCCGACCTGCACCGACGCAAGGACGAGTTTCTGGCAATGCTTTCCCATGAGCTTCGCAATCCGCTCGCGGCCATTACGAACGCCGTCCAGATTCTGGATCTCCAGAACGAGGAACATCCGCTCCAGGAAAAAGCCAAAGCGATCATTCGACGGCAAGCTGGAAATCTGGTCGTCTTGGTAAACGATCTTCTGGAAGTCTCTCGCATTCTCGGCGGCAGGATTCAACTTCACCAGGAGGATCTCGATGCGAGGGGTATCGTGCAACGGGCAATCGAGACGACTCGTTCAATTATTGACCAAAACAAGCATGAACTGACGGTATCTTTGCCGACAGAACCGACTTGGTTGCACGCGGACGCACTCCGCCTTGAGGAAGTATCACATTTGGTTGAGCCTTCAACCGGAAGGCGATCGTATTGGGCTGCGCATACGAGACACTGGAGTCGGTATAGTCCCGGACTCGCTCCCGCACATCTTTGAACTCTTCACTCAGGCGCCGCGATCTCTGGATCGCTCGCAAGGTGGGTTGGGTGTCGGTCTGGCAGTGGTCCGCAAACTCGTCGAGATGCACGGCGGCACGGTCGAGGCGCAGAGTGCGGGCCCAGGTAAAGGAAGCGAATTCATCGTACGTCTGCCGGTCTTGTCGTCACCGACGGTTAGGTCTCAGATTCCGTCCAACGAAGGAGATGAGCGGTCCGGCTCAGGCTGGCGGGTACTTGTTGTAGATGACAACGTTGATTCGGCTGATTCTATCGCCATGCTGCTCCAAGTATCCGGACATGAAGTTCGCGTGGCCTATTCTGGTCAGGATGCTTTAGATATGGCCGCTAAATATCAACCTGACATTGTGCTCCTGGATATCGGGTTGCCTGTTATGGACGGATACGAGGTAGCCCGTCGTCTGCGGAAGCACCCTGAATTGAAAGAAGTGAAGCTGATCGCAGTGACCGGATACGGACAGGAGTCCGACCGCCTTCAGTCTCAAGAAGCCGGCTTCGATTATCACTTGGTCAAGCCGGTCGATTCCCAGAAACTTGAAGATGTCTTGGTGGCGCTTATGAAGTCGTCGGAATGACAGGCTCTCGTTAAATACATCCTCACGCCGTCAAAAAGATGTGGAGGAATTTAATTCTCACGATTGGCGATCATCAGATTTATGATCGTGTCAGAGGCCAACACTTTCATTTCTTGCTTTCCTCGTCCTCAGCTTCGCGAATGCTATGATCCAGAGAACGCAGCCGCGCGAGTATTTCCTTTCGAGCTTTTCCTGCCAAGTCTTCCGCCAGGCGCTGAAGCGCGACGACGACGATTTCCTTATGCCGAATGTCTCCCATTCCGGATTCGCGCGTTACCCCGCGCCATAATTCGTGAATCAGGGTGATTTCTTCCTCGGTGAGATCCGGCGCATGCGCGCCAAGATAGAAGTCTCTAATTTGATCGTTCCCTCCTATAACGCGAAAGCGTATCTGTTGTTTCGGCTTGTTCGCGAGCGCTTCCCACGCTTCGCCCAAGCGCTTGGCCTGTTGGTCTGGACTCATTACAGAGGAACGTCCGGCAATGATCTCGGCGGAATTTAACTGAGCGGCGGTAAGCACGATTGCCTGAAAGATGTCCGACGAGGGCACTTCGAGCAGATGCACGGTCTTCCCGGCCTTTTCCGCCAACGCCACGACTTTGCTGAAGAGATACTGTTCGTATCTAGTAAAGAGTTGGCTCTCGGAAAAGTCTTCATAGCCGGTGTCCGGGCCCCGCAGCATGTGCACGGTCATCACCACAAGATCCTTCTTGCCCGTGTGTGTCAGTTCAAGCGCTTTGCGCAAGTGTCCGAGCGTGTTGTAATCGCGCACCAAACAGAGAGAATTATCAGGCCGCACTTCGACGCTCTCATAAGAAACAGCATCCTGCGGTTGCAGCCGGAACTGATCCATGGCGCTGGTGGTATGTATTTCATCTTCGCGCCGGCGTTCGTTGATCTTTTCCGAGACCACGAAGATGGTAAAGAAAACGATGGTGAAGACGATGCCGCTGACCGTGGCGACCTCTTTAGTGACGAGATTTATTCCGGCGACTGTGAAGAGGAGCGCCGCGATGACGCCTATACCGATCGGAATCTCGTTGCTATCCAGTTTGATGTTGAATGGCACTTTCCATTCGCGTTCCGACTTGTCTTTGAAGCGAAGCACTAGCATCGCGAGTCCTTTGAAGGCGAATGACCAGATCACTCCGAACGCGTAAGCTTCGCCGAGCGTGTAGGTGTTGCCGCGAGAGCCGATAATCGCCAACAGTTGCAGCAGGACGATGAGGTTAATCATCCGAAATGTCGTGCCGAAGCGCTTGTGCGGAGCGCGGAACCAATCGGTCATCACGCCGTCTTCGCTGACTCGATTCAAGACTCCGTTGGCCCCGATGATTGATGTATTGATCGCGCCTGCCAGCATCAGAAAACCGACAATCACGATAAACGCCTGGAAGAGCAGCTTGAGCGTCA
>WNFT01002586.1_pt1 | contig 15539 bp, 15 predicted proteins | sample 5400191 | NCBI WGS metagenome assembly WNFT01 (sample SAMN13153359, study PRJNA577476) | soil metagenome | isolation source: 80 cm saprolite under Madrone tree | place: USA:California | collected 2016-06-14 | reverse complement strand
CGCTCGATGAAGAGCGCGAGCGGCTCGGAAAAACCGCCGGGCAGCACAATGAAGCGCGAGCCGATCACGGTCGCCACCGCTTCATTGCTCTCCCCCATGCGGAGGATCACGTCGCGATTGATACGCGCCTCGGCCAGCGCGACGAATTCGGGAATCCGCGAGCTCAAGTCCGCGCGATTGAGCCAATTCGCGGCCGCGCTTTGCAGCTCGGAATAATTCGTGATGGCCATGGTGTATCCGATCCGCCGCGACGGCGCGAGGCATCGACGACGCGCGCGCTGTCGCGCATGCGGTCAAGCTGAAGCGAAAATTCAATCTGCTATGGTCTTAAGAAGAGACCGACCCGAAGAGCGAACGCCTTCACGCCCTGTGCTTGTGCAAAATCTGATTGGTGCGGTCGATGGCGTCCAACGTGTTGGCCATGCGCTCGTAGTCCGCGGCGATTTTCACCAGCGCATCGTGCGTGACATGGTTGTGATCGTCGCTTGCGATGGTGCGAAGCTCTTCGGCGCGAATGCGATAGCGCTGAGCGGTTTCGGTTTCGATGCTCACGCACCATTATACGGCCGCTGATGCGCCGATTGCACGCCGATGCGGCCGGTATCGATCACTTTATTTCGCGACATAAATGGAAAGGGGAGCGCCTTTCGGCGCCCCTCTTCCCGTCGAAACATCACCATCAGTTGTTGGCCAAGCGGCAGCAGAGCTGTGGCCGGATCGTCTTGTAGCCGTAGAGGACATCGAGACGGCAAGGGAACTTGTCGTTGTTGATGTCGTATTGGCGCACGATCCGGATAGAGACTCCGTCGAACATCTCGCGGGCCGAGAAATCGACGCCGTTCGGCATCACCAGATCGGCGGTCGCAAACGCGAACGCGTCCTCGTGATAGAGCAGCGACTGGCCGTAGTTCGTCGACGCCGTGCCCACGATCGTCACCGCGCCGCCATTGGTCGGCGAAGCGGAAACGTTCTGGGTTGCGCCCGTGACCACGATGGCCGGGCTGACCGCGAGATTGCCGGCACCGCCGGCGTAATCGGCCGTCAGCGTGAACTGCTGCAATTTGCCGAGGTCCGCCTTGGTTTCGGGATGCACCATGTTGGTGCCGGCGAAGGTGACGATCTCGCCCTGCTTGATGGTGCCGGTTCCCGTCTGCACCGCGATCGACGCGCCGGTTTGGCCCGCGCCGTTGATGACGTAAGCGGCATTGCCGGTACCGCGGAGCTGCGAGGTGAGATGGGTCGACTCCATGAAGTCGAAGCCGGCGGTGTTGCCCATCAGGCCTTCCTTGTACTGCTTGGACAGCACGGTCTGGGAATTGAACAAGCCCTTGAGCGCGTCCACCAGGTCGACATTGTCCTGGGTGCAGAGGAGCGCCGTCCGGGAGTCATCCGGTGCCAAGGCATCCTGGAGCTGCTTGCGGCCTAAGAGCAGCTTCGCGAACGTCGCCGCCGCTCCAGTGTTGTTGACCTGCTGGTAGACGTCCTTGCGCATGTTCAGCGCGTCGGATTCGAGTGCCGCCGCCAAGACGGCCATCGCCGGCGACAGTATGCGCTTACTGAAATCGTCCAGCGACAGCGTCAGATCGCTGGACGTGAAGTTCAGATCGACGCCCTTCTGGGTGGCGATCTGCAAGGAGACGCTGGTTTCCGTCGTGTCCTGCGCCGACAAGGTGGCGCCGGTCCTGACCGTGTACTGGTTGGGCAGGCGGATTTTCAGCGTGTCGCCGATCTTGGCGCCCTTCTTGGCGAAGGAATCGTCGTACTGGCGATTGATCGAACCGATGAAGCGAAGCTTTTGATGCAGCACGCGCAAAGCCTCGCGCGTGACTTGCGTGGGAGTGAGAAGCGTATTGGCCATGATTCATCATCCTTTTTGTCGGGCCGTAGCTCTCAAGAGCGAAGGCCGGTTTTGCGAAGTTCCTGGTTCCTGGCGCGCATCCATTCGTCCGTGCTTTGCCGGTCGGTGGGTTTGTTCCCGCCGACGGAAGCCTTGGAACCGACTTGCGGGACGGGCTTGACGCCCTCCTGGTTTGCAAGGCGCTGGGATGCGGCCGCTTGTCTGATGGCCTGGTCGCCGAGATAGGCGCGGTGAAGAAGCTTGATCAGCCGCGGGTCGGTGACGCTGCCCAATTCCGCAGGGGAAAAACCGAACTCCTTGATGCCGAACTCGCTCATCTTGCCGGCGGTATCGCTTGACCAGTCCTTGATCTCGCGTGAAAGCATCGCCCGGCTTTCCTCGAGGCGCTTGGCGACAAGACGCTGCGATTCGAGGGCCCGTTGATTGATCTTCTGCTGCAATTGCTGCGCCGCCTTGTCGCGGCCGTCCTTCAGCTGCATGTAGCGCAGCCAGGCATCCTGCGCGTGTTCCGGATTGGCGCTTCTAAGTCCCGCCCAATCGATCGCCTCGAGAGCCGAGAGCTGATTGTTGAGCGCGACCAGATGCGCCACATCCTGCAAATGCGCGGCCTGCATGTCGCTTTGCTGCTGAAATAAGTTCTGCCGCTGCTCCAGGGCGCGGCGCTGTTCGGCCACTTCCTGGGTTTTGCGGGTGTAATCCGCCTGCATCAAAAAGGCGCCCTTGAGCGCCTTGGGCACGCGGTATTTCTGCCCCTCGTGCTCGACTTCCTCGGTCTCGGCAGCGGCGGCGTTTGCGGAATCGCTTTCGTTTTCGCTCGTCTCGCCGTCCGTTACGGAGGCGAGTTCCGCAGGGAGGCCGTCGCCTGGGGGAGACGCGCCGTTGCTGAGGGGAGCGGCAACAGCGTCGCCGCCCTGCGGATTGGTCGCAAGGTCGTTCACGTGTGATCCTTTCGAGGTGGGTTAGGAGATAAGGACGCGAATTCGGTTAGCGCGCGAGCATTGCTCTCTTAGCGGCTCTGCTGAATTGTTCGGACCGTCAAGAGGACGTCCGTGTAATGATGACCTGTAATCGCATGGAATAGCGTGCCGGAAACTCGCACGTGCTTGCCGGCGTAGGGCGAAAACCGGCCCCCTTTAAGGTCCACCAATTGCATGCGTTGGATATTGTCGACGGATTCCTGATTGAAATCGGATTTCGGATCGCCAACGACCGAGACCGGCCTATCAAGCTCGAGCACCGCTATTTTTACCTGCTCGTCGGTGGCTGGATTCTCCCCATAGTTCGGCCGACCGAATTGGGATTCGATGACCACCGTGCCGCTGAGCTGAACGACGGCCGGTTCATAGTGCAGGCGCGCAGGCGCGGCAGCAGATTGCAGCGCCCCGGCGGCACAAAGCGCCAAGAGACAACCGACAAAAGTAGCCCGCGCGTTCATTACGTCTCCTATCGGCTCATACTGGCGGAAGGAGCTTCCCGGGATAGGAAATCTCCCTGCCGCATTCAGGTCCGATGTTGATCTCGAGCAAGTGGTCGCTTGGCGTCTGGAAGATCACCGAATAAGAAAACACTGCCGACGGTCTCAAGTCGACCAATTGCACGACCTTCGCCGCCGTGATGTCGGCGGCAGGCTCGCTGAAATGCTGCATCAAAAAGCCCATGCTTTTGGCGATCTTATCGCGCGCGATGACGACGGCTTCGTTTTCCGAAATGCGCGTGCATTTTGTCGCGTAAGGAAGATAACTGGTTGGGTCCCATTCGGGATACACAGCGATTAGCGCGATGGCTGCGAATAGAGCAGCCACAGGAAGCAGAAAACCTTTTATCGCGGCCTTCAACTGCGGATATCTCCCTCGGCTCTCACGGCGATGCCGCCCACATAGTATGCATCGAAGTCGGCTGCGCCCGTGGCGTGACCAAGCGCACCGACAATGCGCGTTATCGCATCCCTCACGCGACTCCGTTTTGGTTCATCGCTGAAGTCGAAGCGCTCGGATATGCCCGACACGGACCCTTCAAATTGCCATTTCCCGTCCTTCGCCTCGACCCAACCTTTGAGCTCCGTATCGACGCGCCCAATGACGATGCCGCCGGCGTTAATCTTGACGCTCGTGTCGATCGGAACAGCGGCGCCGCCCTGTGCAAGCGACTCGTTGATCGCCTTTCGAAAGGTCTCGTTGAATTTTCCCGCGGCGGAGTCGGCAATGATATTCCGCAGATCTGAAACGTCGGCCTCAGTAAAATCGACATCGAGAGGCGTACCTTGAGCGCTTGATGACGGATCCACGAACCGGACGATGAGTTCGACGACTGCAAACGCGATAAGGCCGAACAGCAAGAATCTTTTCATTCGCGTCTTGTCCCCAGCGCGAGCATACGTTTCGCGCAGGTCGCATTCGACCTGGAGAAGCCGGCTTAAGTGTGGCGTGATTGTTGTAGGATTTCGACGGGGGAGATCGGCGGCCAAGGGATCGCCCGCCGGCAACGCCTTACTGCCGGATATTTCCGCCTGCTTTCAATTGGATGCTGCCCACATAATTCGCATTATAATCTTTTGCACCCAAAGCGTGACCCACCGCGCCGACAACACCGGTTACCGCATCCTTCACTGGACCGCGTTTTGGATCCCGGTTGAAGTCAAAGCGTTCTGGCTTTCCGGTCGCGAAACCCTCGAATTGCCACTTGCCGTCTTTTGCCGTGACCCAGCCTTTCAAGTTCGTCATATCGCGTCCGATCACGACACCTCCCGTGTCTACCGCTGCCGGCGTGTCAACGAGCACTGGTAAACCCTGTTTTCCCAATGATTCGTTTATCGCATTTCGAAACGTTCCCTGGAGCTTTCCCGCGGCTGAGTCTTGAATGATGGTCTTCAGTCCGGAAACATTCGCTCCACTGAAATCAATGTCCTGAGCCTTGCCCGTTCCTCCAAACCAATGTCCGTAGGCGCCGCCAACGCCGGCACCGCCTGCGGGGTTGCGACCAACAACCTCAAAGTTGGAAACGTCCCCGTAGACGTTTTGAGATGCACCGCCTCCGGGTTGAACGCTCGGGGTTGGGGTAGCGGTCCCGGTTGGAGTTTGGTTAGGAGCCGCTGCGGCCATCAGGCGGACTAGCGATTCCCCGGAACCCTCTCCTTGCGGGCTCATGATGTTGGGCAAGTTCGTGAAACGATACCCGTCCAGCCCGCCCGGGCGCGCGACCAGATCGTCCGTTGGCGGCGGAGATGAACCATCGCCGCCATTGCTCACCGGCCGACGCGCGTATGAACCGGAAGGCCCGGACATGAGACCGCGCGTTGGATCGTTCAGCCGCGGCAGGTCGCTGAAATCGTCGGGCAAGCCCAATTGCTGCGGCGTCATCCATTTCACGCCGCCGGCGCCGTCTTTGATGGGCAGCGGCAAGTCGCTCAGTCTCTGCCGCGCGCCCTGTCTCGGCGGCGCGTAATTCTGCTGCGGGCCGTTCACCCGCGGCAGGCCGCTCACATCCGGTGGCAAGCCCAATTGATCGGGCGTCATCCACTTGACACCGCCCGAGCCGTCCTTGATCGGCAGCGGCAAATCGCTCAGCGGACGCCGCGCGCGCGTCGTGGGCGCGGGCGCGTCGTCGGCGGCCGCTGCCGGTCTGCCCGCGAGCTGCTGTTGCGCATAGGCCATGACGTCGGCTTCGCTGGCATCGTCGGGCGCGCTGATTTCGTAGCGGGCGCCGTTGGGCGCGGAAATTCTGTATTTCGCCATGAACAGATCCTTTCGGATGTGCGGACAAAGTTTCTTTGTAATGACGCGGCAAGCCGGGAAAAGCTGAGGAATTCCACCGCCCCGGACACATCGAATCAAATCCAAGATGAATGAGGCGCGTTGATCCGCTTACAGATCAACCTAAGCTTAGTCGTTCGGGGAATTTTCCCCGAAGGCCAGCAATGGGGATCTCCATGCAGCCGGAATCGCCTGAATATCCGGTGGCGACACCGGAAATGTTCGTTCTTCTTGCCATGTTCGAAGTCGCACGCGATCACCGCGGCACTGAATGGTGCCGCAAGCACGGCGTCGGCGGCGTCCGAAAGAAGCTCGGCGTCGCCTTGCCGCCCAATGTGATCGAAATGCCGGCGGCGCAGGTGCCGCGCGTGGCGGCCTATATCGCGGCCAGCAAGACGGCACAGTCGCTGCTGCTGAGCCATTGCCGCGAGTGCCGCGGCTGCAAGCTCGGCCGGGATTGACAAAATCGCGTCCGATCTCGGGCGCGTCGAGGTTTAGTGGAAATGAAAACGCCCGCGAGCGAGGCTGCGGGCGCAGAGATCAGAACTGATACTATCGTTACGGTGTTTTCGAAACGAAGTCAAGCGCGATGAATCGTTTTTTTTCGCGCGTTAACGACAACGCGAAAATTCGACGACAGCTTAGTAATCGAGCTGGCGAAACGCCCATCTTCCCCGGTTGCAGGTGAAGATGACTCCCGTGCCGTCGTAACTGCTTTTGATTCCTGGGCCGGAGGTGCGTCCTGCAAGCGGACGTATCGCTGCATCGTCGACGTACGAATAGGACGCGAGCGGTTCATTGAGCTTTCGAATTATGGAAAGGCCGCCGATCTGGAATTGATTCTCGATCCGATCCGGGCAACCGCCTGGCCACTTCTTGCCATCCAATTTCAGCAACAGGACATATTTCTTCTCGCCGTCACTGGTTTGCGTGCACCAGAATGCCGCCGAGTGATCGTTGTCGGCATATTGCCCGGGCGCGGCAAGAATTCCGTACACATAAGGCGGCTCCCTTACGTCATCGTGTTCCTTGTAAAAATCAGCCACCTGTCCACAGCCCTCTCGGATTCCATAGCGATAAAGCTCATCCGGGATGACGCGCGTCTCGTCCGCTAAAGGCGAACGATCCGCGGCTCCGGCGACGTAGTCGAAAGGGAAAGGCAGCGCAAATAGGAACGCGAGCGAAAGGAGCGTTCCCCATCGTGTCCCGGTCCTAATCACCGAGTACATTCTGACGTTGGACAATTGAAGACTCCATTTAAGCCGAGATGCCAGTGGCGGTCCGGGTATGAATTGTCCATTCGATCAAACATCGTGTTGTTTCGGACCAATCCCTTGAAGACGTCGTCTGGTATTGGAACGCGTCTTATATCGATGTCCCGAGCACCCTTTTCGATATTGTGCGCCGAACTGGCTGTCCTTCCGGGAACCGGTTTCCTGTCTGAAAGCGAAATACTCCGCCCGGTTTGAGGATCATAATAACTTTCGCCGCCCGTCACTACCAGATCGACATTGGGATAGTGTCCTAATTTGAACCGAGAAGGAGCTTCTGGCCAATTGCGACCAGCACTCCGGCGATTCCAGCTAGCAGGAAGCTAATCCAATACAGTGTTTTGTGAATGCCCCGCAGTTCCGCAAGAATGAGGTTGAGTAATTCATCGCTCACGGCGCGTCTCCGCGACGATTGCCGCCCTCACAGCCTCAACCGGCCCCGTGATCGGCCCTATGTGGAGTACGGCGAAGAACCGGCGCTTAGTGCTGCCGTCAATCGCGTGCGACCACGCATATGCGCGGGTGGCTTTGGGATTGCCGGCAAGGTCGAAGAACGTGGACGACGCCCTGCCATACCGGTTTGCCGTCGAGGCGCTCGTCAATCGGGACCGATTGGACAAGCGTAGCCGTGCCGCCGTGTTGGACTTCGATGGCGCGTTTGAGTTCGTCCGTGGTTGAGTCACTAGGCAGCCTTCACCTCTGCTAGTCCCGGTTGCGGCATACCGCCCATCGTCTCCAATGCACGAGTTACATTTCTTCCGACTGTGTAGCAGTACGCGGCGCTCGGAATAATCCGAACAGCTAGGCCATCCAACGGCAATATTTTTTCAGCCGTCCTAGATGTGAAAAAGGCGGTCTTGATTGTTTTGTGTTTTTTGGCCAGTAGCTGCATGGAACGCATTTCGTCGTATGGATTCCGATCAATCCTGTCGGACCATTTTATTTCTCCGATCCAGAGCGGCTTCTGATTCGGACCAAGCATTACGACGTCAACCTCTCCCTCGTTTCTCCATCGTGCGTATCTCAGGTCGCGAAACCGAGGGGAATGTTGCCATTGAGAGAAAATAGCAGATTCTGCCAAGTGACCGATCTTGTCACTATCCTCAGGTTTTACCGGTGCGAACAGCGCCGCTCGCATCGAAGGATTGTTGAGGTAAATCTTAAAATTCCGCGCGCGTTTCATCGTTCGGCAGTTATCATCAATCATGGGAAGCTTCATGATGAGAAACGCACTTTCGAGGTATTCAATATATCTTTTGATTGTCGGTTTGGTGATCCCAGACTCTTGCGCAATATTTTCTAGGCTTGCTTCATTTCCAGTGTTGTAGGCGAGGAATGAGAATAGTCTGTTCAATTCTTGAATCTGATTGATCCCATAGAGACTTGGAAGGTCCTTCAATAGCACTTTGTCGATGATATCGTTCTTGATGAATTGTTCCGGATTCTTGCGAATATCCTCGTTAAGCACGGCTTCGGGATAGCCGCCATAGTTCAAATAATCAATGAAACGCGAATTCAGTAGGCGGACATCCCTTATGAAGTACCGACCGGCAGTTGCGTTTTGCCTTTCCTCTTCCGTGGAGGGAACCCCAATGTATTTTTCGGCCTCACCAAGAAAATTCAGAAACTCATAAAATGTTAGGGGCGGTAACATGAAATCCGAAAACCGACCGGCCCCTGACTCTCGACTTTTTAGGAGAAGCGCGGCAGCCGCAGAGCCGCTGGCGACGAATTTGATGTTTGGATAATTATCGATCAAATCTTTAAGATGGCGCTCCCACTCTCTTAGGTATTGAATCTCATCAAATACGACGAGTTTTTTTGCATTCTTTGGGAGCGGGGGCATAAAATCCAGAAACTGTTCCAGCGAAATGCCGGAGTAGATTGGCGCGTCAATACCAGCATAGAGAATTGCCCTTCGATCGATCCCCGTTTCGATAGCCTCATGAATTAGTTGCTTGAGCATGAACGTCTTGCCCACGCGTCTTGGCCCGAGCAGTACTACCGCTCGCTTAACGTCGAAGTTCAGCACGGCGCTCTTGAACGACGGAAAATAGACGCGGCGAGGGTGCGTTGCTTCAATGGCGGTATAATCAGCAGTGGCCCACCAGGGGTTGTCCCGCCCGATTCGCACCCGGATGTCTGCTTCTGAAATTGCTTCCATAGCCAAACCCAAATAGAGAAAGTCTTCTTTCTCTAACTCGCTTCTCCATGTTAAGCCACTGATTTCTCTGAAATTTCTGGCTTGCATTAAGAATCGCCCTGTTTTTCCAATGCTTTAGCTAAAGTTGAAAGTTTTCCGAGTCTCCGATTTGCAAGCCTAATTGTGGCTCGCTCCCACCCCGGTGGCGGGGCCCTATGGGCTGTAGTGCCCTCTGCTGCCCGTGCTTGCCGGACGGCCTGTACGGACGCCCCAAGCGCTTCTGCAAGGTCTTCAAGCGTCACAGCCTCAAGCAGTTCGTCTGTAGCTTTTCGGAAATTCATCGCGTCCCCCGTTGACATTGCTGCCGCATTTTGTATATTATCACATATACAACGTCAAGGGGATTGTTATGAACCGTCTTTCACTCGCCGAACGTACCCAGACCATCAATTGCTTGGTCGAGGGCAATTCGATCCGCTCAACCGAGCGCATATGCGGCGTTCACCGCGATACGGTCATGCGCCTTGGGGTCGAAGTTGGCCAAGGATGCGAGCGCATCATGAACGAGAAGATGCGCGGACTTAACAGCGCACGCATTCAGGTTGATGAAATCTGGAGCTATGTCGGGAAGCATCAGCGGTTTCTAAAGCCCACGGATGACCGTTCTCAGACTGGTGATATGTGGACCTTCGTAGCCTTGGACCCCGATACGAAGATCGTTCCGGCCTACCACATTGGAAAGCGGACGAAGCAGCACGCGACCAACGCATGAGGAAGAGTTGCTGAATGAGGAATGGCGTTTCCCTCACAACAAACAACTGCGACCACACGATCGCGGCACGGCGCGCATCGAGGGACTGCAAATATCTCAAAACTTCGGGCGATTCCTCGAGGTCAACACGCATGGAGAACTCCCTTCGAGCGGTTCACCGCGCCATCACCGGCGCGGGTGCCGATTTGAGCGCCTCACGCCGCGCATCGTTGACGATCTTCATGCGGTCGGTCTCCGCCTTGTAGGCGTCGATCTCGAGCTTGCGCGCGTCGATGGCGCGATCGTTCTTGGCGGCGCTAAGCTCGCTTTGCGCCGCCGAAAGCGCCTGCTGCAGCACGAACATCTGCTTTTGCATCTGCTGCGCCGCGTTATTGCCGCCCTGCCCCGCCGATGCTTGGCCCTGCATCTGCATGCCCTGCATGGCGGACAAACGCTTGGCGATCTCGTCGGCGCCCGGCCAATCGAGATTCTTGGCCAGAAGATCGCCGATCACGGGAGCGGCGGCGGGAAATGCCCGCAAAAGCTCGATCATCTGAGAAGCGGCTTCCTCGCGCTTCGTCGTGTAGGACGGCCCGGTCTCGACGGTGAGATCGTATTTGCCCGCGCCGAGATCGAAGATGCGCGACAGCGCCGCGCCGGTCTGATCCATCATCGGCTGGCCATCCGGTCCCATGCGCGGAACCGGCCTGCCCAATTGGATCGAGGAGGCAGCCCCGTCCTGACCCAGCACGCGCACGATGCGCTCGCCCGAATACACCTTCGGAATTAAGTCGATCAGAATCCGCCCGCCGTGCTCGATGGCGCGCGAGAGATTTTCGATGAAGTGGAAGGTCGAGACGTCGCCCTCGCGCTGGCGCGCAATGATGGCGCGTCCGCTCGTCTCGTTGGAGCGCGCGCCCAGCGAAGCATCGAACAGTCCGATGATCGACTTCATGTCGTCGGAGGCGTTAAGCGCTTCCTGCAGCGCGCCCGCCGGCACGCCCGCGAAAGCCTGGCGCTGCGGCGGAACCGCGCCGTCATATTCGATATAGGCGTGGGTGTCGGTGTTGGCGGTTTCCCATTTCGCAGCATCCGTAGCGAAGGCGCCCTTGGGGCCGATGAAGGGGGTCTTGGGCGCGAGCGCCACCAGCTCGGTCGTCGTCGTGCGCCAATAATTGAACATGCGCTGCGGATCCTTGGCGTCGCGAACGAGCGAGCGCAGATGGCGCCGGCCTTCGAGATTGATCTCTTCGCCATAGACCGGCACCAGCGGTATGAATTTTCCCGCCCATGCATTGGTCTCGAGCACTTCCGCGCCGGTTAGGAGCCGCTGCGTGACCTTATGGCTTGCGGCCTCGCGCTCGCCCAAGACCGTAACGCCCATCGCATCGAGCAGGCCCTTGTTGGCGAGGTAAACGTCGGCGCCCATGATCGTTTGATCGGAGAGCAGCAGGATCGTGCGCTTGACCTTCTCGCGGCTCCACCATTCGGCGACCAGGATGTCCTTGCCCTCGGACCATGGCGCCTCCAAGCCGTCATAGCCGAGGCCGTCCCAATCGACCTCTTCGGCGTTCCGGTACTGCTTTTGGAATTGCGGGCGGGCAATGCGGTCGACCACGAAGGCCGTGTTCCAATCCGCGGAATCGGCGGCCACGCTGTGCGGATCGCCATAGACCGAGAACGGATTGGCAATGCGATCGATGGCCAGATCGAGATCGAAGGAATCGTCGCAGGAATAGCGCGTCGCGATGCGGAAATAGCCGAAGCCGCCCGATGCGGCAGATTCGAGCGCCGTGTCGTAAGCCACATCGGCCTTGCTGGTCACTTCGATATTGCGAATGAGGCCGTTGTAGATCTCGGCGGTCTGCGGATCGGCCTTGGAATCCGCCGGGTGGACTTTGATCGACGGCTTGTTCTGGCGCGCATCGTTCACCACTTGGCGTACGAAGGCCGGCAGGCGGTTGATCGTCAGGCACGGCCGGCCCTCCCTCTCGCGGCTTCGCCTGACCGCATCCGGCCATTGCTCGGCCAGCCGCGCGAAGCGGATGTCGTCCAGCGCATCGGCGCGGTTTTGCTGCTCGCGCTCGGCGCATTGCTCGAAGCTTTCCTTTACGTGCTCATCGCGGTGTTCCTGCTCGCCTCGGGCCAAACCTCTGTTGAAACGTCGGAATTTTCGAGCGCGGAGGATTGCAAGGCTGGCGCGGAAGCTCTGCGCGCGTTTCTCACCACGCACGAAACCGACATCGTCTCGGCGACATGGTCGTGCACAAATTGGGACCTGACCCAGCCCAAAACCGAACAACCCCTGCCCAAACGGAATCTTTAAGCGGCGTTCTTTCGCTCCTCCCCCACGACGCCGCTTGACTGGCCCGGCCCCTTGAAAAAGGGGTCGGGCCTTTTTTTATTTGAAATTGGCCCGGTCCCCTAAAAAGGGGCCGGGCCTTTTTTGTTGTTTGGCGGAATGCCGTTCGTCATCTAACATCTCCGCGCCGTTATCCCGGGGGGGACCCGGTGAACATCAGCGGCGGATCGATGACGGATTATCGGGTTCCCCTCTATAGTCCATCGCTCAGGGGCAACGAAGCACAGTATGTGCTCGAGTGCCTGGAGACGTCGTGGATTTCTGCCCGCGGCCGCTTCGTCGCCGAGTTCGAGAGCCAGTTCGCTCCCAAAGTGGGCGCGCGACACGGACTCGCCACCGCAACGGCACGGCCGCTCTTCATCTTGCCGTCGCCGGACTTGGGTTGGGGCCCGGCGACGAGGTGATCGTGCCGACGCTAACCTATGTCGCGTGCGCGAATGCCGTCGCCTATACGGGCGCGGTGCCGGTGTTCGCCGACTGCGCAGCGGACAGCTGGCAAATCGATCCGCAAGAGATTCGCTCGTCCATCACACCGCGAACGAAAGCGATCATGGCGGTGCATCTTTACGGACAACCATGCGAGCTGGATCCCATTCTGGAGCTGGCGCAGCGCCATAAACTGTTCGTGATCGAGGACTGCGCCGAGGCTTTTGGAGCCTTCTACAAGGGCCGTCCGATGGGTGCTTTCGGCGACGTCGCGGCGTTCAGCTTCTTCGGCAACAAGACGATCACGACCGGCGAAGGCGGCATGATTGTTTCGAATGACGGCTCGCTGATCGAGCGTTGCCGCCGGCTGCGCGGGCAAGGACTGGTTCCGGGCCGCGAATATTGGCATGACGTTCTCGGCTACAATTATCGGATGTCGAATGTCGCGGCTGCGATCGGACTGGCGCAGCTCGAGCGCGCCGACGAGCTCGTGCGTCTGAAACGGGAACTGGCGCAAAGATATTTTGACCGTTTGTCGTATCTGCCGCTAAAATTTCACCGCGAGGCGCCGAACACCGTTCATGCCTATTGGATGGTGTCGGCGCTGACACGCAGTGAAGGCGAGCGCGACGGTTTGAGGCATCATCTGGCCGCCGCCGGAATCGAAACGCGGCAGCTGTTCAATCCGCTTCACACGATGGGCCTTCATTCGAGCCGCTTCGCGCGGAAGACAGTGGCCGAAGGCATCGCCGCCCGCGGGCTTAACCTTCCGAGCTGGCCCGACATAAGCGAAACGGAATTCGAGCTGGTATGCCGCGCCATCGACAACTTTTTTTGACATGACCAAACGCTTGCTCATCGTCGGCACCGGCGGCTACGCCAAAGAAGTCGGTCAAATCGCCCGGCGCATCGATCCCGATCGCGTGCGGTGGAATCCCATCAGCTATGTCGCGATGTCCGCCGGCGAGAAGGGCAACCCGCATCTGTTTGGCCGTGTGGATTATTGCGATGACGAGGTCTTTACGGAGAATTTGACGGCCGACTGCGTCATTGCGCTCGGAGAACCGCAATTGAGGCTGCGCGTTGCAACGCGCTATATCCAGGCTCCGAATCTGGCCTTTCCGAATTTGATCGACCCTTCTGTCGACTTCGATCGCGATCTCGTTGGCTTGGGAAAGGGCAATGTCGTTCACAGAGGCGTGCTGATGACCTGCGGGATTGCCATCGGCGATTTCAACCTCTTCAACAAAGCTTGCATCGTCTCCCATGACGTGACGCTGGGCTCGTTCAACACGGTCCAGCCCACGGCCGTTCTGCTCAGTCATTCTCATCTTGGGGACGAATGCCTGATAGGCGCGGGTGCGCGTGTGCTTCCCAAGGTAACGCTCGCGGACCGCACCACGCTCGGCGCCGGCGCGGTTTTGCTGCGCGATGTTGCGGAACCCGGGCAAGTGTTGGTCGGGATTCCGGCCAAGAAATTGCGCTGAATGAGGCACATCCGTGTTCAAGGCCTGGAATATCATCGATAGCTTGCTCACCGATTACACCGCGGGCCACCAATTGTGGGAGCCGAGAATATTGGCAGGCGAGCTGCAGCGCCGAGGCATCGAGACGCGGCTCTTGGGCCACATGTCGATCAAAGCGGATGAGTTTCCGGGCGCGCGGACGGTTCCGGTATTTCCCATGCTTTATGGAGAAGTGGCCTCCCAAGATCCCTCATGGCGCACGCTGGAGAATTTCATCGTGCACAACCGAAGCTATGAAGAGGCTCTCATGAGGGTCGATCGGTCGCTGTTCGAGGACGCGTTTGTCCTGTTTCCAAACATGAGCACGCGCCATTTGCTTGGATCATTGCGCTGGCTTGATCGTTTCGACGATTGGAGTCGACCCAAAACCGCGATGATCTTGATGGCGCGTCGCGACTGGTCGGCGACAAATCCCGCCCTTTCGCTCTACCGGAAGTTATGGGCCGAGTGTCCGCCCTCCTTGAAGGATCAAATCAAGCTCTGCGTCAGGACCGAGACGAGTGCGCGCGAGTATGAACGGGTCCTCGGTACAAGGCCACATGTTCTGCCCTCTTCGCTTGGTCCAACCGAAAGAGAGATCGCGGCATCTCAAGAACGAATCGGCTCGCGAACTGAATCGATGGTCATATCGTTTCTCGCGGGAGCGAGAGCCGAGCGCGGAACGACAATCGTTCCCGATGTCGTGAAGGAGTGTGCATCCATTGACGTCCGCTTTTTGATTCAACTGGCGGACGCGTGGCAACTCCCATACGAAGCGGCTTCGCTCAGGGCCTTGCGTGAATGGCGAGGCGTCCGACTACACGAAGGCATGCTGTCGCGCGAGGATTACCACGACTGGATCTCACAAAGCGTCGTTCTGCTTCCTTACCAAGCCGCGCCTTACAGGTGGCGGTCATCGGGAGTCTATCTCGAAGCCAAGTGCTTCGGCGCGCCGGTGATCGTTCCCGCGGGCACCTGGATGGCGGAGGACGTTGCGCGGTTGGGCAATGGTTTGGTGTTCGAGGAGTACAGCGCAAGGTCGATCGCCGCATGTATCGCCAGGGCACGAACGGAACTGAAATCCTTGCGGGAGCGTGCGGCCGCATGCGCGATCGAGTACCGCCGACACCATGGTGCCGATCGCTGCGTGGACGCAATCCACGGCTTGTTCAATGGCTGAACGCGACCTTCGAAAGCGTCACAAGAGGCGCCGGATCGGCTCTTCGAGATTCGCGGGTTTGGTTGACGGCGCGAACCGCGCGACGACATTCCCTTGGCGGTCGACCAGGAACTTGGTGAAGTTCCACTTGATCGGCTCGCTTCCCAGCACCCCCGTCTTGGCAGTTTGCAAGTGACGAAAAAGCGGATGGGCGCTCTCGCCGTTGACGTCGACCTTGGCGAACAATGGGAACGTGATGCCGTAGTTGTCGGAGCAAAATCGTGCGATTTGCTTTTCGTCGCCTGGTTCCTGCGC
>WNFT01006796.1_pt1 | contig 15541 bp, 9 predicted proteins | sample 5400191 | NCBI WGS metagenome assembly WNFT01 (sample SAMN13153359, study PRJNA577476) | soil metagenome | isolation source: 80 cm saprolite under Madrone tree | place: USA:California | collected 2016-06-14 | reverse complement strand
GTATCGGCCAGCCGGTCGTAGACCACCGGCAGCTTGCCGCGGAACACGGGGTCGCCGGGCCGTGCCTCCAGCAGGTCCTGCAACAGGCCGACGGCTTTCTCGTAGCTGGCCCGCGCGCCCTCCAGATCCCCCAGGTTCGGGCCGAAGGGATAGCCCTGGACGTCACCCAGCCGAACGTAGGCGCTCGCCAGCTCCTCCTGCAGGGCCGGGTCGTCCCGCGTCTCGCGGGCCAGGGTATCCAGGTAACGCAGGCCGTGGCTGACGATCAGCTTGCGCGCGGGCGTGGCCCCCGCCAGATTCTCGACCGCGTCGTAGACCTCGAAGAGAAGCGCCTTGGCGAGGCTGCGCACTTCGCCGAAGCGTCGCTGGGCACGCTCGCTTTGGGCCTGCGCGCGGCGGGCCTGGTGGAGGGTCGCCGCGACCCCGCCCGCCACGGCCAGGATCAGGAGCGTTCCTGCGGCCACCAGGCCGCGCCGCCGTCGCAGGAACTTGCCGGCGCGATAGCCGAAGGTGTCGGGCCGGGCGAGCACGGGGCGGCCCTCGAGGTAACGCCTCAGGTCCTCCGCCAGGTCGGCCACCGACGCGTAGCGGCGCGCCGGGCTCTTGCGCAGCGCCTTCATCACGATCGCATCGAGGTCGCCCTGGAGACGCGCGGCCGGAATCAGGGGGCCGCCCCTCGCGGTCGCGTCGTCGATCTGGGTCGCAAGCAGGCGCGCGGTCTCGCTGGGGCGCGGAGGGTCAATCTCGCAGACGACGCGCACGATCTCGTAGGGGTCGGGGCGCAGGACGTGGTAGGGCCGGCGTCGGGCCAGGAGCTCGTAGAGCAACACCCCCAGCGAGTAGACGTCGCTGGTCACGGTCACCGCCTCCCCGCGCACCTGCTCCGGGCTCGCATAGTCGGGGGTCAGGGCCTGGAACACCGTGGCCGTGGGCTCCAGGGCGGCGTCCACGGTGGGATCCGGCAGCAGCTTGGCGATGCCGAAGTCCAGGAGCTTGGGCGTGCCGTCGGCAGTGACCAGCAGGTTGCCGGGCTTGATGTCGCGGTGCACGACGAGGCACCGATGTGCGTACTGGACCGCCTCGCAGACCTTGAGGAACAACTGCAGCCGGGCACGCAGCCCGAGTCCTTGCTGGTCGCAGAAGAGGGGGATCGGCAGGCCCTCGACGTACTCCATCACCAGGTAGGGGGAGCCGTCCTCGCTGGTGCCCCCGTCGTAGAGGCGTGCGATGTAGGCATGCTCGAGCCGCGCGAGCAAGCGCCGCTCGGCCTCGAAGCGGGCACGCGCGGCTTCGGTCTCGAAGCCCGCGCGCAGCCGCTTGAGGGCCACCACCTTCTCGAAGGCGTCCTCGCGAACGGCCCGGTACACGGCGCCCATGCCGCCGCGGCCGACGAGTCCGAGCAGCCGGTAGGGCCCGACGCGGCTCCCGGCAGACTCGTCCCGCGACCCGCCGGGCGGTCGCTCGAGGGCCTCGGTGGGGGCGTCCGTATCGCGGGAGGCGAGAAGCCCGTCCACTTCGGCGCGCAGGGTCGCGTCACCGCCGCAGGCGCGCTCGAGGAACCCTGCTCGCTCGGTGGGGGGGAGGTCCAAGGCGGCCCGGAACACGCGTGTCGCCTGCTCCCGGGCCATGCTGGCGCAAGTTAGACCTCACAGCCGGGCGGCGTCAAGGAGACGAGGGTCGCGAGGCCTGGACAAACAGGGGCGGCTGGCGATATTGTGCGCCGATCACGCAAATCGACCGGCCTCTTGACGCAACCCAAGGCTCGCGAAACGGATCCGCGGGGTCCCGGAGAAGCCAACCCCCAGCGGATCGAGGAGGAGCGATGAAGGAACCGATCGGTCGGCTCACCAGTGAAGCCCGGAGTCGAGGGAGCGCCCTGTCCCGCGTCCTGCTCGCCGCGCTCATGGCCTGGAGCGCCGCCACCGGGGCCTGGTCCCAGGCGGTCAACGGCACCCTGCTCGGGACGATCAGCGACCCCCAGGGGGCGGCCCTCGCCGGCGCCACCGTCACCATCACGGAGATCGGCACGAACATCGGCCGCAGCACGGTGACCAACCCGAGCGGCTACTACGTCTTTTCCAACCAGAAGGACGGCGTCTACCGGGTGTCGGCGGAGCTCGCCGGCTTCAAGACCGTCCTGCGCGACGGGGTCAAGCTGGATGTGAACACGACCGTGCGCGTGGACCTCAGCCTGCCCGTGGGCAACCTGGAGGAGTCCATCACCGTCGTCGAGCAGAAGGCGGTGCTGCAGACCGACCGGGCCGACACCGGACGGCTCATCGAGAGCAAGCAGCTCACCGAGGCTCCGCTGTCCTTCAACCGGAACTTCCAAGGCCTCCTGGTGACGGTTCCGGGGGCCAGCCGGCCCTTCCGGCCCCACTCCCAGTTCTTCAACTCCCAGGACAGCCTCTCCTCCCAGGTGAACGGCCAGTCGCGCCTCGCCAACAACGTGATGCTCGAGGGGATCGACGACAACCACAAGACCGGCCTCCTCACCGTGCTCATCCCCTCCGCGGACGCGATCGAGACCGTGAGCGTGAGCACGAGCAACTACGACGCGGAGTTCGGGCGGGCCGGGGGGGCGGTGAGCTCGGTGACCCTCAAGTCCGGCACCAACCAGCTCAAGGGGAGCGCGTTCTTCTTCGGCAACGGCGATGGCACGCTGGCCAAGAACTATTTCTCCGGGACCAAGGCCCCCACGAGCTACAAGCAGTTCGGGGCGGCCCTGGGCGGGCCCATCGTCAAGAACAAGTTCTTCTTCTTCGCGGACTACCAAGGGACGCGCGACAACCTGGGCCAGGTGAACCTCCACAACGTCCCGCCCGTGGACTTCCGCAACGGGGACTTCAGCAAGGCCACCACCAAGATCTACGACCCCGCCACCGGAAACGCGGACGGGACGGGGCGGCAGCCCTTCCCCGGCAACGTGATCCCCGCCAACCGGATCAGCCCCCTGGCCCGGAAGATCCTCGCCCTGCTCCCCGCCCCCAACGTGAACGCCGCTCTCGGCCAGAACAACTACCAGTTCCTCGGGGTGCGGGAGAAGACCACCGAGGCCTTCGACGTGAAGCTCAACTACCAGGCCACGGACCGGGACAGCCTCTCCTACCGCTTCAGCTTCCAGCGCCCCGAGGTCTTCGACCCCGGGACCTACGGCATCTACGGCGGGCCTTCCAACGACGGCTTCGCCGGCACCGGGACCAACAAGACCTTCAGCACCGCCCTCAACTGGACCCACACCTTCGGGTCGAGCGCGATCCTCGACGTGCGGGCGGGGATGAGCTACTACCACAACGTCGCGGTGGCCCAGGGCGAAGGGCTCGACACCTCCACCGAGCTGGGGATCGGAGGCGCCAACCTCGACGACTTCACGAGCGGCATCAGCCGCTTCGAGATCAACAACGGGTACACGAACCCCGTGATCGGCTTCTCGCCCAGCCTGCCCTGGGACCGCTCGGAGAGGACCTGGAGCGTGGTCTCCACCTTCACCAAGATCCGGGGCAATCACACCTTCAAGGCGGGCTTCGACGTCCGTCACAACCGCGACTTCCTGCTCCAGGTCCAGGATAACGGGGGCTCCCGCGGCAGGTTCACCTTCAACCCTGCGCAGACCGCCCTCCCCACCGACACCGCTTCCCAGAACGGCTACGCCAACGCCTTCGCGAGCTTCCTGCTGGACCTGCCTTCGCGCGTGGACCGCGACCTGAAGGTCACCAATCCCGGGACGCGCCACTGGGAGCTCTTCACCTTCGTGCACGACAAGTGGCAGGTCACCCCGAAGCTGACCCTGGACCTCGGCCTGCGCCACGAGTACTACACGCCGCCCATCGGCCTCGTGGACCAGGGAGGGCTCTCGAACTTCGACCCACGAGCAGACCGTGGTGCGCGGAGGCTACGGGATGAGCGTCATCCCGTTCCCCGACAACCAGTACGCCTACAACTTCCCGGTCAAGCAGAACAACCAGTTCAACGCGCCCAACTCCTTCGCCCCCGCCGGCTCCATGGCGTCGGGCTTCCCGCCGCCCATCACCGCGAACATCCCCACGGACGGGCTCATTCCGGCCAACACCAGCCTGCTCCGGAGCCAGCAGTACAACGTGGTGCCCCTCGACCTTTCGGAGGGGAAGATCCACGCCTGGAACGTGGCCTTCCAGCGGCAGCTCCCGTTGAACTTCGCGATCGAGCTGGCCTACGTGGCCAACCGCGCCCACGGCGTGCTGGCGCGCCTGGAGCTGAACGCGGGGCTGGTCCCCGGCCTCGACAACGCAGGCCGTCCCTATTTCGCCAAGTTCCAACGCACGGCCTCGTCGACCGGCTGGACCAAGACCGACACCCGGTACGACGCCCTGCAGGCCAAGCTGGACCGGCGCTTCTCGAACGGCCTCCTGTGGACGAACTCCTACACCCTGGGCCGCGCGAAGGACTACGCCAACGACAACGGCGGGATCGGGACCCCCGCGAGCCGGGAGCTGAGCTACGGCCTCTCCGACTTCGACCGGAAGCACTCGTTCGTGTCGAGCTTCGTCTACGAGCTGCCGTTCTTCAAGAACACGAAGGGGGCGGTGGGAAGCATCCTGGGCGGCTGGCAGGTGGCGGGGATCTTCGTGGCCCAGTCGGGGACGCCGGTCGACATCCGGGGCGGGTCCGCGCTCCGCGCCCCCCAGAACCAGCAGCGGCCAGACCTGAACGGCAGCCAGAACGTCATCGGTGACATCGGCCCCGGCCAACAGTACTTCGACAAGTCGGTGTACGTGGCTTCCGCCGCGAACACGTTCGGCACCATGACCCGCAACGCCGGCCCGCGCGGGCCGGGTTACGTCAACCTGGACGCCTCGCTGGTCAAGCGCTTCCGGGTCAACGACCGGATCGCGGCCGAGTTCCGGGTGGACGCCTTCAACGCCACCAACACCCCGCACTTCGCCAACCCCGGCCGTGACTTCGGCACCCCGACCTTCGGACAGGTCACGGGGACGCTGGGTCCCGGGGACGGCGCGGCGGGCCCGAGGCTCCTGCGGTTCGGGGCGCGGTTTACGTTCTAGGCCTGCTTGTTGAACTGGGGGGTGCTGCGTCGCACCCCCCACCCACCCGCCCGCGGCGGCTACGCGGAGACCAGCGAGCGGATCAGGGCTTCGAAGACGAGCCGTCCGTCCGCCGAGCCCAGCTCCGGCTCGGCGGCGCGCTCGGGGTGCGGCATGAGGCCGACCACGTTGCGGGGCGGGTTGCACACCCCCGCGACGGCCCGGCAGCTGCCGTTCGCGTTGGCGGCGTCGTCGAGGCGCCCGTCGCGGGTCGTGTAGCGGAAGACCACCTGGCCTTCGCCCTCCAGCCGTTCCAGCTCGTCCTCGGGCAGGTAGAAGTTTCCCTCCCCGTGGGCGATCGGCATGGTGAGGACCGTCCCCTTGGCGAGGCCCGCGGTGGCGATGGTGTCGTCGCGCTCCACCCCGAGTCCTTGTGCCAGACGAACCGGGCCTCCTGGCCGCAGACGTGCTTGACCACATGGTAGGCGTCGTGGTCGCAGTTGGAGCCGGGGAACACGACGACGCCGACCTTCATGCCTCCACCTCCACCCGATAGCTCTCGATCACCGGGTTCGCCAGGACCTTGCGCGCGATCTCCTCCACGGTGGTCCGGGCCGCCTCAGCGCTCGGCGCGTCCAGGGTGACCTCGAAGAACTTCCCCTGGCGGACATCCGCCACCCCCAGGTAGCCCATGGAAACCAGCGCGTCGTGGATGGTCTTGCCCTGGGGGTCGAAGACCGATTTCTTGAGCGTCACGAAGACCAGCGCCTTCATTCGTCGACCCCCCCTCCTATCCTCCCCCACGTAGGGGGGAGGAAACGCTGCGGCTGGTCAGGCTCCGCTCTCTTCTCATCGACCCCCCACCCTAACCCTCCCCACGTAGGGGGAGGGGAACGCTCCTCCGCGTGCGGCTCCGCGTCTTGACCCGCCACCCCCGACCCTATCCCTCCGTCCCGAACACCCGCGAGAAGATCGCGTCCACGTGCCCGAGGTAGCGCTCGAGGCGGAACACCTCGGCGATCTCCTCTTCTTTGAGTACGGCCCGGATCTCCGGATCCTCGGAGACGCGCTTCTTGAAGTCCCCCTCGGTCTTCCAGGCCTCCATGGCGTGGCCCTGGACGATCCGGTAGGCATCCTCGCGGCGCATCCCCCGGGCGGTCAGCTCGAGGAGGAGCTGGCCGGAGAAGACGAGGCCGCGGCCGGAGTCGAGGTTGCGCCGCATGCGCGCCTCGTCCACCGTCATCCCCCGCACGATCTCGGTGAAGCGCCGGAGCATGTGGTCGAGGGCCAGGAAACTGTCGGGGACGATCACGCGCTCCACCGAGGAATGGCTGATGTCGCGCTCGTGCCAGAGGGCGACGTTCTCCAGGGCGCAGAGGGCGTTCCCCCGCAGGAGGCGGGCCAGGCCGGCCACCTGCTCGCAGCCCACCGGGTTGCGTTTGTGGGGCATGGCGGACGAGCCCTTCTGCTTCTCGCCGAACGGCTCCTCCACCTCGCGCACCTCGGTCTTCTGGAGGGCCCGGATCTCGGTGGCGAACTTCTCCAGGCTGGCGGCCAGGAGGGCGAGGGTGCCCAGCACCTCGGCGTGGCGGTCGCGCTGGAGCACCTGGGAGGCGATGGGCGCGGGGACGAGGCCCAGGCGCTCGCAGACCGCCTCCTCCACCTCGGGAGGGAGGTGCGAGAAGGTGCCCACCGCGCCCGAGAGCTTGCCCACCGCGATGGTGGTCCGCGCGCGCGCGAGGCGCTCGCGCTGGCGCTGCAGCTCGGCGTGCCAGAGCGCCATCTTCAGGCCGAAAGTCATGGGCTCGGCGTGGACGCCGTGGGTGCGGCCGATCATGGCCGCCTGCTTGTGGCGGAAGGCCCGCTCCCGCACCGCCTCCATGAGGCGAGCCACGTCCTCGGCGATCAGGTCGCAGGCGTCGCGCATCAGCATCGCGAGCGCGGTGTCCACCACGTCGGAGGAGGTGAGCCCGTGGTGCAGCCAGCGCCCCTCCGGGCCCACGTTCTCGGCCACGTTGGAGACGAAGGCGATCAGGTCGTGCTGGACGTCCCTCTCGATGGCGTCGATGCGCGCCACCTCGAAGCGGGCCCGCTGCTTGATGGCGGCCAGGGCCTCCTTCGGCACCACCCCCCGCCGGGCCAGCACCTCGGTGGTGGCGATCTCGACCTTCAGCCAGGCCCCGAAGCGGCTCTCGTCGGACCAGATCCGCGCCATCTCCGGGCGCGAGTAGCGGGGGATCATCGGGCGGAAAGGGCCTCCCGGCGCGTCACCCGGGGAGGTTAGCACGGGCGGACGAAAAAAAACCCGGGACCTCGCGGCCCCGGGCGCTCGGATGGTTCGTGCTTCGCGAAGCCCTTTGCTTAGCTCCGGATGGTGACGTTCGCGGCGCGGGGCCCCTTGGGGCTGTCCGTCACCTCGAACTGGACCTTGTCACCCTCGTTGAGGGTCCGGAAACCCTCGGCCCGGATCTCCGAGTGGTGGACGAAAACGTCCGGACCACCCTCGCGAGAGAGGAAACCGAAACCCTTGGACTCGTTGAACCACTTGACGGTGCCTTCGATCATGAACGTGCAGGCCTCCTTGGCCTTTGCTTAGCAGCAACGTCACCTGCGCGCTCACAAACGAAAACCGCCCACCGCGGGCGGCTCCTTCCGAACGCCAGAGCAACGGCCGACTAATGCGCCTCTCATGATAGCAGGAAAACGCCCGGTGTCAAAAAGCGCCTTGACGCGGTCGGGGCGCGCGTCTAGAATCCTGGGCATCCCAAACGATCCCTCGCCGCCGCGGGAGCCCCCCGGGAGAGGCGCACGATGATGCCGGTCCGGATCGCCGTTCTCAGCGACGACCGACTGTTCTGTGAAGGCCTCCTGGGGATCATCGGCGCCGAGGCGTCGTTCATCACGGTCGGCTACGAGGAAGGGGCGAGCCTGCGGCCGGCCTCGCACGCGGCCCGGGCCCACGTCCTGGTCGTGGACAGCCGGATGCCGGGAGCCCGCGGTCTGTGCGCGGCGCGGGGGCGAGACGGCGGACCCGCGGTCATTCTCGTGGCCGCCCCCGACGACGAGGGCTGGGCCGTCGAGTCCCTCGCCGCGGGCGCCCGCGGCGTCCTGACCAAGAGCGCCCGGGCGGAGAACCTGGTCAAGGCCCTTCGCGTCGTGTACGAGGGTCAGATCTGGGCCCGGCGGGAGGTCTTGGCCAGGTGGATCGAGCGTCTGGCGGGGGAGCATTCGCCCGATCCTTCCCCGGCACGGCGCGCCGGCGAGGCCGGCCTCGATCAGGGTCTGAGCGCCCGGGAGAAGGAAGTCTTCCGGCACGCCGCCACCGGCCTGGGCAACAAGGAGCTGGCGGACCGCCTGGCCATCAGCCAGGCGACGGTCAAGGTGCACTTGACCCACATCTTCCAGAAGCTGGGGTTGCGCGGCCGGGCCGAGCTGGCGGCCGCCTACCATGGCCTCGCCGTTGCCAAAGCCGGCCCTCTCCCGGGGATGGTGGTACGACTAAAGGCGTAGCCCCGGCGAGCGCGGCTCCGAGGAATAGCCATCTCGCTAATTGACCGGGCCGGCCGGACGAATCATCATCCGACCTTCCGAATCCCTCCTCGTCCAGGAAACCTGACGGAGGTCGCGAGCCTCGTGCTCGCGGGCCTGCGTCGAACGCGCACCACCGCGCCGGGACGACTCACTTGAGTGGAGAAGAGGCAGGCCAATGGACGCCAAAGGGACAAGGTCGACGCGGCGGCGGGGAGAATCGGGCATGGGGGGCGCCGCGCTCGCGGCCGGCCTCACGGCCATCCTGGCTCTGGGATTAGTGGGCGTTCCGATCGCGCCCGCCGACCCCGCCAGCCCCTTCGCGATCACCAACGCCGACAGCCCCGATCCCGTGGCCTCCGGCTCCCAGCTCACGTACACGATCACCGTGGTCAACACCGGGGGCGCGAAGGCCAGCAACCTCGTGCTCTCCGACCAGGTGAACGGAGTGGGCGGCATCGGCGTGCCGCCCCAGCTCGTCCTGACCAGCTCGCGCGGGAGCTGCGCGCAGAATGCCAACCTCGTGACCTGCTCCGCGGGCACGGTCGAAGGCGGCGGGGTGTGGGTGGTCACGATCCGCGGCATCGTCACCGCAGCCAACGGCACCACCTTGAACAACACCGCCTCCGTGACGGGCACGAAGTCGGCCCAGAACTTCACGAGCACCGCCACCGCCACCACCCTCGTCAGCAACGGCGGCGGGTCGCCCCTCGCGGACCTCTCCATCTCCAAGGCGGGGCCGACGAGCGTCGTGGTGTCGAGCCTGATGACCTACACCCTCACCGTCAACAACACCGGGAACGCGAACGCCACGGACGTCAAGGTCGTCGACACGGTCCCCGCGGGCGTGACCGTGAACTCCGCCAGCGGCACCAGCCTCTTCGTCTGCGGGGTGGCTGGCCAGACGGTGACCTGCACGGGCGGGGCGGTGAACCAGGGCTCCAACGCCACCATCACCATCATCGCGACGTCGCCCGCGGGCCCGGGGACCATCACGAACACCGCCTCGGTCGATCCCGAGAACACGATCCCCGAGAGCAACGAGCTGAACAACACCTCCGCCCTGGTGGACACGCAGGTCACCAGCACCGGGACGTCGTCCACCCTGACCATCGACAAGACCGACACGAACCTCCTTCCTGATCTCTGGGACGACGGCGCCGGGCCGGATCCGGTTAGCCCGGGCGGCCTGCTGACCTACAAGATCCTGGTCACGAATGCCGCGACCACCCGCGCCGACGACGTGGTGATGGTCGACGGCACGCAGGGCCTGGAGGCGGCGAGCATCACCGTGAACCAGGTCGTCATGAACGGGACCGTCGGCACCTTCGGCGGCTGCAGCGTCCTGGCGCCGCAGGTCCGCTGCTCGATCCGTTCGCTCAACCCCGGCGGGACGGTTGTGTACACCGTCAGCGGCCAGGTGGTCGCCTCGGCCGGCTCCACGATCTTCAACACCGCCACCGTGACCGGAAACATCAAGAACCAGGGGGTCACGAACACAGATTCGGAGATCACGACCGTGAAGCCGCGCATCGACCTGACCGTCACCAAGGCCGACTCTCCGGATCCGGTCTGCGCAAGGTCATGGCCGGTGACGCCGGCGCACCCGGCTCCCCCCTCGCCGCCGCTGCTGGAGCCTCCCGCGTGCCTGGGTGGGCTGACCTATACATTCGTGGTCGGCAACAGCGGGATCAACGGCGCCACCGGCGTCGTCGTCCGCGACCCCCTGCCGCCCGGCACCGTCCTCGACAGCTTCAGCGCGCCGGATTTCTCGGGCGGCTGCAGCGTCGACGGGGCCAACGTCCTCACCTGCTCCAACGGCGCGATTCCCGCCGAGTCGACCAGGACGATCACGATCGTGCTCGTGGCGCCGCCCACGACCGGCCCCATCTCGAACACGGTCACGGTCGACCCCTTCAACGCGATCTTCGAGGCCGACGAGACCAACAACACCGCCACTCAGACCACGCAGGTGGTGACGGGCATCGACCTCACGATCCGGAAGTTCGACAACGGGGCCGACGCGGTTCCCCCCGTGGCCTTGCCGGGCTTCGATCCGATCGCGACCAGCGGGACCCAGACCTACACCATCATCGTCGACAACATCGGCACCCAGGACGCCGCCGGCATCCGGGTGCGCGACACCCTGCCCGCGGGGTCGATCTTCCGCACGGCCTCGGGCGACCACGGGTTCACCTGCGCCCACGCCAGCGGCGTGGTTGAGTGCGTGGGCGGCTCCCTCAAGGGGACGGCCAGCGAGTTCTATTTCGGCGCGCCGCCGCCGGGCAACGACAAGGCGACGATCATCATCCGTGTCTTCGCCCAGCCGATCGTGGGCACCATGCACAACGAGGTCCGGGTCGACCCGCTGAACGAGATCCCCGAGGCCAACGAGGACAACAACATCGCCTTCCAGGACACCACGGTGGGGAACGGCGGCGCGGGGCAGGGGGCCTTCAACCAGCTCATCATCAGCAAGGTCCAGACCAGCCCCGACCCCAACAACACGGCCCGGAACGCGGTCGTCACCTACGAGATCCGCATAGGCAACGACGGGACGGATCCGGCCGTGAACGTCACCGTCCGTGACTTCCTGCCCGCCGGCTCCCACTACATCGAGGCCACCGGCGACCACTCGTTCCTGTGCACGCAGCTCGCCAGCTTCGTCGACTGCACGGGCGGTCAGATCCCGGCCAACACCCCCCTCGCGACCGGGGCCAAGATCACGGTGAAGGCCTTCGCGCCCGACACCCCGGGCGACTACACCAACCAGGCGATCGTCGATCCCCTCAACGCGATCCCCGAAGGGAACGAGCTCGACAACGAGGCCTTCGCCATCACCAAGGTCAGGAACGGCGGCCTCGGGGCGTTCAACGACCTCCTGATCGACAAGAGCGCCCCTGGCAGCGCAACCCCCGGCGGCTCGATCACCTACACCCTCACGGTCTGGAACGAGGGCTCGGATCCCGCCCTGAACGTGGCGGTGCGCGACGTCCTGCCCGCGGGAACCACCTTCGTCTCCGCCGGCGACAGCGCGCCCGCCACCCCGGGTGCCTTCACCTGCAACCACTCGGGCGGGGTCGTCAACTGCATCGGCGCCACCATCCTGCAGGGCGGCATCGCCAACGCCCGGCACATCAAGATCGAGGTCAAGGCCCCCAACCAGAACGTCGTCCTCACCAACCAGGCCGTGGTCGACCCCGACAACCAGATCCCCGAGGGCAACGAGCTGAACAACAGCGACAGCGCCGACACCACCGTCCAGTCGGTCATCAACTTGACGATCACCAAGGACGGGCCCGACAAGGCGAGCCAGAGCGAGGTCAAGGAATACACGATCAAGGTCAAGAACGAGAAGCCGACCTCGCCCCCCGGCGCCACCGGCCAGACCGCGTTCGGGGTCGAGATGCACGACCCCCTGCCGGTGGGCTTGATCCCGCTGGCAGTCGACGCGGGCTCCGGCAACAATTGGGCCTGCCAGGTCGGGGAGAACCCGATCAACGTGGTCGACTGCGTCGGTGACCTCAATCCCGACCAGGAAGTGACCATCACCATCACGGTCTTCATCACCGCGGAGAACAACCGCTCCCTGGACAACGAGGCGTGCGTGGATCCCGCGAACAAGATCGCGGAGTTCAACCCGCCCGGAGAGAGCGACAACTGCTCGACCCACACCACGCCCATCGTGCCGGCGCCCAAGCGCCACCCGGACCTCCTGGTCGAGAAGACGGGCAGCGTCGCGGTGGTCAAGCCGGGCGACTCCCTGACCTACACCATCCACGTCAGCAACGCGGGTGACGCCGACGCCCAGACCCCGCTCTCCGTGACCGATACCCTGCCCACCGACCCCACCACGGGCCAGGTGGACTTCGTCTCCGTCAGCGCCACCAGCCCCTGGAACTGCACCGAGTCCTCGGGGGTGGTCACCTGCGACGACGGAGCCGGCGGCCTCGCGGCCGGCGCGTCCATCGACATCACGATCGTCGTCACTGTCAAGCCGACGGCCGACTCCGCCATCTCCAACACCGCGGTGGCCGCGGCCGCCCTGGCCAACCCGGCGGAGGCGGACGCCGAGAACGAGACCAACCTCGACAACAACCACTCGACGGTGGTCACCTCGATCGGAGCGCCCGGGTTCGACTTCGTGCTCGCCGACATCGTGGACGCCCCGGATCCCGCCATCAGGGGCAACCAGTTGACCTACTCGGTCATCGCCAGCAACGCCGGCACGGACACCGCCACCGGAGTCCACATCTCGATCGGCATCCCGGCCACCGGCTTGACCTTCATCGGCGCGGCCGGCACGAACGGCTTCAACTGCGGGGCCCCCGCCGCCAATACCATCGATTGCGTGGGGGATCTTCCCGGTGGCGGCGGCACCGCCATCACCGTGAAGTTCATCGTGAACCTGGCCGCCCCCGACGACGACCTGCACGTCACGGCGACCATCGATCCCGCCAATGCCTTCACGGAATCGAACGAAGGCAACAACACCGCGAGCGAGACGACGACGGTGTCCGGCGCCGCATGCTCCATGGCGCTGTGCGCCGATCTCGTGGCCGCCCAGCTCAACCAGTCGGCCAACCCGGTCAGCGTGGGCGACTCCGTGACCTACACCCTGGTCGTGGCCAACGACGGGGCCACGCCGATCACGATCTCGCCCGCCGACCGGCTCGTCTTCTTCGACCTGTTCGGAAACGTCAGCAATGCCACGCCCACGTCGTCGAACCCGGCGGTCACCTGCACCACCTTCTCCCACAACAGCTCGTCCCTGTTGAACGACTGCTCCGGCACCCTGAATCCCGGCGAGGCGGTGACCCTGACCCTCACCGTGACCGTGAACGGCGGAACGACCGTGACCGCGCGCGGGTGGGCCGATCCCAACGACGTCATCGACGAGTTCAACGACCACCAGCCCCGGCCACCCGATCCGCCGGTCACCCTCGGCAACAACGTGATCTTCAAAGTGACGACCGTGAACCCCTAGGGAAGCGGGCCATGGGGATGGCCGGCGATGGCCGGCCATCCCTCTTTCCGTGAATCGAGTCCGGTGGGAGGAGCCCAGATGAACCGAGTCCAGAGCGCCGCGATCCTCGTGATGGCGGGCGGCATCATCGTCGTGAGCCCGGGCCTCGACCGCAGCTCGTCCACCGCCTGGGCCCAGGACTGCGCACGGCACTACGTGGCGGGGGGCGACCACATCCCCGCCGGGCACGAGGTCGACGAGGAAGAGCGCTACCCGAGCCACCTCCTCAAAGACCACCTGAAGACCTGGGGCCCCTGGTGCGTCTACAACGTGGCCAAGAACGAGGCCACCTCGTCCAACTACATCACGGGAGGCCAGCTCGCCCAGACCTGGAACTACCGGCCGGACCTCATCACCCTCACCATCGGCGAGGAGAACGCGACCGTCATCAACCTGGTCAACGATTGCTTCGACAAGCTCAAGGACCACGACTTCGCAGGGGCCAGCGTGTGCGCATCGTCCATCCTCGCCAACTCCTCCCTGTGGACGAGCCTCAACCTCAACCTGACCACGATCTTCCAGCAGTACCGCGTCATCATGGCCGGCCGGCCCAAGCTCATGGTGGCGGTCACCGGCTACCCGAATCCCTACCCGAAGACCCTCGACGCGACGATCAAGATCCCCGAGCTGTGCGTGCCCCTCATCGACACCATCCCCACCTGCACGGCCCGCTGGGTGCAGCTCCCCCCCGCCCTTGAGATCATCGACCAGGTCTTCAAGAAGCTGAACTCAACGATCGAGACCGCGGTCAAGCCGTTCGCCATCGGCTCCCTCGGGCGCTTCGTCTACGTGGACACCTACACGAAGACCCGGGACCACTGCATGAAGATGGAAGTCACGATCAAGACCACCGTCGAGCACCCGGAGGAGGAGGGGGCGGTCCACCAGCACGATTCCCCGACCGTCAACTTCGGCTGCGACACGCCCTGGGTCGTGGCGGGCGACGATGGCACGAAGACCCCGGACTACCTGGATCCGGCGGCGATCGGGGTCCTGACCGAGAAGAGCCAGACCACCTCGGGGATGGGCATCCACCCCAACGACGACGGGCACAAGTGCATCTCGGACCTGGTCTGGGAGGCCGACACCCTGGAGCCGGGCGTCACCCCGCTCAAGTGGAAGCTCGGGATACCGGAAGCTCCCAAGTCGGACATCTGCCAGTGACGGCGGCCTAGCCCGGGCCACGACGCTCGCCGGACGCCACGACCGGGCGCGATCGGTCCGGTATAAGCTTGACGGTCGTCTCGCCAAGGGAGGACCGTCCATGCTTCTGTCGCGCCGCCGGCCACTGCCCAGCACCCTCGTCCTCGTGATGCTCGCCCCCCTCGCCTACGCCCAGACCCCCTACTCCGGGCACGGAGCGGGGAGCATCCCGCCGGAGGTGGTCAAGAAGTACGCGCCGCCCCCCCTCGACCCCGAGGTGGCCCGCCGCATCCAGATCATGCTCGACGTGCGCTCGCCTGGCCTCGGCATGCCGAGCCCGGACGGCAAGCGGCTCTTCTTCGGCTGGAGCATCAGCGGCACCCCCGAGGTGTGGCGGCTGGACGGGCCGAAGGCCTTTCCCGTGCAGATGACGGGCGGCGAGGACCGGACGTCCCTCGTCGACGTGACCCCCGACGGGCGCTACCTCGTCCTCTCCCGCGACCGGGGCGGCCAGGAGGACCCCGGTCTCTACCTCCAGCCGGTGGAGGGCGGCGCCCTGCGCATGATCCAGCACCTGCCGAAGGTACGGACGTTCCACGCCTTCACGAGCGCCGATTCGAGGTGGCTCTATTTCACCGCCAACGACCGCAAGGCGGACAGCTACGCGGTCTATCGCTACGACCTGTCCGCGGGCCAGAAGGAGCTCCTCTTCTCCCAGGACGGCCTCTGGGAGATCGCGGATCATCGCGAGGAGCCCGCCGAGACGAGGCTGCTCCTGCAGAAGGCCACCGGCGCCCTCTCGTCCGAGGTCTACGAGTGGGGGACC
>WNFT01002583.1_pt1 | contig 15541 bp, 18 predicted proteins | sample 5400191 | NCBI WGS metagenome assembly WNFT01 (sample SAMN13153359, study PRJNA577476) | soil metagenome | isolation source: 80 cm saprolite under Madrone tree | place: USA:California | collected 2016-06-14 | reverse complement strand
TGGCCGGAGCTCGCTAGCTGGGCGCTCATCGATCGGGATTGACGATGCACCCGCCGCCGAGAGCCCTCGCCGCTTGCTCGCAGGCATCCACTTGATAGTAGAAGCACTGCTGCCCGACAGCCGTCACGACGCAGAACGGGGCCCCACCTGCGCTCGGGCGGCTCCCGGCCTCGTCCGTGTTCACCACGCACGCACCCCCCACGGCCATCGCCGCATCCTCGCACGCGGTCGCCGTGTAGTACCAGCAGCGCGTCCCCGTCGCGGAGACCACGCAGAACGGCGCGGCGGAGACGAGACCGGGAAGGAGGAGAAGCGCGAATCCGATCAACCCGGCTAAGAGTCCCTCTTGCCTCACCGTCACGCTCGGTTCCCCGTGTTGACTACCCGGTCAACGAAACAGCACTCCTCGCCCCCTGACGGCGCCAACGTCATGGGCCTGGATTCTATCGTTTCCTACCCACATATGGGTAGGCCCTTCGGCCACCGTGTCCTCCGTGAATCTTGCCGAACGGCTCGCGGAGAAGCTCCGGAAGCTACGGGCGGAAACGGGCCTCAGCCAGGTCCAGATGGCGCGACGGCTTCGGATTAGTCGATCGACGCTGAGCCGGCTGGAGGTCGCCAGTCAGAACACCACCCTACGCACACTCGATCAACTGTGCCGGGCGCTGAAGTGCGAGCCCGGCGACCTCTTCGGCCAGCAAAGGGACGGGGAAGTGCGTCGGCGGCTTCGACTCTGACCCCTCTTCGAGCAAGGCCGCGGCTCCCGCTCGGCCGTCCGGGAATCGGCCCGGGCGCAGGGCGCTGGCCGCCTGAGGGGCTTCGACTCCTCGGATCACCTTATGGCCCCCGGCGAGCAGTCGAGGCACCTTCTAGGCCCGCTACGGCCCGCCAGCGAGGGGATCGGCTGCTGAGCGGCGGGACTCTTCGACGGGCTGCACACAAGACGCGGACGAAACGCCCTGGGGTCCCGGGCGGACGCGTCGCAGACAGGGGGTGGACGAGGAGTTGGTTAGCTATTCGTTAGCTACTCGGCTCAGCGAGGTCGGATTCTCGGGGAAAAGGTGCGGTTGGTGCCGAAGGGGGGACTCGAACCCCCACGGGTTGCCCCACACGCCCCTCAAACGTGCGCGTCTGCCAGTTCCGCCACTTCGGCGCAGTTTCGAAGTATGCCATCAGCGAAGCAGACGCGCAAACCTGCCGGTCGCCTGGCGGAGGCGTGGGTCGAGGGCGTCGCGGATCCCCTCCCCCAGGAGGTTGTACGAAAGAACCGTGATCAGGATCGCGAGGCCCGGGTAGAGGGAGAGCCACCAGGCGAGCTCGATCGCGTCCTTGCCCTCGTTCAGGATGTTGCCCCACGTGGCATACGGCGGCTGTACCCCGAGCCCGAGGAACGAAAGTCCGGACTCGGTCAGGATCGCGGCCGGGATCCCGAGCGTCATCGCCACCAGCACCGGCGCCATCGCGTTAGGCAGGATGTGCCGCCAGATGATGCGGAACCCGCCCGCGCCGATCGACTGCGACCAGACCACGAACTCGCGCTCCCGGAGGGTCAGGAACTCCGCACGCACCAGGCGCGCCACGCCCATCCACCCTGTGAGGCCGATCACGGCCATGATCGTCCAGATCGACGGCCGGAGGAACGCGAGCACCGCCAGCAAGAGGAAGAACCGGGGGAACACCAGCATCAGGTCCACCAGCCGCATGATCAGCGCGTCGAGGAGGCCCCCGTGGTAGCCGGCCGAGGCGCCCAGGAGGACCCCGACCAGCGTCGCGATGCCGACCGAGACGAAGCCGACGGCCAGCGACACGCGCGAGCCGTAGAGCATCCGCGCGAGCACGTCCCGCCCGAGGGAATCGGTGCCGAGCGGGTGCTCGCGCGAGGGCCCGTCGAGCATTTGCTGCATGTCGGGGTGGTTAGGGTCCCACGGCGACAGCCACGGCGTCAAACCGGCAATCAGGAAGAGGCACACGACGACCCCGCCGGCGGCGAGGGCGAGACGGTTGCGCGAGAATGTCCGCCAGAAGGGTGTCACCGTCGCCGTCCCGCGACTCTGATCCGGGGGTCGATCAGGCCGTAGGCGATGTCCGCGATCAGGTTGGCTCCGAGCGTGAGCGTCGACACGATGACGAGGTTGCCCATGATCACCGGGTAGTCGCGCATGAAGACGGCCTGGACCATGAGCTGGCCCATGCCGGGGATCGCGAAGATCGACTCGACGATCACGCTCCCGCCGATCAGCCCGGGCAGCGAGAGGCCGAGGATCGTCACGACCGGAAGCAAGGCGTTTCGGAGCGCGTGCTTGCCGATCACGGTCGGCTCGGGCAGCCCCTTGGCGCGCGCGGACTGGATGTACTCCTGCCGCACGACCTCGAGCATGCTCTGCCGCATGTAGCGCGAGAACCCGGCGAGCCCCCCGAAGGACGCGACGCAGATCGGGAGGACGAGGTGCGAGAGGAAGTCGAGCTGCTGTCGCCAGGTCGACAGATATTCCCAGTTGAGGGAGCGCAGACCGGAGATCGGCAGCCAGCCGAGCTGCACGCCGAAGAAGATCATCAGGAGCAACGCGAGCCAGAAGTCCGGCGTCGCGAAGCCGACGAAGACGAAGACGGTCAGGAGCTTGTCGAATCCCGAGTACTGGTGCGTGGCGGACAGGATGCCAACGGGCACGGCCAGCGTGATGATGACCAGCATCTCGACGACGTTGAGGAAGATGGTGATGGGCAGGCGTTCACCGATCTTCTGGAGCACCGGCTTGGCGTCGGGCGCGAAGGACCGGCCGAAGTCCAGGCGGGCGATGCGCGCCAGCCACGTGCCGTACTGCTGATAGAGCGGCTTGTCGAGGCCGTACAACTCGCGGAGCGCCTGCTTGGCCTGGGCGGAGGCCTTGACGCCCAACTCTCCCATCTGGGTATCGACCGGCTCGCCCGGTGCCAGGTGGAGCACGACGAACGAGATGCAGGTGATGCCGATGAGCAGCGGGACGGCGAGCACGATGCGGCGGGCCGCGTACAGCCACATGGCCCGCTATCTTAACCGATCAGTTGCTGGTGTAGCGCTGTAGGCGCCGGGGGACGTACCACTCCGGGAAGTTGTATTGGATGCCGCTCGCCCCCGGCTCGATGCCGCGCACGCGCGACGAGACGACGGGGAGCGCGTCCGGGAAGTAGAGGAAGATGACCGGCTGGTCCTCCGCGAGCACCTCCTGGAACCGCCGGTAGTACGGCAGGCGGTCCTTCTTGTCGCAAAACGACCGCCCCTTCTCGAGCAGCCGATCCACCTCCGGGTTGGCATACGAGATGTGGTTCAGCTCGTCGGGCCCCATCTTCGACGAGTGCCAGACTTCGTACTGGTCGGGATCGATGCCGATGCCCCAGCCGAGGACGATCGCATCGAAGCGGCGCTTCTTGATGTACTCCTTCAGGAACGACGCCCACTCGATGACGCGGATCTCGACGCCGACGCCGATCTCCTTGAGCGAGGATTGGATCAGCTCGGCCACCTTCTTGCGCTCGTCGTTGCCCTGGTTGGTCAGGATCTCGAAGGTGAACGGCTTGCCGTCCTTGTCGAGGAGCCCGTCGCCGTCGGTGTCCTTCCAACCGGCCTCGGCGAGCAGGGCGCGCGCCCGCGCCGGGTCGTGCGGGTAGCGCCGGACGTTGGGGTTGTAGGCCCACGTGCCCGGCTTGTACGGCCCCGTTGCTTCCTGCCCGAGCCCGAGGAGCACGCCCTCGATCAGCTCGTGCTTGTCGATCGCGTAGGCGAAGGCCTGGCGCACCCGGCGGTCGGCGAAGCGCGGGTCCCGTAAGTTGAAGCCGAGGTACGTGTAGGCGTTGCCCGCGTATCGGTACTTGTCGTACGCCTTTCGGAAGGCCGGGTAGTCCGTCTGTCGCTTGAACTGGATCGCGGTCAGCTTGGGCGCATAGTCCACACCCTGAGCCTTCAGCTCGAGGAAGATCGTCGCCTGGCTCGGGATGATCCGGTACACGACGCGGGAGATGTAGGGCCGTCCGGCGTAGTAGTCGGCGTTCGCGGTCAGCACGACCTTCTCGCCGCTCTTCCACTCTGAGAAGCGGTACGGGCCGCTCCCCACCGGGAAGCGGTTCTGGGGCGCCTCGCGGAGCCGGCCCTCGCGGACGTAGGACGCGAGCAGGTGCTTCGGGAGAATCCACATCTCCCAGCTGTCGAGCGCCTGCGCGTACGCCTTGCCGTACAGGAAGCGGATCGTGTGCGGGTCCAGGACCTCTGCGCTCTTCACCGCCAAGAAGTCCTCTTTATAGGCGGTAGGGGTCTTCGGATCGATCATTGCCTCGTACGTGAACAGGACGTCGTCCGCGGTGAGGGGCTTGCCGTCTTGCCACGTCGCGTTCTTCCGGAGGTGGAAGGTCAGGGCCAGGCAGTTCCGGCTGAACTCCCAGGACTCCGCGAGGTCGCCGACGATGTTGAGGTGGCGGTCGCGCCTGAGGAGGCCCGAGTAGACAAGGCTCGCCACCTCGTGGGAGGCGGAATCGCTGGTGATGTTCGGGATGAAGCCCGAGACGTCGCCGATCGACGCCTCGATGAGGCTGTCGCCGCGGGCTGGCTTGTCGTCCTCGGCCCGGGTCTGGCCCTCGTCGGCCCCGCCTTCGGCCGGACGGCCGCAGCCCGCCGCGGCGGCGCAGAGCAGCGCCAGCAGCGGGGCGAGCCACGCAGTCCCTCGCCTGATCATCGGGTCGATCGGGCCTTCGCCGGCGCCAGCGTCAGCAACGCCGCTTCGGTCATCCCGGCATCGCGGTCGCCGTCGCAGAGCCGGCGCGACGCCGGCCTGGGAGGACGCTCGGCCGCGCCGCGGAGCATTCTATTTGGCAGGCGCCGCCGGGTGCGCGGCGGGGGCGGGCGCCGTCGTCCCGGCGGGCGGCGCCGGCCTGACGACCGAGCCGCGCTCGGAGCCCCCGAGGATCGTGAGTGCGAACGAGGTCAGCACGAACACGAAGGCCACGATGCCGGTGATCTTCGTCAGCAGGGTCGGCGTGCCCATCGACCCGAACACCGCCTGGGTGCCGGCGCCGCCGAACGCCGAGCCGATGTCGGCGCCTTTGCCGGCCTGGAGCAGGACGACCCCGCAGATCGCGAACGCGACCAGCACATGGATGATCACGAGCACGGTATACACGTCTAGTCCCCTCTCAGCACGGCCACGCCCTTGTGCGCGACCTTCTTGGCGATCGCCACGAATCCCTGCGGGCTCAGGCTGGCGCCGCCGACGAGCGCACCATCGATATCGGGTTCGGCGGTGAGCGCCGCGGCGTTGTCCGGCTTCACGCTCCCACCGTACAGCACGCGCACGCGCTGGGCCACCTCCTTCGTCGCGAGCTCGGACAAGAGGCCGCGGAGGTAGCCGTGCACCTCCCCCGCCTGGGCGGGCGCGGCGTGCTGGCCGGTCCCGATCGCCCACACCGGTTCGTAGGCGAGCACGCAGAATCCGATGGCGGCGGCGGCGAGGCCGGCGAGCCCGGCGCGGAGCTGGCCCTCGACGGTCGTGAACGTGAGCCCCTGTGCCCGCTCCTCGGCCGTCTCGCCGACGCAAAGAATCGGCGCCATCCCGGTCGCCAGCACCGCCCGCACCTTCCGGTTGATCTGCTCGTCGGTCTCGCCGAACTCCTTTCGACGCTCGGAGTGGCCGACGAGCACGTACCGGCAGCCGAGCTCGGCCAGCATCGGGGGCGAGATCTCTCCGGTGAACGCGCCGGCCGCCTCCCAGTGGGAGTTCTGGGCGCCGAGCGCGATCGGACCGGCCGCGAGCAGCTCGCGTACGGCGCCGAGCGCCGTGAAGGGGGGGCACAGGACGACCTCGACGCCGCGCGGGCGCCGGAGCCCGTCGCGCACGCCGGCGGCAAGCGCCCGCGCCTCGGCGACCGTCCCGTTCATCTTCCAGTTGGCGACGACGAGCGGCGTTCGCATCAGGCCTCGCTGAGGGCTTCGACTCCGGGCAGCTTGCGCCCCTCCAGGAACTCGAGGAAGGCGCCGCCCGCGGTCGAGAGGTACCCGATCCGGTCCGCGACGCCGGCGCGGCGGACCGCGGCCACCGTGTCACCGCCGCCCACGACCGAAAACCCGCGCACGCCGGCCACCGCCAGCGCCACGCCGTGCGTCCCCTCCGCAAAGGGGGGGCGCTCGAAGACCCCCATCGGGCCATTCCAGACGACGGTCCGCGCCGTGCGGACGAGGTCGCCGAAGCTCCGAACCGTCGCCGGTCCGATGTCGAGCCCCATCAGGTCGGCCGGGATCTCGCGGATGCCGACCGCCCGACCGCTGCCGCTGTCGACGCCAGCCGCCACGACGGCGTCCACCGGGAGCGCGATCGGGACTCCCCGGCGGCGGGCCTCGGCGAGGGTGCGCTGGGCCGCGGGGACGAGCGCGGGCTCGACGAGCGAGCGCCCGGGGTCGTAGCCGAGGCCGCGCAGGAACGTGAACGCCATCGCCCCACCGATCGCGAGCGCGTCGACCCGGTCGAGGAGGTGCTCGACGAGGCCAAGCTTGTCCGAGACCTTGGCGCCGCCGAGGATGGCGACGAGCGGGCGTTCCGGGTGCTCGAGGATCCGGCCGAGCGCGGCGAGCTCACGCTCCATCAGGAGCCCGGCGGCCGCCGGCTGGAGGAAGCGCGTGATCGCGTCGATCGAGGCCTGGGCTCGGTGGGCCGTCGCGAAGGCGTCGTTCACGTAGCAGTCGCCGAGCCGGGCCAGGTCGCGCGCGAACTCGGGGTCATTGGCCTCCTCCTCGGGATGGAAGCGGAGGTTCTCGAGCAACACGATCTGCCCCGGGGCGAGAGCCCGCGTCCGCGCCTCCGTGATAGCGCCGACGCAGTCTGGCGCGACCGGCACGTCCGTCGCCGCGAGCTCCCCGAGCCGGGCCGCCACCGGGGCCATCGCGTACTGCGGGTCGGGCCGGCCCCCGGGCCGGCCGAGGTGAGAGGCGAGGACGACCGAGGCGCCCCCCGTGAGGCAGTGGCGGATCGTGGGGAGCGCGGCCCGCAGGCGGGTGTCGTCGCCCACCCCGCCGCCGTCGAGCGGCACGTTCAGGTCCGCGCGGAGGAACACGCGCTTACCCTCGAGCTCGAGCCTCCGTAGGGTGAGCTTCGGCACACTCGGCGCGATCAGCGGGGCTTCGTCATGTAGCAGATGAGGTCCCGGACGCGGCAGGAATACCCCCACTCGTTGTCGTACCACGCGAGCACCTTGACGAGGCTGCCGTCGACGACCGTGGTTGAGGGCAGGTCGACGATCGCCGAGTGCGGGTTGCCGTTGAAGTCGCTCGAGACCAGCTCCTCGTCGGTCGCGTCCAGGATCCCGCGCATCCGGCCGGCCGCCGCCTCGCGGAAGGCGTCGTTGACGGCCTGGACCGAGGCCGGCTTCTCGAGCTCGGCGACCAGGTCGATCACGGAGACGTTGATCGTCGGCACACGGATCGCCGTGCCGTCGAACTTGCCTTGGAGCTTCGGCATCACGAGGCCGACCGCGGTGGCCGCGCCGGTCGTGGTCGGGATCATGTTCACGGCGGCGGCCCGCGCGCGACGCAGGTCCTTGTGCGGGAAGTCATGCACCGGCTGGTCGTTCGTATAGGAGTGAACGGTGGACGCGAAGCCCCGCCGGATGCCGAACGCGTCGTCGAGCACCTTCGCGGTGGTCGCCAGGCAGTTGGTCGTGCACGAGGCGTTCGAGATGATCCGGTGGCGGGCCGGGTCGTACGTGTGCTCGTTGACGCCCAGCACGAGGGTTACGTCCGGATCCTTGGCGGGGGCGGAGATGACGACCTTCTTCGCGCCGGCCTGGAGATGCTTGGACGCGGTCGCGGTGTCCCGGAAGAGGCCCGTCGATTCGACGACGACCTCGACTCCGAGCTCCTTCCACGGCAGCGCCGCGGGATCCTTCACCGAGCACACCCGGATCTCGCGTCCGTTGACGAAGATGGCTTCTCCCTTCGCGACGACCTCGGCGCCGAGGGTGCCGTGGACAGAATCGTACTTCAGCAGATGCGCGAGGGTCTTCGCGGTCGCGAGATCGTTGACGCCGACCACCTCGATCTCGGGCGACCCGAGGGCCGCGCGGAAGAAGACGCGCCCGATCCGACCGAACCCGTTCACGCCGACTCGAATCGCCATGGAGGGAACTCCTTACTGGGCCGTTCGGAGGATTATATGACCGTTCACGTCGCGCGGGCAACCCAGGGCACCCCGGCGCGACCGCCCCCGCGAACGGCACTGCGGGCCCGACCGGGCGCCCCCGCCACACGGGCGGGCTCGAGCCCCGCCCGCCGCGGAGGACACGGCGGGTCCACGGCGCGTCCGCGACCGGGACAACGCCGAACGCTCAGTCGCCGACGGCTGTCGCACCGCCGGCGGCGGGACCGGCGCGCCCGCCGCGCCGGCCCGCTCGCGGGCTAGGGCCGCAGGGTGTTCCATCGGCCGCACCCGGCGCATCGGTCCTGCCACATCGGCGCCGCGGCGCCGCACGCCGAGCAGCGGTGGGGCACCCCGAACGCGTGGGCGAGCTGCAGCCCGCGCCGGTACTCCTCGAAGGCCTCGCGCGTTTGGCCCCGTCGCTCGAAGATCGCGCCGAGAAAGGCGTGCACGACCGGCAGGTCGGGCGCGCGAACCTCGATCTTCTCGAAGTGATCGGCGGCCTCGTCCAGCATCTCGAGCTCGACGTAGACGCGCCCGAGGGCCACCGCGAGCGCCAGGTCGTCGGGCGCCCGTTCGATCGCCGCCTGGTAGAGCGCGATCATCCGCGTCGGCCGGCCGGCCTCGCGGTAGGCGCGCTCGAGCCGGGCGAGGATGGGCAGGGCCGGCGTCGCCTCGGCGGCGCGCTCCCAGACGCGCAGCGCCTCGCGGTGGTCCCCGGCCGCCGCGAAGGCGTCGCCGAGCGCGATCGTCGCCGGCACGAAGCGGCGGTCGGACCGGACCGCGTCGCGGAAGTGGCCGACCGCATCCCGAGGGGCGCCGGCCGCCATCCGTTCCCGGCCGAGCCCGTAGTAGATCGTCGCGAGCCACTCGGCCTCTCGCGGCCGCTCGGCCGCCGGGACCAACGCCAGGAGCCGGCGCTCGGGCTCGAGGGCGTCTTGCCAGCGCCCGGACTCGACGGCGAGGTCGCGGAGCGCCCGCAGCGCGGGGAGATAGTAGCGGTTCCGCTGGAGCGCCTCCCGGTAGAGCGACACCGCGTCCGCGTAGCGGCCCGCGGCACCCGCGTCGGCCGCCAGCCCCATCACGGCACCCACGCCCGGGTCCGCCCCTCCCGACTCCGCGCGCGGCGCGCCCAGGAGGCGATTGACGGCCGCGAGCACGGAGGCGAGGGCGCGGACGGTTCGGATCAGGGTCGGCATCGAATGACGGAAACGGACTGCGGGCGGGAGCGGGCCTCCATCATCCGGGCTCAGCCGGTCGCCATCCGCTCCTCCTCCTCGGCGGCTCGCTGGCAGTTGATGCAATAGCGCGCGAAGGGGAGCGCCTCGAGACGCTTGTCCGATATCGGCTCGCCGCAACGCTCGCAGGAGCCGAAGGACCCCTCGTCGAGCTTCTGGAGTGCGGTCACGACCTCGCGCAGCAGCCGGCGGTCGCCGTTGCCGAGCTCGAAGATGAACTCGCGGTTGTAGGCGGTGTTCGCCTGATCGCCCAGATCCTTGATGGAGTCGTCTTCTTGGTCCTTGCCGTACAGCGCGCTCCGGCCGACCTCATCTACGAGCTGGCGCTGCTTCTCCACAAGGCGCTTTCTGAAATATGCGACGCGGTCCTTCCTCATTCAGGCCTCTCCTTCTCTCCTTCCTAGCTTCGAGGCCGCGGACGGACGCCCGTCCCCGAGCGCGGGTGGGGCGGTCGACGCATCGGGGAGGCCTGCGCCGCCGCGGACCGTCAACGAAAAAGTACGCTAACACGCATGCACAAGCGATGCAACTTCACCCTTCGATCGACAGGGAGGGCGCGTCGCCCCACAGGCGCTCGAGCGCGTAGTAGGCCCGCGTGTCCTCGAGAAAGATGTGGACGAGGAGGCTCCCGTAGTCGAGCAGGACCCACCCGCTGTCGGGCACGCCCTCGGTGTGCAGGGGGCGCACGCCCTCGGCCCTGAGTCCGTCCGCGATCGCGTCGGCGATCGCCTGGATGTGGGTCGTGGATCGACCGCTGCACAGCAGGAAGAAGTCCGCGACACCGGAGACGCCCTGCACGTCGAGCACCACGAGGTCCAGCGCCTTCCTGTCGCGGGCGACGAGCGCCGCGTGGCGGACGTGGGTCTCGCCGGGCGCCGCCATCAGGCGGCGCTCCCCCGCCCGCGGGGGCGGGCCGCCGCGGCGGGCCGGACGGAGGCCTCGGGCCGGGAGATCAATCGCGATAGAGCTGCCGCGCCCGGATGTACGCGATCACGGCGGCCGGCAGGCGATAGGCGAGCGAGCGCCCCTCGCGGGCCCGGCGCCGCAGGTCCGACGCCGAGATCGGGAGCGACGCGGCATGGACGATCAGCACGCCGTCGGGCGGCAGGGGATGACCCGCGCGGACGAACCGCTCATGCCCGATCTCGCGCAGCACCTTCAGCGCCTGCACGCTGTCCGGGTCGAACGCGCTCCCGGCGCGCGGCACCACCACCAGCCGCGCCAGACGCGCGAGGCGGGGAGCGTCCTTCCAGCTCAAGAGGTCGAGGAAGGTCTCCGACCCCACCAGCACAAAGAGTTCGTCGGCGCCGCCGGCGCGCAGCGCCTCGACGGTGTCGACGGTGTAGGAGGGTCCTGGCCGCCGGAGCTCAAGGTCCGACACGTCGAAGGCGGGGTGGCCCGCCGTCGCCAGCGCCACCATGGCGAAGCGGTCGACGGCGGGCGCCAGCTGTTGGCGCGCCTTGTGGGGGGGAAGGGCGGCCGGCATGAAGAGCACCCGATCCAGCGCGAGCGCCTCGCGCACCTCGTCGGCGAGCAGGAGGTGGCCGCAGTGGATCGGATTGAAGGACCCGCCGAAGAGGGCCGTCCGGGCCACCGGCGGCTACTCCCGCACCTGCCCGTCGCCCTGCACCACGAACTTGGTGGTCGTCAACGCCTCGAGGCCTACGGGGCCCCGAGCGTGGAGCCGGGAGGTCGAGATGCCCATCTCCGCGCCCATGCCGAACTGGTTGCCGTCCACGAGGCGGGTCGACGCGTTGACAAGGACGGCGGCGGCGTCGACCTCGCGGGTGAACCGGCGTGCCTGCCGGAGGTCGTTGGTGACGATGGCCTCGGCCAGGCCCGAGCCGTGCCTCCGGATGTGGCGGATCGCCTCGTCGAGATCGTCGACGACCTTGACCGCGAGGATCAGGTCGAGGTATTCGGTATCCCAGTCCTCGTCCCGGGCGGGGCGCGCCGAGGGCACGAGCGCCAGCGTGCGCGGGCAGCCGCGGAGCTCGACGCCGGCCGCCGCGAGGCGAGCCGCCACCGCCGGCAGGAACTCGGCCGCGATATCGTGGTGCACGAGCAGGGTCTCGACCGCGTTGCAGACCCCGGGACGCTGCGTCTTCGCGTTGTCCGTGAGCTCGACCGCCATCGCGACGTCGGCCGCCGCGTCCACGTAGATGTGGACCAACCCCTTGTCGTGCTTGAGGACGGGAACGCGCGCCCGCTCCGCCACGAGGCGCACGAACGCCTCGCCGCCCCGCGGGATGATCAGGTCGAGGTAGCGATCCATCTCGAGCAGGGCCAGCACCGCGGCCCGGTCTGGGTTCTCGATGAACTGGATTGCGTCTGCGGGCGCGCCCACCTTCTCGATCGACTTCGCGAGCACGGCCGCGATCAGCGCGTTGGACTCGGTCGCCTCGCTGCCGCCGCGGAGCACGACGGCGTTGCCGGACTTGAGGCAGAGTCCCGCGGCGTCGGCGGTCACGTTCGGCCGCGACTCGTAGACGAAGCCGATGACCCCGAGCGGCACCCGCACCCGTGAGATCTCCAGGCCGTTCGGCCGGCGCCAGACGTCGACCGTCTCGCCGAGGGGATCGGGAAGCGCGGCGATCTGGCGCAGCCCCTGCGCCATCTCCTCGATCCGGCCATCCGTCAGGGTCAAGCGGTCGAGGAAGGCGCGCGGATGGCCCCGCGCGCGGGCCCGATCGAGGTCGGCCCGGTTGGCCTCGAGGATCGGCCGCGCCTTCTCCTCGAGCCCGCGGCCCATCTGGAGGAGGGCCTCGTTTCTCAGCCGCGTCGGGGTGAGCGCCAGCGCGGTCTTCGCCCCGCACGCGGCCCGGGCCTTCGCCTCTACGAGTTCTCGGATGTCCATGACCCTTTCACAGCACGACGAGGTTGTCGCGGTGGACGACCTCGTCGAAGCTCTTATATCCTAGCAGGCTCTCGATCTCGGTGGTCTTGGCGCGCCGGATCGTCCGGAGCTCCTGCGCGTCGAAGTTGACGAGCCCGCGCGCGAATTCCTTGCCGTCGCCGTCGGCGGCGCACAGGGCCACCACCTCCCCGGCGTCGAAGTCCCCCTCAATGTCGACGACGCCCGAGGGCAGGAGGCTCTTGCCCCGCTCGATCAGCGCCTGCCGGGCGCCCGCGTCCACGAGGAGCCGCCCCTGCGGCGGGACCGCGAACGCGATCCAGCGCTTGCGCGCGGCCAGGCGATCGCCGCGCGGCGGGAAGTAGGTTCCCACCGGCTCGCCGCGGAGGACGCGCGCGAGCGTGCCCGGCTCGCGGCCGCTCGCGATGACCATCGGCACGCCCGACGCCGCGGCCTTCTGCGCCGCCTGGAGCTTCGTGGCCATTCCGCCCACCGCGACCCGGTCGGCGTCGGACCAGACCAGCCGCTCGATCTCCGGGGTCACGGCCTCCACCGTGTCGAGCTTGCGCGCCTGTGGATCGCGGCTCGGGTCGCTCGTGTACAGCCCATCGACGTCGGTCAGGAGAACCAGGAGGTCTGCGTCGATCAGCTGCGCGACCAGCGCGCTCAGGTTGTCGTTGTCGCCGAACTTGATCTCCTCGACGGCGACGGTGTCGTTCTCGTTGATGATGGGCACCACGCCGTAGCCGAGGAGCGTCGTCAGGGTGTTGCGCGCGTTGAGGTACCGGGCGCGGGCGCTCACGTCGGCCTGCGTCAACAGGATCTGGGCGACGGTGACGCCGTGGCGCGCGAACGCGGTCTCGTAGTGCTCCATCAGTGCCGACTGCCCGACGGCCGCCGCCGCCTGCTTCTCCGGGATCGACCGCGGCCGCACCTGGAGCTTGAGGCGCGCCATCCCCGCCACCACCGCGCCCGAGGAGACGAGGGCCACCTCCGTGCCGTGGTGGCGCACCGCCGCCAGCTCGTCGGCGAGGGCCCCGATCCGGCCCGGATCGAGCCCGGCCTCGCGCGCCGTGATGAGGCCGCTCCCGACCTTCACCACGAGGCGGCGGATCCGCGTCAGCTCGCGGCCGCCCACGGGCGCCCCAGGAGGTGCGCGTCGATCACGCCGATCAGCTCGGGGATGCCCCGACCGGTGACGGCCGAGACCGCCACCAGCGCCAGGCGCCGCCGCTCGCACAGCTCCCGGACCTCCGACAGCCGCGCCGCCGCCGCCGGGAGGTCGATCTTGTTGGCGACCACGATCTGCGGCCGGGCCGCGAGCGCCGGCGAGTACGCGAGGAGCTCGGCGTCGATCGCGTCCAAGTCCGCGGCGGGGGCGCGCCCGGTCCCCGGATCGAGGTCGAGCAAGTGGACGAGCACGCGCGTGCGCTCGGTGTGCCGGAGGAACTGGTGGCCGAGCCCCTTGCCGGAGGCGGCGCCGGGGACGAGCCCCGGCAGGTCGGCGATGACGAAGGTGCGGTCGCCGGGCGCCCGGACGATGCCGAGCACCGGGCTGAGGGTCGTGAACGGGTAGTCGGCGATCTTGGGCTTCGCCGCCGACATGTGCGACACGAGCGTCGACTTGCCGGCGTTCGGGAAGCCGATCACGCCCACGTCGGCCAGGAGCTTCAGCTCGAGGTGGATCCAGCGCCCGGGCCCAACGCGGCCGAGATCGGCGCGCCGCGGCGCGCGATTGGTCGAGCTGGCGAAGCGCGCGTTGCCGCGACCGCCCCCGGGGCCGCGGGCAGCGAGCAGGCGTTGTCCCGGCTCGGTGAGGTCACCGAGCCGGACACCCGTGTCGCGCTCGGAGACGACCGTGCCGACCGGCACCTTGACGACGAGGTCCGCGCCCGAAGCCCCGTGCTTGTTCGCGCCCTTCCCGTGCTGTCCGCGCTCGGCCTCGTAGTGGCGCCTGTAGTGGAAGTCGAGCAGCGTGCCGAGGGCGGAGTCCGCCTCGAGCCACGCGCTCCCGCCGTCGCCGCCGTCGCCGCCGTCGGGGCCGCCGCGCGGGACATATTTCTCGGTGCGGAAGCTCACGCACCCCGCGCCCCCGTCGCCGGCCTTGACGAAGATGTCAATCTCGTCGATGAACATCGGGAGCGCCGCGGCGCCGCGGCGAGATCAGGCTCGGTCGGCGGCGATGCTCACGTAGCGCGAGTCCCCTCGCCGCTCGAACTTCACGTAGCCGTCGACCCTGGCGAACAGCGTGTCGTCGGATCCGAGGCCGACGTTCAGGCCGGGCTTGAAGCGGGTGCCGCGCTGGCGAACCAGGATGCTGCCGCCGGTCACGAACTGCCCGCCGAAGCGCTTGACGCCCAGCATCTGGGGATTCGAGTCGCGCCCGTTCCGGGAACTGCCGACGCCCTTCTTGTGGGCCATCGTCCCTACACCTCGATCTTAGTGATGCGGACCGTGGTCGCGATCTGCCGGTGGCCGCGGGTCCTCCGGTAGTTCTTTCGGCGCTTGTACTTGACAATGGTGACCTTGCGCCCCTTCCGCTCGCCCAGCACCTCGGCCGATACCTTGGCCTGCCTGAGCTCCGCCGGGGCCGCCACCAGCGTGCCGTCCTTGGTCACGAGCAGCACGGAGGTGAACTCGACCGTGCTCCCCTTCGTGACCGCCGGCAGCCGCTCCACCGCGATCACCTGGCCGGGCGACACCCGGTACTGCTTGCCACCGGTCGCGATCACCGCTTCCATGTCCGCCGGACCTCGTCCACCATGAATGACAGCGAAAACCTATATGACCACACCCGCGCGGGGGGCGTCAATGACCCGTTCCGGGACCCGGCCCGCGTGGCGGTTCACGGCTGGGGGCAGAACACCCGCCGGCGTCCCCCCGCGGCGAGTCGGAACGCATGGCGGAGGAACCGCAGGACGCGGAACCCCGCGCGGGAGCGCCACCGGCGGTCGGCGTCGGCCATGCCGAGCGGGAAGAACTGGGCGAGGTGCGCCTGCATCACGAGCGGGACTGCTCGGACGTCTCGGTCATGTAGACGGCCAGCCGCTGCCGCAGAAAGAGGCGGGACCGGTGCACGCGCGACTTGACGGCGGGCAGGCTGATCCTGAGCGTCTCCGCGATCTCCGGGTTCGACAGCCCCTCCATGTCGTGCATGACAAAGGCCGTCCGGTAGTCGGGCGGCAGGCCCTCGATCGCCGTCGTGAGCACCTCCCGGAGCTCCCCCTGCAGCGCGTGCTCGTCCACCCGCGGCGACCAGTCGTCCATCGGCTCGAAGTGCCGTCCCTCCTCGTCGAGCG
>WNFT01002582.1_pt1 | contig 15548 bp, 13 predicted proteins | sample 5400191 | NCBI WGS metagenome assembly WNFT01 (sample SAMN13153359, study PRJNA577476) | soil metagenome | isolation source: 80 cm saprolite under Madrone tree | place: USA:California | collected 2016-06-14 | reverse complement strand
CACGCTGGAGCAACGCCAGGCGCCGGGCATCGCCAGCGTGGCCGGATGGAGCCGGATCCAGGCTGCGGCGATGATGCAGAGCTCGCCGGTCCCTCCCAGCGCGAGATGATCGAGATCCGGTCCGACGGCCTTGGCGGGCGCCGCGCGCCCCTCGGCGATGTGCCCGTCGGCCAGAACGGCTGCGACGGTGAGAGCGGCAGTCTGGCGGCGGCCCCCGGCTACCGAGCGCCTTCCCCGCGTGGGACCGGCGAGCCACGCCCCGACCGATCCCGCGCGGACGGAGGGAAGCAGCGGGCCTAGCGTGCACCCTGACCGGCGCACGGCGGACTCCAGCGAGGCGACGCTGCAGCCCGCCTGCACCCGCGCGATCCCGGTGGCCGCGTCCAGCGAGGCGATGCGATCGAGCGACCCGAGGTCGAGCAGGATGCCGCCCGCGGGCGCGTTGGCCGGAGCATCGCCGTTGCCGCGCACGTGGAGCGCCAGCCGATGCGCCCGGACCACCGCCACCGCCCGCCCGAGCGAGGCCGTGCTGGGCGGCGAGACGCGCAGGCCTTCGCCGTCATCGACCAGCGCCGCTCCAGTCGCGGCCAGATCGTCGCGATACGCGCTCACAGCAGCAGCTTTCCCGGATTGAGGATGCCGCGCGGATCGAACGCCCGCTTCAGGGCGCGCAGCTGCCGCATGCCGTCGCCCAGCTCCCGGCGGAGGAACACCTGCCGCGAAGCGCCGATGCCGGAGTGGTGCGAGATGGTGGCTCCCGCGTCAGCCGCCGCGGAGAGGGCCGCGCCGGCCGCCGCCTCGAGCCGCCCCTGGGCTTCTTGCAGGTCCGCCGAAGCCTCGGCGTGTGCGCCCTCCCCGTTCGCGGCGCCCACGTGCCCGACCAGCGAGACCTCGACGGCGCAACCCTCCCGCGCCGCGTGGTCGAAGTGCGCGCGCACCAGCGCGAGGCCTTCCGCCGCGGCGCGCACCGCCTGGTACAGCGGCTCGGCGCGGTCCCAGGTGGTAGCCAGGTCCAGCGTCTCCACGAAGGCCCCGGCGGCGAAGAGCGGCGCCTGCCGCCAGAGCGCCCGGTGCATCGAGGCGAGCCAGCGCTCCGCGGGCGCCGCGCCCAGGTCCTCGCCGCGTTCCCGGCGGCAGATGGCGAGCGCCGCCTCCCCTTCCTCGGCCGCGTCGTCCTCGGAGTCCGCCTCGAAGCCGAGCACGACCAGCGACGACGCGGCGAGGGCATCGACCAACCGGTTGAGCACCAGCGGCGCCTTGAGCGCCAGCCTCAGCGCCTCGGCCTGCGCGCCCTCCGCCAGCCATTTCAGCGGCTGGGGGACGTGGACCGGATCGGCGTGGGAGAGGAGCGTATCGAGCGGGTCGTGGAGGCGGACGATGGCGGGGCGCAATCCGGCGCGCAGCGCTTCGCGGACGGCCGCTAGAGCCTCGCCGAGGGAGTCGAAGCGAAGCGCCCGCAGCCACCGTTCGCGGGGGCGCGGCCAGATGCGCAGCCGGGCCTCGGTGAAGACGGCCAGCGTGCCTTCGCTTCCCAGGAGGAGCTGGGCCAGATCGGATCCGGCGCTGGGTCCGTCGAGCGTCCGCAAGATCTCGCCGGTGCCGTCCACGGCGGTGAGCGAGAGGACCATGTCCGCGACCGGACCGTATCGGGTCGAGAGCAGACCGGCGCTGCGCGTGGCGAGCCACCCGCCCACGGTCGCGGTCCGGAGCGACGCGGGGGCGTGGCCCAAGGTCAACCGCTCCTGGGCGAGCAACTCGTCGAGACGCTTCCCGTTCACGCCGGCGCCGGCGTCCACCGAGCCCTTCTCGGCGTCGATGCGCAGCGGGCGGACGAGGCGCTTGGTGTCGAGCACGATCCCACCGCGCACGGGGACCGCGCCCCCGGCGATCCCCGTTCCGCCGCCCACCGTGACCACCGGGACCTGCCGCTCGGCGGCGAAGCGCACCAGGGCGGAGACCTGCTCGACGCTCTCTGGCCAGGCGACCACGTCGGGCAAGTGAGGGACCAGGCGGGCCCGCGTCCAGAGCATGGCAGCGGGGGAGCAGTCGCGCGAGGCCGCCCAGAGGTCGACGCTTTCGCAGGAGGCCGCGATGTCCAGGGCGGCGATCTCTCGCCGCAGCGCCTTGCCCTTGGCGGTGGCGCTCGGCAACCGGCCGGTCACCGGGACATCGTCGCCGATGACGCCCCGCGTCGCAATCGAATTCCAGCCGCGGCCGCCGAAGGCGGCTTAGCGGCTGCGCTTGGGGATGATCATTGCCCCGGTGTGATGAGCCACCTGTTCCAGCCTCACTCCTTGTTGGTCACCGCGATGTGCAGCTCTCGCAGCTGCTTGGGATCCACGTCGCCGGGAGCGTCGGTCATGAGATCCGTCCCCTTCTGCGTCTTGGGGAACGGGATCACGTCGCGCAACGACTCCGCGCCGGTGAGCAGGAACGCCAGCCGATCCATGCCTAGCGCGATGCCGCCGTGGGGAGGCGCGCCGTAGCGAAGCGCCTGCAGGAGGAAGCCGAACTTCTGCTTCGCCTCCTCCGGGGAAATCCCCATCGCCGCGAAGACCCTCTCCTGCACCGCGGGATCGTGCAGCCGGATGGAACCCCCGGCGATCTCGAACCCGTTCAGCACCAGGTCGTAGCGGTAGCAGAGGACCTTGCCGGGATCCTTTTCGAGATACTGAATGGATTCGTCGTGCGGCCGGGTGAAGGCGTGATGGGCGGCGACCCAGTGCTTGTGCTCCTCGTCGTACTCGAACAGCGGCGGGTCCACCACCCACAGAAATCTCCACGAGTCCGGCTTCTTCGGATCCGTTGTTCCATACTCGGGGATCAGTCCCAGGCGCTTGCCCAGGTGGAGGCGCAAGTTGGCGAGCACGGTGTGCACCATGCTCTCCTTGCCGAACTGGAAGAGGAGGATGTCGCCGGGCTGCGCGCCGGTCGCCACGTTGATGGCGGCGCGCGCCTCGGGGCTGATCGACTTCGCCAGGGGGCTCTGCGTCCACTCGCCGTTCTCGCCCGCCTTGGCGCGGGCGAGACCCTTCGCTCCCATTCCCTTGGCGATCTCCTCCAGCTTGTCCGTCTCGGTGCGGGAGAGGTTCGCGCTGCCCGGCACTTTCAGGGCCTTGATGATCTGGCCTGGCGCCGGCGTCGCGAAGGACTGCCACATCGGGACGCCGCTCCCTTTGTGCTGGGCGACCACGCGCGTGAGGTCGACGTGCTGCATGCCGAAGCGCAGATCGGGCTTGTCGTTGCCGTACTCGCGCATCGACTGCTCGTACGGCATGCGCGGGAAGGGCCGCGGGATCGGAACGCCCAGGACCTCGCGCCAGAGCGCGGTGATCAGCTCCTCCACCACCGCGAAGACGTCGTCCTGGGTGACGAACGACATCTCCAGATCGATCTGGGTGAACTCCGGCTGCCGATCGAGGCGCAGGTCCTCGTCGCGGAAGCACTTGACGATCTGGAAGTACCGCTCGAATCCGGCCACCATGAAGAGCTGCTTGAACAGCTGGGGGCTCTCCGCGAGCGCGTAGAACTTCCCCGGGTTGAGCCGGGCGGGCACCAGGAAGTTGCGCGCCCCACCCGGCGTGTACTTCACCAGATAGGGCGTCTCCAGCTCGAGGAAGCCGAGGCGGTTCAGCGTCTGGCGGGTGACCGCGTTCATCTGGCTGCGCTTGATCAAGGTCTGCTGCAGCGGGGGCCTGCGCAGGTCGAGGTAGCGGTAATGGAGCCGCTTTTCCTCGGCGGTGTCGATCTTGTCCTCGATCAGGAACGGCGGCGTCTCGCTCCGGTTGAAGATGGAGAGCTTGTCGGCGTGGACCTCGATCTCGCCGGTGACCAGGCGCGGGTTGACGTTGCCGCCGCGCGAGACCACCTTGCCCCGCACCCCGATGCAGTACTCGTAGCGCAGCTCCTGGGCCAGGTCGTGGATCTCCTTGCCCGCGTCCGCCTCGAAGACCACCTGGGTGATCCCGGCCCGGTCGCGCAAGTCGATGAACACCGCTCCCCCGTGGTCGCGGCGGTTGTGCACCCAGCCGAAGAGGATCACTTCCTTGCCCACGTCCTTGGCGGTCAGCTGTCCACAAGAGTGCGTGCGTTTCAAGTCACGGATGAACTCGGCCACGTACTCGCTCCTCCCGGGGGCGCTCCCGTTACCATGAATCCTCGCATCGGGCGAGCCTGCGGGCAGGCGGGCGGACGCATCTCTGCTGCGCTTTGGCCGTCGCGTTGCACATTCCCTGTGACATGGGACGGATGTTCCTCTCCGGGCAAACCACCTGCGCACTGCTTCTGGGGGCGGGCCTGCTGCTGCGCGCCCAGGCCGCGCTCCGTCCCTTCGAGCCGTCCGGGGCGGAGAAGACCCGGCCGGCGGAGATGATGGGGCAGCGGCCCCGCCCGGCCGAAGCCCTTCCGCAGGAGGGCCCCCGGACCGCCCGGACTGTGCAGAAGAGTTCCCACACGAGGAAGGGCTTCACGCATCGTGATGGGCGTCACCGCGCGCGCAAGTGCGGCGTCGCGCTTGCAAAAAGCCCTGGACGGTGCGGGTAGGCGCGGTGGGGGATGGCACGTGAACTCCGGCGACAGCAGGACCAAGAGGCGATCGTACGATCCCATCTGCGGCGTGCCGGTGGAGAGCGGCGACGGCACTCCCAGCAGCGAATACAAGAAGCGGCGCTACTTCTTCTGCTCGCAGAAGTGCAAGCACGAATTCGAACGCGCGGCGGAGCGCATCCGCATGCAGGAGGCGGCGCGCGCGGGCGCGCTCTTCTCGCGCGGCAAGGTGAGGTGGGGGCTGGCCTGAGGGGTGGCGTGGTCGAGGGACGCCGGTAGCCAGCGCCGGTAGCCCGATTCTCCGGCAAGAGAGCGAGAAGCGCGGTCCGCCCGGTTGCGGCCCGCGCTTCTTGCCCCGGCCGCCGCAGGCGGCTTTGCCCCGGCCGCCGAAGGCGGCTTAGGGGCAACGCTTTAGCGCAATCACAACGCCGCGGCGGCCCGTTTCGCGCCGCGCTCGGCCAGCAAGTACCAAGCGAACAGCGCGACCGTCACCGCATCGATCGCGATCGTGATACCGGCCTGCCCGCCGAGATATCGGGCGCCATGCGAGAGCACCAGCGCGATGAACACCACCTTGCTCGTGCCGGCGACGACCAGGACGAGCTGCCGCGCGGCGGGCTGGAAGGCGCCGTAGATGAGCATCGCGCCCATGAGCGCGATCAGCGCGCCCCAGTTCCGGACCACGATCCTCGAAACCGGCCCGGTCAGCGTCTCCCCGAACGTCGACTGCAGCGCCGCTTCGGGAGCGATGGCCGCATAGACCATCGTCGACGTCAACAGCCCGGAGGCGAGCATGATCCACCGGATGCTCGAGACGATCATCGGGTCCCCCTTGACCTCACCTCGATGTGAAGCGGGGGCGACGATACCACGCGGGCTTGGCCTGATCAGCGAGCCGCGGCCGCCGGCCTGCCGGCGTCCTTCTTCGCCTTCGGCTGCGCCGCCTCGATCGCCTTGCGCTGCTCCGCGTGCTCCTCCAGCCAGATCGTCATCGGGCTGGCGATGTACCAGGTGGAGTACGTTCCGGAGACGATCCCCACCAGCATCGCCGCGGCGAAGTCCCAGATGGTCCCCACGCCGTAGAAGAGGAGCCCGAGCAGCGACAGCGCGGTGGCTCCCGAGGTGAGGATGGTGCGGCCGAGCATCTCGTTGATGGAGAGGTTGACGATGTCGCGCAGGGACCTGCCCTTGTGCTTCTTCGCGTTCTCGCGGATGCGGTCGTAGATGACGATGGTGTCGTTCACCGAGTAGCCGACGATGGTGAGGATCACCGTCACCGAGGTCAGGTTGAACTCGTGCCGGCTCACCAGGAAGAAGCCGAGGGTGATGATGGCGTCGTGCACCAGCGCGATCACCACGCCGGGCGAGAAGCGGAAGTCGAAGCGGAAGCCGACGTACACCAGGATCATCCCGATCGCGTAGACCACCGCCAGGATGCCGTCGACGCGGAGCTGCTTGCCGACCTGCGGGCCGACGTAGTCGGTGCGGGCGACCTCCACCTGGTCCGCTCCGTATTTGTCGCGCAGGGCCGAGCCGATCTTGTCGCCGGTCCCCTGGGTGAGGACGGTGTACTCCTGCTCCTGCCCCTCACGGGCGACGAGCTTGCGCACCTCCTTCACCGGAGTGCCCAGCTTCTCCACCGCGGCCTTGAGCGCGTTCTCGTCGACCGGCTGCTTGAAGAAGAAGTCCAGCTTGTCGCCCACCTCGGGATCGAAGCGGAAGCTCTGCAGCCCCGGCAGCGTCTGCTTGACCGACTCCTCGATCTGCTTGGCCTTCTCCGGAGTGAGCAGCGCGATGCGCTCGACGCGGATGAGGAACTGGTTCTCCGCCTCGCTGCCGTAGCGCTGGACGGTGGGCTCGCCGAAACCCTGATGGGAGATCAAGTCCCGGATCTCGCCAGGGTCGACCGGCTTCTTGAAGTGCACCTGCATCTCGGTGCCGCCGGCGAAGTCGACCCCGTAGTTCAAGCCCGGCCAGACGACCACGCCGATCAGCACCAGCGCGTTCACGATCAGCGAGAAGGTGACCGCGAGCCGGCGGTACTTGACGAAGTCGTGCGTGGTGCCGGGCTTGATCAGATCGAAATACTTCATCTCCATGAAGCGGCTCCTGGAACAGTCATAACCGTAACACCCGACATGATCGCCCTCAAACGTAGCCGCTAAGCCGCCTCCGGCGGCCGCGGCTAGAAACTGACTGCCTTGTGCAGGCGGCCGTGCGAGACGAACCACTCGACGATCACGCGGGTCACCACGATGGAGGTGAACATCGAGGCGAGTAGCCCGATGATCAGGGTGGTGGCGAACCCGCGCACCGGCCCTGATCCGTAGGCCCGGATCACGAACCCGGCCACCAGCGCGGTGACGTGGCCGTCGAAGATGGTCCAGAACACCTTTTCGTAGCCGGTCTTCACCGCGGCTCCGATCGCCCTGCCCGTCTTCAGCTCCTCGCGGATGCGCTCGTTGATGAGCACGTTCGCGTCCACCGCCATGCCCAGCGTGAGCACGAAGCCCGCGATCCCCGGCAAGGTGAGGGTGGAGTTGAGGGCGGCCATGATGGCCAGCACCACCACGCCGTTCAGCACCAGGGCCATGTCGGCCACCACGCCCGAGAACCGGTAGTAGAACGCCATGAACGCGAGCACCGCCAGGAGGCCGACCAGCGCCGCCATCGAGCCGCGGCGGATCAGCTCAGGGCCCAGCGAGGCGCCCACGCTGCGCTCCTCCAGGATCCGCACCGGCGCCGGCAGGGCGCCGGACTTCAGCACCACCACCAGGTCCTTCGCCTCCTCGAGGATCTCGTTGATCGGCTTGAGGCCGCCGAGATGGATGGAGCAGACGCCGCCCGGGATCTCGCTCTGGATGATGGGCGCGGAGTCCACCGTGTCGTCGAGCACGATGGCCATGCGGCGCTTGACGTTCTCCCGGGTGAGCTTGCCGAACAGCTCCGCCCCGGTGCGGTTGAAGGTCACCTGCACGTAGGGCCGGTTCCCCTCGCCCGGCGACTGGTCGAAGGCGACGTGAGCGTCGGTGATGTACTCGCCGGTCATGCCCTGCTTCTGGTCGAGGAGCCAGGAGCGGTAGGTGACCTCCCGCTTGATGCGGTCCTCGATCCTGCCGATGGCGAAGACGTGCCCGGGCGGCGCCTTGTCCTTCAGGTAGTCCGCCAGCACCTTGCGGTCCTTGGATTCCAGGTAAGGCGAGGAGACGGTGGCGTCGCCGGGGCCCTGGTACCGATCCCAGTTGAGGGTCACGCCTTCGGGAAGCGGCGACAGCTTGGTGAGCGTGGTGTCGGCATCGTCGACGATCTTGAACTGCAGCTGCGCGGTCCGGCCGATCAGCTCCTTCGCCTTCTCCGGATTGGAGTAGCCGGGGAGCTGGATGAGGATCTGCGTATCGCCGCGCTTGGCGATGGTCGGCTCGGCCACGCCCCACTGGTCGACGCGGTTGCGGATGGCCTTGATGGCCTGGTCCACCGCGCTCTCCTTGAGCTGCTTGACGGCATCGTCGCGCATCGAGAGGTCGACGGTGTTGCCCGAAGTGCGGCGCACGTACATGTCGCTGAACTCGCTCAGCACGTCCTTTGCCTTGCCCACGTCGGGCGCGGTGACGCTGACGATGCCCGTCTCGGGATCGCCCTTCACGTCCACGCCCTTGACGCCCTTGCGATCCATCTCGGCGGCGATCTCTTCCGCCCGGCGCACCGCCTTCTCGCGCACCGCGCGGTCCACCTCCACGCCCATGACCAGGTGGATGCCACCCTGCAGATCGAGCCCCAGGTTCACGTGCTTGGCCGGCGCCCACTTCGGGCGCGCCTTCTCGAACACGGTTGCGTCGTTGCGCTGGTCCGGCGGAAGCCGGAAATAGGTGTAGCTGGGCACCAAGGCCCAGATCGACAAGACAGTCACGGCCAGGATCAGCCCGGCCTTCCAGTACCACGCGCGATCCATCCGCTCTCCCAGCTACTTTTTCGCGGGCTCCTCGGCCGGCTTCTCCTCCGCCGACTTGTAGGGCCCGGAGATCTGCGCCTTGAGCACGCGCAGCTTGACGTTGTTGGCGACCTCCACGAACACCAGGTCGCCGGCGACGCGATCCACCTTGCCCACCACCCCGCCGGAGGTGATCACGTCGTCTCCCTTGCCCAGCTTGGCGAGGAAGTCCTTGTGGGCGTTCTGCTGGCGGGCCTGCGGTCGCATGACGATGAAGTAGAAGATCACGAAGAACAGCGCGGCCGGGACGAGCAATCCGAAGGCGCCGAACGGCGACTGTTGCTGGTCGGCGGCTTGGGCGAGCAAGGCGAGCACGGCACGACTCCTGTTCGCCCCGGAGAATCGGGGCCGGACTTTTTAGCACCCACGCCCTGACGCGGCAACCAGAGGATCGGCGCTGAGCGCCCGCCTGCCCGTCACTCTCCAGCCGCAAAGCCCTCCAGCATCCGCCCGACGTACGCTCGCGTCTCCCCCCGCTCGATCGCCCCCCGCAACCCGGCCATTAAGTCGACATAGAAGGTCAGGTTATGGATGCTGTTCAGCCGGAACGCGAGCAGCTCCTGCGCCGCGAACAAATGCCGCAGGTAGGCGCGCGAAAAACTCCGGCAGGTGTAGCACCGGCACTCCGGATCCGCCGGCCCCGGGTCCTTCGCGTACCGCGCCGCCTTGATCTGCAGGCGGCCTTTGCGCGTGAACAAGAGCCCGTTGCGAGCCACGCGGGTGGGAAGCACGCAGTCGAACAAGTCGATCCCGGCCGCCGCGCAGCGCAGGAGGTCCTCGGGCGTCCCGACGCCCATCAGATACCGCGGCTTCTGGGCCGGCAGGAGCGGCGCGGCCCGCGTCACTCCCTCCCACATCGCTTCCGGCGACTCGCCCACCGAGAACCCGCCCAGCGCGTTGCCGGGGAAGTCCAGCTCGGCGATCTCGCCCGCATGCCGCTCGCGCAGGTCGGGATGGAGCCCTCCCTGCACGATCCCGAAGAGCGCGCGCTCGCGCGACGGATCCTCGCGCAGCCAGATCTCCTTGCACCGCTGCGCCCAGCGCGTGGTCCGCCCCAGGGCTTCCTCGTGGTAGGCGCGCGGGCTCTGTGACGGAGGGCACTCGTCGAACGCCATCAGGATGTCGCTGCCCAGCTGCAGCTGCATCCGGGTCGCCCGCTCCGGGGTCAGCTCGTGCCGGCTGCCGTCGAGATGGCTGCGGAACACGGCGCCTTCCTCGCTGATCTTCCGCTGCTCCGCGAGTGAGTAGACCTGGAAGCCGCCCGAGTCGGTGAGGATGCAGCGCTCCCAGGACATGAACCGGTGCAGGCCGCCCATCTCGGCCACCAGCTCGGCTCCGGGGCGCAGCATCAGATGGTAGGTGTTCCCCAGGACGATCTGTGCGCCGGCGCTGCGCAAGTCGTCGGGCGCGATCGCCTTCACCGAGGCCACCGTGCCCACCGGCATGAACTGCGGCGTGTCCACCTCGCCGTGAGGAAGCACGAGCTTCCCCCGGCGGGCGGCGCCGTCGGTATGGGTGACGTTGAACTTCATGCGATCAGCATCGCGTCGCCGTAGGAGAAGAAGCGATACCGCCGGGCCACGGCCTCCTGGTACGCCAGACGGACCCGGTCCAGGCCGGCGAAGGCGGAGACCAGCATCAAGAGCGTGCTGCGCGGGAGATGGAAGTTCGTGAACAGGCCATGGACGGCGCGAAACTCGTACCCCGGCGCGATGAAGAGGTCCGTCGCACCCGGTCCCGCCCCGCCCTGGGACGCTTCCAGCGTGCGCAGCGCCGTGGTGCCCACCGCGATCACCCGCCCGGCGCGCCCCACGGCCCGGGCCGTCTCCTCGGGGACGAAGTAGCGCTCGCTGTGCATGCGGTGGTCCTCGGTGCGCTCGACGCGGACCGGCAGGAAGGTGCCCGGACCGACGTGGAGCGTGATCCGCGCGATCCCGATCTCGCGGGCGCGCAGATCCTCGATCAACGCCGGGGTGAAGTGGAGCCCCGCGGTCGGCGCCGCCACCGCGCCGCGCTCGCGCGCGAAGACGGTCTGGTACCGCTCCCGATCGAGGGGTCCCGGCGCATGCCGGATGTACGGCGGCAGCGGCAGCTCACCCGCCTCGTCGAGAAAGCGCCACAGCGCGTCCCCTGTCAGGGGCAGGCGGACCACCAGCTCGCCTCCGGCTCGGACCTCGCGGATCTCGATCCGGCTTCCCAGCACTTCGACCTGCATCCCCGCCCGCAACGGCTTCGAAGCCTGGCCCAGCGCCAGCCAGTCCGCTCCGCCCAGCGGCTCCACGAGCAACAGCTCCACCTTGCCGCCGGTGCCTTCCTTGCGCCCGAACAGCCGCGCCGGGATGACTCGAGCGTCGTTCACCACCAACAGGTCTCCGGGGCGCAAGAGCGCGGGCAGCTCGCGCACCGCCCGATGCTGCAGCTCTCCACCTGCCCGCGGCAGCACCAGCAAACGCGACGCGTCGCGCTCGGGGAGCGGGGCCTGCGCGATCAGCTCCTCGGGGAGGTGGTAGTCGAACTCGTCGACGCGCACGGGCCGCTTCTATCCCAGGCGCGGCCACCGTAGGTGGCTTGGCGCCTGCTCCTGGGCGCGATCACTCCCAGCTGGGTCATGAAATGCGTTCATGAAACAAGTCAGACGTTCTCCACCTGATCGGCGATCTCGTACAGCCCCGTCTGCGGCAGGCACATGCCGGCCTCGGCCGCGCTGCCGAGGACGCCGTCCTCGACCCACTCCAGCAGCCAGTCGCCCGCGACGGCGGGATCGTGCTGGGGAAGCGCGGCGCCGCGGTCGGTGGCCCAGCGGAGGTTGCAGGTCTCGTGCGCGCCCACCGCCGGCGCGGCGATGAAGGGCAGGCCGAGGGCGGCGAAGAAGACCAGCTCGGACGGCTTGCTCCAGAGCGCGTCCGCGCGCGCCAGCAGCTCGTTGAAGCGCCGGAAGTAGACGAAGACGTCGCGATCGTAGAGCAGCTCGGCTCCCGGATGCCCGAGAAGCCCGTGGGCCGAGAGCGCCGAGCTCAAGGCCGAAGCGACGTCGGGACGCCGCCCGGCGACGACCGCCAACCTGAGCGCCCCGTCCAAGACCCGCTTCTTCAACCCGGCGATCACGGCCTTCGCCAGCGGCACCTGCGCGCCCGCTCCCCCCACTGCGAAGACGATCAGCGGCGCCTTGCCCTGCCGGCCGATCCGTTCCATGCGGGCGCGGAAGTTCCGCTTCAAGGCCGAGCGATCGCGGCCCACCAGCTCGCCCGGAAGCGGGTAGCCGGTGAGCCGGATCCGCGCGCGCGGCACGCCGTAGGACTCCATCCGGCGGCGCGCCGCGTCGGTGGGCGCGAAGTAGATGATGCTGGTGTTGCGCGCATCGGGCGGCGCCCAGACCCGGTTCACGTCGCTGTCGGTGACCACGCAATGCAGCCGGCCGGCGCCGTGCAGCTCGGCCAGGATGGGCGCGGCGTAGAACGTCGCCAGGAGCGGCGCGGAGGTCTCCTTGAGGTGTTCGGCCAGCCGCCGTCCCACGCCGATGTCCGCCGCCTTGCGCATCCAGCGCGTCCCTTGCGTGGGCCCGGAGAGGTCGCGGGCCGGCCAGAGCGGAGGAATGGCCGTGATCGCGTTCACCAGCGGACGCAAGGGGAGCCCGATGGCCGGGATCTGCGAGAGGCGGGTGAGCGGCTCGTAGAGGCTGCGGATCGGGTTCCAGAAGGCGCGATCGCGCTTGTAGCCCAGCGGAGGCTGATCCATCTGCAGCACTTCGGTGCCGAGGTGCTCGGCCAGCGCCGCCGCCGGCCGGAGATGGCCGTACCCCATGTCGATCGCAGCCACGATGGTGTTGGACACGGCGCGCTGTCGTCTGCGAAACGCTGGGCCCTGTCAAGGGACTCGCAGATGGGAACGGCGATGCACACCCTAGACGACACATGTTCGCGACCGAAATTCCCGTACTCCATCTGGTCAATCGCTTCTGGATCGGCGGCGCCGAGCGGCAGTTCGTCGAGCGCTTGCGCCGGCACCCGGCTGGTTTCAGGGCCGTGGTCGGCTGCCTGGAGGCGTCAGGGCCGATGCTGGAGCCCCTCCGCGCGCTGGGGTACGAGCCGGAGGTCTTTCCGCTGAACGGCTCGATGATGCAGCCGAATACGGCGCTGCAGATCGGGCGCATGGCGGCGCTGATCCGCGCCGAAGGCATCCGCATCGTCCACGGCACCGATTTCAACACCAACCTGCTCGGCCTCGCCGCCGCCCGCCTCACCGGGGCCAAGGCGATCGTCAGCCGGCTCGATCTCGGACACCTGCGGGCCGGGTTCGGCCGGTGGCACCGGCAGGCGGAGAAGCTGACCTCGCGCCTCGCGGACCTGGTGGTCGCCAACGCCGAGGCCGTCCGGCAGGTCTGCGTCCGCGAGGAAGGCGTCAAGCCGGAAAACTGCGTGGTGGTGCGCAACGGCATCGATCTGGAGCATTTCGACGCGCAGGTCGCCCGGGGGCTGCAGTCGCCGTTGCCGGTCGCCGGCGAGGCGCCCACCGTAGCGGTGATCGGAAACCTCTGGCCGGTGAAGGGCCACCGCACGCTGGTCGAGGCCGTGGCCAGGCTTCCGCCACAGCTGCATCACGTCCGCTTCCTCTGCGCGGGCGAAGGGCCCGAACGCGAGCACCTCACCGCGCGCATCGCCCAGCTCGGCCTCGGCGAGCGGGTGATCCTCCTCGGACACCGCCTCGACGTGCCGGCGATCCTCGCGCGCGCGCAGGCGGCCTGCCTCTGCTCCAGCGCGGAAGGGCTCTCCAACGCGCTGATGGAAGCGATGGCGGCGCGCCTGCCGGTGGTGGCCACCCGCGTGGGGGGCAATCCCGAGCTGATCCAGGACGGCGAGAACGGCTTCCTGGTCCCCTACGGCGAGGCGGACGCGCTGGCGGCCACGCTCACGGCGCTGTTGTCCGCTCCGGAGAACGCGCGGGCCATGGGCCTGCGCGGGCGGAAGCGGGTCGAGGCCGAGCTGTCCATGGAGCGCATGGCGGACGGTCACGGAGCGTTGTACCGCCGCGCGCTCGGAGCCGCGCCGCTGGTCTCGGAGCCCAGGCTCCGGACGGCGTAGCGGTGCTCGCCCAGGCGCTCTCGGTCTACCGGCGTCACTTCGGAGCGCTGGTGTTCACTTGCGCGCTCTCGCTGGTCCCGGCCAACCTGATCGCGGCGGGCGCGGTCGTCTTCGGACTCGCGTCGTTCGGCGCGGGCGGCGTGGCGGAAACGCGCACGCCGAGTCAGGAGCTCAGCGAAAAACAGCGGGAGCTACAAGAAAAGCCGCCTCCCACGGCCGACGCCCGCGACGAGCGGGCCAGCCTCCTCAAGCGCGAGGCATTTTCCAGAGGGCAGACGACCACCGTCGCGCTGCCGTCCTTGCGCGGGCTCCTGCCGATCGCCTACGCCACCGCCATCGTGGCCGCGCTGCTGTTGGTCGGCCTCTTCGTCGCGCACGCGGCCATCGTCCCCTTGGTGCTCGAGCGACGCGCCGCAAGCGCCGGGCCGGAGCAAGCGTGCGCCGTGGTCGGCTCCCGCATCGGCGCAGTGCTCGGCACCGGCGTCGTCGCCGCCCTCCTCGTCGCGCTCGGCGCCCTGTTCTTGGTCGTGCCGGGTCTCGTCGTCGCGGTCGGATTCTCGCTCGCGCCGTCGATCGTCGTCTGCCAAGGGATCTCCGGGCGCGAGGCGCTGGAGCGCTCCTGGCGCCTGATGGGCGGACATTGGGGAGAGGCCCTGTTCTGGTGGATCCTGATCCTCGTGTTCTCGGTGCTCGCCTCCGCGGTCGCGGCGGCGATGCCTCCGGGACCCTGGAGGCCAGTCAGCTCCACCCTGGTGCGGGTCATCCTCTATCCGCTGCCGCTGGTGGGACTGGTCCTGCTCTACCGGAAGTCCGTCAGTACATTCGCCGGATTTCCGCGCCGGGATAGTAGTGCGCGAGAATCTGCCGGTAGCTCGCCCCATTGAGCGCCCTGCCCCGCGCGCCCCACTGGCAGAGCCCCACTCCGTGGCCGCTGCCCCGCCCGCGGAAGACGGCTACGTCGCCTTCGCTCGCGACCTCGAACTGGAGCGACGGCAACCGGGTGTATCCGACGAGCTGACGCAGCTCGACGGCGGCCAGCTGCCGGGAGCCGGACGACGTCTCGAGCCGGAGCATCCTGGCCCGCCCGCTGGCGCTGCGGGAGTCGACTGCGATGCCGCGGATCGCGGCCTGCATTCGCCCGGCCTTCCGCAGCGTCGCCGTGATCTCGGCGAGCGGCAGCCGCGCCGTCCAGGCGCGGGCATCCTCGTCCTCCTCGCCGCCTTTGATGTAGGGCGTCGTCCCCGGCGCGAGATGGAACGCCTCCTCCGCGCTCTCGCTCTTCCCCCCGCAACTCGCGCTGAAGTAGGCCGCGATGGGCGCGGAACCATAGGTCAGCACTTCGCCGGCCGTCTCGCGCGCGGCTTCCATCGCGGCTGCCGGCGGGCTCGCCGCGTTCCGGTAGACTTGGTCGATGACGGAAGCGCCCAGATGGGCGCGCGCGCCCGGCCCCTGGGCGACCTTCTGCGCGACCGCGAAGGTGCGGGCCGCGACCGCCTGCGCCCGCAGGGCTTCCTTCGGCCAGGTGGCGGGGACTTCGCTCGCCACCACGGCGGCGACGTACTGCTCCAGGTCGACCGCGTTGACCGCCACCAACACCCCGGCGTCCGCGAAGACGCGCAGGCGGCCCGGCAGCGCGCGGCCGTCCAGGCGCAGAGGTCCCTCGAACTCCGCCGACGGCACCGTCTTGCCTTCCATGGACAGGGCGGAGCCGTGCGCCGAGATGGAGTGCGTCCGACCCGCGGACTCCACGCACGCGGCGCGACGCCCGCGCGCTACCTCGATGCGGATCTCTTCACCGCGGGCCGCGGTGCAAACGAGGAGGAGCGCCGCGGCCGCACGCATGCGCGCAGCCTGCCGCAGCGCTCCCGCTCCGGCAATTTACCCGGCGCTGGTTGGAACATTAGCCACGACCCGGACCACGATGTCGCGGTCCGTCA
>WNFT01016194.1_pt1 | contig 15549 bp, 12 predicted proteins | sample 5400191 | NCBI WGS metagenome assembly WNFT01 (sample SAMN13153359, study PRJNA577476) | soil metagenome | isolation source: 80 cm saprolite under Madrone tree | place: USA:California | collected 2016-06-14 | reverse complement strand
GAGGACGCCTGCCCTATCAACCGCTGGTCGAGGCCCTGCGGCCGCGGCTGGAGGAGGAAAACGCGCCGGAGGATCTGCTGGAGGACCTGTGGCTGGCCGAACTGTCGCGTCTCCTGCCCGAGTTGCGGGTGCGCTACCCCGATCTGCCCGCTCCTACCGAGGATGAGCTGACCGCCAAGCTGCGGCTGTTTGAAGCGGTGGCGCGTCTGTTGGACGCCCTGGCACAGCGGTCGCCGCTGGTGCTGCTGCTAGATGACCTGCACTGGGTAGATGGGGCCTCACTGGACGTGGTGCGCTACCTGGGACGCTACTGGAAAGGGCATAGCAGCCGGGTGTTGCTGCTGGGCACCTTGCGCAGTGAAGGACTGGAGCCGCAGTCGCAGCTGTCCACGCAGCTGGCCGACCTGGGACGCGACCTGCCGGTCAGCCAGGTGCCGTTGCAGGCGCTGAGCCAGGCGGAGACCCTCCAGCTCATTGAGGCCATCGCAGGGGAGGGGGCGCAAGGCACGAGCAGTGGAGGTGAGCAGCGTCATCACGGCACAGCACCACCCTCCACCGCAGGGGCATCGCCTTCGCCAGAGTGGAAGGCACCGCTGGTGGCACTGGGCGACTTCCTGTTTGCGCAGACAGGGGGGCAGCCGTTGTACCTGCTGGAGACGCTCAAGCTCTTGCGGGAGCGGGAGTGGCTGGTGCCACGGCTGGCTGTTGATGGCACCTGGAGGCTGGAGCTGGATGTGGAAATGGCCACGGCTGTCGCACAGGAGCGGTCGCGGCGCGCGCTGTTGCCGCCCTCGGTGCACGTACTGATCCAGGCGCGCCTGGCCAAGCTGGCGCCGGCAGCGCGCCAGCTCGTGATGGCCAGTGCCGTGCTGGGGACCCAGGCGACCGCCCAGCGCCTGTGGCAAGTGGCCGAGGTGGGGGTGCAGGCGGGCGTCGAGTCCCTGGAGGAGGCTGTCAGCAGTGGCATCCTGCGCGAGGAGGAAGCAGGAGTGGGTCGTCTGGGCGGTTATCACTTCGCACATGACCTGATCCGCGACGTGGTCTACACCGAACTGGGCGAGGCGTGACCTGATCCGCGACGTGGTCTACACCGAACTGGGCGAGGCGCGGCGGCAGGTCTTGCACCAGCGCACCCTGGCGTTGCTGCGGACAGAAGGAGCGAAGGCCTCCGAGCTGGCCTATCATGCGCTGGCGGCGGGAGAGGCCGAGGCCGCCTATCGCTCCAGCGTGCAGGCTGGCATTGAGGCGGTGGCTGTTTTTGCCGTCGAAGACGCCATCGAGCACTACGAACAGGCGCGCGCCTTGCTCCAGGACCACCAGCGGATCCAGACCGAGCTTTCGGCCGCGGAGGTCGAACGCCTCTATACCCATCTGGGGCAGGCCTATGCCTTCCAGAACGCCTGGGAAAAGGCCCAACAGGCCTATGAAGAACTGCTCGCCTATGCGCAGCAGCAGCGTCTGCCTGCGCTGGTCAGTATGACCTTAAACCGCTTAGCGATCCTGGCGGTCCAACAGTTGAAGGACAAGCCAACGGTGCGAGCGCTGCTGGACGAAGCCTGGCAGATGGCCGAGAGCAGTCACGATCAGAAGGCGCTGGCAGAAACGGCGTGGAATCGGGCCCAGATCACAGGCATCACGTGGGAGGACCTCACGAGCTCCTTACGGCATGGCCAGCAGGCGCTCTCCCTGGCACGAACACGACACGACCAGGAACTGGAGGGAAGATGTCTCTTCACCCTTGGAGTGATCCATCTTCTGAGAGGGGACTTTGAGGAGACCATGCACTGTGCGCAAGCCTCCCTGGCGCTCTACGCAGCCTTGGGCAACGAACCGACCGCTTCGCGGGAGCTTTCACTTCCATACTTTCTGGGTGGTGCTCACCTCACCCAATCCTTGACGAATCGCACGTCAGAAGCCTTTTGCTGGGTGCTGCTGGCTATCGCGCAAGTGCATGCTGGGCAGGTGCAGCAAAGCATGCGCAGTGGCCGCAGGGCGCTCACGCTCGCCCAAGAGAACAAGAGCGTCTGGGGACAAGTCAGCAGTACGACCTACCTCGCGTATGGCTTGCTGGAAGCGGGGGCCTATGAAGAGGCGCTCGTGCTCATGCGACACGCCGTCACGCTAGCGCGGACCCTGCCTCCAATGCTAACCTTCCAACGTTTTCTCATTGCCCTGGGGAGGACGTATCACGTCTTGCAGCAGTGGGAAGAGGCACGCAGCACGCTCGAAGAGGCAGAAGCCATTACGGAGACATCACGCCTCGGACCATATGGTGTGCCCGTCCTGTCCCAGCTGTGCATGTACTATGCCGAGGCCGGGGAGTGGCAAGCAGCCTACCGCTATGCCATGAAGGCCATCGTCCTCCGCAAGAGCACTGAAACGGCATTGATCGTGTGGGATTTCTCCCCTCATTATGAAACGGAGGCCTTACTGCGTGGGGGAGATGAGCGGCAGGCGCGAGAAGCAGTGCACCGACTGGGGGAACGTGTGGGACCCAATCAGCGCTTCCGCCTTCCCTACTTGCGGTCGTTGGCGGTGCTGGCCGCGTGGGATGGGCACACCAAGCAGGCTATCGACCACCTGTGCGAAGCAGCCCAGCTGGCCGCAGACCTTGGGTTGCCAGCAGAACAGTGGCAGATTCAGGCGGCGTTGGGAACGTTGTATCAGGCAGACGGAGAGCAAGAGCAAGCGCGCACCGCGTTTGGGGAGGCGGCCAGGATCATCCAGGAACTGGCGCAGGGCATCAAAGATGAGACGCTGCGTTCGCGCTTTCTGGCTGGGCCACAGATTCGCCAGGTGGTGCAGCACGCCCATCGCCATACCAACGAGGTCGCGAAAGACTCCCCCGAGCAGAGCGCGTTTTGAGATGTCTGGTGCGGCAGGCTGACGGGCTGTGTTGCCAATCCTCGTCACGCAACACAGCGTGCGTGTCGTGGCTCTGCTTGGGAACACTGATCAGCATTCGCGTGCTTGCACGCGCCAGGGCTGATCGTGGTGTCCTGCAGGATGTGGTGAAGACGGCATTGTCAGTGTTGCGCTAATTTTTTTGCTTGTATGTTGGAATAATTATTCCAACATACAAGCGGGTCAGAAGATTGCTTCTGCATGAAAGGAGCACAGAATTGACATCCTCCCCAGGCCTAGAAGGCCGGGGATTCCTTCCCTCACGAGAAGGGTTTCCTGTTTCGCTGGAGGTTGCCTTTCTGCGTAGTTACCTACCAGATCGGGCTTACACCGCCTCCACAGGCATTCGCTTTCCGCGAGCCCCGCGGTAGCTTCTCAGTCTAGAAGTCATCAGTATCTTGGAACCCTGCCTGGGGGGCAGGTAACGAGATACTGGTAGTAGAAAGAGAGTGTACAGTGGTCAAACACGCTACTGTTTTTACCCAAGGAAACGCTTTACCTTGGAACCCTCAAGCAGTATTCCGTTGTCAACGTACTAGATCAAGTGTACCACAGGTTGAACACGCACCTATAGGTACGTGCCCACGGGTTCCTGCCTGCGGGCAGCCATTTCTTCCTCCCCGTGGCTGGAAGCCAGGGGTATCCAGAAATGGAGGACATGGATGAATATCAACGGATCAGTTGCCCTTGTGACTGGTGGCAATCGCGGGCTTGGAAAGGCTTTCGTCCAGGCGTTACTCGATGCTGGGGCGCGAAAAGTCTATGTGGGTGCTCGTCGCCTCACCGAGGTGAATGATCCTCGTCTCCAGCCGTTAAAACTCGACATTACCGATCCATCCGACATCGCCGCCGCCGCTCTCGCGTGCCAGGATGTCACCATCCTCATCAACAATGCGGGCGTAGCGGGTGGCGGTCCACTGCTCGCAGCGCCATCCACGGATGGCGCACGCAAGGAGATCGAAACGAACTACCTGGGAACGCTGGCAATGTGCCGCGCGTTTGCCCCAATCCTCAAGAAAAATGGTGGAGGCGTACTCGTAAACATGCTCTCCGTGGTGAGCTGGTTCACCAATCCTCTCACTGGTTCTTACAGCGCATCCAAGGCAGCCGAGCTAGCACTGACAAACGGCATTCGCATGGAGCTCCGGGCACAAGGAACGCTTGTCATCGCAGTACACGCCGGTTTTATTGACACCGACATGACTACCAACCTCAACGTTCCCAAGGTCCGGCCAGAGCAAGTTGCCTCAAAAACCATTGAGGGTATCCTTGCTGATCATGAAGAGGTTCTTGCTGACACGCGCAGCCATGACATCAAGGCCGCCCTTGCTACCGACCAGCAGGCCTTCTATCGACAACAACAAGAAAACTGGGATAAGGCTCAGCAGCAGGCATAGCGACTCCGCAAGGAATTCCCCGCGATAAATCGGGGGTACGTGCTCGATAAATCGGCACTCTACATTGCGCAGGCTGCTGACGCACGAGCGAGCGGGCGGTCGTGTTGGACCACCCGCTCGCAGTTGTGCTGGATCAGACTACCTTCTCTCACCAGGCCTATCACGCCCTTTTAGCGGGAGTGGGCCGAAGATGTTGGTTATGGGACTAAACGGGTCGCCTTCTTGCACCCCGACGGCGCCTACATTTTGTCCTCCCTGTGGTCCGGTCACCGAGAAGCCCTCCAGGTCCTCAGGCTTCGGTGATCCCCTCAGGATCACCGTTGCGAGGGCCGTCTGCTCACCGGGCGTCAAGGTCTGGTTGAACTGCGTCAATTTTTGTGCCAATGACTTTACATCAGCGTCTGTAATTGGTTGTGCCATGATAGAAATTCCTTTTCTAGCTGCAATTACATGCAGCCTTGTCATCATTTGTCCTTTTGTGAGCTCACAAAGTCGAGCTTATTGCTTTCCGTAGCTCACCTAGCACTAGAGAGACCCAATCTTGTTAACGTGTCTGTAAATCATTTTATTCCATGGCTGATGTCCACTTTGGGGGCAAGCCGCTTACTTGCTGACCTCGACCTTCTCAAGAGAGAAGTATAGCAACCAAGCAGTTTGCTCCGAAAGTGGTCAAGAGCCATGGAATTCCAAAATTTACAGGAAAGAGATCTGAACTTTGTCGATAAAGCGTAGGAGGGGAAAATGGTTCCCCTCCCATTCACCAAGCAATAAACTTCAGCGAGAAGCTTGCCCCTGATAAGTACTACCTGGTCAGGGTGGCTTTGAGGTTGATGGGTGTGGCCGCGAGCGCTTTGGATACAGGGCAATTTTCTTTGGCATCCTTCGCAAGCTTCTGGAAGGTCTCTTCGTCTATGCCTGGCACAACGGCATCGACCTCCAGGTCGATAGGGTTGATGGCGAAGCCGCCGGGCACTTGATTGAAGTGTACACGCGCGGTTGTGTGCACCCTGGTTGGCGTGAAGCCAGCACTTGCGAGCGCGTTCGACAGCGCCATCGAGTAACAGCCGGCGTGCGCGGCGCCAATGAGCTCCTCGGGATTGGTGCCGACAGTCTCATCGCCCATGCGTGATTTGAACGAATAGCTGACCTCGAAGGCTCTACTCCCCACGCGCATGGTACCCTTACCCTGCCGAAGATCCCCTTGCCATTCGGCGTCTGCTGTACGTGTTGGCATACTTAAGTCTCCTTTTCAAGACTAATCAATCACCTTCACCAATGAAGGTGTCCTCTTCATTGTCCCTTATTTCCTCACCAAAGGAACAGGTACATGATGAATCGCAACTCCAAAGCTCTCGTCTATTCGATACTGGCGGACAGGGGCGTCTCGCTAATATCAAGCCGATCTCTGACGTTGTCCTTCTCCTGCTGATATTCTAGCACTTTTTCATGCGCAGTTCTACGAAAATGCCCCCCACACCTCCCGCGCCGTCGTCGCCACCAACTCTAGCTTGCGGCGCTGGTCATCGAACGAAATACGATTGCCCTCCATCGTAGAGGCGAAACCGCACTGCGGACTGAGCGCCAGCCGCTCAAGTGGAATGATCCGGGCAGCTTCCTCGATACGGTGGCGCAACTCAGCGACCGACTCTAAGCGGGGTTTCTTCGTCGTCACCAGACCCAGCACCACGAAGCGATCCTCGGGTACATGATGCAACGGCTCGAAGCCGCCGGAGCGCTCGTCGTCGTACTCCAGCAGGAAGCGCTGGAAGCGTGTCTGGTTGAATATGCGCGCAATCGGCTCATAGTCGCCTCTGGCGTAGAACTTGCTCTGATTGTTCCCACGGCAGACATGCATCCCGAAGGTCACACCCGGGTGGCCGCTGATGATCGCGTTGTCCAGTTCAATGCACCTATCGATCAGCTTGTCTGGATCGCTGCCTCGCTGGCGGTATCCCTCCCTGATCTTGGGGTCAAGCAAAGCCGCGTACTGGGGAGCGTCGATCTGGATGTAAGTGCAGCCCAGGCGAATGAGTTCCTCCACCTCACGGCGCGAGAAGTCCACAATGTCGGCCAGGTATGCATCGCGAGTTGCATAGGCTGATCCTGACTTTTCTGGATCATAGTAGGCGGCTGCCTGCTGGGCGCTCACCATTGTCACCTTCCCTGGGCGCTTACTCCGTGAGCGCAAGTAGACCCACTCCTCTGCACACATACTCCTGCGCCAGCGCAGCCGTTCGACCACGACAGGCCGCTTGTAGACGAGTTGCTCGCCTGTTTCATCAGTAAAGGGGATCGCCCAGCCTCCGTACTTGTCGAAGCCGGCCAGGGCTTCGACAAGATGGCCGAAAAACGCATAGCGGCGCAGTTCGCCGTCGGTAATGACGTCGATGCCGGCTTCTTCTTGCAACACGATCGCCTCATTCACTGCCCGGTCCTCGATGGCCTTGAAGTCAGCTGCGCTGAGCTGTCCAGACTCGAACTGCTGGCGTGCATCCACCAGATAGCTCGGCCTGAGCAGACTCCCGATTACTTCACTGTGATAGGTCATCTTACCTTTCCTTTCTAATCCGGCGGTAGTTCCTGGTAGATCATCTTCGTGTTAATGCCACGGCTGTTATTCACAGCCCGCATTACAAAGTATATGATAATGGCTAGTACGATGAGCCCAAGTGCCCAGCTAATGCCAGAAGTGTTGGAGAAAGACACGAAATCACTGGCACGTTTCGATGCCTGAATTGCCTGGATGACCGGCCAGACGAAAGCTGCCAGGTAGACTGGTATGATAAAGATCAGCCAGATGATCCCATACCAGACCAGGCGAGGCAGGCCCAGGAATTTAGCTGTGTTGTTGGTTAACTGGAACAAATCGGGACGACGATACGGTATCAATATGGCGTTGAGCCCCGGCATGATCCAAGTGAGTGCGGCCAGCAACACTCCATCGGCTCTCAGCGCGACTACCTCGTCCTGATCCGTCACATACGGATAGTAGCCGATATCGGAGATGTTTTGCTCAAGGCTCTGCCGTTCGCTCTCAGTTTCAACGACATAGTGCTGATCCAGAAAGGCGGCTGTGTAGCGCCCGTTGCCTTGCGCGACGATAGGTACAATTGCCTTGCCTGTCAGGTCGCCCGCAATCAGGACAACACGCGCCTCGTACACATTGAGCTTGATGGCATTGAGGAGCTTACGATACGTACGGTTCGCGGCATGCAGATCGGAACACATGTAGCAACGAAGAGGTTTGGCCATGTTCTCTCCTCTATCGGTCTGTTATCGAGCTTTTTCAGGAAATTCGTACTTGCGCCTATGATCACTCCCACCTTCCACGTAAAGCCGATTTTCCTGATCGGTTCTGCTTTCTTACAATCATACCAGAAAATGCAGAGAAAAGTTAGCCTTTTGAGGGACATGGAGTGTATGGTATTATACAGCAAGCGACACTGCCTACCGACTCGTCGGAGCAGGCAAACACAGAGGGGCGTAGGAGACCTGGGAGCGACCTGGATGCACTAAAGGAGAGCAGCATGGCCAAAGAAATACCGCATGAGGTAGCGTACTATTATGACTCCCACCCCACCGAGGAGGACTTGATGGGGGAAGCGATCGAGCATCACGATCTGGTGAGCTACCTGGAGCAGGTGCTCAAATGGCTCTTCCATGGTCAGGTCTGTGGCATCTATGCCAATCTGAACTTCTACCAAACGACCGATTACTGGGAATCTCCCCTGGCCCCGGATATCGTGGTGATCAAAGGCGTCAGCGTGCGCTCAGGCCGCAGTTGGCGGGTGGGCCAGACAGGACCGGCTCCCCAGGTGGTGTTCGAGATTGCCTCGGAAAAGACGTGGTGGAAGGACCTGAAGGAGAAACCGCTGGCCTATGGGCTGATGGGTGTGAAAGAGTACATTGCCTACGATCCCAACGAGCCGATGCTCCCAGAGAGTGGGTCGCGACGGCTGTGGGGCTGGCAACGGGGCAAGGGGCGAGGCCCGCTGCAGACGATGGTGCAGGGACCAGCAGGACGGCTGTGGAGTCCGTACCTGGAGAGCAACCTGGTGCCCGATGGGCAGTACCTGCGCCTGTATGATAGCCAGTGGCAACGCCGTCTCACCGAAGCAGAGGCAAAGGACAAGCAAGCCAGGGAAGAGGCCGAGGCCAGACGGGCAGAAGCCAGGCGGGCAGAGATGCTCGCTGAGAAATTACGCTCACTCGGCATAGACCCCGACCAGCTATGACCTTCTACTAGAACCTTGCTGGCATCGACTTGAGCACTTCCCGGGCCGTTTCCAGCGTTCGCTCGATATCCTCCTGCGTATGGGCGGCGCTGACATGGCTACGTCTGAGCGCCGTCGGGATCATAAATATCCCTTGCTCACACATTGCGCGGCGAAACCACACATCGCGTGCATTGTCATTGCGCAGCAGGTCGGTGTAGCTTTCAATAGATCCCTCCATGAAGTATGGCACAAAGACCGACCCGAACACCACGACGTTCATGGGAATGCCAAGCTCGTTGCCAATCTGTTGCAGGCCAGCACCGACTTGCTGGGCGAGGGCGAAACAGTGCTGGTGGATCGTGCCATCCTCAAGCTCGGCAATCGTTGCTAGTGCCGCAGCAACGCCGACCGGGTGTCCATTATAGGTTCCGGCGAACAGCACACCACCGCCCGGCCCGAAACGGTCCATGAGCTCACTCTTACCCACCAGTGCAGCGATGGGGTAGCCATTTGCCATGGCTTTAGCAAAGGTGCTCAGATCAGGTGTCACCTGGCAGATGTGTTGGTAGCCGCCGAGCCCGTGGCGAAACCCCGTAATCACTTCGTCGAAGATCAACACAATGCCGTACGCACGGCTTAGATCGCGCAGAGTAATCAGGAACTCTGTTCGTGGCAGGACACAGCCGATGTTGTGTGGGATGACCTCAACGAGAATGGCTGCAATCTCGTTGCCTCGTTCGCGCAGTGTTTCCTCAACCGCCTCAATGTTGTTGAAGGGCAGCACAATCGTTTGCCGGATCACCTCGGGCAGCATACCGAGCGACAATGGATCGTGCTGACCAATCTTGTCGGCCGGACTAGCCACATTCATAAAAACCGCGTCGTGCCAACCATGATAGCTGCCCTGAAACTTGATGATCGCGTTCCGACCCGTGACCAGTCGCTCCATCACTGCTCGCACTGCAGCGTTGACGCGGGGATGATTGTGACCCAGGATCAGCGGCCCAAAAGCAGCGTTATAGTCCAGGTAACGCTTCCCATCGGCATCAGTAAACGTGGCTCCTGTTGCTTCCACGACTGCTAACGGCCACGGTAGCGCCCGGTGCGAGGAGTTGACACCCCCGGGAATAATGCGTCGTGCACGTTCTGTAAGATCAACATTGCTCATAAACGGCCTCGCAAGAAGCTAACGTGCTATTTACCGGCGTCTCCTGCGCACGCCACCTGCAATGCCAGCTATCAACCCACCGAAGGCGATCAATAGGGGGGCTGTTGCTGCCAACGCCAGCCAGAGCACCAGAAAGAGTATTGCTCCCAGCAATGACGGTTGTACTCTCAGCACTTCAAGGATGCGATAGTAGCCAAACTTATATAATCCACCGAGTAGACCCACTACTGCTAGACTAGTAAGAAACGTCAGTACCAGGCGTGTGACACCATGCAAGTAGGACCCGCGTGCAGCATTCACACACAGCAGTGCCAATCCCAGGCTTTGCAGTAGGAATGCCACTGCGATTGGTAGATCGGGCTGTAGGACGGGCAACGCAATCCCGATAATGCCTATCACCAGACCAAGGATTTGAATACCCACATCGATGAAAAAGGAGCGCGGACCACTCCGTTTGCCAGCCCTCAGAGTTGCTGACGGTTGAGTATGCGCAAGGCCATCGCGTGCAGGCGTCAGGTTGGCCATAATCGTTGCTTTGATAGTATACGTTTCAGGATTACGTGGATCAAGTTCGATGGACCGTTCGATTGCAGGCAAGGCATCCAGGAACTGCCCCATGTTTGTCAGTAGCGCTGCACGTATACTCCAGGCCAGGGCATTGTTTGCGTCTATGCGTACAACGTGTTCCACAACGGAAAGTGCCTCCTGGAAACGACCAAACGTACCGAGGATTTGTCCTTTGAGGATGAGTGCGGTCACGTTGGTTGGCTCGTCCTGGAGCACCTGCTCCACAGTGTTCAAGGCCTGGCCAGGGTTTTGCATCTGTTGTTGTGCCTGCCTCAGCAGTAGCATACTGGGTTGCTGCCGTTGCTGTTTCCCCGTTGCGGCTAGGAGTGATCCCGCTGTAGCGGCTGCGTTGCCTTGAATGGTTTGTTCCACCACTTGCGCACGGGCGACAGGTTGTACATACGGTGTGCCAGGGAATGAAGGAGGGAGGAGGGGGTTGGATGGCATATCACCTACCAGGATAACCGGACCTGGTCCCTGTCCGAAGAGTTGTGGGCGGTGCTGTTCAGCGAGCGCGTTGAAGAGAAAGGCATGTAGTCGTTGTAGCGTTACCTGTCCGGTAGCCGGATCGTTGGCCTGGCCACCAAGCCCTATAATCATGCGATAGGCCAACATCCCCAGATTTCGTTCCCCTGTCTCAGGCGCTAGCTCATTGCCTCGACAGGAACAGAGAAACATGCGTCCTGCTTGTTGCAGGGCATTGGGCATGCCAGGACCGAGCAAAGGTTTGGAGTCGTAGGGACCTGCACGTCGTATACTCCAAATCTTCCCCGTCTGGAAACAATCGAGTATGACCACCACCTGGGCAGCATGGCTCCTACCGATAATATAGCGAGTCAATGATGGAAGGTGCAATGCGGTTGTGGGCTGCTGATAAGAGGTATTTGCCAGGGCCAGGTGCCCCTCACTATTCTGTTCGTCTAAGAAGCCATGCCCTGCAAAATAAATAAAGACGAGGTCATCTGATTCTGCAACGTTCACACACAAGTGCGTAATCAGTGGCTCTACCTCTTCGTAACTTGCCTGCGCACCCAGCAACAGTTGTACATCGGAAGGTACCCATTTGCCTCCCCGCGGATTCGTCAGCCATTGGGCAATTGCTCGTGCATCAGTTTCGGCGAACTGCAGTGGTCGAAAGGTTGCATCTTGATAGTGATTGACCCCTATGACAATCCCCAGGCGTCGCCCCATGCTGCATATCTCCTTAAGTGCTATGTCTCTACATTCATGTCTTATTGTACGCCACTTTGTAACGACTACCGCAATAAACAGGCTTTACTAAGTACTTTTGGCTGATCGAACCTGGTCTCTTTCCCTTTTCAAGCGGCAGTGAATCGGGTACAATACTCGTACGCAGGTTTTGGAAAGGAAACGTACAAATTGTGACAACCCGACATGCACGTATCTACGATGCATTGGCGCTACTAGTCACCGTCGCCATCATCGCACTCGACCAATGGACGAAAGCCCTGGTCGTAGAATATCTCAGCCCGCCTGAGATTGGCCCCACGTTCCAGTTGATCGGAGATTACCTCACGCTCCGTTATATCCGCAACAGTGGAGTCGCCTTCGGCTTGTTTGCTAATAACGTCGCCATCGTCGTGCTGATAGTCGCTGCTATCGCTGTGGTCTCCTATCTGTACCTGCGTATGCTCAATTCGGGCTCGTTGGCATACAAGCTCATCTTCGGCATGATTATCGGAGGAGCCCTGGGTAACCTGATAGACAGGGCACGTCACAGTGGCTATGTCGTGGATTTCATCTTTTTTCGCATACCGCAAATAGGCTTTAGATTTTATATTTTCAACATTGCCGATGCCTCTATCTCCGTCGGTGTCTTTCTGCTGCTCGTACTCATTGCCTTCGGAGGTCTACGTCGCACGGAAACTGGAAAAGAGGCTGGCGACAGACAACAAACGACCCCTTCAGCAAAAAGCAGCGGGCCGCTGCGCACGACTGAGTAATATGCACGATTCTGACTTCCCCACTACATTTCATATCCAGCCCGAAGAGGCGGGTCAGCGCCTTGATCGCTACCTGCTATCCGTGCTAGAGGACCTCTCTCGCACGAAAGCGCAACAGCTCATTGAGTGTGGCATGGTGCTCGTCAACGGCGGTGCCAACAAAGCGAGCTATACCCTCAGAGTAGGCGACATCGTGCAACTGTCTCGAGCATCTTCTCTACTTGGGACTCAAGCCAGTCACCTCAAGCCGTTATACCAGGCACTCGACATCGTCTATGAAGATGCTGATTTGCTGGTGATCAATAAAGCAGCTGGCATGGTCGTGCATCCAGCTCCCGGTCATGCAGATGATACCTTAGTCAATGCCCTACTGGCCTATCGTCCCGAACTGCAAGAGGTTGAGCAGCGACTAGGTATCATCCATCGCCTGGATAAAGACACATCGGGACTCATGATAGTGGCAAAGAACACACGCGCCCTGACAGCACTCACCGAGCAGATGCAACGACACGAGGTGGTCAAGCGTTATCTCGCCCTCGTAGAAGGTAGCATGCCGCTCGACCAGGGCAGCATCGATGCCCCCATTGGGCGCGACCCACGTCATCGCCAGCAGATGGCCGTCACCGCGACGGCCAGCCGGGAAGCTCGCACACATTTTCGCGTCCTCCAACGTTACCCACACGGGCACACGCTCTTGCTCCTGCAACTGGAGACGGGCCGCACACACCAGATTCGTGTACACCTCAAAGCCATCGGCCACCCTATCGTCGGCGACCCCGTCTACGGATCAAGCAACAAGCAACGCGGGCTCACACTCAATCGCCAGTTTCTGCACGCTTATCAATTGAAGTTTACCCACCCTACCACACATGCGATCCTGGAGTTAGGAGCGCCGCTGCCAGATGATCTGCAAAAGGTGCTGGGGCAGGAAGATTTCTTATAGGTAGTAGGAGAGTACAGGATCTCCTGAAGGAGATGGGTCTCCGCGCTGTGGTGATCCGGCAATGGCGTGTGCTATTCGGCATGTGCCGATCTGGACCTTCCATGGTGCCGAAGATGATATTGTGCCGATTGAAGGCGGTGAAAAGATGGTGAGGGCCCTGAAAATATGCGGGGGCTATGTGCGTTTCACGATCTACCCTGAGGCTGGCCACGATTCTTGGACGCAAACGTATGGCAATCCGCAGTTGTATGATTGGTTCCTCGCATGCACACGAGCTTAGCTATAACGCATGCGGTAGAGGCACTCGTAGCATGACGTTTGTGCCGTGCTGCACCTGTGGCCGGGGAACTGCTTGAATCACCAGGATGCCACCCGCCTCGTGTGCTTTTAATTGTGCCTTGAGCAGGCTGGTTTTCTCCGGTGAGATCGCGCTCGGATCAAAGCCGCGCCCATCATCGGTGATGTGAACCTCCAGGGAATTGTTGAGACGAATGGTATGTACTGTGGCGAAACTCGCCCCGGCATGATTGTAGACGTTGAGCAAGGCTTGCGTAACGGTATATGAGATAGCCTCAGCAATTTTTATTTCTTGCGCGCTTTGTTCCCAGTCGTGGTCCAGTACGTCAAGCGCTCGCAGGTCTGATTGTACCTTAAGCGACGACTCAGGATGCAGGGCAGGCAGGTCCTCGCGGATCAGTTTCTCCAGGTGTAGTTTCAACCCCAGGCTGCGGCGCTGGTAGGCATCCTCGACGAGCAGTTGAAGCCCACCCAGATCACCCTCTAACTCCTCACTGATCTTGCGCACTTTGCCCAGGGCTTCGATGATCGGTTGCGCGGAGACCCTGCCGGCGGGATCGTGCTCGGCTTCTACTTTCAACTTGTGCTGCCAATGACCTAGCAACGAACGGATACGTAAGGCCTGCTGCTTGGGTTGGTCATGGATACGCTGGGAGAGGTTAGCACGCAGGTGCGCATCGGCATGCAGCAGGAGTGAAGTGGCTCGCTGAAGTTCTTTGTTGGTCTGGCGCAACGCTTCGGTGGTCTTTTGCTGCTCACTCAGCGCTGTCTCGTGTTGCTCCAGGCTCATCTGGAGACGATCCATCAAGCGCAGTGAGCGTATAGCATAGAGGAGAAGCAACGGGTAGACAATCGTCAATATATAGAAAATGGGTAAAGGCAAAAGCGTTTTGCCAGTTAGCAGGATGGGCAACATTCCCAGGCAGAAGCCCAGGCCAGCTCCCCCAATCCATAGGGTCAGCAGATCAGCGAGGCTGCGACGAATATGAGCAGGGATATACGTTCCTGGAAGCAAACCACTGACGCGCGCCAGGGAGATCGAGCCAATGCACAGGCTCACTGCGCCACCAAAGCCACCGTAGCCAAGGGCGATGAGCGCATTGGGACGCATAGGTGCCTGGTGGAAGATGAGGTAGGCACTCCACTCAAAGGCGACAAGGGCAATGAGTGGGACATAGGGCAATCCATCGAGCATGAAACGAGGTGTGCGAGGTGGCCTGATGGCTTCTGGCCGGTACGTCAGACTGAGATGGATGAAGGCTGCTCCAAGCAACGCAAAGGATGGGATCCAGAGCAACTGGACGACCAGGTCTGCGGGGTAGGGTTGCTGCACATTGCCCCAATGACTGCTGAGCAAAAAGAACATAGCAGGCGGGAGTAGCGTCAGGCCTTCAACAGCGCCAACCCATCCCGGAGCGGTGGCAAGTAGGATGACACCAACCAGCAGCCAGCTTACACCTGCGATGAACGCGAGTCCATACTGTTGCCACCACAGGTCTGCGGTGAAAGTGGTAGCAGGGAGTACGAAGTCGACCAGCTTATTGCCATGCTGAACGGTGTAGGTGATCGGGTCACCAGGACGAGCGTGCTGGTATACCTGGCTCAGTGCTGCAGGTCCTTTTCGACCATTAGCCGCAATGAGATAGTCCCTGTTGGTGAGGGAGCTTAGGGAAGCCCCAAACGCAGACAATTGAGGCGGGGTGGAGACAAGCACGACTTGCCCATCGGTATCAATGGCCCAGAAAAAGCCCCCAAAGACGTGACCAATCTCGGCCAGTAGGCGGAGCTGTCCCGCCCCACCAATGATGAGCAGGGCCAGGGCAATAGCCAGGTAGAGTATGGTCAGCCGGGACTGCAATCGCTGCCACCAGCTATCGGTTGTGTGCTCGGATGATGTGTACACGCTCTAGTCTAGCATGCTGAATAGCAGTGCGCAAGTGTCTGATCAAGGCAGGGTGCGGTTCATTTTTTGGCATTGAGCACAAGGTGTATGGATGACCGACATCATGACCGGCCGGTCCACGCCACATCGTGGCAAAGCAAGGAACCTGCTTTGGAGAGAAGCAGCAGCAGAGATGGGATAGAATAGAGC